>Ga0326727_10000882_pt1 | contig 117603 bp, 96 predicted proteins | sample MB2enrmetagenome_FD_207643 | JGI IMG/M metagenome (GOLD analysis project Ga0326727, IMG submission 207643) | Lab enriched peat soil microbial communities from McLean, Ithaca, NY, United States - MB29MY | ecosystem: Environmental > Terrestrial > Soil > Wetlands > Peat | place: USA: New York... | reverse complement strand
AAGACTCGCCGTTGATTCAGCGCCTCGCCCAGGAAACTCTCACCCGAATGACCAAACTCTGCCCCCTCTGAATCATTTTCACTTACTTCAGCTACTTTGCTCCGCAAAGTACGCCGGATTCAGGTGAAAGGGCGACCTACCCAATCCCCCAGAACAACCTTCACCACTGAGGCACTGAGGCACAGAGGAAAACCGGCGGATTCTCCGCGCCACAGGCTGCCAGGGCGGACGGGCTCCCCTGCTGGTTCAGAGCTTGCCGGGATCATCAAGGAGCCCGCCCCGCGGGGCACAAGGCCGAAAAGCCGCGGACCTAAACCGCAGGTCCGCGCCACTTGCTTTTCCCATGCTCGAAACCCGCAGGGTACCTTCGTAATGAGGAGAAGAGCCCACAGTCAGAACTGCGTTGACGGTGGCTACCCGCTCTGCGCCCGCCCCGGAACGCCCTTGCCTCTCCGGTTGATCGAGGGGTCAGGCAACATTCTACGTAGCGGACTCGAGCCCCTGCCTGCCTGCAATCTCGATAATGGTCTTATCAAGATCTGAATTCATTATTTTCGGCATATCTTTCTTGAGAATGACATGAACCTGCCAGAATTCGGCCATGGTACCCACATTAATTGCAAATGAGGTTTGAACATCATGCTCTACGAGTTCGCGGCGAACTTGCACAAGCAGCTTCGACAGGAGCGGGTAGCGTGCGACCAGTACGGAAAAGTACGGGTGCGCAACCAGGTCGGAGAGCTCATTGAAGATGTCCTTTAGCACCTCCACATACATTCGCTTGGAAAGTGGGTCCTGCTTGATCTGTTTCGTGTGCGGATCGAAGGCATTGAGGACATTCAAGAAGTACCGTCTGACCAACTCCAGCATTCGCAGCCGACCCTGACGGGCTTCGCGTCTGATCGTATACAGAGCCGTGAGGTACGCGACGATGATGGATGCGAGTATCGACACCAGCGGGATGAGGATGTCTTTCGCCGCATTGTACATGCCGGGCCACGCCGCAAAACAGCAGAGGGAATTGTTCATGATGCCTAACCTCCCCCGGATTCCCGGGCTGGCGTAAGGATGACGCCATTAAACAACTTATTACCGTGGGATACAAGGGGAAAGGGAGAGTGTCAGGTATCAGGTGTCAGGTATCAGGGGCGGGAGACGGGGCCGAGTATCTGGGGTTGGTGCGGGGGGTGTTGCCGAACAATAGTCTCCAGTCAACGGCCCGGTCACCGTGCGTTCACATGCTTTCGCCCTTGGCGGGCTGACCGGAAAGCAGAAATGTTTTCGGATACGGTCCCTCACCGCAGATCTTAAAGGACCCGAAATCTTTGTACCATTCGCCCTGTGGGACAAGCGGATGGGATTCAACCCAGATGCGAAGCTTATTAAGGTCGGCGATGCTGATGCTTCGGTCCCGCATCCTGTCCATCAGGTGTTGGCGTATTGCGGGCGGGAGCTTGTTCCAGGTTTCAAGGTGGGTCATCCGTCGCCAAAAACCATGCGTCCCAGATCATCGCCGAGGCGAGCAACGTCTTTAGGATCGGTCGCCGCGCGGTAACGCTCGGCGAGTTCGAAGAACTCTCGTTGTTTGCGTTTCTGGGCCTCGATCCCCTCTTCCACCAGCTCGACGATGATCCGGTTGGCGCTAAGGCGCCTTTGCTTCGCGAGGCTGCGGACTTGGCGCGCCGTGTCTGCCGGAAGGCCTACGGTCTGGCGAACGACTTTGGTCGAAGCAGGCATAACACCATTATACACCGAAATGGTGATCGACGATCATTTGGGGTTTACCAACCCCTGCCCCTCCTAAAATTGGAGGGGAGTTTATTCATGACGCCTAACCTCCTAGGGGTTCCTGGGGCTCAAGAACCGGGTACCGCGGAGGTTAGGACGGGGTAGCGATGAGGTGCGCGTATTGTGCGCTCCTCAGCGGCTCTTTGATTCGGCGCAGACGCGGCATGGGGGGATTTTCGAAAAAGCCGCAGAGGAGGACTGAACGGCGTCCACCTCTGCGCTACTCCTCCTCCTGGGCTATTGAGTAGCCAACGTCTGCGGTACCCGGTGACTTTCCCACGAGGGTAAATACGCATTTGGCGGGAATCGCTTTCGAAAACTTCTGCCTCGCGACGGTGACATCGGAATCCTGCACGAAATTGTGGGAAGCATCCGTGTAGTAGTACTTCAGCGTCGAGATGGTGGGAAGATTCAGCAATGCGCCCTCCATCGTCTGCGCGCTGTTGCCGTCATTCATCCCCGTGATCACGATGGTTTTGCTTGGCGGATCGTAGAACGTTGAAAGGGTCATATCGGTAAGGGTGGTCGAGCTATCGATCCTTTTGAAACCCGGCTTGACAAACCTAAAGAGCTGCTGAAGCACATAGTAATGCGGCCGTCTTGTATACACGTCAGGATGATTGATGTCGTTGACCGCAAAGATTCCCCACATACTCCACGTCAAATATCGATTGGGGTGGTGGTACTGGCTGTCGTAAGCTTCCCAAATCTGGATGCCCGTCACACCGAGATTGAGATGCTGGAGCATGTACTTGTAGGCCGGACCGGCGTAATGATCGAAGCCGTAATCGGAATTGTACTTCGCGTCGTCGCAGCCGGTACATGCTTCGTTCATCTCCGTCATGATCACGTCTCGGTCCGGATAGGCAGAGTTCTTGACCATGTCCACCGTTTCCTGAGCCTTGCGCACGCTATTCCCGTATTCATGTTGGCCAAAGTGCTTGACCTTGGACATCGTGGTACTGTTGGCCAACATTGCCTGCAGATTGGCGGCCCAGCCGTCGCAGTCGTCCGGGCCGATAATGGTAACGTCCGAAAGGCCGTCATGCAGGAGATGCGTGGCGATGGCGCGGTACACGGTTCCAAATTGCTGTGGGGTCATCGCCGCGCCCTCATTGCCGCCGCAAGTCGTTTCATTGACGGGCGACAACATACTGAATTGCACGGGGGGATCGAGCCGCTTCCTACCGTAGTAGACCATCGACGCCATCGTCTCGGCGTATTCCTCCTCTTTCCCTTCTGCGAGCTTTGTTCCGCCCATCCATTTCGGAGTAGCGCCATCGGGACTTAACGTGATATCGGTGATACCCTTACTGTTCAAGTAGCGAACCGTATTCCACACACAGGTGAAGCGGGGCGCGCTATAGACGGAATCGTAGTAGGTCCAGTTGTAGGAATTCGGATCGTCGTTGTCGTTGACCTGTTCCCAGTCACAATCATCAAACATCAGCCGAAAGCTCGTACACCCCACGCCGGAGATGAGTTCATCCAAGACCTTCTTGACGGCCTCCGGGTTGACATTCCAAGACTGAGGATTGGCATTGACGCCGAGACCGTGAATGCTCTGGAACTGCTTCGCGCCATTAACCGTGGTATTTTGGGCCCCCACTGCATTGATAGCCAGCAAGCCCAGCAAGCCCCATGTGAGCAACGCGTTTCTCATAGCAACTCTCCTCTCCGAGCGTCAAATCTGAAGACTGGCGCGTCCCGGCTACTGCACCAGCGCGAGTCTAAACCCAGGCCGTCGGCCTGGGCTTAGTTATTTCGCCCCTTTGGGGCTCAAGAAGCTAGGGGGTTTCCAGAACCAACCGCGCCAGGGCGTCCACGAGATGGTTGGCCTGCTCGATGGTGTTCGTGGTTTCCGCTGGACCTGCCAACGAATCGATAATAATTGCTCGCAGGAGCTCCTTGGGCAGGGCGCGTTTTCGACGCAGAAATGACGTGGTTCGTTCGTCCCAGGCGAATAGCTCAACCTCGACCGGTTCGTCCGCTGGGCCGGCCAACTCGGCGGCCAGCACCCCCCGGGTCTTACCCCACCACTGGGGCAGAGGGCAACAATACGTTTCGAAAGGTTCAATGAGCCGGGCCGGGGAATAGAGATCCGCCCGGCGGAAGGGTTCCTGCAACGCATAAGGCAGAATCTCCGCCCATCTTGACATGTAGGGAGTGTCCGGCGGAAACCACACCAAGACCAGAGTCTGCCTCGGCATGTTCTCCAGGGCGGCGGCCAATTGCGCCGTCCCGCGCTCGGAAACTTTCGCTTTGTGCGCCCAGCGGGCGTTGTCACTCCACAATTGGCAGGCGCAAATGACTACGACCGCCGCCGCACCCAGCCATCGCATAAACCCAGCGCGCTCACGGAGTTCTGTACCGCCTGGGAAGGCCAGGAAAGCGGCCGCCACGGAGAGTCCGGCGGATGGGATGTAGAGGTGATGGCCGTCCAGATAGGTCAGCATCAGCGGCGCGTTGGAAATCAGATACCACAGCAGCCCAAAGTACACGATGGCCGCCATGGATTTGCGGCACTCCGAGCGGCGCCGAAAAAACGAAACTACCCAAACCGCCAACACTCCCAGGACCAGTCCCAGGGAGACGGAGGGAAAAGGAAGCAGTAAGTGCTGAAAGTTGAACGCCTGGAGGTCCCAAAAGCGGATCGCCGCATGCCGGAAATGGAGCCAGAATCCTGCGGGGCTGGTCACCGTCTCATGCAGGTGGCTTCCCCAGCCATCCTCTCGCAGGAAGCTGGGGAGCGCCAGCCGGCGTAACTCCAAATAGCCTATGAGAAGTAAGCCGAAGGGGGCATAGGTCAACAGGCGCCGCACCCACGCGTTCCTCCCGGATGGTTCGTTGCGTGCCGAACCGAGGGGCTCTGCCACCCACCAGTGGAAAAGATCGTAGGAGGCGAGCATGACCGGCAGAGTCAGGACGGTTTCCTTGGTTAGCAAGCCTGCCGCGAATGCCAGGATGGACACTATCAGATAGCGGCTTCGGTCGGTGCTGAGAAAACTGATAAAGCACAGAAAGGAAAAGATATAGATGAGTGTTGGGATGCCCTCCGTCAAGTAACCGTTGGCCCAGGCCACGTTCCAGGAATTGACCGGCAGCATCGCAAAGAGCAATCCCGCAAAACCCGCTCTGCCGGATTCGTCGGGAGCCACCCGCTTCACAATCAGGAAGACCATCAAGGAGTTCAGGATGTGGACCAGAATGGCGCTCAAATGATAGCCCAGAGGGCGGATGCCCCAGAGGGAGTAACTCAGCATGAAGGAAAGGCCGTAGAAGGGGCGCAATTCCTGCGGATTCCATCCCAACACACCCTGAGACAGATCGCCGTGGAACAGCCGCAGAAACTGACCCCACGAAGGGTGTTGGAACAACCGTATGTAAGCGAACTCGTCCCCGCTAAAATAGCTGTGCAGAGTAGGGAAACAAACTGCCAAGGTGGCCAAGGATACGACGGCGAGCGGTGCAAGGTAGCCCGGAAACGGGTTCCACCTGGGCGCGGAACGGTATTTGGCTTCCAAATGTTCTGAAACCCACAGCACGGCGCCTGCAATCAAGGCGATGAGAAGAACCCAGCCCTTGCCATCACGGAATGGAAGGAAGGAAACTAGTCCAGCTACGCTGCCCAGAAGCAGTAGGAATGCTGCCGTGAGCAAACGGTCGGACCAGAAAGGGCCGGCGGCCGGCGGCGCGAGTTCGCTTCCCTTCCCTTCTCCCATTCCCGTATCCTTTCAGGACTGCATAGGCTGAGGATCAAACTGTCACCCTGAGGAGACGAAGCCGGTGAGCCCTTCGCTGTCATCCTGAGCGAAGCGAAGGATCTGCATGGGTTTTCAGTAACAAAGACAAATGCAGATCCTTCGTCCCGAAAGAACCGGGACTCAGGATGACATGCATGCCAAGGCTCACAATGACAGCATCGGAACGTTTTTCCAAAGCCTGGTACCACCCCCGTGCACCAGTTAAAGATCTCTTCGGGTCTCGAACCATATCTTGAACAGCGCCATAACGTGGCGATACGCAATAGTGGGCAGTCGATTGAGCCGATAGACTTGCGTCCTGCCTACCCGGCGGCTGCGATGATGCACGGGTATTTCCCGCAGCGAGAATCCGCGCCGGTGCACTCGCGCCACGAATTCCCACCAGAAGCCCTGCTGCATCTCGCCCAGTTCGGGTACGACAGTCTCAATAACCCGCTTATGCGCAAGCACATAGGGGCAACTTGGGTCGTGCACGGGCACTTGGAAGAAAAGTTGATAGAGGCGGAAAAAGCCGCGTGACAAGAGCCGCCGCAATAGGCTGTCAGAACGCTGTACGCGCCAGCCGATCGCTACGTCCTGCTGCTTGCGAGTGTCCCAGAACTTCCCAAAGTCCTGCGGATCACATTGGCCGTCGGAGTCCAGACAAAGCAGGTAGTCCGCCTGGAGGGCGTTCATGCCATCGGTGACGGCGCGGGAGTATCCCTTGCGCTGCTCACTTGTCAGAAGCTGGATGGGATACGTTTGGGCGAGGTGGGCCAGGACCTGCTGGGTGCCATCTCGACTGCCGTCCTCACAAATGATGAAACGGAGGGGGAGGCGCGGCGCGAGCGTGTCGTAAAGTTCGCGAATTGTGCCCTCGATAGTCTCCGCCTCGTTGTGGACGGGCAACAACACGTCGAGGGCTGGAGTCGCTGCCACCATCGCGGTTAAGAATCCGAGATCAGCCGAGGCTGCATAGGCCATGCCCAAAGGCGGGGGCTGTTTCAAGCAGAATGCGGACACATTACCCGAATCTGCCTAGGCCAGCCCCGAGGGGTAATCTCAAGCAAAATACAGACAAAACACCCGAGGTTGTTTAAGTTAGCCGGGGGCAGTTTCGAACACAATATGGGCAAAATGCCAGATACTGCTGCGTTAAAACGACTTAATTCAAGTTAAGGTGGCTTTTATCAGCCCGCGCATGTAAATCGCAGCGCCCTCCGCGCACTGATCGGCAAACTCCAGGCCGACCGTCTGGCCATTCACCACCGGCAAGGTATGACAGAGTTCGTACCCGATGTAACCCTTGTAGCCGATTTCGTGCATGGCATTGACGAAGGGAGGGTAGAAGTCCGGCCCCTTTACCGTTCCGTCGGCCTCGCGCTTGAACTCGCCACCGAAATGCGATAGCGCCTGCAAGGGCCCCACGTCAAGAGCCGCTTGGCGAATGGCCGCCGGCGATTTGTCGTCCATGATCCAGGCGTCGAGGGAAACCTTCAGATGCGGAGAGTTGACTTCCTTCACCATCCGCAGCACATCGTGGTGATCTTTGATCACCGGCTTGTGATTCTGCAATGCCAGCGTCACACCCGCATCGGCAGCGTACTTGGCGCACTGCACCATGCCGTCCCGACACCAGTCCCATATTTCTTCCGGTGAATATCCCTGGTGTACGGTTTCCCATAGGGGTTCCGAAAGACTGTACGACGCCAGACCTTGCTTTTGCGTGACTCCTCGCCAGGCCAGGAAAACCCGGACGGTCTTGGCGCCCAATTCCGGCGCGAGCTGGATCAGGTCGTGCATGTAAAGCAATTGAGCGTCGCGATGCTCGGTGATCGGACTACTGAAGTCATTGTTGCCAGCCAGCCCGTAAATCTCGATGCCTTCACCCTCCGCCATTTTGCGCAGTTCGCGGGCGTGGGCGCGGGTCAGGCTCAACGGATGCCCGTGCGGCCGCTTGCCGTCAACCTCCAGTCCGTCATAGCCGTATTTCTTGGCGCGCTGGATCGCTTCTTCGACCGACAGCGCCTTCCCCCGGTACCAGACGCCGAGATACGTAATGGTGTAGAGCCCCACTTTCAACCCGGCCGGCTTCTTGGGACTCGCCTGGCCCGGGAAACCTGTCCTCGCCGCCAGCAGGCCGGCCGAAGCTGCCAACCCGGCGCCAACGAATTCGCGTCGATTAATACTCTTGATCGCCATAAGATCTGCCCCCGTAAAATTAAGGATGTAACCTCTCGTGTTCTGCCGCCGATGGATCCCGGCGTAGGAATTCAGGGGGAGGATACCACAAGCGGGGTCAAGTCAGAGCCGGAAAAGCGCCAGTTCAGTTGGGCTCCGCTCAGGTGCCCTACCTCAGTGGCAGTGCCCTGATTCCCTTCCAAAGGTGTGGTGACAGCCTTCGGCTTACGAGCCGGAGGCCTCGCCACCCCCTGTGCCGGTAGAAATCGACGGCCCCCGGTTCAGGGCTTCGCGCATTCTGGCAGGGGCCTGTAGACGGTGTAATAGCCATTCTCGACGCCCGGGTCGCCGAGTCGCTCGGCGGGGGCGTAACATTCCCTGACCGCATGCGCAATGGCAGTTGTCCAGAAAGGGTTGTCCAGATTCCGCAGAACAATGACCCCGAATTTGCGCCCAGTGATCAGGCCGACGAACCCGGACTGGTCCCAAACGCCGGCCTTGGCCAGATAACAAAGCATTCCCGGTTCGATGGGAATCTGCTTGCCGGCCTGCATAACCAGCAGCATGTTCTCGCACCACACCGGACCCGGTGTCGCTTTAATGATTTCGAGAACCGCGGCAGCACTCGAGCGTCGCACCTGCTGAACATACCTCTCTCCGGGTGAGAGGACAAATACCTGGTTGATGCGGCGGAGTGAATCCGGAAGACCGGTGAGGGCGGCAAGGAACAGAAGCAGAAACAGCGCCGCGCCTCCCGGCGTATAGCGAGAGGTGGGACGCCAGCCCGCGAGCGCCCGCACCAGCACCAAACCCGCCAAAGGGCAGCAGACCAGATTCCACTCCAGGAAGTAGTGAATCCACGATCCCAATTTTCCGTAAGTGACGGAGATCAGAAGCGCCAGAACGAGCTCGAGACCCAGCACCAGAAGAGCCTGGCGGTAGGGGCTGGACTCGACGCCGGCGCGCAGCCAGCGGAGCAAGGAACCCCCCTTGGGGGAGGTCAAGTGGTAAAGAAAAGGCAGGAGGGCGAGGCAGGCTAGCGAAGCAATGGGGAGCATGCCGATCACATTCTCCTGCATGCCATTGATCCAGTGGGCGAGCGAGAAGGGTTGCCGCAGGTTGTAGAAAAACAAGTGGCGCAGGATTTCTCCGTCCGTTGCCCATGCCAGGCAACCAAGAACTCCTGAACCGAGCGTCAGGCAGAAGAGCAAGCGCTTGAGAGCCGCACCCGGACTGATGAGGGCGCAGGCGATGAGACAGGCCAGCGGAGCGGCTATCATCGTCTGCTTCGTGAAGACCGCCACCACAAACACTGCAAACGCCGCGTAATGACCCGCCGGCTTCGACCGCGAGCGCAGGAACAGGAACACGCCGAGTAAGGTCAGGAAAACCGCCAGCAAGTCCACGCCCAGCCTGGGAATATAACGGCCGAGCGAATCCACGCGGAAGCAAAGCAAGGCCGTGAGCAGGGCGCCGGCGCCTCTGATCCGGGCGGATATTCGGCGCGGGGAAGCTCGAAATACGAGAAACCCCAGGAGCAGGCTGATCCCCAGGCCGGACACGGCGGAAACCAGGCGGCCTGCAACAAGGTAATCCCCCGTGATGCGCGCCCCGGCCCAGGTTACAAGATGCCAACCCGGTGGGTAGGCATTCACAATGTAGGGAAACTGCTGAAGCAAGTGATAGCCCTCGCGCAAGTGGGTGGCATGGGCGGCTTCCCACCACATGTTCCCTTCGTCGTCATCCCACTGGAACGGGTAGTGAACGTCATGGAAGGATTTGAGGACGAAGGTGGCCCCGCCGAACAGGAGCAGCCCGAAAACCGCCCAAAGATAGACTTGGCGCAAACGCCTGCCCCAAACCCGCTCGGGCGCTGCCTCGGCGCGCGCGGGTCCCCGCAGATCATCCCCAGCTTCTTGGCCGGGGCCTTGCCCAACGAATGAATGCACATCCATAGGGGTGGCGGTGACGTAACTCAACCGGACGGGGCCAGCACGAGATTCAAGCGGCGAAGAATTTCTGGCCATGCCTCCAGGTGGTGAAACGCCGCAATCGTCGTGCTAGCCACGGAAGCCTCCGGGCACGGTCCGGTGAATTGACCGCACCCAAGCAACCATGGGGCTTTCGTCGCGGAGCTATTGTATATAAGGCGAAGATAACCGGCAACAGCGGGCCGTGGTAAGGGCGTCATTTGCGGGACGCTGGCGCTCCCAAGTACAGTCCTTCCCGCAAAAGCGGGAATCTAATCTGCACGCCATAGGAAATACGACGACGGACTGGATTCCCGCCTTCGCGGGAATGACCAGCGTTTCGAATGGGATCCCATTCCCAATAACACGGGCACCCGGGTGGGCCCTCGCCGACTGAGTCTATGCTAGACTAAGGCACCGCGGGGATGCCATGGTCGGTTTGCGTGCCCGGATCGTCGCGATCCGCGGTGTAGATTGCCAAAACCATGGCGCGCCAGCGCTGCCAAACCAAGTGGGCTAGGGAGCTGCAAGGAATGTCTCGCGCCGAACCAGCGGACGCAATACCCTCTTCCCGAACCTTTGATACCTCGACCCTGCTTTTCTTGCTGGCCGCCCTGATTTTTCTTTACGCTTTCCTCTTCGTTCCACCCTTCCTGCCCCTCGATCACGGCGGGCCGGATTACCTGCCCTTCATAAGCGACGGGAAGCGAATGTATGAAGGGGAGGTGATGTATCGGGACTTCTTTGAGTTCCTTACCCCCGGGGCCCCGCTTGTATATTTCATTCTGATCAAGATATTCGGGCCGCGCTTATGGATTCCCGAGCTGGTGCTGCTGCTCCTGGGACTCGCACTGGCCTGGCTGAGTCTGGTAATCGCCAAGAAGCTGATGCGCCCCAGCGTGGCGTTCTTGCCGGCTGCGATCTTCCTCGCAGGTGTTTATAAGAATGAACTGGACCCCACGCACCACTGGTTCAGTTTGCTGGCCACCACTGCCGCTTTAGCAATCTTGATGGAGCGACGAACTCCGGCGCGGATTGCCGCGGCAGGGCTCCTTTGTGGACTCGCGGCCTGCTTCACCCAGTCGGGTGGACTGGCGGTTACCATGGGGGTCGGCGTCTTCTTGTGGTGGGAGTCGCGGCGGCGACAAGAGGACTGGCGCTCAGGGCTTAAGAAAGAGGCGTGGCTGGCTGCCGGTTTCCTTGCCACCCTGGTAGCCTTCAACGCCTACTTCATCCGGGAAGCAGGACTGGCGCGGTTTCTCTGGTGCACGGTCACCTTTGTCCTCAAGTACTGGCCCCAGCACGATTCCGGGAACATCTTCGTGACCTACCGGGCATGCCTGCCCAGGTTCGGATCATGGCACCAGTTCCTCAGGGGCTCGGCAGGCTGGCTTTTTCTGTTTGTGGTCATTCCCTTCCTCCACATTCTGTTCTTCGCTCGGTACTGGCGGGATTCCGGGAAGCGGCCCGTAGAATTCTGGGAGCGCCCCATGTTGCTGGCCATAGTCAGTTCCTTTATGCTCCTGAGCATCGCCAATGCCCCGACCTATCCTCGCTTGGCTATCAATGCTCTGCCAGGAATCCTTTTGCTGGGTTGGTTCATCGATTCTCCGCGAAAGCTCGGGCGGGCCCTCACTGCCGTGTTGGCGACAGGGGTCATGCTGGTAGTTCCGCACGCCCTCATGAAAGCCCAATCCATCGGGAAGAGCATCCTCCACACCCCTCAAGGTGAAATCGCCGTCACGGACCCCGTAGTCTTCGAACAGTGCACTTGGGTCCAGCGACATACGCGGCCCTCGGAGTATTTCTATGAGGCGCCGTGGCCCATAACGTACTTCTACCTGGACCTCCGCAACCCCACACCCGTGCCTTTCATTACGCCCACCGGCTTCGTAACCTCGGAGCAAGTGGCCGAGGCGGTCCTCGGCCTGGAACAACATAATGTTCATTATGTCCTCTGGTCACCAGGGGAACTGGACACCATCCCGGCTTGGGCACCCCCTTCTGGAGACCATCTTGGCCCATTGCGCGACTATCTCCATAGCCACTTCCGGGTGGTCAAGGTCTTTACGAACTCCGACGAAGTCTGGGAGAGGAGCCACTGGAATCCTGCGTCGGAAGTTCGTCGATGAAGAAAACAGAGTATTGCACTGCCCGACTTCCGATTGCGTTTCTGCTGCCCTGCGGCATACCTTAACGAGTGGTTGTGCCTTCCCGGGTGACTGGCGATACCATGCGCAACATTCGACTCGCTCTTGCTTATGACGGAACGGACTTTCACGGCTGGCAACGCCAGACCGCAGCTCCCACCGTCCAGGGCTGCCTGGAGGATGCCATCGAAAAGCTTACGGGCGCCTCCGCTGCGGTGTGCGGCTCGGGGCGAACTGACGCCGGCGTCCATGCACTGCATCAGGTGGCCAATTTCCACACCGCTTCCTCAATCCCCTGCCCGAACCTCGTCACGGCGCTCAATGATTTGCTTCCGCCCTCGGTGCGCGTCAAAGCGGCCGAAGAGGCGGCCCCGACCTTTCACGCGCGCTATGCGGTGCGATCGAAGACTTACCGGTATCGGATTCTGCAGACGCCGGTGGGCTCACCGTTCATGGGGCGGTTTGTTTACCACCATCCCTGCCCGCTGGATCGGGCGCGGATGGCGGAGGCGGCGCGACTCCTCAAAGGTGAACATGATTTCACTTCTTTCGCCGCGAGCGATGGCCAAAATGACGATGACACGAAATCCATGGTGCGGATCATCTTTCGGTCGCGGCTTCTCTGGCGGCCCCAGACTCTCCTGCTGGTGTATGAGGTGACGGGTAACGGCTTTCTCCACCACATGGTGCGCAATATCGTGGGCACGCTGCTGGTAGTCGGCAGGGGAAAATTCGCGCCACGTGACGTGCTGCGCATTCTCGCCGCGCATGACCGTAAGCTAGCCGGCCCCACGGCGCCCGCCCAAGGCCTGTGCCTGCTGAAGGTGGACTACGCCTGAGTCAGGGTACCAGACCCCTCGCCCACGGCTACTGGTGTCATTTGCGAGACACGTGTGCTCCCAGATACCGTCATTACCGCGAAAACGGGAATCTACTCCGCGAGCCATTGGAAATGCACCGCCGACGGCCTGGATTCCCGTCCCCGCGTCCGCGTGGACAAGCTTCGCGGGAATGACCACTGTTTCGAAAGGGCTCCCATTCCAAGTGACACCGCCACCCGCCCACGCGCAACTTGGATTTCCGGAGAAGCTTCGAGTAGAATATCTTGGCATCGAGTTCTTGGCCACCCCTAAGAGGGTCGGGCTTTCGGCTGCGAGGGGCACGTCAAGAATCCAGTGTTTCACAGGAGAACTTTGCGGTGAGTATGACAACCTTGACAGTCAAAGAAAAGAAACCCGGCCAGCGGGCCTGTGACGAGAAAGACGCCAAGGGCGAATTGTGCCTGGGGCACCTCAAGCGCTGGTATTACTACCAGCCGCTGCAACTCACGCTCAGCGAGGAAGAAGCCCGCGCCGTGCAGTTGTTCGGCAAGAACGCCGAGGTCTATCGCTGCGAGCGCTGCCATGCCCTGTATCGCCCGGCTGCGACCGATCGCTCCACCGCGGGCCAGAACTTTCAACTTCGTTCAGTAAACCTCTGGGGCGATTTTCAGGACAAGAACCCCACGTAGCTCGGCGCGCCTCGCGACCCGAGGGCCAATCGGCCAGGGAATTCCGCAGCCCCACATGAGTTCCACGAGCGATCTTATTTACGACTGGAATCGGGTGGACGGTCCCGAGTGGACGTCCAACGTCGCGCCCAAGCTTGACGATGAGACCCTGCGCGACGGCCTGCAATCGCCTTCCGTGCTGGATCCTCCCATCGAGAAGAAGATTCGCATCCTCCACTTGATGGAAGCGCTGGGGATTGATTCCGTCGACCTGGGCCTGCCCGGAGCGGGGCCGCGGGCCGCAGAACACGTCCTGCGACTGGCCCGTGAAATCTCGAGCGCCCGGCTGCGCATTCGCCCCAACTGCGCGGCGCGCACGGTCGCCTCCGACATCCGCCCTATTGCCGATGTGGTCGAAGCCAGCGGTGTCGAGATCGAAGTCGCCACGTTTCTCGGCTCCAGTCCCATCCGCCAGTACGCGGAGGACTGGACGCTGGATTTCCTGCTGCGCTCGACCGAGCAGGCCGTGAAATACGTGGTGAGTCTTGGCTTGCCTTGCATGTACGTGACCGAAGACACCACGCGCGCGCGCCCCGAGGTCATCAAGAGACTTTACTCGACGGCCATCGCCTGCGGTGCACGCGCCATCGTCATCTGTGACACCGTCGGCCACGCCACCCCGCGCGGTGCCCAAGCGCTCGTCCGCTTTGTGCGCGAAGAAGTTGTAAAGCCCACGGGCGCCATCGTGCGCATTGATTGGCATGGCCATTCCGACCGTGGCCTGGGCGTCGCCAACGCGCTCGCGGCGCTGGCCGCCGGCGCCGACCAGGCGCACGGCGCCGCGCTAGGCATCGGTGAACGTGTGGGCAACACACCCCTGGACCAATTGCTGGTCAATCTGAAACTGCTGGGCGCGATCGACCGCGACCTGACCAAGCTGAAGGAGTATTGCGAGCTGGTCGCGGAAGCGGTCGGGGTGCCCATCCCGCCCAACTACCCGGTGCTGGGGTCGGACGCGTTTCGTACCGCCACGGGCGTCCATGCGGCCGCGGTCATCAAGGCCTTCAAGAAGCAGGATGTGGAACTGGCTAACCGGGTATATTCCGGCGTGCCTTCCCATTGGTTTGGATTGGAACAGAAGATTGAGATCGGTCCCTTAAGCGGCAAGTCCAACGTGATTCATTGGCTGGAAAGGCGGAGAATTCCCGCCCGCCCCGAACTCGTTGAGAGAATCTTCACCTACGCCAAGCAGGCGGACCGCCTGTTGACTGATGACGAAATCATGGAACTTTGCGGCCAGCCCGCCCCTTGAGCCGCGCCCCGGCTCGGGTTCCTCCCGGTTCGCCGCCGGCAGAATCCATCCTGCACCGCGACATGTCCCATGGGCAAGGAGCAGCTTCACTTGAACCAACGCGCCAAGGCGGATATCCTCCTGGTGGTCAGCAGCTTCATCTGGGGCGCGACCTTTGTAGTCGTCAAGGGCGCGCTGGCTGACGCCTCGCCCTTCCCTTTTCTCGCGGTCCGTTTCACTCTGGCGGGGCTGTTGATGTGGCTGGTCATGGGGCGTGGCCGCATCGATCGCCAGGCGCTCCTGCCCGGCCTGCTGCTGGGAATCTTCCTCTTCGCCGGCTACGCCTTCCAGACCTGGGGTCTCACATTCACCACACCCTCGAAGAGCGCCTTCATCACCGGCTTCAGCGTCATCCTGGTTCCCTTCATTTCGCTCCTGCACGGCTACCGGATGCGCGCCGCGAACTTGGGTGGAGCAGTGCTGGGCCTCGTGGGACTCTACTTTCTGGTGCTTCCCTCCGGGTGGGGGACCGTAAATCGCGGTGACGTTCTCACCTTGTTCTGCGCTCTTTCCTTTGCGGTTCATATTGTGCTGGTCGGCGCCTACACCCGCCGCATTTCATTCCTGCATCTCGCCCCGGCACAAGTCCTGGTGGTGGGCATTCTCTCGACCGTGGCCCTTCCCCTCGGCCCCCCATGGGTGCTGCACTGGACCCGCCATCTCATTTTCGCCGTGGTCGTGACCGCGGTCTTCGCCACAGGCGTTGCCTTCGGGATCCAGGTCTGGGCACAACAGTATACGCCGCCGGCCCATACGGCATTGATTTTCGCTCTTGAGCCGGTCTTCGCCGCGCTCACATCCCGATTGGTGACCGGGGAGCATTTAGGGGGAAAAGTGCTGCTCGGTTCTGTCCTCATCCTGGCGGGCATGGTCGTTTCGGAAATGTGGGGTGGCGCGGCCCCCGCGCCAGTCGAGGGGTAGCGGTCCAGGCCCAAACTCCACTCGGGTTGTGACCTCAACGTGCAAGTGCTACACTGCGCTGCGCATCCGATTTGGCAGTCAGCAGCTACGTCCCAGTTCGCCAACAGAGGAGGGCATCCATGGAGGCGTTCGCGACTGTTCTCTTGGTACTCATCATATTATTCGGCCTCGGCACAATTCTGTCCCGGTGGTTCATGATTACAACGGCCAGGGCGCTGGTGTGGGCAGGCCTGTGTGCTGTGCTTCTGACCACTCTCTCGCGCGCCCAGGATCCGCGCATCGCGGCGGATGTCGAACTGGCCGATAAGGTTGCGGCCGAGGGCCCCTTCCAGCCCAACTGGGAGTCGCTTGAGAAGTACCAGGTGCCGGAATGGTACCAGGACGCCAAATTCGGGATCTTCCTGCACTGGGGGGTGTACTCCGTACCTGCTTTCGACAATGAGTGGTACCCGCGCAACATGTACATCCTCGATAGTCCCGTCTACAAACATCACGTGGCGACCTATGGCTCCCCCGCGAAGTTCGGGTATAAGGATTTCATCCCGCGCTTCGGCGCCGAGAAATTCAACGCGGACGAGTGGGCGGAACTGTTTCGCCGGGCAGGCGCCCGCTACGTCATGCCCGTGGCCGAGCACCACGATGGTTTTGCCATGTATGACCTGAGCTTCAGCAAGTGGACGGCCGCGAAGATGGGGCCCAAGCGCGACGTGGTGGGCGAACTCGAGCACGCCGTGCGCAAGCAGGGATTGCATTTCGGGGCCTCGTCGCATCGCGCGGAGCACTGGTGGTTCATGAATGGAGGCAAGACCTTCGATTCCGACGTGCGCGACCCTCGTTACGCCGATTTCTACGGTCCCGCGCAATCCGATAAGATCCAGCCGGATAAGGCCCATCTGGATAATTGGCTGGCTCGAACCTCCGAGATCATCGAGAAGTACCAGCCGGAAGTCCTCTGGTTCGACTGGTGGATCGAACAGCCGGTCTTCCAGCCCTACCTGGAGCGGCTGGCCGCCTACTATTACAACCGGGGCGCGGAATGGAAACGCGGCGTGGCCATCAACTACAAGCTCAAGACGTTTCCCGAGCATGCGGCGGTGCTCGACATTGAGCGCGGGCAACTGGAGGGAATCCGTCCCCTGTTCTGGCAAACCGATACCTCCATCAGCGTGAAGTCGTGGGGTTACATCGAAGGTGACACGTTTCGTAACCCGGGTTCGCTCATCGGGGAGTTGGTCGATATCGTCAGCAAGAACGGTTGCCTGTTGCTGAACGTGGGACCAAAATCGGATGGGACCATTCCCGTAGAGGCGCAAGAAATCCTGCTGGCGATGGGCCGCTGGCTGGAAGTGAACGGCGAAGCGATTTACGGGACGCGGCCCTGGAGGATTTACGGCGAGGGCCCCACCCATGTCGACACTGGCCACTTTGCTGACGCCGCGACGAAACCCTATAAGGCCCAGGACATCCGTTTCACCACCCAGGGCACTGCGCTTTACGCTATCGCGCTGGCGTGGCCGGAAAACGGCAAGCTCACGATTAAATCGCTGGCAAGGGGTTCGCCGCACACCCGGCAAGGAATCCGCAGCATCAGCCTGCTGGGCTCCCAAACGCCACTCAAGTGGACCCGCACTCGCGAGGGATTGACCGTGCAACTTCCCGCGCATAAGCCCGGTGATTACGCCTTCGCACTCAAGATTGTCCCGGTGGATCCGGCCGCGGGCAGGATGTAAGGGGAAGAGCAGGTGCAGGGCGGACCTGTCAGGTAAGTCCGCGGCTCGTGCCCTACGGGGAAGGAAAAGCCGAGGACTTTCAGAACAGGTCCGAGCTACCCTTCTATTCCAGTTTTCCCCGGTTCCATACAGCTTTTCAATCCCCTACTTCGCCATCAAGTCCAGGACGGCGCTGGTCATGGCCTTCACGCCCGTCCGAATCGAGGGTTCCGGCACGGGAGCCCACAAGCTGGAATGCAGGCCCGGCAGAGGGGTTCCGGTCCGCCGGCTCTCCTCGAGCCTGCCGGGATCGACGGCGCCCAGCGAAAACTGACAGATGGGGATTTGGCGGTTCTCGAGGCCAAAGCGGCAGAAATCCTCGCTCGCCATGACCGGTGGCATCTCAACCACGTTCTCGCGGCCTAGCGCCTTTTCAAAAATCCGCGCCAGGCGTTCCGTCAATTGTGGATCGTTATAGGTCGCAGGGGTATATTCCGAATCGCTTGCCTTCACGATGGGCGCGCGCGATTCCGGAATGCCCTCGGTGGCGGCGATGCCTTTGGCCATGCGATCAAGGGAGCCCAGGATGTGCTCACGCACCTCCTCCTTGTAAGTCCGGAGGGTGAGCTGCAAATGCACCTCATCGGGAATGATGTTGTAGCGGGTGCCCCCGTGAATCGAACCGACCGTCACCACGGCAGGATCGAAGGGGGAATCCTCGCGGCTAACGATGGTCTGAAGCGCCAGGATAAATTGGGCTGTCGCAACCACAGGGTCCTTAGCTGCCTGCGGAGCTGACCCGTGCCCGCCGATCCCGCGCATGATGACATCCACTGAGGTTGAACTCGCCAGCGCGTAGCCCGGTGTGTATCCAACCTTGCCGGCTTCGAGCGCCGCCGTATCATGCAGCGCTAAGGCATAATCCGGGCGTGGGAAGCGAGTGTAAAGCCCGTCGTCGAGCATCGCCTTCGCACCGTTGATGGCCTCCTCCGCAGGCTGCCCGACCATCAGCAGCGTGCCGCGCCATTGGTCCCGGAGTTCCGCCAGCATTTCGGCCGTCCCCAGCAGCGCCGTGATGTGGAGGTCATGCCCGCACGCGTGCATCACGCCCACCTCGCGGCCCGCATCGTCCTGGGCCCGGACTCTGCTCGCGTAAGGCAGCCCAGTCTTCTCCTCGATGGGCAATGCATCGAGCTCGGTGCGCACCAGAACGGTTGGGCCGTCCCCATTCTTCAGCACGCCCACCACGCCGTAACCGGTCCACTCCGCGTGCTCGTACTTGCCCACGTGCTCCGTGACGGTAAAGCCGAGGGCGCGGAGTTGGCCGGCCAGGAAGGCGGCGGTCTTCTCCTCGTGATGGGAAAGCTCAGGCGCGGCGTGCAGCGCCTTGTAAGTAGATACCCACGACGGCAGCTCGCGGTCCAGCAGCCCGTCGAGTTTCCCTTGCTGGCTGCGCGCGGCAGGAACGATCCCGAGTGAAAACAGAAGTACTTGGCAGAAAATGGCGGCTCGACGGCTCACAGTGTCCTCCCAAGTTAAGGCGTGATTCCCCGACAGACACCCCGCCCCTGCGGAAGAAGCGCCGGCAGCGGAGGCCAAGCCAGTATTGCGAAATTGAGAGTCCAAGGCAAGGGGAAGTGGGATCGCCGCGGTAGTGGATTAGGTTCCGACTATGCCGTCATCTGACCAGAATCGGGGATTGACCCTACGAGTCCTCGGTAAACACAAGGCGACGAGGCAGGACCCATTTCCCCCGCAACACGCCTGGGATCCTGGATAGATCAATGGTGGTTTAGCAGCAGTTGCGCAGGTTTTCGCGCGTCGCGATTCGTTCCAGAATCTCTGATAGCTATGCCAGGGCTAGGCAGTGGGAGCTGATCCACAGTTCTCCAGAACGCAAATTCCGCCCCATGGCTTGTCCGGCTTGCGGCCGGCAGGATCAGGGAGCAGCGACAGCAGCCGCATCCCAAACGACAGGCGTTTCAGCTTGGCCGCAGTGTGCAATAGTGAGCGCGTTTCGACCGACTTCCACCCATATGGGGCGAAGAATGCTGGGCCCTCCCGGGGCGCAAATTTCAGGGGCAAACCGACCTCAAGCAGCGGGCCGCCAATGGCCTTCTGCAGCATCTTGAGAAGCCCCGGCGATGCAAGGTCGATAACCCAGTGCTGGAAGCTGGAACGGGCAGCCAGATCGCGCGCCAATTGAGCGACATCGTCGGTCTCAAAATAAATAATGAGCCCTTCACTTACTACCATCACGCGCTTCCCTTCAGCCCCGAGTCGCTGAAGCAAAGTGCGGCGTCGTGCAGTATCTCTTAAATCCAGTGGCACACGTTCAAGCGCACAAACGGGACGTTCAGCGGCGAGCACCTCTTGCTTGTAGTTCAATATGTCTGGCAGGTCGACCTCGACCCATCGAAGCGAAGCGGGAAGCTGCATTCGGTATGGCCTGGCATCGAGCCCGGCAGCCAGATTGATGACCACGTCCGTGCCTTGCCGCACTTCGCGGTCGATGACTTGATCAATTAACCACGTACGGGCGACATAGGACCAGGAATGCCGCCGGGCGAATGGCATTTCGGCGGCGATTCGCATGCCGCGATCACCTGCCAGCCTGCGCGCATAAGGGTCGCGGAAGACGGCATCGGCTCGCTCGCTCTCCTGCGCGCGGTACACAGTTACCCACAGGGCCGTGTCGGAAATGTGACGAATTGGATTTGCCGAGCTCATGGTGGGAGACAATATACCATTCCGCATTCGTGGAGTGCATGCACCGAATGGGAATTCTCGAAAACGGCCATTCCCACTCAATCGGCGAATAGGTCTTTCCTGACGCCATAGTGTGGAGCGAAGTTGCCCGACCCCTGCATCATCGCACACTCGGGAGTTACTTTCCGGTTTGAGCTGAGCATTTATTTCGCCCGTTTCACGCCAACTTGCGGTCGCTCAGATAGTTCCGCCGTTGTGAATGGTTCAAACTGCTGGCTTACCGAGGGCTGACCTACTGCAAAGAAATCCAAACAGCACCACTACGCCTTCGCGGAGCGGCGCCCACGAAATCTGACAGGTGTTGTATAATCATAGAATGCGCGCTGGTGTCGGCAGCGCCTGATTGAGGGGAGAGGTGGAGATGCGAAAAGCTGGTCAACGGGTTCTGCCCGCGGTGGTAGTTGCGTTAACGCTCGGTATCGGCATTCTGATCGGCACGGTGGTTTCGCATGGGGTGCGCGCGGCGAAGAACGCCGCCGTCGCGCCGGATGCAAAACTCCTGCCCATGCCTTCTCCCGCCGAGATGTCTAACTCCTTCGCGGCCATCGCCGATAAGATCGCAGACACGGTCGTGAACATAAACGCCGAGACCACAGTGCGCGTTAGTCGCCGCCGTTTTCACTCGCAGGAAGATTCACCCTTCAACGACTTCTTCGATCGCTTCTTTCAGGGGGACCCCGATTCCCCCGGCGGCGGGGGCAACGAATTCAGCCGGCAAAGTCTGGGCTCCGGGGTCATCCTCGACAAGAACGGATACATCCTAACGAATTATCATGTGATTACCCAGGGCGGAGAGGACAAGCCTGTCGACCGCATCGATGTGCAGTTGCACGGCGACGAGATCACGAAGTTCAGGGCGAAGATCATCGGTTCTGACAAGTGGACGGATTTGGCCGTGATCAAGATCGAAGCAGGTAAGCCGCTGCACGCCGCTGAGCTCGGCGACTCCGACGCGATGCGCGTGGGGGATTGGGTGCTGGCGGTGGGTAGTCCCTTCGGCCTCGACTCCACGGTGACCGCGGGCATTGTTAGCGCCAAGGGGCGCGATATCGAAGGCGGAACCCAGGGCCAGTTCAAGCGCTTTCTTCAGACCGACGCCGCCATCAACCCCGGCAACAGCGGCGGGCCACTCGTCAACCTGGCGGCACAGGTGATCGGCATCAACACCGCCATTGCCACGCGCCGGGGAACTTACGATGGGGTAGGTTTTGCAATCCCATCCAATATGGTCCGCAAGGTTTACAATGCCATCATCAGTAGTGGCACGGTCAAGCGCGGCGCCATAGGTATCACAGTCCATGCACAAACTGAGCCCGCCTTGCTGCGCAGTTTTGGCACGGATCATGGCATTGTGATTGAAAGCGTTCAGGCTGACAGTCCTGCCGCCCGCGCCAACTTGAAGCTGGGAGACGTGATCCTTAGCCTTAATGGCAAGGCCGTGCATAATGGTGACGAACTGGTGGGCATTGTATCTGACACTGATATCGGTAAGAAATTACGCGTCGAATACCTGCGCGATGGCAAGCGCGTCACCACGGAAGTGGAGGTCGCGGACCGCAACCAGATCATCGGTGAAAACCACGCGGGCGAGGAGGAAGAAGGCGGCGAGCAAGCCGGCCCGGAGGGTAAAGGCATTCTCGGCCTCGCCGTCAAGAACCTCACCCGCGACCAAGCCGAGGAAATTGCGAGCCAACTTCACCTCGACACTAAACAGGGCGTCTTGGTGTCGGATACTCAGGTGAGCGGGTTTGCTTCCGACCTGGGCGTGATCCGCGGTGACGTGATTCTCGCCATCAACCGCCACCCGATTTCTTCCGTGGACGACTATAACAAGTTGCAGGCCCAGTTGAAGTCGGGCACAGACGTGGTTTTGCTGATTGCCCGGCGCAGCGGTCCGCGCAGCTTCACAACCCTCTTCCTGGCGGACCGCCTGCCGTAGCGGCGAGGAAGGAACTGTTTGAGTTTTGGCCATCGCAAATCCGGGGGCATCCTGCTGACGCTCGGGGCGAGTTTTTACCTGGCAGGTGCCTCCCTACTCGCCGCACAAGCGGTGCCCACAGGAACTACTCCGGCAACTGCGCCGCAAAAGTCGGCGAGCACTGCGCCCCCCGGCCCGCAGCAAGCTACGACGAAAAGCGCGGCAAAACCCAAGAACAGACGCACAGCTATGAAGAAGGGCACAAGCCACGTGGCTGCTAACTCCTCCGCGAAGAAACCAGCAAGCCCAGTCCCGGCTACGGTCTCCGCGCGGAAGCCGGTGACCCACTCGACCGGCGCCGCCACACAAAAGGCCGCTGCTATTCACAAAAAGGGGAAGCGAACTCGCACTCTCACAGGCCGGCAGCGTCTGGCGCGTCTCCACTTGGAGCCGGACCGGGTGCAGGAGATTCAGCAGGCTCTGGTCCGCGAGGGCTACCTCCAGGGAGATGCGAATGGCCGCTGGGACGACCGTACACGAGCCGCCATGTTGCGCTACCAGACGGATCACAACTTCTCCATCACCGGTCTGCCGGACGCCAAATCAATCATGAAACTCGGTCTCGGGCCCCACCCGTTGCCGCCCGAACTCGATCCTGACCTGGGGCGCGCTCGTGGCTCGGATGCCGCCAAGAGCAATCCTCCCGCTGCACCCATCGTACCCCCAGCTTCCGGGGAAAGAACCACACCTGAGGAGAAGTGAACACCACAGCAGGGGTCATGCAGGTAGGTGTTTGCCGCATGCATCTAACCTTTTTCACCTAGATGCAAGGCCGCGACGCCTCCGGCAAAATTCAGATAGTGCACGTTGCGGAAACCCGCAGCTCGCATCTTCTCAGCTAACGCTTCTTGGTCGGGAAACAACGAAACGGAATCGGATAAGTATTGGTAAGGGCCGGCGACGCCTGAAACCCAGGCGCCGACGCGCGGCAAGACACGACGAAAGTAGAATCGAAAAATCGGGCCGAACACCGGCCAGTGAACTCGCGAAAACTCCAGGATCGCAAGACAGCCACCGTTCTTAAGAACCCGACGCATCTCCGCAAGACCACGGTCGTAGTTTGAGAGATTGCGAAAACCAAAAGCCAGGGTGGCGGCATCAAGCGAGTCATTGCCGAAGGGCAGGCGCAGAGCATCCGCTGCCAGGAAGCGAGCCCGGGCTCGGAGCCTCGCGGACTTGCGGCGGGCGAGTGCCAACATGGGAAGGCAGAAATCCGCGCCCACCACCCACCCTGCCGACTGCCGGCTCAGGCAGAGCGTGAGATCGCCGGTGCCACAGCAGAAATCCGCCACGCAGGATCCAGGTCGCCGCAGAATTTCCCGCAAGGCACGGGCGGTAGCGCGGCGCCAAGCAATATCAGAACCCAGGGAAAGAACGTGGTTCAGAAGATCATAGCGCGGGGCGACAGCAGCAAACATCGTGCGCACCGCGGCGCCCGCCGCAACTTCATCGCCGGCGGAAGCGAGGGGACTTCCTTGGGCGGGCGCCCGCGCCGGGTCACTCATGCCACGCTCCGCGCTGAACGTCGGAAAAGGCCGAGGCCACCGCAGTATCGGGGACATCCGGAGTGACCCGGACTTTGCCGATGCGCTCCGGCAAAACCCAGTGGATCTTTCCTCCGACGGCTTTCTTGTCGCGGGGGAGGAGCCCCAGGACTTTTTCCGCGCTGAGGTTGCGAATGGGGGGCAATGGCCCCGCTTGCCGCACCAAGCCAGCGATGCGTTCGCCTTCAGCAGGATCAAGCAGGCCGACCAGTTCCGCCAGCCGGGTTGCGAGGAGCAAACCCCAGCCGACCGCCTCGCCGTGCAGAAAACGTCGATAGCCCGTGACTTCCTCCAGGGCGTGCCCGTAGGTGTGCCCCAGGTTGAGCACCCGTCGGAGTCCCGCTTCATGCTCGTCGCGGCTCACCACGTCAACTTTCACCTGCGCAGCGCGAGCCACGATGGCTTCCAGGCGAGCCGTCTGGTTCGGACGCAGTGCGACAAGTTCCGTTGTGAGATAGTGGCAAAATGCCGGCCCTGAAAGAATTGCATGTTTAATTACCTCGAATAAACCTGAACTAAAATCGCGTAGGGGAAGCGTAGCCAGCACGGCCGGCTCCGCAACCACCTGGGTGGGAGGACAAAATGTCCCCACCAGGTTCTTCATGGCGCGGACATTTACCGCCGTCTTCCCGCCAATGGCGCTATCCACCTGAGCCAGCAGCGTGGTAGGAACCTGGACATAATCGATGCCGCGCATATAGGTTGACGCCACAAACCCGCCCAGGTCGCCGACCACTCCTCCGCCGAACGCCACCAGCAGCGAGCGCCTATCCGCGCCCCGTTCCGAGAGTTCCGCTGCCACGCGCCCGGCCATGCTGAGGCTCTTGGAGCTCTCTCCCGCCGGCACGAAGAGGGGACGCACCCTGCGCCACCCGGCGTCCCGAGCCAACTTGTTCCCCCAACGCTTCCACAGGCCCGGCTCCGTGAGCACAAAGATTGACGTGTACCCCTCGAGACGGCGGAGCGTGCGCCACGCGCCCCGGCCCACCATGACGTCATACTCACCTGTACTCGATTTCACGCGCAGTCGTCGCATAACTCTCCAATGCAAAATGGGTGCTGGGACAGCCTCCTACTACTCATACCACGCGGCCCGGAGAGCGGCAACCGCAGAAACGCCTTGACCAACTCCACAGGGTATAGAGCCTTCCGGTCGGCGTGGAAAAAGTTGTCCCGCACACGTACGCCACGGAAAGGCGCAACCTTACCGCACAGCAGGCGGCGGAGCCGCAGGTTACCGCCCACTGGAGCGAGTGTAATTTGGACAAGCCTGCGGAAGACCCTTTCCTGCGGCAATCGGCGGAGGCGAAGCCGTTGAGCCTTCGCTGTCATCCTGAGCGACGCGGAAGATCTTTGTATTTGCTCGGAACACTCAAATACCAGGATGCTTCGCTGCGCTCGCGATGACAGCCTGGGCAAGTTCCTACGCAGCCTGTTGAGTCCCTGCCACGGGTAATCTTCGTGTAACAGTTGCGGAGCCGCGACGCGAAAGCTTATGATGGAGCATCCATGGTGACGCGTAAAGATTCCAAGGTGGACTACATAGTCCTCGGCGGCGGAATCGCCGGGATGCGAGCGGCAATCGAACTGGCGCGCGGCGGGCGCGTCCTGGTTCTCACCAAGGACGAGCTGTTTGAATCGAGCACCGAGTACGCCCAGGGGGGAATCGCGGCGGCGCTGAGCGAGGATGATGAGGTCACGCTGCATCTGCACGACACACTTCTAGCCGGCGACGGACTCTGCCGCGAGGAAGCGGTGCGCGTGCTCGTGGAAGAGGGGCCAGGACAGATCCACCAGCTCATCGATTGGGGCATGCGCTTCGACCGTAACGGGACGAAGCTGGCTTTCACGCGCGAGGGCGCCCACAGCCGCTCGCGGGTGCTGCACGCCCATGGAGACTCCACCGGCAGCGAAATCCTGCGGGCCCTGATGGCCAAGGCGAAGTCGATTCCCGCGATTCAATTGTACCCTCGCGCCTTTGCCAGCGACCTCCTGGTGGAGGAGGGCGCCGTGGTGGGAGTCACCTACCTGGACGAGAAAACTTCCACGCCGAAATGCAGCCGCGCCGGCGCCGTCCTGCTGGCCACGGGCGGGCTGGGGCACGTCTACAAAGAAACTACCAACCCCTCCGTGGCCTGTGGCGACGGCGTGGCCATAGCCTACCGCGCCGGCGCCCTCGTTAGCGACATGGAGTTTGTGCAGTTCCATCCCACCGCGTTGTTTGCCCAGGGAGCGCCGCGCTTCCTGCTTTCCGAAGCGCTGCGGGGTGAGGGCGCTCAACTGCGCAACATTCTGCTGGAACGCTTTATGCCGCGTTACCACGAGGCCGCCGAGCTTGCTCCGCGCGACGTGGTGGCGCGCGCCATCATCCTCGAGATGCACCGGACCCGCGGTGAGTTCGTCTATCTCGACTTGACGGGGCTAGAGGCTGAGCATGTCAAGAAACGCTTCCCCCGCATCTACGCAACTTGCCTGAACCACAATATCGACATCACGGCGGATCTGGTTCCGGTCCGTCCGGCCGCGCACTACTGCATGGGCGGGGTGGTGACCGATCTCCTGGGCGCAACCTCGCTTCCCCAGCTTTTCGCTGCCGGGGAAGTCGCCGCCACCGGCGTCCATGGCGCCAACCGGCTGGCCAGCAATTCGCTCCTGGAAGGATTGGTGTTCGGCGCCCGCGCCGCTGCGGCCATGCTGGAAAAACACGCGCCCAAAGGGTTCCCAACACCCCCGGCACAGGCCCCCAAAGCCGGCCCACATGCCAGCCCAGCCGCAACTCCCGCTGAACCCTCCCTCGCGGACGATTACCAGAAGGCAATGGAGGAAGCGCGCGCCATACTTTGGGACCGAGTCGGAATCATCCGCGACGGCAAGCAGCTTTCCGAGGCGGTTACACGGCTGGCGGAAATCAACCTGCCACCCCCCCATCCTCCCAGCCGGCGACCTTGCGAGTCCCGCAATATCCTGGATGTCGCCCGCCTGATTGCCCGCTCCGCCCTCGCCCGCGAGGAAAGCCGGGGGGCGCACTACCGCTCCGACTTTCCCCTGAAGAACGAAGCAAAGCCTCCCCAGCACTCCTACGTCTCCAAGGGAATTCCGGTCTTTTTCGAGTGATGAGCTGAAGGATCGGCCCGCGCCCGAGGCGATGCGCACCTCGAAGCAGCCAATTGACGAGCCGCGTTCTTGAATCTCGAATTTGCAATCTTCGATTTCCGCCCCCTCCAGCCCCCACCTCCGCTGTAGCTTATCTCCGTGACCTCTGTGCGGAATTCTTTCCCTGCCTGATTGGGTTGGGCGCTGCGCAGCAGAATACGCGTGTCAACGAGGACACGCATCAGTGCTCTCGGCCTTCGACTAATGCAGCAAAATCCCTCGCGGAAACGATCCGGGTGGCTTTGTGTCGCTTGAGGGCAAGCAGCCCGCTCTTGTCGCCGGTCACGAGATAGTCAGCGTTGCCCGCTTCGCACAGAGCCAGCAGAAAATCGTCGGCGGGATCGGGAGAGCGATTCACGGGCGGGAGCAGGCTCGCCACCTCGGCCAGCCTTTTGATCTGGTTGACCAAGCGGCCGGCCTGGTAAGGTTTGACGAGCTCGGCGACGCGCGGCTTTTCGAGCGTGGCGAGCAACTCATCGAGATGCGCCGAGCAGGTCAGGAGGGTGAATTTTCCCTCTACCCAGGCGCTATAGATCGCGGCGGGCTTGCCGGCCGGAGCGATCAGGGCGGAGACGAGGATGTTGGTATCGAGCACCACGCGCATCAGGCTTTACCTTCGGTCGGGCGCGACGTTCGGCGCGGACCTCACCGACGGCCTCGTCGACCATGCGCTGAATCTCGTCCGGGTCGGCATCGGCGTTGCGCGCCTTGATGTCCTCAATGGTGCGCTGAAATACGCGCCAGCGGACGGCGTCTTCGATGAATTTCGAGAGGTCGCCCTTTTTCATGCCCCGCGCGCCCAGAAAGGTGCGCAGGCTGAGATCGGTCTCCTTCGAGACCTTGATGTTCCAGCGGATTGCTTCTTCTTCCATATATACACCTATACATTCAGACAGATAAACTCTTATACACCTATTGTACGCCGGTATCCACGCCGGGGCAAGGGTTTCCGTGTCCCCTAATGCCACCGTTCCGATTACCGACTCCTAGCGTGCGGCCACGATTTCCTTGTGGTTCAACAGAGCCCGAGGTAAGATATTCTTACCATGGAATTGAAACTTTCTACGAAGGGGCAGATCGTTCTCGCCGGGGCCATTCGCCGCAGACTCGGCCTCCAACCCGGCGACTCGCTCGACGCAAAGGTGCAAGCCGGGCGCGTCGTGTTGACGCCGCGGAAAACGCGCTTCTGCAAGGCGACCCTGCGCGTTGACCCCCCAACCGGTCTCCCTGTTCTCAGCGCTGGGGTGGGCGCTCCGCGTCTCAGCAGCAAACAGGTTCGCGAGATTTTGGCGGAGTTTCCATGAAATACCTGCTGGACGTCAATGCCTTGGTCGCCCTGGGTTTTCTTGAACACGAATTCCACGCCCGGGTTGCCCGCTGGGTGCAGAGGTTGGCCACCAAGGGAAATCCGGAACTTGCCACCTGCTCGATTACCGAGTTGGGTTTCGTCCGAGTCCTCGCGCAAGCGCCGCAGTACGGGTTTACCGTGGGGCAAGCCTGCGATCTGTTACGGCGGCTGAAGGCCGCAGGAAGGGTGAACTTTACGTTGATCCCTGACGCCCAGGACATTTCGCATCTCCCCCGTTGGGTCAAGACCGCGAAACAGACCACGGACGGCCACCTGGCGCAACTCGCCGGCGCGAACAGCGCCGTGCTGGCAACGCTGGACAGGCGGATTCCGCAAGCCTTTCTGATCCCCGTGCGGGGATAATGATGTCGTGATAGGGGGAGCGGTCTACCCTTCCACGTCCCCCGCACTCTAAGCCCGAATGCCGGCGTTACTGACCTCGGGCTCTGTGCCTCTTCTGTTCTCAAATCTTGAATCTCGAATCTGCAATCTTCAATTCCCGGCTCCCCAGCCCCTAACCCTTCGTGATCTCGAATCTTAAATCCGCCATCGTCGATTCCGCCATTGGAGTCCCCAGTCAGTCCCTCCGAGAAATCGCAGACATCAAACCCAACGTCTGCGCCGCCCACCTGCTACCTTTGAAGAGCGCATACATTCCAAAAGGCGGAACGTATGCGCCACCCCTCGGAGAGGAAGGTAGGATTTCCGACCTTCTCCCCGGGGAAAAGGCGCAGAGCAGCGCGGAGGCGGGCGCACCTGGCCCTCCCGCGGCACTGCATCGGGAAATGACCGCTTGGGGACGTGGGTGCAAGGTCTATCTTTCGGAGTGCGGCGACTCGTCGCCGCTTTTGCTCGCCGCGACACGTCGCGGCGAAGCTCCGCACCGGTGACGAGTCAGCGGCGGCAAAGAGCGGGAGCGAGCTCCCGCACTCCGAAAACGGCGCCAGCGATCAGAGCACCCACGTTTGATGGCCATGCGAAAGCCGCTACGTTCACGAGGTCAGATGGCGAGCCGCGGACGACGTAGGGCCGAACGGCGTTCGGCCCTGGCCCAGCGCCGCTGGGCCCTACGCTGCAGGTTGCGGTTACGCCGAGTATCGGATTTGCGAGGTAAATTCGCCTCCACGCTTGTTTGGCTAAGGTTGATGGAGTCGGAAGCCACCCAGGTGGGCCATGCGCACCAAGTCGCGGTCCAGCGAAAAGACTTCGGCGCCGTTCTCGACCGCAAGGGTGGCGATAAGGGCGTCTGTTGTGGTCAGACTTACACCTTTCGACCGCGCCCGCCGGAAGAGAGCTGCAGCATTCCGATAGGTTGCGAAACCGCTGGCTTCCAGAAGGTCAAAAAGGGAGAGATAGGCTTCGATGCGTTTGACGTCGCGCTGCAAGCCCTGAAGAACCTCCATCACAACGACGCCCGTTATCGCCACCGGCGCACCATCCTCGATCAGTCGCCGCAGTTCTTGCCCGCCCGGACCTGGCCGGGAACTGAGGAAATCAATCCAGACAGAGCTATCCACGAGGATCAAACGCGGTTCCTCCGCATGGCGCGCAAATCACCTTTCCAAACGCCGCTGCCGTAATAACGCAGCAGGCCTTTGCGCCTTTCCGTCCTCACCAGCAGCTCAAGGGCACCGTTGACAACCGCACGCTTGGTCTTGAGACCCGTCAGCTTCTGCGCTTCGCGCGCCAGTTGGTCGTCAATTTCTATGTTTGTCCTGCTCATAACAAGCACTATACACCAATATTCAATATTTGTGTGTATTGATTCCAAAGGGGTCGCCCGGATGGAGCACTGACCCGGCGCGCCGTTGGTCCAGGTACCGCCGTCACATCCACACAAAAAGGACGGACGCAGGGGCAAGGCCTGTCTTTCGGAGTGCGGCGACTCGTCGCCGCTTTTGCTCGCCGCGACTCGGCGCGGCGAAGCTCCGCACCGGTGACGAGTCACCGGCGGCAAAAAGCGGGAGAGAGCTCCCGCACTCCGAAATGGGCGTGTTGACACACCGCCCGCCTCAGACGAAGCCTTAGGACGACTGCATTGGAGCGTTTTTCCACAGCCTGGTTCAGCTATTCTCTATTTGATTTGCCCGGCGCGACACCAACTCAGGAGGGGATGTTACTTTACGTGCGGGGACTTCTCAAGGTCAGCGAGGGTTTCAAGCACCACGCGGCCGACGATCGTCAAGCTCTGGGGGCTGCAATGATCGAGCGTGTCCTTAGCCGTATGCCAGTAGCCGTCTTCGCCGTTAAAATCAATCAGGTCCACTGCGGCCACGCCGGCGTTCACAAAAGGAATGTGGTCGTCGCCGACAGCATTCGGAGAATCCAGAAAATATTTCGCGTACCCGAGGCGGTGGGCAGCATTGAACACCATGTCCGTCAACCACGGCGTGGAATCTGCCTCGCGATGGATAACCAGGTTGGCGTCTCCGATCATATCCACCAGGATCATGGCCTGGATGCGCCCCAGCTCGCCTTGCGAGGAGAGCTTCTGAACTAAATGACGGCTACCGTAGAGGCTGTCGGTGTCGGTCCACTCCCGAATGGCCTCTTCCCCATCAAAGAAGACCAGCCAATAGGTGACCGCATTCTTACGGGCACTCAGGACGCGGGCCAATTCCAGCAGCAGCGCGGCGCTGGATCCGCCATCGTTGGCCCCCACAAAACGGAACCCTTGCTCCAGCTTCGTGTCGTAATGGCCGGCCACGATGACTACCTTGGATGGCGCGCCCGGGAACTTGGCGATGAGGTTGGTCATGGGAAGGTTGCCGATGGGGGTCGAGGCAGTGAAGGAATCTTCTTCAACTTGCGCGCCCGCCTGCTTGAGCTGGCCGATGATCCAGCGTCGCGATTGCTCCAGGGCCGCCGAACCCGGGGGGCGCGGGCCAAAGGCCACCAGACGTTTCAAGTCGTCAAACGCCCGCCCGCCGTCGAAGGTCGGCCCCGCTGCGCCCAGCCGATACGGGACAGCGAGAAGGAGCAGCAGGCTGCAGGCCCCCAGCCGCATCCAGTCTGCTTGACGGTTAGGCTTCGGCATCTTTCACTTTCCGCTTTTTCTTCAGGTAAACGAGCCAGGAAAGTCCGATGCTCAGGAGGTAGAGGCCCAGCAGTGGAATCCAGACGACGAAAAGGGTCGCCACATCATTGGTCGGGACGACGGCGGCAGCAATGACCGCAGTCAACAGGACCGCATAGCGAAAGTTCTTCCAGAGGAACTTCGGCGTGACGATGCCAAAGATGGAGAGCACCAAAATCAACACGGGCAACTCGAAGACCAAGCCCACCGCGACCACAATGGAAATCGCCAGGTCCCAGTATTCGTTAATGGTCACCATGGGCTGAAATTGCGAGGCAAACTCCAGCAGGAAGAGAAACGCCTTGGGTAACGCGGCCTTGTAAGCGAAGAATCCGCCGGAAATGAACAAGCCGCTGGTCAGCAGGACAAAGGGCCAAATGTATTTCTTTTCGTGGCGGTAGAGTCCAGGCGAGATGAACAGCCAAATCTGAAATAAGATGTAAGGCGAGGCGAGGAAAACCCCTCCCATGATGGCAAGCTTGATGTAGAGGTTAAAGGGATCGACGGGGTTGGTGTAAACGAGCTGCGCGGGCATGTGCAGCAGGCGCAGCGTATCGGTTAGAGGCTTCGCAAGGTAGGCATAAATTTCATTGCGAAAATAGAAGCAAATCCCTGTGGTGATGATAACCGCGTAAATGCTGTGCAGCAGCCTGACCCTGAGTTCCTCGAGGTGCTCGAGGAATGACATCTGCTTGCCGTTGAGCGACTCTTCCTCAGGACTGGGGTCCGGGTTCCTTGGGGGCGGAGTCTGAATCGTGGTGGCCATACGTGGGAGTTGAATTGGGCACGCTATCCTGGTAGCGGTCCAAATTCTTGATTTCCTCTTCCAGCGAGATCTTCAGTTCATTCGACGCGCGGCGCAACTCTCCCAAACCCTTGCCTAGTGTGCGAGCGATTCCGGGAAGCTTCTTGGGCCCGAATAGGAGAAAGGCAACAAACAAGATGAAACCGATTTCGAAAAAACCGCCGCTAAACAATTTCAGCCTCTCTTGCGATAATAGGGGAGCCCCGCGAGGTTGTCAAGGTAAACGCAGGGGCGGTGGGGTTAGTTGCTCGCCTCAGAGCTGCCTGCCATGTCGTCCTGGAGCCCCTCTTCTGACTCCATCGAACCCCGGGCCCATATTCCGCATCAGACACAAGCAGGTGGAGGTTGCACGGCTTTCCGGCCTCGCGGCCCCATGCTATACTGATTCAGCAGGGTGAGGAGCTGCAAACTGATGAAACACGCACGCCGCGCGGTTTGGTTTGTCCTATCCACGATTCTTCTGGGCGCGCTCCTGGGGGGGATGTACGGGCGGCGGGTGGAAGCCACCACGGCAAGTGATGACAGCGATGTCAAGTCCAGTTTGAGCGAATTCACCCACGTCCTCGATGTGGTCGAACAGAATTACGCTGACCCTGTTGACCCCGACCACGCCATTTACGGTTCGGCTAACAGCAACACGGGAGCGATTCCTGGCGCGCTCCGCACCCTTGACCCGCACTCGAGTTTCTTCGACCCGCGTGCCTTTGCGAAGCTGCGTGAAGACCAGGAGGGCAAGTACTATGGCGTGGGCATGACGATTGTGCCGCGTCCCGGCAAGATGGGCAAACTGGTGACGGTGGTCGTGGCGCCGATACCCGGATCTCCTGCCTTTCGCGCCGGCTTGCGCCCGGGCGACATTGTGGCCAAGGTGGATGGCAAATCCACGGAAGGTTTGGGCACCGACCAAGTGGCCGACATGCTCAAGGGTCCCAAGGGTACCCGAGTTCATGTGACGATCAGCCGCGAGGGATATGACCAACCGCTGGAATTTGACATCACTCGCGATGAGATATCTCAGCGAAGTGTTGACGACACATTCCTGATTCGGTCCGGCATTGGCTATATTCACCTCAGCAAATTCAATGAGAATACTAACGACGAGCTCACCGAGGCGCTGAAAAAGGTCGATGAAAAGGACCTGCAAGGGCTGGTTCTTGACCTGCGGGACAATCCCGGCGGGTTGCTGCAAGAGGCCGTGGAGGTCTCCGACCACTTCCTGGAGAAAGGTCAGCTCATCGTTTACCACTACGGAAGGCATTCCCCGGAGAAACGCTATTCCGCCATGAAGGGCGATGATGGCAATGAATACCCCATCGTCGTGCTGATTAACAAGATGTCGGCAAGCGCCGCGGAAATCGTTACCGGGGCGTTACAGGACCATGATCGGGCGCTGGTGATGGGCGAGCCGAGCTTCGGCAAAGGCCTGGTCCAAACCGTGTATCCCCTGAGTGAACACACCGGGCTGGCGCTAACCACGGCGCGCTATTACACGCCCAGCGGACGATTGATCCAGCGCGAATACACCAATGTTTCTCTCTACGACTATTACTATCACCCCGAGCACACCCCGAATAACCATGCCGAGGTACGCCTCACCGACGGCGGCCGGGAAGTTTACGGAGGAGGCGGGATTACGCCGGACGTGCGTGTTCCCGATCCCGCCTTGACGCCGGCTCAGGAAATGCTGCTCCAGCATAGTGCCTTCTTCAACTTCGGTAAATACTACCTGGGAATCCACAAGACCATCCCCAAGGACTTCCAGGTAAATGACGCCGTTCTGGATGAATTCAAGCAGTTCCTGGACAAGGAGAAGATCCCATTCTCCGATCGCGACCTGAAAGACAACCTCGAATTCGTTAAGATGCGCATCCGCTTCCAACTCGTGGAGTCAATTTTCGGCGAGGACGAGGCCAGGAAGATCAGCATCGAGAACGATCCGCTTGTGCTGAAAGCCCTGGAGGACATGCCGCAGGCCAAGGAGCTCCTGGCAAAGGCCAAACGGTATCTCGCGAGTAAGGGACAGAAATAGGGCGTGCCGGTGCGCGGGGGGCCTTGGTCCGGGTTCGGCTCACCCCAGCGCGAAGTGGCTTAGCGACCACGCAGCTTGCCCAGTAGAAGCTTCACAAGTGAGAGTCCCCCGGTAAGGGGGAAAAGTACTAACTGCCGCCACACCGTGGTGCGCGCTTTGGCACGCTCACGCTGAGCACCGGTTTCACTCTGGGCGCGAAAAACCAGCATCGTCGCATATTTGGCAAAATCGACACCGCATTTCTCGCACTTCCCGCCTTGCGATTGCACATGTTTGCACGCCGGACAGGTGTACCGCAGGGGTGTGTGGCAGCGCACGCAGTATACAACCGTCTCCGCATTCTCTTGCTTGCACTTGGGGCATTGCATGAAGACCTCGCGCCCAGTTCACTGGGTCAAGCTGCGTCGTAGGCCGCCCGTGAGCTCGCAATCTCGGATTATACAAGTAAGGAGAAGTCGATGAGGGGGTTTTGGTGGACGCGAAGGGATTCGAACCCTCGACCTCAGCGTTGCGAACGCCGCGCTCTCCCAACTGAGCTACGCGCCCATGCCATGAATGACCTTCTGGAAATATAACATGAGCAGCGCGCAGCCGCCAGCCTTCCTGACCGCCGCCATCCTGGGGACGCACCGCCTGAGACTGTCATCCTGAGTCCCGGTTCTTTCGGGACGAAGGATCTGCATTTGTTTTTTGTTATTGAAAACCCATGCAGATCCTTCGCTTCGCGCAGGATGACAATGCGCAGTGGCAGGATTAGGGCGCTACCCTCAGGAGCGACTCTGCGAAATCCAAGGCTTCCTCCAATTGGTCCTCGCGCAATCCACCACCTTGGGCGAAATCATGCGCCCCACCGCCTTTACCTCCAGATTTCGCCAGGGTTTGTTTCAGGACATCAGCCAAATTCGCCTTTCCGCCTGACGACTGCGCGAAGAACAGGCCTGCGGGTTTGCCCCTGACCCCCAGCAAGGCGATCGCGGAAGCGCGCTTGGCCACGGCGTGGGCCAGCATTTTTGCCTTCTGCCCATCCTCCGCGGCGAAAAGGCGTCGCACCACTCGCGACCCGTTGCTTTCCGGCGCGCTGCGCCACAACTCGAGGGCTTCGAGCTCCACTAAATCCTCCAGCAGTTTGCTGTGCAACCGTTCCGCGTCCCGCAGCTCCTGCGCCTGCTTGGCAATCAGTTCCGGAACATTCTCGAGGCCGGTAGAGAATTGGCGCGCCGCTTCACTCAGGACCGCAAAGTCCCGCCGAGCCCGGCGCAGGGCGCGGCCTCCGCACACGAAGGCGACACGTGTCAGGCCCTTCGAGGTGTCCACCTTGCGGATGCTGATCAGCCCGATGGCGCCCGTCCGGCTGACATGCGTCCCCCCGCAGGCGGAAAGGTCGAATCCTTCGACCTCCACCACCCGAATGTCGCCCTCACGGAAGGTCGGTTTGCGCAAATCCATCTGATTCGCTTCCGCTGAGGGTCGGAAGGAAATCTGCACGGGCCGGTTTTCGAAGACGATTCTGTTCGCCAGTTCCTCAGTTTCTTCGATTTGCTTTGCGCCCACACGGTCGGAATCAAGATCAATCGTAGAGGTCTCTGTGCCCAGGTGGAAAGACACGGTCTTATAGCCTCCCGCCTTTTCAAAGGCGGCGGAGAGCACGTGCTGCCCCGAGTGCTGCTGCATATGGTCAAATCGCCGGCGCCAGTCGATGACCCCTTGCACAACCTCAGTCGAGGGGCTTTCGGTGAGCACGTGAGCAATTTCCTCACCATCCTCCACGACGTCAAGCACCGCGCTACCTGCCAGCGTCCCCCGGTCAGCGGGCTGGCCACCTGATTCCGGATAGAACGCTGTGCGGTCTAGAAAAACGCGCACGCCTCTCGCCTCAGGGCTTGTCCTGATCACGCGCGCCTGGAATTCCTGCAAATAGCAGTCCGCATAGTAAAGCCGGTCGGTGATGGCCATGAGAGTCTTATTACCCCGCTGCGAAGGGCTTGGCGCAGCGCGCACACTCCGGGTGAGTCAAGGATTTACATCCGAGTGCGAGTCTAACAAAGCCGCCGAAAGGGGGTCAATCCCTGATCCGCCCACCTCGCCTCGGCCCTAGCTCCGTGCTAATATTGTGTATTCCATGTCGATTCGCCTTATTGCTCTGGACCTTGACGGCACGCTCATCAACAGTCGATGGGAAATATCGGAGGTGGACCGCCGCGCCCTGCTGGCAGCTTCCGAGCGGGGAATCGAGGTGGTCGTGGTCACGGGACGGCGCCCCCTGGCCGCCGCGCCTTACATCGCGAAAATTCCCTGCCCCGTCACAATCATTACCTCCAACGGCGCACTAATCAGAACGGCCTCCGGCGAAGTTGTTTACCAGGATTTTCTGCCCCGCGCCATTGCCTGCCAGGTTCTGGATATCGCACACGAGTACCGGCCCTATACGGTGGCCATTTTTCACGTGCCCGGCCGCGGGCAGGTCATCATGCAAGATAACGCCGTCCCGGAGGGCCCGCTGGGATGGTATGTGAAGACCAGCTCGGAGCAACTGCTTCAGGTGCCGGACCTGACGGCTGCGGTCGAATCGGACCCCGTGCAGGTCATGATTGGGGGCCCGCTGGCGCGGATCGAACCTGCGGAGCCTTTGCTCCGCGACTCCGAGGCCGCCCCCTTCGTGAACCTCACGTGGACGAAGTACCCCCAGCGCAACATCGCGTTGTTCGACATTATGAATCGCGGCTGTTCCAAGGGGCGCGCCCTGAAGTTCTGGGCCACGCGACTCGGCATACCTCCCGCCGAAATCATGGCCATCGGCGACAACTTCAATGACCGGGAGATGCTGGAGTTCGCCGGTCTGCCAGTGCTGATGGGAAACCACATCGCGGGACTCGCGCAGTCAGGGTGGGCGGTTACTTCTTCCTGCGAAGACAGCGGTGTGGCCACTGCGATTGAGACCTACGCGCTGAACGGTTGATGTGGGCGACTGCCCGGCGTGGCGGGGTTAGTTTCAGTGTTGGTCGATAACCTCCGTGCCGGGTGGGGGCGAGAAGTGAAAGAGTGATGGCGGCAGAGGCGGGTTGCGGGCGATACGGTCGAAGTGAAACTCCAGCCGGCTGTGATCCGGAAGATCCACCACGAGCCTCCGCACGTCGAACTGCGCACTCAACTCCATCAGGACGTCCTGGTAGTCATCCGCATACTCCTTCTTCGGATAAGCGCGCAGGACCCGATTCCCGGGATCGTGACCCACCTCGTCTGCAAACTCGAAGCGCGCGAATACCCGCCTCAAATCCAAGCGCGTGAGCAGCAATCGGAATGGCACTCGGATATCGTCACTGGATTTGACCGGTGAGCGCGTGAGTTGCTTCTCGGCGGGAATGTACAGCAGCAGGTGCTTCCCGTCGCACAGAAAGAGCTTCTCGCTGGGGCGCTGGTAATCCCAGCGCATCAGCCCCCCGCGCGCGAAATAGACCACTCCGGACTCGACACGCGTCCTTTCCCCCAGGATGTAAGTTTCGGTAAAATCCGCGCGGAGGCTGCGCACCTCGCTATAGCTCGATTCAAACTTCCGCACGTATCCGTCCACCGTGGTGGGTGGCACAGCCGGCTTCTGCGCCTGCGCCGCCAGACCGCAGGAACATGCCAGGACCAGAAGAATTAACCTTAATCTCTCACGCAGGACTGGGAAGCGTTTTCCCGCAGCCTGTTCAGCCCCGCCGGAGTGCCCGCGTTCATTTGTTGGATGGATTGACATGCGATGAGTTTGACTTGAGCCGCTCGATGGCACTGCGCGCCTCCGGGTTGAGCGGGTCAAGGCGCAGGCCCGCCTGGTACTGCGCCAGAGCCTCCCCCTCACGCCGCGTGGATGCCAGGATGGCGGCCAATCCAAAATGCGCATGGCTGTCGATGTCATCCAGGGCGAGGGCTTGCCGATAGGCTTGCTCCGCCATGTCCTGCCGCCCCAGACGCACATTGGCATCACCGATGCCATCGTAGGCGGTGGTATTGCCGATGCTGGCCACGGACGCCTGGAACTGCTCCTCAGCCTCTCGCCAACGGCCGCTCGTGAAATAGAAGTGTCCCAACTCGTTGCGTGTCTGGATGCTCAGGGGAGCCAGGGCCACCGCTGCACGCAACTGTAGCTCGGCCTCAGCGGTCTTGCCGGTCTCCGCATCGAGCCGCCCGAGGTTCAGATGGGCGTCGGTGAAGTTCGGGCGCAGCCGCATCGAACGCTGGAAGCAGTCAACCGCTTCGTCATACTGTTTCTTGCCCGCATAGACAAGCCCCAGGTTGTTGATCAGTAAGGCGCTATTAGGAGAAGCGAGGAGCGCCGCCCGCCATTCGCGCTCCGCCGCATCGGGCTGCATGTGGCTCCAGTAGACCGCGCCAAGGTTGAGTCGCAGGCCGGCGGCTTCCGGCTCTGCCGCGAGAGTTACGCGATAGTAAGTAATCTCATTCCTCCAATCGCGATTGCGGGTGACGATGCGGACCGCAGCCAATACGCCCACCACGCCCAGCGCTATACCGAGCGCCGGGCGCCAAGCAGGCCCACGACCGGCAGCCTGCTCCCAGATTTTCAGGATGCCCCACGCGGCCACCCAGCAGAGTCCTACGGAGGGAAGGTAGAGATACCTTTCCGTGAATACATTGGGGCCCAGCCAACGCGAATTCAGCACCGGAGCGAGTGTCAGGAAGAACCAGACGAAGCCAAAAGAAATCGGGCGGGAGCGCCTCCAGAGAACCCCGAAGGCGAGCGCGCACAAGCCCAGCGCTGCGGCTCCTGTCAGGACCCGCGGATCCAGCAGCGACACGCTCTTGTGGAAAGCGTAATAGGCGCTCAGGTGAACCGGCCAGAGCATCTTCCACAAATACTCACCCGCCAAAGCGAAACCGGAGAGAATGGCCTCATACCATGAGACGTGGGCGGTAAGTAGCACCGGGGCAAAAGCTCCAAAGAAACGGATGCGAAAAAGCACGTAGGCAACAACCAGCAGCCACAAAACGCCGTAACGAGCCAACTTCTGGCGCGCGGTAGTCGATTCGCGGTCGTCGCGATAGAAGTGCTCATACACCGTCGCCACGAGCGGCATAGTCACCGCGGCCTCTTTGGAGAGAAGCGCCAACACGAAAGTGCCGGCCATGCCCAGTTGCGCCAGCTCAGAACGGGCGCCGCTCGGTTTCGCGCTATCCAGGAAAAACCAGAAGGCGGCCAAACAGAATACGGCCAACTCCAGATCCGTCACGGCCGACACCCAAGCTACGGATTCGCTATGAATGGGGTGCAATGCAAACACTGCCGCCGCCGTAAAGCCCAGCCACTGATCCTGGAATAGCCGCTTCGTCATTCCGAACAGCAGACACACCATGAGGGCGTGCAGCAACAGGTTAGCCAGGTGGAATCCATAAGGGAGAAGCCCGAACAGTTTGTAACAGACCAGAAAACCCAGGATGCTGATCGGCCGATAGTAGTTCGTGGCTCCTCTCGCCCCCAGGTGTGCCAGGATTCGCGTGCTGAAGATGTCACCGAGATGCGCGAAGCTGCGAATATAGGGATTGCTTAAAACTTCATTATTATCGTCATATACGAATCCGTTGGGAAGGGAGTTGACGTAGGGGACGACGGCCAGCAGGAGAAGCAGGGCAATCAGCCCGGCAGGTGGGATGGTTCTCTGCCCTCCGGCGCGCTCGCCGGATTCGGCCGGGCCCGGGACAGCGCACGGAGATACTCCGATCATTGCTCCCCCACTTTCTCGCTATTGCAGAAGTCCGAAGTCGATCCTACTCCTCGGCCCCAGGCTCGCCTGACCATTCGGCCCCAAGGTGAAAGGTTCGCCCGAAGGGTCAAGGGGAATTCCCCGCAAATAACCTGCCACCACCAGGTCGTGCAGGGAGAGGGGTTCCCGGCCTTCCCTTTGCCGGTAAACGGCCAGCAAGCCATCGAGCTTGTTCAGCGCCTCTTGCGCATCGAGGGCCGCCAAGTGCAACTCCGCGCTGTGCCGAATGGATTCGTTGCCCCCTGTGCGCGCCATCTCCGACCAAAGGAGGCGTGAAGTCTGAATCGCACCGCCTTGCGCTGCCACCGAGGCGGCGAGAGCTCGCATCCAAGGCAGCGCACCGGGCCGCTCACTGCCGAGGCGAAAGGCTTCGGCTGCATGCGCGTAGTCCTTCAAATCCCAATAGTAGATAAACCCCAGGTCTTCCCACAATCGCCAATAGTCCGGGTTGGCGACGATTCCGCGCTCGAGCAAGTAAATGGCCTGGTCGGGCCTCCCAGCGCCTTCCGGCGACTTACCGGCCAGGAAGACAGAACCGAAGCGGTAGGCAATCAACAACTGAGGATCAAGGTCCGTAGTCACGCTAAGCAGGGTTCCAAGAAGCGGGAAGTCCCGGGAGTGCGCCAAGCGCCGCCGCCCGTAGTACTGTACCGCCCGGGTCCAGTAGAGGGCCGCCAGGAGTCCTGAGTACCCTCCACTCCAGCGATGCAGCGCCACTCCCGAAGGGAAAAAAAAGGTCTCCTCCCGCCGCCCCTCGTTCCCCTCCCGTTGCCGATCTATACTCCGCTGGAGCGGGATCAAGCTCAGCAGGGCGCTGACCACCACCAGCAAACATATCGGCCGCGTGAGGTTTTTCGACCCGGTCTCGACCCTGGGGAGCATCATCGGAATTCCCGTTCCTCGAAGATCAGGATAGATCCTGAAACCAGAATGGCAATATAGAGGAACGCATAACAGGTATTCGCGGTGATGAGTAAACCGGAAATCCTCGCCCCATGCGCCGCTGGCGTAATGACGTTGAAGTTGCTGAAGTTCGGCAGCAGGTAATACAAGCCGGCGGTCACCTTTTCGAGCCAGGGGCTCCCGCTCTCCTGTCCAAACCGGCGCATTTCGCTGGAGAAGTTTCCGATCACCAACAGGCATAATGTGAAGACGGCCGAGAGTATTGGAGTGGAAAGGCACGAGAAGAAGATCGCCACTCCCACAGTGATGGCGAATTGCAGCAGGATGAAGTAAACCGGCACAAGCAGCGAAAGATCGTTCCGAATCAGACCCCCCTTCTGAAAAGCCAGCGCAAGATAGAAGCCTGCCGTCATGATGGCGATGTTGACCAGAAGGGTGAGTAGCAGTCCGGCGTATTTGCCCAGGATGAATTCCGCACGTGAAACGGGCTTCGAAACGATGTTGTAGATCGTCCGGCGCTCAATCTCTTTGGAAACCAGCCCGATGCCGATGAAGATCGCCATCAGGAAGCCAAAAAAGGAGATCGCGGCGAGTCCGAAGTTCACCAGGATGAACCTCTCCACGCCCACCGAAATGCTGCCCAGAAGAACGGCGGCGGCGATCATCAGGAAGGCAAAAACAATCAAGTTATAGAGGACACGCTCCCGCACAGATTCCTTGAAGGCGCCGAGCGCAATGGTCGCGATACGTCTCGTCAAGCCACACCTACCGATTCCCTGCGCCGACCGTCGCCGGCTCCCTGGTCTCAGCCGGCGAAACCTGCGCCAGGAAATAGTCCTCCAACGACATCTTCACAGGATTCAGCGAAATAATCTTCACTTTGTGGCGCAACGCCGCTTCCAGGACCCGGGGGATGCTGGCCTCGCCGCGAATTCCCAGCCGGACCCGCTCTCCCGTCCGAATCAAGGAGATCACGTAGGGGCAGATCTCCTCGAGAAACGCCTGGGCAGGGTCTTGGAGGAGCAACTCGGTGGTCGATATGCCCAAACGGAGGATTTCGCGCAGTTCCCCGCAGCCTTGGAGTTTTCCCCGATTCAAAATGGCAACCCGATCGCACAGGGTTTCCGCATCCGACAGGATATGTGTGGAGAAGAAGACTGTTCTCTTCTCTTCGCGAAGTTGCAGCACCAAGTCGCGCACTTCGCGGCGCCCCAAGGGGTCCAGACCGGACATCGGCTCGTCGAGAAAGACCACCTCCGGGTCATTGATGAGCGCTTGTGCGATCCCCAATCTCTGCACCATTCCCTTGGAGAATTTCCGCAGCGGCACATTCTGCGACCCGGTCAGACCCGCTTGCTCCAGGAGGTGATTCACCCGGCGGCGGAGATCGTCTTTGCCGATGCCGAAAAGCCTGCCGGCATGGTTCAGAAACTCCTTTGCCGTCAAGTGGTCATAAAAACACGGATTCTCAGGGAGATAGCCTAGCCGTTGGTGGAGAGCCCTATCGTTGAGTTCCCGGCCCAAGATCCGCGCTGCTCCGGAGGATGGAAACACGAGGCGAAAAAAAATCTTAAGCGTGGTGGTCTTCCCTGCCCCGTTCGGGCCGAGCAAGCCGAACACTTCTCCCGTCTCGATGCGCAGATCCAGGGAGTCCAAGGCCCTTTGGGAGCGGGTCCTCCAGAAACCTACCTTGTAGTCTTTCGTCAGCCCGATGGTCTCGATGGCTAACATAGCCTTGGATTACTCCGCGGAAGGCCTTGGCCGATTCTCGCCCACGGATTCTTCTCCGACGCCTCATCAGCGAGGCAGGCCATTATACCTAACCATAGTTCGAGTTTGGAAGAATTAGGCTCAGCCGCGCCGCTCCCCTTACTCCTCACGTAGCGCTTTCTCGCGGAGCGTTGTCGTACAAAGTGCCTGCGCCCCGGAAAGAGTTGTCGCTCCATTTTGCTGTCGACAAGGAATTAGCGATTTGCCGGGGCGCGCTCATAGGGTAGACTGGGACGGGAATTCGTCCCAGGAGGAGAGCGTTGAGGCACACACCGTATTGGCGATTCAGTCCACGGCCTCCTCGGAAAGAGGAGGGACGTTCTTGAGCAGCCAGTCAGACGTAGCCTCTGTGCCCCCGCCGCTTCCCGGCCGGACGGACGGCGCAGGGCGCGGCGCCTCCAGTATGGCCGGCGCCTGGCCGCTGGCCGTCCTCCTGCTGCTCGCCACTCTGCCTTATGCCGGCATCCTCCGGAATGATTTCACCTACGCCTACGATGACAAGGCCCAGATCCTCGATAATCCTTACGTGCACGGCTTGGGCCATCTCAAAGAAGTGTTTACGACCAGTGTTTGGTCACATAAGGGTTGGCGGCGAACGCCCAGTTATTACCGGCCGGTGATGACGGTGGGGTTCCTCCTCTGCTATGAAGTCTTCGGCCCTCTGGCTTACGGCTTCCACTTAGCCAGCCTGCTCCTTCACGCAGCGGTGGTCATGATTCTATTTCTGCTCGCCGAGCGGATCCTCGGCGATCGCGGAGCCGCGCTTGCCACCGCCGGCTGGTTCGCGCTCCATCCCGTTCACGTTGAGTCCCTCGCGTGGATTTCCGATGTGAACGATCTTGAGATTACTTTTTTCTATCTCCTCACTTTCTGGTGTTTTATGCGCGCCGCCGCACCCGGCGGCGGGCGGCGACCTTGGACGCAAGCCGCCATGATTGTGAGTTTCCTGCTGGCCCTGCTTTCCAAGGAACAAGCCTTAACGCTTCCCCTCCTAGCCGCGCTGTATGAGCATTTCTACCGCGAGGACCGCCGAGGCACGACGTGGCAACAGAAGCTCTTGCGTTACGCGCCGCTCTGGCTGCTGTCGCTAGTCTACATTCCGCTGCGTGTCCGGTTTTTGGGATCGTTCGCGCAGAACATGGAATTGCACCAGATCAACCCCGCCGAGACTTTTCTGAGTGCCCTGGCCCTGTTGGGTCAATACTTCGGGAAGCTCCTTTGGCCCGCCCACCTCTCAGCCTTTTACGTCTTCCATGCGGCGACGAACTGGTTCGACGTGGGCGTTCTGGCAGGCATCGGCACACTGGTCCTTTACGTGGTGGTCTTCGGCGTGTTGTGGAAGCGCGCGCACCCCGCCTCTTTCGGAATCCTGTGGCTGCTGGTGACACTCGCTCCTGTCCTGAATGCGCGGTTAATGACGTCATATGTATTCACGGAGCGTTACCTCTACTTGCCTTCCGTGGGATTTTGTCTCGTGGCCGGTTGGGCGACCGCAACGTTGTGGCGAGCCGCCTCGAGCCGGTCGCGCGTTTGGGAATTGGCCGCGCTGGCCGGGGCGTGTGTGGTGGCGGCGCTTTGCGTGCTCCGCATCGTTACACGGATCCCTGACTGGAAAGACGACGTCACCCTTTTCAGCCGCGCCCTGGCGGCCGCGCCCAATGATGGGAATCCATATCCCTTACACGAGGTTTTGGGGCAAGCCTATTGGCTGCGCGGAGATTTCGCAGCAGCCGAGCGGGAATGGCAGGAAGCCTTGCGCCTGGCGCCGGACAACCCCCAAATTCCCTATGAATTGGGAGTGATTTACGCAAAGCAAAACCGCCTGGACGAAGCGGTGAAGCTTTTCGAGCTCTCCATCCGATTGGCCCCCGGCCAGGCCGAGGCGCACTTGAATCTGGGAGCGGCGTATGGCGAAATGGGCCGCCTAGATGAGGCCGAGCAACAATTCCGCGCCGCCGTGGCCCTGGCTCCCTTGAATTTCAACGCCCACAACGTTCTGGGAAAGCTCTATTTTGATGCCGGCCGGCTGCGCGAGGCGGAGGAGCAATTCCACCAATCACTGGACTGCGAACCGAACCTCGCCGCCTTCGACTATTTGGGCTATATCTACGAGCATGCGGGAGATCAGACCCGGGCGGAGCAGGCTTTTAGGGCAGCACTGGCATTCAATGGCACGGACAGCCACGCGCACTTTCATCTGGGATTGATCTACGCTGCGGCGGGCCGAAAGGCGCAGGCGGCGCGGGAGTTCGAGACCGCTCTCGCGGCCGACCCCGGCAATGGTGAAGTCCGCACGGCTTTGGAGCAACTTCGGCAGCAGAACCCGCTTCCCATTGAACCCTGATAGGTCGCGGAAAAACTCTCCGGCGCTGTCACTCTGAGCTCTTCACTGTCAATCCGACGCCGAACTCGTTTACACGCGTGAGTAAACTGAAGCGCATGACGATTGGAGCAGCCCTTGCTAAGGAGGAAGGCTTCGGTGACCTTTAAGGAAACCTGCCCAGCGACGAACCACGCCTCTGTACTCACACCGGCTGTCATCCCTGGCTTCTGGGAGACCCGGCTTTCTCCTTTCTTCGAGAAGTACTTTGTTGTGCTGTCCCTGTGCCTGGTGGGAGTTGCCGGCGGCCGCATTATCTCTACCTATGGCGCGCTGAGCCTGACGGCCGACGAACCAATCCACTTCGCGGTCGGGCTGGATTACATAGCGAAACACGTTTACCGCCTCGAAATAGAGAATCCGCCTCTTTCGCGCATCATGCAGGCGCTGGGACCGTACTTCGCTGGCGTGCGGCCGTTGGGCCTGCCCAACCTGAGGATAGAGAGCCTCAGCCTGATAGCAGGCTCAGGCAATGTCGATCGCACTGTCTTTCTGATGCGGCTGGGCAACCTGCCGTTTTTCTTGCTGGCCTGCCTGGTAGTCTGTTGTTGGTCGTGGCTCATGTTCGGCAAACCGATTGCCGTCGTGGCGACGGGCTTGTTTACCCTGTTACCCACGGTGCTGGCCGATGGAGGGCTTGCCACTACCGACATGGCACTGGCGGCAAACCTGGGAGCGGCTTTCCTCGCTCTTGTCCTCTGGGCCGAGAGACCTACATGGTTGAGGTCTACGCTGCTGGGCTTGTCTACGGCGCTAGCCTGCCTATCAAAGTTCGTCGCGTTGGGTTACTTGCCCATTGACGCATGCCTGACACTCGGGTTCTATCTGGTCGTTCGCTGGCCTGGCTGGCGCGGGCTCTGGGGATTGGCGAAAGGCCGAGCCGTCATGATTGTATTTGCCGCCGCCATCACGGCGGTGCTGATCTGGGCCGGCTATGGCTTTTCCTTCGGCGCCGTCAGGATGTCCGGCACCGAACTCATCGTGCCCGCGCCCGAATTCTTCGATGGCATTCGAGTCACACTGGATCACAACCGCCAGGGACATGAGGCCTTCCTGCTCGGTGAATCCCGAATGACCGGCTGGTGGTATTACTTCCCGGTGGCATTGGCAGTGAAGACGCCGATTGCTTTCCTGATACTGCTCGCGCTGGGAACCTTTGTCTGCCTCAGAGAACGCAACCGTCCTGTCTACCTATTGCCGCTCGCCTTCAGTCTCGGGATTCTGCTCCCCGCCATGCGAAGCCAAATCGACATCGGCATTCGTCACATCGAACCTATCTATATCGGCTTCTCCATAATCTCGGCGCTCGGGCTCAAGCAACTGCTTCAATGGGGCCGCACCGGCATTACGTCTGCCCTGATCGCTGGTGTTCTGATGGCCTGGATGGTGATATCCGGGGCCGTCCATCATCCCGACTACCTGGCGTATTTCAATGGGTTCGCCGGCAAGAAACCCGAAAACATCCTTGTCGATTCCAATTATGATTGGGGGCAGGACCTGAAGCTTCTCGCCAAGCGCTTGCATGAATTGGGGGTCAAGGAGTTTTCCCTGGCCTCTTTGGATGGGGTAATGCGCCACGATTACCAGGAAGCTTGGTACGGCCTCCCTACCATCAAGGAGGTGGATGATACCGTTCCCTCACCGGGTTGGAACGTCATCAGCCCGACCTATGACAAGTCGTTCAGGTTCCTGATGTTTCACAGACCGAGATGGCCGAAACCCTGGTACGAGCAGATCGTTCCAAATGAGCGCGTGGGCGCGCTGCTGCTCTACTACATTCCGCCCCAGGAGAACCGGTCCTCTCCATGAAGCTGACCGCGGAAAAGTGCAAGATAATCTTCGGCGATTAGAAGTTATACCCGCTCTTTGCCCGCGACGCTGGCACGCTGTCAATCAAGCCTGCCGCCATGGGAGTCGGGTTCGACCCGGCTACCGGCCGTTGCAAATAAGACAACATAGAACTAAACTGGCCCCGGGTGAAACAGAAGCCGACTCTTTACAGGCGTCTGCGATAACCTGTGCAGTGCCGCCATCTCACCGGCCAAGCCGCCCAGATGGCGGCCCTACAGCGGTGGTATTCTTGAGAAAGCTGAACGGGTGGAAGCGGATGCCTAGTGAATTCTCCCCCCAAGCCAGCCCACCCGGATTCGAGCCGGTAACGGTTGAATGCCTGCCCCCAGATCGTCCGTCCGCCCCTCAGGACTTTCCTTTCGGGCTGGGTGTGGCTATCGTCCTTGCCCTGACATTCGCGGTTTACAGCCAAACGTCAGGCTACCAATTTGTCCACGACGACCGCGGCCAGATTGTGGAGAATCCCGCGGTGCACTCCTGGCACGCCGTACCCGGCTACTTTACCTCCCACGTCTGGGAAGCATTTGACCCGGAAGAGCATGGGAACTATTTCCGCCCGCTCTTCCTGCTCTGGCTGAGAATCAATGACGCCTTGTTCGGGAATCGGGCGGGGGCTTGGCATCTCACCACGATCCTGACCCACCTGCTAGCCACCTTCCTGGTGTATCTCCTGGTCTGGCGGGTGGGGATGGGCTGCGAGGTCGCCCTGCTGGCGGCGCTGATTTTCGGCCTGCATCCCGCGCATATTGAGGCCGTCGCCTGGATTTCCGGTGTGACCGAACCTTTGCTAGGGATTCTGCTAATTGCCTCGTTGCTCTGTTACCTTCAGTCACGCTTGGAGAGCGGACGCGCGCTCAAATGGCAGGTCATTTCCGTGGGGCTTTTCGCTCTCGCTCTGTTGGAGAAGGAGACCGGCGTGATCCTCCCCGGTTTTCTTCTTGTCTACGAGTGGATCTATGGGCCGGAGTGGGCACAACCGCTAACTGTAAGGAGGGTCCTCGCGTGGTGTGGGAGAGCAATCCGGAAGACTTGGCCCTACTTCTTGGTGATACTCCTGTATCTTCCGGTGCGGATCCACGCTCTGAAAGGGTTCAGCCATATCGTGGCGCCTCTCAGCCCTGCGCAATTGCTCTTCACCTGGCCGGCGCTGATTTGGTTCTGGATCCGTCACCTCTTGTGGCCCGTCGGGCTGAGCACCTTCTATAATCTACCTGCGGTAGTCCATCCGAATCTCAGGAATTTCAGTCTGCCCTCAATCCTGGACGTCGGGGCGGTGATGGTGCTGGTGGCCTGCACCCGACGCTCCCGTGCCCTCGCCTTCTTCGCGACGTGGCTAGTGCTGCCCTTGATCCCGGTTCTCAACCTCCGGGCCTTTGTCGCGGATGATTTCGCTCACGATCGGTACCTCTACCTTCCCTCGGTTGGTCTGGCAGTTCTCGTTGCGATGGCCTTGAAGAAGGTGTGTGTGGGTCAGCCGCGATGGTTGGGGATGCCGGCATCCCTGCTCGTTGCCGCCACGTGCTTGGCCGCCACTCTCAGCTACGGGACGATCACGGGGAGTTTCTACTTCAAAGACAACCTGACTTTCTACGCCTACAACCTTACCAAGGCGCCCCAGAATCGCTATGTCGAATTAAACTATGCCACGGTGCTGGGCGAAGACGGGAAGTATGACCCAGCCCTGGCGATTTTCACCGATATGGTGACCCGGTACCCCGACTTCTGGCCGTCCACTTACAATCTCGCTTACACCAACTACAAAATGGGACGCCTGCAGGACGCGGAACGGTATTTCCTGCGCGCCATCCACCTCAAACCTTACAAATCGGATGAGCATCTGTATTTGGGGATGACACGTTTCAAGTTGGGCCGAACAGGAGAGGCGATTGCCGCGGTTCAGCAGGCCATCGCGATTCGCCCCGGAGGGCAAGGTTACCACTTCGCACTTGGGGTCATGCTGAAAACGCAGGGAGACTTGAACGGCGCCCTCCGTGAGTTCCAGGTGGAACTGGCCACCAACCCGGGAGCACAGGCCGCAGCAGAGCAAGTAAAGGAGATCGAGAATAGGTTAAAGGCGGATGCAGGCGCGGAGGCGAGACACCCCTGATTGCCGAACTGGGAAAACGGCACAAAGCAAGCGCTGCGGAGGCGCTCCCTGCGGCGACTCGGGCAGACGTAAGCCAGCTTCCAGATCGATGCTACTCACAAAACAGAGCGGCTTGACAGGTACGGCTGGAGCCGGACAAAAACAAAAGGGGAGTCTTTCGACTCCCCTTTTGGAGTTCTTTCCCAACTTCCCCAAGGCTAGCCAGCAAGTGGCGAGTCCGTGGAACCAGCCGTCTGAGTACTGTTCTGACGAATCACGCCCGACTGGTCGGTGTAGTAGTAGTTCGTCCCCGTCGAGTCGCTGATCGGAACGGCCGTGAACGAGTAGTAGTCAATCCGGCCGGTCGAGTCCGGAGTGCCGGACGAGTACGCAAAGGTGTAACCGCTCTTCGAGCCGGCTGCCAGCACCTCGTCAATCAAACCCGCCGCCGTCGCGGACGGACCCGCAGGGGCCACGGGGGGTGCCAGGTATGTCATCGTGGCGGTAAACCCGACATTGAAAGTCGAGGAGTAAGTTATTTCGGCAGTGTTCAGGGTACGCAGTGATCCGACCGCCGAGGCTTGGTTGGCTGCAATGCGCGAACGCAGCAAGTTCGGAATCGCGATAGCAGCGATAATCAGGATGATCGCAACAACGATCAACAATTCAATCAGCGAAAAACCACTTGAGATCTTTTTCTTCATTCAGTCCTCCCTCCACGTTTAAAGAGATGCTCACTCATTCCGGGTGCATATCCGCTAGTATCCTTGCAACTGCTTCACCAATCCGGCGATTGCGAGCAGTTTGCTGAGAATCCATCTCTTGCGTTATCAATGGAATACGAATAGCAATAAACGTGTTTTATCTCACACTACAGATACGGATCATAACTGCCTGTTTTTGTCGAACCTCCGTGACAAATAGTGTCACCGAAAATCACGATCCGGGCCCGCTTCTTCACTCTGCATCGGGAGCACAGGGTGGAAAAAGTCGGCGCAATTCCTCCCGGTCCGGAAATCACTTCCCCTCCTTCAGGGATCCCTAGCAACCAATCCAGGAACACGCAGATGGAGAAGTGTGTAGAGGGAGTCGGCTAGATTCCATGTTTCTTCGCGTAATGGCGAAAAGACCGGTAGGACATATGCAGGAGATCCGCGGCACGCCGACGAACTCCTCCGGAGGCGCGCAAGGCACCCAAGATATACTGACTCTCAATCCGGGAGATGCTGCTCTCAAAATCCAGACCTTCCTTGGGAATCTGCAGGAGCGCTTCATTATCGGTTGGAAATGGGGAGGAGACTGCCAGGCGCACAGATTCTGGAAGGTGATGAAGGCGGACTTCGGTGTCCTCTTCCGCGCTCAGTGCGACAGCGCGCTCGACGGCATTCTCGAGTTCTCTAACGTTGCCCGGCCACGCGTACGCTTCAAGCGCCGCAAGGGCTGGCGCGTCGAAATCGTGCAGGGCCTTGCTCATCGTCGCAGAATACTTGTGCAGGAAGTGCCGTGCCAGGGGATCGATATCCTCGCGACGTTCCCGCAAGGGGGGGATATGAACGGGGATGACGCTGACGCGATAAAAGAAATCCTCGCGAAATTTCCCTTCGGAGACCAGAGCCATCAGATCGCGGTTGGTACTCGCGATCAACCTCACATCCACAGGGATGTCGGATGTCCCGCCGAGAGGCCGAATCTTCCGTTCCTGCAAGGCCCGCAATAATTTGACCTGCATGGAAGGCGTGGTATCCCCGATTTCATCTAAGAAGAGAGTGCCTCCGCTCGCGGCCTCAAAGATCCCCTTCTTGTCAGCATAGGCGCCGGTAAAAGCGCCTCGCAAGTAGCCAAACAACTCACTCTCCAAGAGCGTCTCGGGAAAGGCCCCGCAGTTGATCGAAACGAAGGGCATTTCGCGGCGGGCACTGGCCTCATGGATGGCACGCGCCACCAGCTCCTTTCCGGTCCCGCTTTCACCTGTAATCAGCACGGTGCTGGTTGTCGGGGCGACCGTGCGCACGACTTCCAAGACGGCCTGGGTCTTCTGGCTCTTACCGATGATGTTCTTGACGGCAAAGATCCGTAACATCTCGCGACGCAGCCGGAGGTTCTCCTCACGCAGCCCAATCGTCTGCATTTCACGGCCGATGACAATCTTGAGCTCCTCAATCAGCTTGTCGCTCTTAATCACGTAGCGGTCGGCTCCGAGATTGAGGGCCTGGATCGCCGTGTCAACGGTCGGAACGGCCGTGACCAGAAGGAAGACTGAGGTATTTCCAGATTGGCGAACTTGCTCCAATAGTTCGATCCCGCTCATATGGGGCATCACGATGTCGGAAATGATGATGTCATAAACCTGCGAGTTGATTTTCTTGAGAGCGGCCTCTCCGCTCGAGACCGTCTCAATCCGGTGATTATCTTTACGAAAGGCGATCTCCAGGACCTGACAGAGCGATTTCTCGTCGTCCACAACCAGGATTCGTGCCATGTATGGCTCCGCGGCAGAAGACTCGCAGGGCAGATCAACGGGGCGCGCCCGCGGGTTGAACTGCTCCTTTCACGGGGTGTGCCAGTCGAGGAGCTTCGCGGGGCAGTTCAATCACAAACCGTGCCCCCTTGCCGGGTCTGGAGTCGACCTGAATGGAGCCCCGGTGCCCTTGGATAATCTGGTAGACCAAAGCCAATCCCAACCCCGTCCCCTCACTGAAACCGGATTGAAACGGCTCAAAGAGTTTCTCGAGCTGCGGGGGAGTGAAGCCGATGCCACTATCGCTCAGAACCACGCGGACCTTATCGCCTGTCTCTTCCGCCTGAGCGTTCAGGATTCCCCCCTCGGGCATCGCCTTAAGCGAGTTGTCGCAAATATTCCAAAGGACCTGTCGGAGCTTATCGGCGTCTGCCCATACCATGACCTCCCGGCCTGGGAACTTGCGCTCGACGCGATATCCCGGGCCAAAGAGCGGATGATGCTCGACCAGCAGGAGAGTTTCTTCGAGCAGGTTCACGACGTCGACGCGGCGAAACTCAAAGCGTTGGTCCCTGGAGTAAAGCAGGAAATCCGAAACCAGCTTATTGAGTCGCTCCGATTCACGGCTCACAATCGCAATCAACTTCGTCTGATCGTCATCCAGCTGGCTGATCGATTGGAGAAGCTTCACCGACCCGGCGATCGAGGCGAGAGGATTGCGTATTTCGTGGGCGACGCCTGCCGCCATCCGGCCCAGGGTCGCCATGCGGTCTTGGGTGCGGGACTCCACTTCCCGTTGCTTCTCCTCAGTAAGGTCCTGGAAATTATAGACGTACCCCACCGCTCCAACTTCCGGTACGACCAGTGGAGATGACGATACGCCCAGAGTGCGGGCCTCCTGGCCCGGGTGCCGGTAACTGATCTCCTGGCGGGCGGGAGGCGAAAAGGCTTCCGAGCTAGAGCGCTCCTTCACGCGCAGGCCCCAGAAGACGGCGTTGACGTGGCTTCCCCGCAGTTCCTCGATGCGGCGGCCCAGGATCTCCGCCCCCGCGGGATTCAACTCGGTGATGGTCCCTTGGAGGTCCGTGCTCAACAGGCCTTCGCGCATACTTTGGATGATGTTTTCGTTCTTGGCCTGCAGACTCGCAACCTGGCCGCTCTTATCACGCAGCTCCGCCCCAGCTTTGCGGAGGCTTTCCGCCAGGTAGCTCGAAAGGTAAGCTACCGCGAAGAAACCGAAGAGGCTCGCACTAATCTTCACCTGGAGGGTTCTCAGATCGACCGGCACGGCTGAGGTCGTCGCCAGAAATTGCACCGCCCGAAACCTCCCCGCCAGGCTGGGGTAAATACTGGGAAGATAGGCAAATTCGATCAACGCCCCCATGAGCACGAAACTCACGGCGGCCACTAAGAACGCCCGGGCCCGGGGAAGAAGAACGCTGGCCAGGATGATCGCTACCAGGTAAAGCGAAAGATAATTGCTCTCCAGGTCGCCCGTGACATGCACAATGGCCGTGATGATGCCCAGATCCGAAAAGATCTGAAGATAGGCCTGCAGCAGATAGTCCTGGCTGATTTGATTGTACATCAGAAAGAAAAGGCCCAGGAGGTACCACAGGATAACGGCCAGTCCCAAATATCGGATGGAGGAGATGTTGGCGGGGTTGGGAGCCAACTGTCGAATCGCATACTCGATTGCGAAAACGAAACTGATGATCACAAAGCGGATCTTGATAACCCACGGTAGCCAGTCCTTTAGTTCGCCGGTGGCGGTCATAACAAGATTCCGGTCAAGCCTGCCTCTGCGCGGAGGCCCTCCTGAATTATCGATGCTAAATACTGAAATAGATCGTGCTGGAATTTCCCGCTGAGGGGGCTGCTTGATGCATGGTCCATGATTCGGTCGAGCCCTTGCTATCTATCGTGCCGTCTGCGTTCATCCCGGGAGTCTAGCGGATGAGGGGCGGACGCGGACGACTTTGCCGGAGTGGGCCGGGAAGATGGCGAGGGAAGCTCACGGGTTTGGACGGCCCAAGAGATAAGAACACTTCCCTCGGATCCCCGGTGTGCTCCGCGAACCCCAAGGCCGCCTGTCGACACTTCAGCCCGCGAGCTTTCCGATCAGGCTGAATAGGGGGAGGTACATGGAAATGACCACGCCTCCGACGACCACACCCAGGAAAAGGATGATCATCGGTTCCATCGCCGTGAGCAAATCGCCCACCGCCGCGTCAACTTCGTCCTCATAGAAATCGGCCACTTTTTGCAGCATGGCGTCCAAGGCGCCCGTTTGCTCTCCGACGCCGATCATCTGTACGACCATGTTCGGAAAAACCCCCGTCTCGCGGAGGGGATCGACGATGGTGCGGCCGGTTTCAATAGCTTTGCGGACGCTCAAAATGGCTTTCTCAATCACCGCGTTTCCGGAAGTGCGCGCCGTGATGTCCATGGCCTCGAGCATCGGAACGCCGCTGGTAATCAGCGTGCCCAGGGTGCGCGTGAACCGGGCCACAGCAATCTTTCTCATCAAGTTTCCGAGCAAGGGCAGTCTCAGGATCGCCGAGTCAATCATCATGCGGCCATTGGGGGTGCCATAGTAAACCTTCAGTCCCCACGCGCCCAAGCCCAATACGACGAGCCCCGGAATCGCGAAAGTCGCGACGGCATTGCTGAGCCCAATGACGATCCGGGTGGGGAGCGGCAGGTCCACACCCAACCCAGCGAACAACGTGGCGAAGATGGGAACCACTTTCCAGAGCAGCAGAAGGATAACGCCCCCGGCAATGACCACGACGGCAGTCGGGTAAATCAGTGCGGACACCACAGCGCGCTTGAGTTTGACCGCCTTTTCAATATAGGACGAGAGCCGCTGCAGGATGGTGTCGAGAATACCGCCCGTTTCGCCGGCCTCCACCATGTTCGAGTAGAGATCATCAAAGATCTTGGGGTACAGCCGGAGAGCATTGGCCAGAGTGGAGCCCGCCTCCACGGAGCCTCGCACGTCCCCCAGGGCCCGTGCAAAGCCTTTGTTCTCTTGCTGGCCTCCAAGGATCTCCAGGCACTGGACCAGGGGCAACCCCGCATCGATCATGACGGAGAACTGCCGCGTAAAAACCGCCAATTCCTTCGCACTCACCTTCCCCGCTACCTTCGGCTTGGGAATGGCAATCTCTCTCCCTTTTTCCACGATGCGAGTGGCAGTAATCTGCTCCCGGCGGAGGATCGCATCCAGCGCTTCCCGATTGGCCGCCGTCCGGCTGCCACTCACCAAGCCAGTTCCTTTCTTTCCTCGATATTCATATTCCGGCATCGTTTCACCTCACCCTGTGGGGTACCAGCCCTGGCACGGCAGGGCCTGGCCGGTCAGACCACCAGGTCTAGCGCCGGGCGGGAACGTACGAAGTCGCTGGCCGTGGCGCGGCCCCGCCCGCGGCCCCGCCACGATTGATCATATCCTGGAGTTCGTCCGGGTTGCTCGAACGCGAGAGCGCCATCTCCAGGGTAATGAGTCGCTGCTGATAAAGGGAATACAGCGCTTGGTTGAACGTCTGCATTCCGAATTTGTCCTGTCCCGACTGCATCGTGGAGTAAATCTGATGGACTTTGTCTTCCCGAATCAGGTTGCGGACTGCGGGGTTGGGAATGAGGATTTCCATCCCCAGAACCCGGCCACGGCCGTCCGCCCGAGGCAAAAGCGCCTGGCAGAGGACCGCTTCCAGGACGAGTGACAACTGCGCCCGGATTTGTGACTGCTGATGGGATGGAAACACGTCAATGATTCGGTTGATTGTAGAAGCCGCCGTATTCGTGTGCAGCGTCCCAAACGTCAGGTGGCCCGTCTCCGCGATGCGCAAAGCCGACTCGATGGTCTCCAAATCACGCATTTCTCCGATAAGCACGACGTCAGGGTCCTCGCGGAGGGCCGCCCGCAGGGAATTCGCGAAAGAGCGAGTATCGGAATGAACTTCCCGCTGATTGACCAGGCATTTCTTGTGCGGATGGACGAACTCAACCGGGTCTTCAATCGTGATCATATGCTCATGGCGGGTCTCATTGATCAAGTTGAGCATGGTGGCCAACGTGGTGGATTTCCCGCTCCCCGTCGGACCCGTCACTAGAATGAGTCCCCGCGGCCTCTCGCAGAGTTTGCGGAGGATGGGCGGCAATTGGAGCTGTTCGAAGGTCTTGATCTCAAACGGGATCATGCGGAACACGCCAGCCACTGAGCCGCGCTGATTGAACAGGTTTCCGCGAAAGCGCGCGATGTTCTTAATCCCAAAGGAAAAATCAAGTTCCAGATCTTCCTCAAAACGGTGTTTCTGGGCATCGGTCAGGATGCTATAGGTAAGCTGTTTGGTGTCCGCGGGACCGAGGGGAGGGACATCATCCAGGGGCTTGAGCTCTCCATGCAGACGAATGCGCGGCGGTGAGTTAGTGGTGATGTGCAGGTCCGACCCCCCCGAATCGACCATCCTCTTCAGCAATTCGCTGAGCGTGGGTAAGGCCATGACCTCTACTCTCCTTTTGCGGCGCCGTCCAGCCCTCCACCCCGGAGCTGGCTAAAGCACCGTTTCCCGGTAAACTTCTTCTAGGGTGGTCATGCCCGCCGCTACTTTGGTCAGGCCGCTGCGTCGGAGGGAGATCATCCCCTGCTCAATCCCTTTCTTGCGCAATTCCAGTGCCGAGGCCCCCACCAGGATCAACTCGCGAAGCTCATCCGTGATCTCCAGAACTTCGTAAAGGGCTACGCGCCCCTTGAAACCTTTGTTGCCACAGGTCGAACAACCCTGGCCCTTATAGACTTTCACGGTCTTGACTTCTTCCGGCGTGAAGCCGGCGTCGATAAGCAACTGAGGGGAAACCTCCTCCTGAATCTTGCAATCCTGACACACGCGCCGGACCAGGCGCTGCGCACAGATCAAGTGTACGGAGGTGGCGACGAGAAAGGGCTCAATGCCCATGTTCATCAGGCGCGAAATGGTAGACGGTGCATCATTCGTATGCAGGGTCGACAGCACCATGTGGCCCGTCAGCGCCGCCTTGATGGCAATTTCGGCCGTCTCAAAGTCGCGGATCTCGCCCACCAGGATAATGTTGGGATCTTGCCGCAGGAACGAGCGTAGCGCCGCCGCAAAGTTCAACCCAATCTGCTCTTTCATCTGGACTTGGTTGATGCCGGGCAACTGAAACTCCACCGGATCTTCTGCGGTCAAGATATTCGTGTCAGGGGTGTTGAGCTGGGAGATCGAAGAATAAAGCGTGTTGGTCTTTCCGCTTCCCGTCGGTCCCGTCACCAGCACCATACCGTAGGGTTTGGAAATCGCCTTCTGAAACTTCACCAGGGATTCCGCCTCGAAACCCAGCTTCGTCATGTCGAGCCGGAGGTTCTCTTTATCCAACAATCGCATGACGATCTTTTCGCCGTGCAGGGTGGGCAGGACAGAAACGCGAAAGTCGAGCTGCTTCTTCTTCGCGTCCTTTATCATCCTAATCATGATGCGCCCGTCCTGCGGCAGCCGCTTTTCAGAAATGTCCAGCTTCGCCATAATCTTGACGCGGCTGATAATGGCGTCGCGCAATTTGAAGGGCGGGTTCATGATGTTTTGGAGTATGCCATCAATGCGGTAGCGGATGCGGTATTCCTTCTCATAAGGCTCCATGTGAATGTCGCTGGCGCCCCGCTTCACGGCATCCGTAAGAATATAGTTCACCAGCTTGATGACCGGCGCTTCCTCGGCGGCCTTCTCGAGCTGCGCCAGGTTCAGCGATCCATCCTCTTCCGCTTCCAGTTCCAGGCTCTCGGTCTGGCCTTCGTCAATGAAGCTGACGATCTCTTCCAGTTCTTTCTTGCGCTCCTGGTCCTCCACCGTGCCGTAATGCTTCTTGATGGCATCCATGATGGCGGCTTCGGATGCCACGACCGGTTCGATGTTGAAGCCCGTCATGAACTTGATGTCGTCCATGGCGAACACGTTGGTGGGATCCACCATGGCCAGCGTCAGCGACGATCCCACGCGGCTGAGCGGCAGCACTTGATACTTCGAAGCGGTATCGACGGGGATCAGCTTGGTAACACTCGGGTCAACTTCGAAGTAGGCAAGATTGATGGAAGGAACACCATATTGGCGAGAGAGAACGGCCGTGACCTCGTCGTCGTTCAGAAAGCCTAACTTCACGAGAGAATTCCCCAGCCTTCCCCCATTGGCCTTCTGATGCTCAAGTGCCTGCCGGAGCTGGTCAGCGCTTATCAGGTTTTCCTTGAGGAGAATCTCGCCAAGCCTACCAGACATTCCCGCCCCCTCCTATCCTCGCCTGATCCGTGCACTTCGCGCCGTCCCTTCAGCTCATGCAAGTCTCTGACAATCACATAGTTAAAACGCATCGTAAGGAACTCCACGTGACTTGTCAAGGCGATTTCCCAGGCGTGTCGCCGAGCGCCCGCCTATTTCAGTCTGTTACGGACGGGCGCTGCCCGATGCAGTCATTCCCGCGAATGTGGAAATCTACTCCGCAAGCCACTGGAAATGCGCCACCGTCGGGCTGGATTTCCGCGTCCCGCGCCCGCGGGGAGAAGCTTCGCGGGGATGACCGGTGTTTCGAAAGGGATCCCATCCCAATTGACACCAGCGCCCGCCAAGCAGAAGAATAGAACCACCAGAACGGTGGGGTGTCCGACAAAGGCGCATGGGAAGGCCGCCGCCGCCGTCAGCAGCTTCGGGACTCGCGTTGGGGCGGGACCCTATCCTGAGCCCCTGGACCAAGCCCAAGCTAAAAAGTGCGCTGGAATCCCCCGATGGGTGTATTATGTCAACCTGCTGGGCTCCAAAATGGAAATTGATTGAAGGGCCATGCTGTCCGCCTTCTGCATTCTGCCTAGTGTTCTCCGCAGGCCGCTGAGGACTAAAAGCTGAGTCGGAATGTCATCAGACGAGGCGGTGGGGTCTGCACTGAAGGCTACCTAGCGATCCCAAAACCGGAGCGCAGGCTAACTGTCTAATCCGCAAAGGGGGTGGGCCAAACGATGGTCGTGCCAGCTAATCAAACCCCGATAGAGGGGTTTGACATCTTGCGAGCAACCTTCAAGAGTCTCAACGCGGGCATAATTGTTTGTGATCAACAAGGGACTTTCGTTTTCTTCAACCCGGAGGCGGAGAGAGTATTGGGAATGGGTCCTAAAGATGTTAGCCCTAGCGAATGGACGTCTGTTTACGGCTGTTACTGCGCCGACATGGTTACACCTTACCCCCCGGAGCAATTGCCGCTCGCCCGTGCCGTACGAGGTGAGGAAGTACTCCATGAGTTGATTTTCATACAGAATCCCCAACAACCCACGGGGGTATGGATCACTACTAGCGCTCGGCCGTTCACGGACACGGCAGGCACAATTCGCGGTGCCGTGATGGTTTTTCACGACATCACCGACGCCCAGGACATGCTGCGCAATAGAGTTTCTTCCGCGAGAGCAGGGGAAAAGCCAGCGGCAGCATCAGCATTTGAAGCATCCCTTGTTCTGGAGCGCTTCGCCCGGTTCCGGGAAGTCCACGACCAACTGTGCAGGGCTCTGGAACAGATTGCGGACGCCGTGGTCATAACCGATAGAGGGGGGGTGATCGAATATGTGAATCCAGCCTTTGAACAAACTACAGGTTATACCACAAGTGAGGTTCTAGGCCGGACACCGAGGGTTCTCAAATCCGGCGCTCATGATGCGCAGTTCTACAAGGGTCTTTGGGATAAACTTCTCTCGGGCGAACCGTTCCGGGGAACCATTGTTAACCAGAAGAAGTCTGGTGAACTCTTTTGGGCGGAACAGACGATTACCCCCATGAGAGACGGGAACCAGCAGATTACACATTTCATCTCGGTGCTCAGAGACGTAACCGAGCTGAGAGAAAAACAGAAACAGGAGTTCCATCTTCAATTGGCAAAAGAGATCCAGCAGCGCCTCTACGCTACGGCAGTTCCTGTGCCCGACTTCGACATGGCCGGCGTTGCCTACTTAGCCGACCGAACTGGCGGCGATTATTTCGACTTTATTCCGCAACCCGGAGGGGGCCTCTTTATCGTCATAGGCGATGTAACCGGTCACGGCTTCGGCGCTGCTCTGGTGATGGCAGAAACGCGGGCCTGCCTGCGCTCCTGTGCGAATTTCGTATCGGACATGGGTTCTCTGCTTGGCTACGTCAATCGCTCTCTTGCGGCTGATCTCGCTGGAGGACAGCACGTCACTCTACTGTTAGCCCACCTCGACCCCAAGAGTCGCGAGTTGCAGTATTCCAGTGCTGGACATGTACCGTGCTATCTGCTGCGTCGTTCCGGAGAGATCGGCGTCATGGAGAGCGTGGCCCCCCCGTTGGGTCTCTTCCCGAAATGCGAGTATTCTTCCAGCCCAGTCATCCCGCTCGCCGGTGGAGATGTTATCCTCCTAATGACCGATGGCCTCGTAGAGATGGAGAATAGCGATTTAGGGCAGTTTGGCCCTGAGCGCGCCCTGGAGTTCATAAGAGACCGTCGGGAGGACAGCGCGCGTGCACTCGTCCAGGGTCTTTACGAAGCTGCCCGCACATTCGCTGGCGGGCATCCTCAGCGCGATGACATCGCTTTGGTTGTCTGTAAGGTGATCTCGACCGGAGCGCCTGAAGTGTGACAGAAACGGCGGGCGGCACATCGCTTCTGGATGCCGCGACGTCGGAAGCGGCCAGAAGCCCGCGTATCGCGGGGTCTCGTTCTCAGACCTGCGGTTCGTCAATATCCCTTCGTCCCGCCCACCAAGCTGCCGGCTGCCTTGACTTTGTGGAGGGGGCAGTATAACTTTCCGAAATATGCACTTGGTCGCTCAGCAGAGCGTCGCGGCGCCAGGTGAAACGCTCCGCCGGTTTTACCTGACACTGCTAGGGAGTTTCGGGCCGCAAGGTTGGTGGCCCGCCCGGACGCGATTGGAAATGATTCTGGGAGCCATTCTCACCCAGAACACGAATTGGCGAAATGCCACGCTGGCCTTAAAGAACCTGCGGAGAGCGGGCTTGCTCGTTTGGCCTGGGCTTCGCCGTGCTGCGTTGCAGGAATTGGAGCACTGCGTGCGACCGGCGGGTTTTTACCGGCAGAAGGCGCGGACCATTCACGATCTTGCGGATTGGCTGAAGCGTGCGCACGGTGGCTCGTTGGATTCGCTTTTTTCGCTGCAGCCCACCCAAAGCCGCCGGCAACTGCTCAGTCTCAAGGGAATCGGCCCCGAGACAGCCGATGCAATTTTGCTTTACGCCGGGCGGCAGCCGATCTTCGTCTCCGATGCTTACACGCGCCGGGTTCTGTCGCGCCACCAGCTCATTCCGGCGCGGGCAGATTATGGATTCGCCCAGCGCTTCCTGCACCAGCATCTGCCGTCTGACCAGGCAATGTTCAACGAGTTCCACGCCCTGCTGGTGGAGACTGCCAAACGCTATTGCCGGGGGCCAGCGGCACGTTGTGAGGAATGCCCCTTGCGCAAGTTCCTGCCGGCGCATGGCCAGCCGTTGGCAATCTCAGCGTCGATACTGCCTCGCAGGGAACTGGCCAACGCCAACGAAAGCGCTTAGGAACCCGCATGGAATCCGACTCCGGTCGTCGTCGCAAGCTGATTCTCATCGTACTGCTGGTCCTGGTCCCCGCCCTGTTTTTCCTGGGCTGGAGTCAAGCCTCCCTCAACCTGTGGTTTTTTATCCGCCCCTACAGTTCCGAACAGACGATTCTATTGCTGGCTCTGTCGACGGTCATTTTCCTGGCCTTTGTCATCTTCGCGCTCATTCTCCTGCGCATTCTGCTGAAACTCTATGTCGAACGGCAGCAGCGACAGTTGGGAGCGCGTTTCAAGACAAAAATGGTTGTGGCCTTCCTCAGCCTCTCTCTGGTTCCGGTGTGTTTCTTGTTCATCTTCTCCTACGGCTTGCTGAACCGGACCATCGACAGGTGGTTCAGCGTTCCTCTCGATCTGCTCCGTCAAGACTCGGAAGAGATGGTCCGGCAACTTGAACTGCAGGCCGGACAGCGTGCTGACCACATCTCCACGCATCTCGCCCAAAGTGAAGAGATACTCCAGGCCGTTGACCGACATAAGCTTCCGCGCGTGGCCCGGCTGGTGGCGCAGGAGGTGATGGCTGACCCGGGCGACTCCGCCCTGTGCTTTGATTCCACAGGGCGGCTTCTGGCTCAGGCGGGGGACCCGTGGCCAGATGCCCCTACCGTGGCGCGCTACTTCCCTTCTGTCCGCGGCGGCCGTCTGCCACTCGACGGCCTTACGGGGCATTGGCCCGCGGGTGAGTACGAACTTTTCATCGCAGTAAAACCCATTATGAAAGGCGCTGCCCGCCTGGGAACTATCGCCGCCACCACACGTCTACCCTCGAAACTGACCTCGATCTCCGCTGAAATCCAGCGGGAAGCTCAGAAATACAATGAGCTGAGCTCGGAACGGAAAGCCGTGAAGCGCACTAACCTCACGACGCTCTGGTTGATCACGGTGGTGATTCTTTTCATCGCCACCTGGGTGGCGCTTTTCCTTTCGAAGCAAGTCACGATTCCCATCCAAGCACTCGCGAAAGGCACTCAGGAGGTCGCGCAGGGTAATTTGGGATTTCAAATCTCGGCGCGGGCCCACGACGAACTGGGCGCTTTGGTTCATTCCTTTAACCAGATGACCCTGCAACTTCTCGAGAATCGTCGCGCCATCGAGCAAGCCGCCCTCCGGCTCCAGGACGCGAACCGGCAACTGGAGGAGCGCGGCAACACCATCGAAGCCATCCTGGAGAACATACCGACAGGCGTTATTTCCCTGGATCCGCAAGGCCAGGTTACGCGGCTGAATTCCACTGCCGAGCGCATGCTGGGAAGGCCATATGTCCGCACGGCGCGGGCGCTATCGGAGATCCTTCCTCCCGAGGACGCGCGCGAGGTAGCCCGCATGCTTCGCCGCGCCGCGCGCCAGGGCGTGGTCACTCGCCAGATGGAACTCGACCTAGGCGGCGGCCGCATCTTTGTGGCGCTCACCCTCTCTTCCGTCCAGGCTCGGCATGGGCAGGTGGGTTTCGTCCTTGTGCTGGAAGACCTCACGGAAGTGCTGCGCGCCCAGCGCTCTGCGGCTTGGCAGGAGGTCGCCCAGCGCATCGCGCACGAAATCAAGAATCCGCTCACCCCCATCCAGCTTTCCACGGAGCGCATCCTGCGGCTCCTGGAGCGCGTGGGCTCGAGCCCGGCCCCTCCCGAGCTGCTGGCCGCCATCACTGATAGCGCTGCATTGATCGCCCGCGAGGTCAGCAGCTTGAAGACTCTGGTCAATGAGTTCACCGCCTTCGCGCGCTTTCCGGCCTCGAAACCCGTGCCCGTGCGCCTCAACGACATCTTGGAAAACGCTTTGAATGTGTTCGCGGGGCGCTTGGACGGCATCGCCATCCATCGCGATTTTTCCCCCGACTTGCCCCTGGTGCAGGCCGACCCGGATCAAATGAAGCGCGTCGTCGTCAACCTGATTGACAATGCCGCCGAGGCTCTGGAGCGCTCCCTGCGGAAGGAAATCTGGGTGCGTAGTGCGCTGGACCCCGAACGCGAGGTCGTGGAAATCACCGTGGCGGATAGCGGGCCGGGCATCTCTCCGGAAGCCAAGGAGAGGTTGTTCCTTCCCTTCTTCTCCACCAAACGCTCCGGGACCGGCCTGGGACTGGCGATCGTAAACCGTATCGTCGCTGAGCACCGTGGCTCCATCCGCGCCGAAGAGAACTTCCCCACGGGAAGCAAGTTTGTGATCGAGCTGCCCGTGGAGCGGATGCCAGCAGAACCGGCGGCAACGCGCGAGGTCGCGTCGTGACCACTGGCCCGAATTTCTCACTGTGGTTTTGGAAGGGCGGGGCTCCCGCTCTCTGGCCGTCCTGCGCTAAGCGCAGGGAGTCAATCAAATAGGGCATAAGGGTGGCGGACGGAAAAGCAGCGTGACACCTCATTCGATTCTGATTGTTGACGACGAACCCGGAATCCGCGAGTCCCTCACGGATGTGCTCCAGGACGAAGGCTACCGCGTCGAATCCGTGGAGAGCGGCGAGGTTTGCCTGGAAACCCTCGCCCGGAACCGCTTCGACATCGTTCTGCTCGACATCTGGTTGCCCGGCCTGGACGGCATCCAGGTCCTCGAGAAAATTCAGGAGTCCGACGCTCCCCCAAAGGTCATCATGATTTCCGGCCACGGGACGATTGAGACTGCCGTACGGTCTACCAAACTGGGCGCCTTTGACTTCATCGAGAAGCCCCTTTCCATCGAAAAGACCCTGCTGACCTTGCGGCACGCGCTGGACCAATCCCGCCTGGCTGCCCAGAACCGCGAATTGCGCGAGGAGCTCGAGGGCCGCCATCGCATCATCGGCGACAGTGTCCCAATGAAAGCCCTGCGCCAGCAATTGGAGCTTGCCGCACCCACCCACGGCCGCGTCCTCATCTACGGGGAGAGCGGTACGGGAAAGGAACTCGTCGCCCACGCCCTGCATAACCTGAGCCAGCGCGCCGAGCAGCCTTTTGTCGAAGTTAATTGCGCGGCCATTCCCGAAGAGCTCATCGAAAGCGAGCTCTTCGGCCACGTTAAAGGGTCGTTCACAGGCGCCTTGGAAGACAAGGTCGGCAAGTTCGAGCAGGCCCATGGTGGCTCTTTGTTCCTGGACGAAGTGGGCGACATGAGCTTGCGCACGCAGTCCAAGGTCCTGCGGGTCATTGAAGAGCAGCGCTTCACTCCCGTGGGATCCGCCAATAACCTGACCGTCGACGTGCGCGTCATCGCCGCTACCAATAAGCGGCTCGACGAGGAGATTCAGAAGGGGAATTTCCGCGAAGATCTCTTCTACCGCCTCAACGTCATTCCCTTCTATGTTCCGCCGCTGCGCGAGCACGCGGAGGACATACCCGCTCTGGCCAACTACTTTCTGGCCGAGTTCGCGCGTGCCTACGGACGCCGCCCCAAACACTTCGCGGAAGCGGCCATGCAGGTGCTCACTCCCTCCCGCTGGCCCGGCAACGTGCGCGAGCTCAAAAACCTGGTGGAGCGCCTGGTCATCATGGTGCCGGGCGAGCGCATCGAGCGCCGGCATCTTCCGTCTTCCTTGCAGCGGGAGCAGGCGCGCCCCATCTCCACCAAATCCGCTCCGGGCGGCTTTCCCACTCTCCAGGAGGCGCGCGCCGCTTATGAGCGCGATTATATCCTGCGTAAGCTCGAGGAAAACCAAGGCAACGTCAGCCGCACGGCCGAGGCTCTGGGCCTGGAGCGCAGCCACCTCTACCGCAAGATGAAGTCTCTGGGAATCCCCATCGGAGGCTAGACTGCACGGTTGCCAACCGGGACGCCGCCTGGCGCCGGATTTCACCGTAGGCGCTTGGGCAAAGCGGGCTTGCCTGCCTCTCCCAGCAATTACACTTCACACATCCTTTCATTGGACCGTCCCTCCCCATTCTGCCTTTGGCCGACGGGACGAATCGCCAGAGCTCTGCCTTCCCAGACAACCAGGGGCAGCCGCTCCGAATCGAAGCAAAGGTATCGGGCAATTTCCGAATTAAAGAGGCGCAAACAATGAGTAAGGTTGTAACGCATATGGTTAAGGCAGCCACGGCCTTTGCTGCGTGCTGCATGGTGGCAGCGCTCGCGGGGGTTTCGCGCGCTGCCGACAAACCGCAGTTGCATGGCGAGTGGAATCTCAACCAGGATCAAAGTGATGACGCGCGCGAGAAGATTCGTGACGCGCAGGAGAAGAGCGCCAGTGCGCGCCGCGATTCCGGAGGGGGATACCCCAACGGCGGTACCAATCCGGGCGGCGGCTACCCTGGGGGGGGCTATCCGGGCGGCGGCGTGGGGATCGGGGTTGGCGGCATTGGGATGGGCGGGATCGGCGGGGTTGGCGGCGGTGGCATGGGCCGGCGGCGCGGCACAGGCAATCCCTCCGGCGGAGGCGTCAGCAGCCAGGTTTGGGATACGCTGGCGGAAAGTCCAAATCACCTGAAGATTGACCAGCGCGAAGACTACGTCATGATCAGCGACGACGCCGACCATGCGCGCACCCTCCACCCGGACGGGAAAAGGCACGAAGAACAAGATGCGAATGGGAAGAAGACTACGACCAAGACAAACTGGGAAGGCGACGCCTTGATTGTCGAGACCAAGCTGAGCCACTCCAGTAAGCTCACGGAAACCTATCGCGTCACCTCGGACGGCAAACAGCTCTATGTGGTTTCTCAGTTAGAGGACCCTTCCCTGTCGGGGCCGCTGAGCATCCGCCGCGTATACGACCTCGCGCCCGCGCCGGCTCACTAGCCTAGCAGTCTTGCTACAGATGCCTCCTGTCCGATGCGGGCCCCCCGGGGATCGGGGCAGGCCGGAGGCGCTAGGCCGTCCCATCCTCGTTGCGGTAATCCAGTTCGGCGATGAGGGCGCGATTATTGCGCCAGTGCGGTTCGACCTTGACAAAGAGTTCCAGGAAAACCTTGGGCGGGAAGAGCTTCTCCAGGTCCTGCCGCGCCTCGCTGCCGATCTCCTTCAGGCGCGCGCCGCCGGCTCCGATCACAATGGGCTTCTGCGATTCCCTCTCCACCACAATCGTGGCGTGGATTCGGGTGATCGCCTCGCCTTCCTCGAACTCGTCGATCAGCACGGCCGTCACGTAAGGCATTTCCTGCTTGGTATGGCGGATGACCTTCTCGCGGATGATCTCGCTCGCCAGGAAACGCTCCGGCTGGTCGGTGTATTCATCGGAAGGAAAGTACTGCGGACCCTCGGGAAGCAGCCGGACAACCGCCGCCAGCAGTTCCTCGATTCCTTCCCCGCGCAGCGCGGAAATCGGGAAGATCTCCTCAAACTGGTAGAGTTTTGAGTAGCGATCGATCAAGGGCAGCAGATCAGGTTTGTGCACGCGGTCGATCTTGTTCAAGGCCAGGATCGTACGCGGCGCGTATTCCTTCAGGAGTTCAATGACGAACTGATCGCCTCTGCCGAACCTCTCGCTCGCGTCCACAATCAACACGGCCAGATCGCGATCGGCCAGCGCTTGCCGCACAAAGCTCATCATCTGTTGGTTGAGCCGTGAGAGCGGCTTGTGGACGCCGGGCGTATCCATGAAGATTACCTGCGCCGTGGGGCTGCTCAGGATCCCCAGGATGCGATTCCGCGTGGTTTGCGGGACCGGAGTCACAATCGAAACCTGGGACCCCACCAGGGCGTTGACCAGCGTGCTCTTCCCCGCGTTGGGTCGCCCCACGACGGCCACGAAACCCGATTTGAACTGAGTCTCTTCAGGCATGGCTGGAATCCGGGGAAGCGGAAGGAGCGGCGATTCGCATCCGCACCTTGAGCACCGTCCTTTGGTTCGCCTCCAACACCTCAAACGTCACGCCATTGCGTTCCACTTTTTCGCCCGCCACGGGCACGTGCCCCAGGTGGCTCATCACCAGCCCGGCCACGGTCGAGTAATCCCGCCCTTCCAGCGGAACATTGAGTTCATCGGCAATCTGCGCCAGTTCGGCATGTCCGGAAAGGATGTAGCTCGAAGCAGATTCCTTTACGATGTCCCGTGCGTGGGTCTCCACTTCGTCGCGGATTTCCCCCACGATCTCCTCCAGCAGGTCTTCAATGGTGACCAGGCCCGCCACGCTGCCATATTCGTCAATCACCACGGCCATCTGGGTCGTGGATTGCTGCATTTCTTTCAACAGATCCTTGATGGGCTTGGTCTCCGGAACAAAGGGCACGGGCCGCACCAGGCTGCGGAGCGACACGCGTCGCTGCTCTTCCGGGGGCAACTCCATCAGGTCACGCACATTCACGATGCCCTCGATATGATCCAACTGGCCGGAATAGACCGGATAGCGCGTCAGCCGCTTAGCGCGAAATAATCTGCGCAGTTCTTCAATGGAGGAATTGATCTCGATGGCGGCGATTTCGGGCCGCGGCGTCATGACTTCGCGCGCGACCTTGTCGCCGAATGCAACCACCGATTGCAGCAATTCCCGCTCACCCTCCTGGATGAGGCCTTCCTGCTCCCCCGCCTCCATCAACTCTTCCAGATTCTCCGCCGGCGTAGGTGGTTCTGGCTCAGGCTCCGTGGGTTCGAGGAGCCGCGCGATCGTGGTGGAAATCAGAATCGGGAAGGTCAGCGGTAGCGCCCAAACCACGGCCCTGCGCAGGTTGGGCATCCATTGCTCCAGAATCAGTTCCGGGTCGTCGTGCCGCGCCACCAGCGTGAAAGGAATCAACTGGTCGGCTATGGCTACGGCGGCCAGCACAATCAGCAGCGCCGTCCCGATGTCACTCCACATATGGTCCGGCCGGCGCCAGATCAGGAGCCCCGTGAGGCCCACCGCGAACAGGTGCATGGCAGCGCCGTGCAAGGCGGAAATTGACACGCCCACCCGCTCACGGTCAGCCCGGATCGGCCCGCCTTCGTTGGCCGCAAATATCCTCCGCGCCCCCACGGGCGTCAGGCGTCGCATCAGCAGGCGCAGATAGGAGGCCACGGAGCCCAACACCAGCAACACCGCCAGGAGTACAACCCAAGCGACGGTGATCAATAACCTTTGATCCATAGAATACGCCTACCGGCCCCGGCTGCTGCCGCGCCCGGCCGCACCGCCGAGCTCCTCGCGCAACGCCAGCTCGAGTGCCGTCATTTCTCCGCCATCACGCTCATGGTCATAGCCCAGCAAGTGAAGAACTCCGTGCAGCATCAGCCAGCGAACTTCCTGGAGGGTCGAATGCCCCTCCCCCCGGGCATTCCGCCGAGCCGAGTCCACGGAGATCGCAACGTCACCCAGAAAGCCCTCCAACTCCCGGTCTGGCCGGGCGGCGAGATCATCAGCTCTTCGCGCCCGCCGGCCACGCCGCCCCCGGAGTATCGCACCGCCGTCCGCGCCCCACGGAAAAGAGAGGACATCGGTAGCCCGGTCCCTGCCCCGATAGAGGGCGTTCATGCGCCGGATCGCTCCATCGTCGACGAAGCAGATGTTGAAATCGCGCTTTCCTAGCCGCAGCCGCCGCTTCAAATTCCGTGCGTAGCCGCGCAACGCGGAAAGAGGCAAGGCGTAGCGTTTCTGCTGATTCAGAAGCATCGAACTCGTATCATTCTGGGCGGAGCGAAGAATTCCAGTATCTTTTAAATCCAGCAAATACGGAATCCTCAACGGGGTGCGGCTGGGCAAGCACCCGGACGATCCGCTGTTTCATTTCTGCTCGCCGTTGGTTTTGGCGGCACGCGCCTGGTCGAACTCCTCGTAGGCGCGGATGATGCGCTGCACCAGATTATGCCGGACCACGTCGCGTTCGGTGAAATAGATGAAGCTGATGCCGGTGACTCGACCCACCACTTCCACTGCCTCGATCAGTCCGGAGCGGCGGCCGGGGGGCAGATCGATCTGCGTAACGTCGCCGGTGACCACCGCCTTGGAATTAAAGCCCAGGCGCGTCAGGAACATCTTCATCTGTTCGCTCGTGGTGTTCTGCGCCTCATCGAGAATCACAAACGCGTCGTTCAAGGTCCGCCCGCGCATGAAGGCGATGGGCGCAATTTCAATGATACCTTTCTCGATAAACCGCTCTACGCGATCCGGGTCTAGCACGTCGTAAAGCGCATCATAGAGCGGGCGCAAATAGGGATTCACCTTTTCCTGCAGCGTGCCAGGCAGGAATCCCAAACGCTCGCCGGCCTCCACCGCCGGGCGCGCCAGAATGATGCGGCTGACTTCCTTGCTCAGCAGAGCGTCTACCGCCATGGCTACGGCCAGATACGTCTTGCCGGTGCCCGAAGGGCCGATGCCAAAGACCATGTCGTGACGCTCGATGGCGTCCACGTAGCTTCGCTGATTCAAGCTCTTCGGTGTGATCGATTTCTTCCCGAAGGTGCGAGGGCGTCCCGCTTCCGCCAGGCCCCGCAACGTGGCGCCCGGGTCCTGGCTCGTGATGCGCAAATAGCCCTCAATTTCCGCGCTCTCGAAACGCATCCCCTTCTCGACCAGTTCGGCGTAATCCTGTACGAAACGCTCGGCGCGGCGAACGTTCGGCTGTTCACCTTCAACCTCCAGCCCTTCCTCGCCTAAATGCGCCGACACCTGGAAACACTTCTCCAGTAGCTTCAGGTTTCCGTCATAGGTGCCGACGAGCGCCTGAACTCCCTGTCGTATCCGGACGGTGGTCTTCATAAGGTTCAAAGTCTTAGACACGCCTCCAACTCAGAAGATGCATATGGCACGGGGTTCGGCAGAATGCCGCCGGTTGGTGATTGTGGCAGGTGGATACCCGTTCATTAATTCATAACGATGCTAAACGAGGAGACCACGAAAGTCAAGGCGGCGGTCCCTGCTGTAATCACCATACCCTCAGCACAGAGGTCGCTGAGGTGCTCCGTGCCTTCTGTTTCAAAGCTCGAAAGGCACGGAGAACTTCGAGACACGACGTCGCTTTCCCAGAGCTTCAGACTGCCTATGCGATTCCTCGCTTCGACCATCGCGTAACCCGGGTTTCTTGTGCTCGTCCACAAGGGTGATCTCAATTTCCTTTCTTTCTTGATATCGTATAACTACCTTTCTTTTCATAAATATAATGGCAAGGCACCTATAACAAGTTTATTTTCATAAACATAATGGCAAGCCCATAAACTGACATTTTTTCTACATGTGTTTTCAACAACATAATGGCTCTATCCTTCATTTTCACCCCCCGCTTTTTTTCGAGCCCAATCTCATCGCAGGCGAATAACTCCTTTATTTTAAGCTATTTGACTTTTTATGCGCCTCCTCGACATTTTCGCTAAGTACTTTTATTATCATCAACATAATGGCTAAGACGGAACATTACCACAACCGTCCTACCCCCGATTTGCAGGGCACCCTCAGCAATCAGCCATCAGCGACCAACCCGTTTCCCAACCTCATCGGCACCTGCAAAAGGCGGGTCGCGACCGACCGCATTCTGCCCACTGTTCTCGTATGGGTTGCGTCGACCCCGTTGAATAGGGCCGCGTTCGTTCCCCCTGACCCAGCAGGCGCTGGTCCCATTTATTACTATATCATTGCTGTCTTTATTGTCAACAACAAAATGAGTCCAGAGGTTATCGGCTGGCCATAATGGGCAGAAACTCGATGGCGAGAACTAATCACCCGAACTGTCATCCTGAGCAGCGAAGGATCTGTATGGGTTTTCAGTAGATAAGACAAATGCAGGTCCTTCGCCCCGGAAGAACCGGGACTCAGGATGACAGCGTGAGCGATGGTGAAGCTGAATGAGTTACGCAGTGAGTTTCTGCAGAGCCCATTCGCCGCGATCAGGGTGAACTGCGCGAAAGGCCCGCTATTTGAATTCTCAGGCAAATGCCGTCCAGAAGAAGAATTGAGGGACCCCAAGAGTGGGGAATCGCGCTACGCTTGCTTCTGAGTGAAGTGCAGGGCTATGCTTTTGATAAATGCGACAAGCAAAAAGGGAGAACAAACATGCGGAGATTAGTCGTTTTCAACATGACGACGCTGGATGGTTTCATCGCGGACCTAAACGGCGACATGAGCTGGGCACGTAAGCAAGATGCGGAGTGGAATGCATTTGCTCAGGCGAATGCCAGCGGCGGAGGCGAGCTATTGTTCGGCCGGATTACCTATGACCTGATGACAAGCTACTGGCCGACACCGCAGGCGATGAAGAACAACCCGATAGTGGCCGAACGGATGAATAATCTGCCGAAGGTTGTGTTCTCGAGAACCCTGGAGAAGGCGTCGTGGAACAACACCAAGTTGGTGAAGGGTGACATCGCCGCGGAAGTACGCAAGATGAAGAAAGAGCCGGGACCGGATATGGTGATTTTGGGAAGCGGCACCATTATTTCGCAATTGGCGCCGGAGGGCTTGATCGATGAATACCAGATCGTGGTGAATCCCGTCGTTCTGGGCAGGGGGAAGACGATGTTCGACGGCATCAAGAAGAGGCTTACCCTGAAGCTGACCAAGACGCGGATCTTCGGCAACGGGAATGCCTTGCTGTGCTACGAGCCGATGGCATGAAGAACCAACCGTAGCGCACCCGCCCGTCTTTGAGACTTTCGGTTTACCCATAAGAAGAACCGCCGCCCGGCAAGTCGCAGCTATTGAGGAACTGAGGAGCCTGCGAACGCAGCCAGATTTTTCGGTCGGAACCTGTTAGAAAGTTCTGTCCGCGGCGACTAACTTGTATGTGGGAGGAGCCGAGTCCATCATGAATGGAGGCGCGAGCCAGAATGACCTGTACCGGGACGCGGCGAAAGAATTCGGTTCTGCGCTCGACCGGCTCGCGCGAGCCTACGAGGCTGACCCGGAAAAGCGTCGCGACCTGATCCAGGAGATTCACTTTCAATTGTGGCGGAGTTTTCAGCGATTCGATGGGCGTTGTTCGGCCCGGACGTGGGTCTATCGCGTTGCCCACCACGTTGCCGCTTCGCACGTGCTGCGCGAGCGCCGCATTTTTCCGAATCTCGTAAGCCTGGAAGAACTCGAAATGCTTCCTGACAAAGATCAGAGCCAATTCGCCGCGGAACAGCGCCTAAATCTGGAGCGGCTGTCGATGTTGATTCAACGGCTCAAGCCACTTGACCGCCAACTCATCATCTCCTATCTCGAAGACATGGACGCGGCGTCCATTGGAGAAATCACGGGGCTGTCATCAGGAAACGTGGGCATGCGGATACACCGGATCAAGAACATCCTGGCGCGGCGGTTTCGCGAAGGAGGCAGCCATGCGGGATGATCCCCCTGAGAATGACCCAAAATCAATCTGGCGAAACCAGCCGACGGAGCCATCTGTAATGACCTTGGAAAAGATTCGACAGAAGGTGCAGGAGCTTCACGCAAAGACGCGCAGGCAGTTGCTTGGCAGCTTGGCCGTGCCGGCCGCTGTCGTCGCCCTCTCCGGTTTCGGCATAAAACAGTTCCCAGCGACGCAACCCTTATGCGCGTTCGCCATCGCGTGGAGCGTGGCCGGGGCCTATTTCCTGAATCGGGGAATGTGGTCCGCGGCGATGCCGGGAGACGCGGGTCTAAGCACCGGTCTCGAGTTTTACCGGCAAGAGATCGAGCGACGCTGTTCCCTTTTCCGTCGCGTTCTGCTGTGGTCTTTCGGGCCGGTGCTTCTGGCCATCGGCACGTTTATTCTGGCACTCGTGAAGATTGGGGGCAGAGGTTGGGGAATATTCCCGAATGCGATGCCCTTTATGGTTGTCGTCGTCATCTGGATAGCCACGTACTTCGTCACCAGGATGCGAGAACAGCGCGAACTCCAACGCGAGATCGATGAATTAGACCGTGTCGAGAGCGAGAACGGACGATGATTCGAAAGAGCGGCAGCGCGTAGGAATCGCGTGGCGTTGATCGTGCGAGTTGTCTGATCGAATACTGGCAGTCCGAAGCATTTTCCATGCGTGGTAAGCTTCGCCCTGATGCAGGCTGCCCCTCTGCCCCGCGCCCGCCGTCAGGGCTTAAGCAACCGGTAACTCACAAACGCCAAGTGCTTGCTATCCGGCGACCAGGAGGGCACGTTCATGGTTCCCTGCCCTCCGAAAAGCTTTACCAGGACGCGCGGCTCGCCGCCCGCGATGGGCAAGAGGCGCAGCATGACGTCTTTGTTGGGCGGGTGTCCCTTTACGTGTTTATCGAAAGAGATGAACACCAGCCACTTTCCATCGGGTGACGGGTGCGCGAACCAGTTGGCGTAATCGTCGTTGGTCACCTGTTCCTGGGCGGTCCCATCGGGCTTCATGCGCCAGATCTGCATCCAGCCGGTGCGCTCTGAGTTGAAGTAAATGTATTGGCCGTCCGGTGAATAGTCGGGACCGTCGTCGAGGCCCGCGGCATCCGTCAGCCGGCGTTCTTCCCCGCCCTCCACGGGAATGGTGTAGATATCGAAGTTGCCGCCTCGTTCCGCGCAATAGGCCAGCGTCTTGCCATCGGGAGACCAGCCGTGCCAGTATGACGGCCCGCGCTCGGTCACCTGACGCGGCTTCCCGCCCCCGGCTGGGAGTACATAAACCAGTGAATCCTCGCCCGGCGAGTTGCTAATTGCCAGCCATTTGCCGTCCGGTGAGAACCCGTGATCGTTGTTGCAATGGTTCGCCTCGCCCGTGTCCAGAAGACGAGGCTCGCCGCCTTCGACCGGCAGCGTGGAGAGCCGTCCACCGCTGTTGAAGAGCAAAAACTTTCCGTCACGAGACCAGTTGGGGGCCTCGAAACGCTTTTCGGCATGGTAGACGACCCGCCGCTCGCTGCCGTCCAGAGAGATAATCTCCAAGCGGCTTTCCACGGCCCGCTCCGGGCCTTCTTCCTCCTTGCCTCCCAGGCTGCTCACGTTTGAGAGCACAGCTTCCTCCAGCGCCTCAGCATCATGCGCGCACACCGCGAGGCCCACATACACGGGGTCATGCAGGGGGACTTCGACAGACCCGGCCAGCTCCATGGGTCCGCCAGGGCGCGATGCCCAGAGCGCAAACGTATTCCCCAACCGGACCAATCGAATGGTTTCCGGCATTGAAATCTTCGACTGAATCTCCTGCGTAATGCCGCCTTCAGTCAGGCGATATTGCAGGCTGGTGAGTCCGCTGGCATGAACGACGACGTCGGCGTAAGGAGCACTCGGGCCCAGGCCCTGGCGCACCATCCAGCCTGCCTTCTTATGTTCGTTGCCTCCGGGATGGGGAAAGGCGACGTTGGCCGTCAAGGTCAAATCCCCCGAAGCGCGCCGCCACAGGAAATGGAACGCATCCGTCTGTTCCCACATGTTGGCACCGCCGCCCATGATGTGATACTCACCACGTGCGGCGTCGAACCTTGTGGAACCCGCGCGCAGCGGCCCGCCGACGTCGGTTTCGGCTTCGAAGCCGCCGAGGGGCCCCGAGGCCGCAGCGCAGAGCGTCGCCACAAGCACGCACCCCGCGAACACGGCGACCAATGGCCCCGCTCCCCGCAGCCGACCCAAGCGAATCCTGCCTTGGACACGGCGAGACAAGTGACAGATTCTGTTCATGACGGCCTCCTCTGTTCGCTGAAAGGTAGTTGAAAACCTGCCGGCTTGCAAGTACTCGTCGCTGGGACAAGATTTCGGAAGCTGCTGCCGCGCAAAGGGATTCTCCGCACGCGAGAGGGCTCTGCTATAATCATGCGTTTTATCATGGCGCGCCTGCTTCGCACTGTAGGGGCGGGCTTCGCGGCGGCGAGCGGCGCCGTCTGCAGCGACTATAGGCGCCGGGAGAAGCTGCTTGTTACTCGAGATCCAACGGAAGATCCAGGCAAGGTTCGTGGAGGCGGTGGGCCGCACCTTCCAGATGGGGGTTGCGCCACCGGCGCTGGATACACCTCCGAACCTTACGATGGGCGACATTTCCCTCGCCGCCTGCTTCGAGCTGGCGAAGCAGTTGCGCCAGCCACCCCGCAAAATCGCCGACCAACTTATTCCGCGCCTCGCCGGTATTGAGGGCGTGGAGCGCGTAACTGTGGCCGGGGCCGGCTATCTGAATTTCCATCTGCAACGCGCGACAACTGCGGCGCAGCTATTTGAGCTGCGCAGCGCCTCACGTGCCATGCCCGCGACGCGGCAGGGCAAGATCCTGGTGGAGCACACCAGCATCAATCCCAACAAAGCGGCGCACATCGGGCACCTGCGCAACGCCGTGCTGGGTGACACGTTCGTTCGCCTGCTGCGCTTCCACGGGGAGGCGGTGGAAATCGAGAACTACATCGACAACACCGGCGTACAGGTGGCGGATGTCGTGGTGGGATTCCTGCACTTGGAGAAGAAGACGCGGAAAGACGTCGAGGCGTTGATTGCCGACCCGGCAGTGCGCTTCGACTATTACTGCTGGGATCTCTACGCGCGGGTTTTCCAGTGGTATGAAGAAGACAAGGGCGCCCTCGAACTGCGCGCCCAGGCCCTCAAGGATATTGAAGATGGCCGCGGCGAGCCCGCCGTCCTGGCCGAGTTGATTTCCACTGCCATCGTTCGCAGGCACCTGGAAACGATGCTTCGCATTAACGTCCGCTACGACGTGCTGGTGCAGGAAAGCGAGATCCTCAAACTCGATTTCTGGAAATCCGCCTTCGAACTGCTCAAGCAAAAAGGGGCGGTCCGCTTCGAGGAGAACGGCAAGAACGCTGGGTGCTGGGTTATGGACCTGGGGGAGGCCGCCAGCGAAGGAGAAAGCGCACCGGAGGACGCCGATGATATCAAAATCATTGTGCGGTCCAACGGCACTGTAACCTACGTCGGCAAAGACATTGCATATCATCTCTGGAAATTTGCGCTGCTGGGGAAGGATTTTGGCTACACTGCCTTTTACCGCTACCCGGACGCGCACGAGGTTTGGCGAACCGCCGTGCGCGGACAGGCGGATGCGCCGGCGTTCGGACATGCCCGCGCCGCCTACGCCGTCATTGACACGCGGCAGTCTTACCTGCAAAACATCGTCAAGGCCGCGTTTTACACGCTGGGCTACCACGAACAGGCCGCGAACCTCCACCATTTCGCCTACGAAGTTGTGGGACTCACGCCGCGTTGCGCCGAGGAGATGGGGATTGCGCTCAGCCCGGACGACCTGGAGCGCTCTTACGTGGAAGTCTCCGGGCGCAAAGGCCAGGGCGTGAAGGCCGACGACTTGATTGACATGCTCATTGCCCGTGCCTCACAGGAAGTGCGCTCGCGCAACCTGACCCAGGACCCTGCCGAGCAGCAGGTCTGTGCCCGCCAGATTGCCGTGGGCGCGCTGCGCTATTTCCTTCTGAAATACTCGCGCCGCGTCATCATTGCCTTCGACTTCAAGGAAGCTCTGGCCTTTGAGGGCGAGACCGGACCCTACCTGCAATACAGCGTGGTGCGGGCTCGGAATATCTTTCGGAAGTTCCAGGAAGCGCAGCCGGATTTCCAACCCGAGCGGCTGGCGCACTTGCTGGCGGCCGACCAGCTACAAAACTTTTACACGGGAGAGGATGGCCTGGCGTTTTGGGAGTTAACCTTGCTGGCCGGCCAGTTGGAAGCGGCGGTCGAGCAAGCCATCAGCAGCGAGGAGCCCGCCGTGGTGGCAAAATATGCCTTCCGCCTCGCCCAGGCTTTTAGCAACTTTTATCACCGCTATCACATCCTGGGCGAATCGGACCAGGCGCGCCAGCACTTCCTGCTCTACCTCGTCCACCTCACCGAGCGCACGCTCACTCTGGCCACAGAGCAAATGGGCATCGAGATTCCCGAGCGCATGTAGGTGAAATGCGGCTGCGCGGCGGGCACGAAGGAAGGCCCTAGAGGCTGCGGATAAACCCTCCGCTGCTGTCATCCTGAGCACCTTCGCTGTCATTCTGAGCGTAGCGATGAATCTCGCTCTGCAGCTCAGGGTAAACTTCGCGAAGGATCCGGGAGACTGGTCAAGAGCTTTACGAGCGTCCGCACGCCGTGGCCTGTGGGCCCTTTCGACCGATAGGGCTTTTCATCATTCGCCCAGCGGGTGCCGGCAATGTCTAGATGGACCCAGGGTGTGTCGCCGGCAAACTCCCCGACAAACATAGCGCCGGTGATCGCTCCCCCAGGACGCCCGCCGGTGTTCGCGAAGTCGGCGATGAGGCTCTTGTAAAGCTCGCGATAGTCATCGTCCAGCGGCAATTGCCACATGCGTTCGCCGGCCGTCTGGGCGGCAGCCAGCACGCGGCCTACCCATTCCTTGTTCCAGCCGAAAACGCCGGTCGTAATGTGGCCCAGGGCCGTGGTTACGGCGCCCGTCAGGGTTGCCGCATCAATCAGCACGGTGCAGCCGCACTGCTTTGCGTAAGTCAGGGTGTCAGCCAGCACCAGGCGGCCCTCCGCGTCCGTATTCAGGATCTCGATGGTCTTTCCGGACATCGACGTGAGGACATCCCCGGGTTTGTAAGCCTTTCCGCTGGGCAAATTCTCCGTCGCCGGAATCAGCGCCATGACTCGCACTTGGGGCTTGAGTTGCGCAACCGCCTGCATGACGCCCAGCATCGTGGCGCCCCCCGCCATATCCGTCTTCATCTCATGCATGTTTTCGCCGGGCTTAAGGGAGATGCCCCCCGAGTCGAAGGTTATCCCCTTCCCAATCAAACCGATCATCGGGTGTTCCGGGGCGCCCTCCGGCAAGTAGCGAAGCACGATCAGCCTGGCAGGTTCCTCGCTGCCCTGGGCCACCGCCCCGAAGGCGCCCATTTTCAAGGCCTGGATCTCAGCGGGTCCAAGGATTTGGCACTCCAAGCCGAAGCGTTTGGCCATCGTCTCGGCGCGCTCCGCCAGCAGGGTGGGTGTCATCCGATTGGAAGGCTCGTTGACAAGATCGCGTGCGAAGTTCTGGGCCTCGCCAAGAATGCGGCCTCGTTCCAGCGCGGCTTCCGCCTCGGGGGTCGGCGCGTCGCCGCCCGTGGCCAGTTCCAAGAGGTCAATTCTCTTCTCGCTATTGCGTTCGGTCCGGTAGCGGTCGGCGTCGTAGTCGGCCAGCAGCGCCGCCTCCACGATCGCCTCGATCGCAGACGGTTCCGCCCCGCCGAGAATCCAGGCGACATTCCGCACGCCTCGCATCCGCAGGCTTCTGATCGCGGTTCCCACCACGTGCCGAAGTTGCCTCTCGCTGAACTTCTCGCTCTTGCCGGCCCCCACCACAAGCAGCCGGGTGGCTGTCAATCCCACCGGCAGATGAACCAGCGTGCATTCAAAACTCTTTCCCGTCAGCTCACCCGCCGACTGCAACTCCTCGAGGAAGCCCCGCGTTTCTGCCGGCAAAAGCCCCACGGTGCCGCTTGAGGCGGGCGTTCCCTCGAAGGCATAAGCCACCAGCGCCGAGCAAGGCAGTTGCGGTAAAGGTTCGTGCCGGAATTCGGTTTTCACAGGTCACGTCTCCTTCCTGGAATGGCCAGACAGCGCCAAGGACGCTAGTAGCGCCGCCGCCGATGTTCGTGTATGGCCTGCTGGGTCTCGCGTTCGATGGTGCGTCGCCGCGATGTCTCCCGGTGGTCGTAGATTTTCTTGCCCTTCGCCAAGGCGACTTCACACTTGATCAGGTTCTTCTTCAGATAGACCCGGGTCGGAATCACCGTGAGCCCTTTTTCCTGGGTGCGGCCCGCTAGCTTGTCGATCTCCTGCCGATGGAGCAGCAGGCGCCGGTCGCGCAGCGGGTCGTGATTCGAGTAGCTCCCCGCCCGGTAAGGGCTGATATGACAGTCAATCAACCATGCCTGGTCTCTCTCGAAATCGACATAACTGTCTTTGAGGTTGATCTTCCCTTCGCGAACCGACTTCACCTCCGTGCCGGTCAACTCCAGCCCTGCCTCGAACTTGTCCAGGAGAAAATAAAGATGCTGTGCCTGCCGGTTCACGGCGAAATGCTTTACGGCGGGTTGGGATGGCTTCGGCATGGAGCGTACTTGCTTGCGTAAACCACGCTCGGGGAAAACGCCATCTTAGCACAGCCTGCCGCCCCGATGACGACCGTTCTCCTAACCCGCCTGCCCTGAAAACGCCAGTCCCGTCATCACGATTCTGCGGAGCACTCAGCCCGTGGCCCCTTCCACCCTACAACACTCGCGCTCAATATCGCCAAGACGTCAGGTCGGCGCCCGGCGGTGCGGTCTTTTCCATGCGCTCGAGGATCTTCGCGAGATACATCGTGGGGTAGTGCAGACGGGAAAGATAGTTGGGCAGATTCGGGTCGCCGTTCCAGCAATGTTCGGCGCGATCGCCATACTTCACTTCCCCGTCGTAGGGCGGATTGGTAGTCTTGAGAAAATCTTCCAGATAATACACGGCGTCATTCAGAAAATACGTGTCCGCGCTGCCCACGTAAATATGGAGTTTGCCCTGGAGTTTGGGGCCGAGGCTTGGCCAGTTGCGCTGCAAAATGGCGCTCAAATCGTAATGCTCCTTCCAGTACGCGGCCACGGCGGGATCGATCACGCCGGTTTCCTTGTTAAAGATCGGCTGAGGATACCCGTCCTTGCCGACCGGCCCGAAGACAGCCTGCCAAACGTCAAACTGCTCGCCCGAGCGGGCGCGCGACCCCAAGGCCAGCTCGTACTGGTTCATGCCCTGGACGGTCGCGAGCGCGTGCCCCAGATAATCGCGCATGGCGGGCTGCGCGATCTGCGTGTGTGCGCCCTGCATGAAAAAAGCGTTCTTGTCTTCGTACAAATTGATAGTGGTGTAGGCGCGGAAGTCCACCGGATCGGGGCACGCCACGAACGCGCCGTTGTAATGGTCAGGATAAAACGTCTGGACGGCCATGGCTTCCCACCCACCGGTGGAACCTCCATAAGCGAACCGCGCCCAGCCCTGGCCGATTCCGCGGAACTGCTTCTCAATCGCCGGAATCAATTCCGTCTCGATAGCGTCGCCATAGGGGCCGAGGTTGGCGGAATTCACCGCGTAGGAATCGTCGTAGTAAGGATTGGCGTGGTTGATTTCTGCAATCAGGATGCGCGGAAACCCCGGCGAGATCCATTGCTGATAAAGCTTGTAGGCTTCCTGTTGCTGGATGCGATTGTAACCGGAAATGTGGAAGCGTTCGCTGTAATCGGGTTTCAGGTTGGGGTCAGGAGGCTCGGTTCGAAAGCCTTCGAAATCGGCATTGAAATGGTCCTCCGCGATAATGAGCGGATAATGCGCCGAGGGGTGCGTATCAAAACCCTCGGGCACGAGCACGTTGGCGCTGAGGTACATGGGGTGTCCCCAAAACTTGCTGAGGACCTCGCTTTGCATCTTAAGATGCCGGATGTAGAGGGTGTCCTGGGGAGGTGGGATGGGTGGAATCACCTGATCGAGATCGATCGAGATGATCGCGGAAGAGGCGCCCAGCGAAATCTTGCGCGGAGTGGAATAGAGATTGCCAGGTGCCAGGTTCCAGTGCTGACCTTCTCCCCGGTCCATGGGTAGCTTCACCGTGTAGCCGTCGGCGCGATGGAAGGTCTCGTAGCGGTGCAGGACAACCTGCACGTAGTATTCCCCCGCCGGAACGTCACGCAAACTGCGCACCGGGTATCCGAAGGCCGATTCGCTGACCGTAACCGCCTCGCCGGGACGCAACGCGTCCACATCCATCCCAAACACCATTTGGGTCCGCAGGGAATCGTCGATTTGGAGGCGCGGCTCGGCGGAAGGATCGGTGGAGAGGACCAAAAGCAGCCGGCCGTCAATGGGCTGTTCTGCCCGTGCCTGGCTGAAAGAGACGGAGAAGCGCGGTGCGGATTGAGCAGCCGCCAGACTTGTCAGGGCCAGGATCCAACATGTCAGAACCAGGAGTGCGTGGGTGATGCGTGAGCGCGAGACTGCGAGCATAAAACCTCCTTGCGAGCGCGTCGAATCCAGGGAATTGTATACCCATTTCGCGGGGCAGACACCCGCGATAAGCGCCCTCCTTGACCCGCCGGCGTGGGGGATTCTACGGCGCTCGCAGGGCGCTCGCAAGGTAGGTCAAGGAGGCAGGAGCGATCAGTCGATAGGGCACGACGCCGCGATGCTTGACCTCTCGCATGGCGATGGAATCGGCAAAGACTACGTCCACGGCCGCGAGCACTTTGGGACCGGGGAGGGGAAGCAGGAACCCTTGCAGTACGTGGCGGCGTCCGGCGGCGGTCGCCAACACGCTGTGCGCGGTTTGCAGGAATCCCTCGCTGACGGAAACCACCGCCACCACGGAGGGCTCGCGCCGCTTGCGGATCATGTCCATTTGCTCGTCCGCCGCGCCGAATTCCAGCGGGATGGCGGGGCGGTCCTTGGGCAGCAGTGCATTGACGTCGGGAATCGCGTAATGGGCGGCCACGGCCAGCGCGCCGATGCCCAGGCCGGGGTTTGCCGCCAATTCCACCCGCGAACAAACCTCCACCGGCCAGTTGATCGCCGCGCGGATTTCTTCCCTTAGCAGGCGGCGCAGACCCGCATCGGTATCGACCACCAAAATATGATCGGGGGGTTCGGCCAGCAAGCGCTCGCGCACTCGTACGCGCAATGACTGGAGCGAATAGCCTTGCTCTCGCGCCGCACGAACCAGAGTGTTGATGAGGTCGTCAAGGCTGCTCGCCGTACGGGGATGAACCCCTTCCTCCAGGGCTCGAACCGTGACGCGGCTGCCTCGCCTCCCCACCACCCACATGCGCCGGATTAAATCCTGGTATGCCTCACTTACTGTGTTGTGATGAATCTTCAGGCGCCGCGCCAGCTCTCGCACGCTGGGCAACGCCTGTCCCGGTTGCAGCTTGCCCGTGGCGATGTGAAAGACAATCTGGTCCGCCAACTGCTGTCGGAGGGGGATTTCGCTTTCTTTGCTGATGCGAATGTCCATGATCGCAGCCCGCCCGGTTTCTTGCGCCCTCCTGAGCGCTCCGTGCCCTTCGTAATATACGCCGGCGGAGCGGGGTCCGGCAGAGAAAACGCGCGCGGGGGGGCCACCTCTTCGCCGCGGAGACGCGGACGCGCAGAGCAAAGGAGGTGTTAGGTTCCAGGTGCCAATAAGACCCTCACCCGTGATACGTAATACCTGACCTATTCTGCGTCTAAGCGCCTCTGCGGTGTGACACTTCACAAAGTGTAACGACCATGGTCGCGGCGGGCCCCTGCTCTCGCTTATTCTCCGGCGCGAGGGTGAAAAACATGGGAACCGCAATGATTCTGGGGGTCGTGATCGTGAGCCCGATGGTCTTCAGCGTGGCGGCCTTGCTTTGGGCGCCTGAGGGCTGGCTGCGAGCCTATGTGATTTTGGCGCGCTCGCTGGGAGGGTCGATATGAGCCGGGCGGAGAAACGAGCTTTTGTCGCCTCACCAATTGCTTTAGAATGGGCTCGGGCGAATGTCCATACTTCCTGGCCTTCCCGTGTTTTTCGTACTTGGCGCGACCCGATGCGCGCGAACCGAGCCTCGGGTGTCGACCGGCGTGAAAACAGGCAGGAGAAAAACATGGCGACTTCGCGGGGCTATTCGGACGTTCTGAAAGTCCGGGGATTTGTTTTCCTGCTGGCGGCGCAGGCGTTGGCGGTGTTTGATGACAACACCTTCAAACAACTCCTCATGCTGTTCGTCACCGCGAGTATCTCTTCCCTGGCCACGCGGAGCCTTTACATATCCCTGGGCACCGCGCTCTACGTTCTGCCGTACATCGTGTTCTCCTCCTACGCGGGCCAGGTGGCCGACCACTTCTCCAAGCGCCGCGTGATCGTTTTCATGAAGATGGTTGAGGCCACGCTCCTCTTCCTCGCCATCTTTGCCATGTTCGCCGGGCAGGTCATGGCGATGCTGGCGGTGCTGTTCCTGCTGGGGATTCACGCGTGCTTCCTCGATCCCGCGAAAGAAGGCATCCTGCCGCAGATCTTTCCCGACGAAGCCCTGTCGCGGGCCAACGGGCTGATGCAGCTCACCGTTTACACCATGATCGTGTCGGGACCCGTGGCCGCCGGGCTGCTGCTCGACGCATTCCCTTCCCGACCCTACATCCCCGTGGCAATGCTCGTGGGCATGGCTTTGTTGGGATTGGTGGTGGCCACCGGCATCAGCCGTGTCCCCGCCATCGCCGCGGGAGAAAAATTCCGTTGGAACGCCTTCCAGGAGTTCTGGCATGACTTCGCGGAAATTCGCAGCTCGCGCGCGCTTTACCGAACAGTTCTAGCCATCGCCTATTTCTGGTTTCTGGGCGCGGTCTATTTGCAGAACGTTATCGGTTATGGCCGCGATCTTTTGTATTTGAGCAATACCGGAATCAGCTACCTCACTGCTTCTGTATCGATTGGCATAGGGCTGGGCGCGTTTGTAGCGGGCAAGCTCTCCGCCGACCGGGTGGAGCTGGGCCTGGTGCCCATCGGTTCGGTGGGCCTCGGCGCCTTCGGCGTGTTTCTCTTTTTGGCGCATCACTCTTTTGCCCAGGTTTTCATCGGGCATTTCCTGCTGGGCTTCTCGGGCGGAATATTTATCATCCCGCTGCAATCCTACTTGCAGGCGCATGCGGGCGAGCACTCCAAGGGACGGGTCATCGCCACCTCGAACGTCTTGACGTTTACCGGAGTGTTTCTGGGCGCGGGCATTTTCGAGTTCCTCTCCGGCCCCTGCCGCATGCAAGCGAACCAAATCCTGTTGGTGATGGCGGTGATTTCGTTTGGCGTCACGTGGCATATCCTCACCGTCCTGCCCGATTTCATGATCCGCCTGTGTTTCTTCCTGCTGACGCACACGTTCTATCGCATTGACGTGCGCGGCGCGGACAACCTGCCTCGGCGGGGGCCCGCGCTGCTGGTGTGCAATCACATCTCCTTTGCCGATCCGTTCTTGATCGGCGCCTGCACACCGCGCTTCATTCGCTTCCTCATGTACCGGCACTTTTACGAGACAGCCGGAATTCACTGGCTGGCGAAGCTGATGGGCGCGATCCCGATTTCGGAGGCCGACAAGCCGCGGGAACTGGTGGCGTCGCTGCACGCGGCGCAAGACCGCCTGCGCGAAGGCGACCTGGTCTGCATCTTCGCGGAAGGCGCCATTACGCGCACGGGAAACCTCTTACGCTTCCGGCGCGGCTTTGAGCGCATCACGCGCGGCCTTACGGTTCCCATCATTCCCGTGCACCTCGACCGCATGTGGGGCAGCATTTTCAGCTTCGAGCGCGGGCGCTTCTTCTTCAAGTGGCCGCGCCGTATCCCCTATCGCGTAACGGTGAGTTTCGGCGCGCCGCTCTCGGGCGAAGCGAACGCATTCCAGGTGCGGCAAGCGGTGATGGCGCTGAGCGCGGAGGCCTTCGCGCGCCGCGGGGAGGCGCAGCGGCCGCTGCCGGAGTTGTTCCTGGATAGCGCGCGCCGCAACTGGCGGCGCTTCGCCGTGGCGGATTCCACGGGGCGCGAGTTGAACTTTGGGCAGGCGTTGATTGGCGCGCTGCTGTTCCGGCGCCATGTGGTGAAGCATTGTCCAGACGAGAAGATGATCGGGGTCCTGCTGCCGACTTCGGCGCCGGCAGCGCTGATGAATTTCGGCATCAGCCTGGCCGGCCGCGTGGCAGTGAATCTGAATTACACCGCGTCAAAGCAAGCGATGGCGGTGGCCGTGGAGCGTTCAGGGGTCCGGACGATTTTCACGACGGAAAAGCTGTTGAGCCGGCTGGAAATCGAGAAGCAGCCCGGCATGGTGATGATCGAAGATGTGGCAAAAACCTTCACCCGGCCCGACAAACTGGTTTGGGCTTTCCTGGCCCGCTTGGCTCCCACCGCGGTGCTGCGGCGCTGGCTGATTCCGCGCGACGTGAAACTCGATTCGCTCGCCACCGTGATCTTTTCCAGCGGCAGCACCGGGACACCCAAAGGGGTGATGCTGAGCCACCGCAACATTGTCTCCAACCTGGAGGGCGTGCAACAGACGGTCAACGTGAACCGGAGCGATTGCCTCCTGGGGATTCTGCCTTTCTTCCACTCCTTCGGCTTCTCAATTGGACTGTGGCTGCCGGCCGTTTCCGGGTTTGGCGTGGCCTACCATTCGAACCCGCTGGAGGCGCGCAAAATCGGCGACCTCTGCCGGAAGTTTCACGTCACCATCATGATTTCCACGCCCACCTTCGTGTGGGAATACGTGCGCCGTTGCGAGGCGGAGGATTTCGCCTCCTTGCGCGTAGCGATTGTGGGCGCGGAAAAGATGAAGCCTGAACTCGGGGATGCCTTCCGCGAGAAATTCCATCTCGACCTCCTGCAAGGTTACGGATGCACGGAGCTTTCGCCGGTGGTGTCGGTGGAAAACTCGGGCTATATCGGCAGCGACCAGAAGCAGGTCGGCGCCAAGCGCGGCACCGTCGGACACCCGATTCCCGGCGTCGCGGTGCGCATTGTGAATCCGGAAAACTCCGCGACGCTCGGCCCCAGCGCGCCGGGCATGCTGTTAGTGAAAGGCCCGAGCGTGATGGTGGGCTATCTCGGCGAGCCGGAAAGGACGCGCCAGGTTTTGTGGGAGGATGGCTGGTACATTACGGGCGACGTAGCGCAACTTGACGAAGATGGCTTTATCCAGATTACCGACCGGCTATCGCGCTTTTCCAAAATCGGCGGCGAGATGGTATCGCACGTCCAGGTGGAGGATGCACTGCACCAGGCCCTCGGTTGCTTTGAGCCCCGCATGGTGGTGACCTCGATATCCGATGAACAGAAAGGCGAGCGCTTTGTGGTGCTGCACACGGAGTTGGGGTTGAGTGTGGATGACTTGCTCAAGCGCATGCGCGATTCCGGACTGCCCAAATTGTGGGTGCCGCGCAAAGAGAACTTTTTCCCGGTGCCGGCGTTGCCGTTCCTCGGCAGCGGAAAACTGGATTTGAAGCAGGTGAAGGAAACCGCCCAGAGGCTGGCGGCGGTGGCGGAATAGGCTTCTCATAGAGCTGCACGGGACGCAGTGTCATAAACCGACCGCTACTCGACGTGCAGCCGTGATTTCATCAGGATGACAACGTAGGGATTCCACGTCGACAGCCCATAGGAGATGCGTAGCTCGGAACCCTGCACCTTCGTCCATCGCTCGACGACATACGGCGCATAGGCGCCACATGAACGGCTCGCGGATTCGCCTGTCCCTTTCCGATCACGGGCAGGCTGGCGCAGAGTGAAACTCTGCGGTATTGGTAAGCGTCGCAGGGTTGCGCTCTGCGCCAGACGGTCCGATGTTCGCACTCTGGACGCCTCGGCCAATGACGAAGTGCAAGCGCTGGGGCCACGCGATCATCGCCAAGAAGGTGTATATTGGTGGGAGGCGATCGAAACCTGTCTCAGAAAGGGCCTTGCCAATGATTTTAGAAGAATCGGACGTCAACACGCTCTTAGTGGGCAGCGGAGAAACCATAAACCGAGTGCCGGACACCCACCTTAAAGCCGCGATGGCGAAAATCCCCGAATCCTTCGCCGCGAGGCTTGCATTCATGACCCCGGAACATCACCTGGTTCGCAACTCTGCTGTTCGCGAACTGCCCTGTGAAAAGGGAAGGCCGATAAAGATTGACCGGCTGGCAGCCACGCTGGGGCTGCCCGTTGCAAGGGTTCAGGCGATTGTGGAAGACCTCGAACGGCATCTATTTTTCTTGGTTCGGAATGCGGCTAGAGAAATCAGTTGGGCATTTCCGGTCACCACCGAGCCCACCCCTCATCGCTTGAAGTTCAGCACGGGAGAACGCGCCCACGGCGCTTGAGCAGAAGATGCTTTCGCAACGCCCTTCGTGCAAGGGCGCCTCAGAGGAGAAAAGCTTTCCATTGAAATCGAATCCGAGTGCGCCCATTGCGGAAGGGTACTTCACATCTGCGTGGACAGCGAATTGAATTCCCAGGTAAGGGAAAAAGACGCCGAACCATTGCTTTTTGAGCCGGATGTCGATTGGAAGACTTTCAAGGGCGCAAACATCATCCATGATTATTGAAGGAATTCCCTCTTCTTCTGGTCAGAAGAACACGCCAGGATTTATCGAGCTTCACGAACTCAGGTGGATGGCGCCTACCTTACGATGGCGCAAAGCGCTTATACCGAGAGAATTGCCCAATCCGCGCTCTTCGGTTTTCAATTTTAGTCTTAATGATGGATGGGAGCAGGAGTCGTCTGCCGTGTGCAGTCGTGTGCGAATCGTCTGATTGGGTGGAGTGGAAAATGCCTGACACATCGTAAGCCCCTCCTGAGCCAGGAGGGGAATCCTTTTCCCGACAATTAGGCGCTTTCCAGAAAGATAGGTCCTGCCGGTAGGCATCGCTACTTATAAAGTATTTGACAAGTAGGTAAATAGAATGTTAGGCTTCAGAGTACGTTTTCGGGCCGCACTCGGTCGGCCTCGATGGTCAATATGGAAAGAACACGCTCTCGGGCTCGGTGCGAGGGCGTGCCGGCCAGGTCGCCCGGAAATCGGAGAGTAGCTTCGAATGGCGAAAACGCTCTTGGAGCGAATCGGATTCCAGCCTTCGCTTCCCCGTCATTCCCACGAAGCTTGTCCCCGCAAATGCGGAGAGCTGGAATCTACTGCGCAAGCCTTCGGAAATGCGTCGCTGACGGACTGGATTCCCGCTTGCGCGGGAATGACCATGACTCGCGAATGTGGTCATCAATTCCGAAATAGGGGGAGCCTACCCCTTAGAGATGTTAAAAATGATGATCGATCCGACTATGTATATGAAAACAAACTGCAGATGACAATATGTCATGCTATTTTGCAGCCTGATTTACAGTTTTGCGCAGTAATTCGAGGCGAAATTACAGTTTTTCGACGGAAAAACAGCGAATTCTGGGCTTTCTCGGTGACCTTGTGACTTGATGGTGTAACGGGCAGCGACGAGTGACGAGTGATGAGGGGCGAGCAGGAAAGTAGGAGCCGGAAAGAAAGATGGAGGACACCAAGGCACTAAGCGAGCCCAAAGGGGAGAAACGCCGATGCCTCGCCCCGCAGGATCAAATTCAATGAAGAATCACCAATCACTCAATCACCCGATCACCCGATCTCCCGATAGCCAGCCAGACCGTGACGCACTTCCCCGTATCGGCTATCGGCAGAATCAGGTGAGAAGATGAAAGAAAGTGGCGAGTGACGAGTGATGAGTGGCGAGCAGCAAAGCAGTGACAAGTGACAAGTGGCGAGTGACAAGAAACGGCGAAACCTAAGGGCGCAAACACGTTCAGTGCGAGATCCCTCGCGAGGCTCGGGATGACAGCGCGGCGGGCGGGGACGACAGCGAAACCCAGGGTGACGCACTTCCCCGTATCGGTAATCGGCAGAACCAGGTGACAGGATGAATCAATTCGCTGACTTCCAGAACCCCAAATTGCAAATCACCAATCGCAAATCGCAAATCACTCAATCACCCGATTACCCGATCACCGGATCACCCGATCTCCCGGTTGCCGGCCCCGGCCGTGAGACACTTCCCCGTATCGGCTATCGGTACTTTCGACACGAAAGATGAAGGAAATCGAGTCGCCCGCGAGGAGCAGGATGCCCCCTCACCCGCAAAACGTGGGGCCCTTCCCCGCTACGGCTCGTTCTGTGCGGCCCGAACGCGGGTTTGCTGCCCCGGTGGGGCGGCCTGGCTGGCGGCAATTCTTGTAGGCTACTAGACGTCTCCCGTCCGCCCGCGCGCGGCACCCCGAGCGGGGCGTGGCTCGTTGCCGAGGGGCGCTGCGAGGGGCAGCAGGTCGCCGCGATAGCCGAGGCGGTGGGAGATCTGCTGGCTGGTCTCGCGCACCATTTGCGCAATTTCGGTAAGGCGCGCCGGAGTCAGGCGCGTGGCCGGTCCCGCCACACTAAACGCCGCCACGACTTGTCCGGCATGATTGAACACCGGCCCCGCCACGCAGCGCAAGCCCTCCACGGCTTCTTCCTGGTCAAACGCGTAGCCCTGCGCGCGGATGCGCTCCAGTTCGCGGCGCAGTTGCGGCAATGTCGTGAGGGTATGCGCCGTCACACGCGGCAGGCCCAGCGACTGCGCGACCTGGCTCAAGAGCTCATCACTCTGATAGGCCAGCAGGGTTTTCCCCACCCCCGTCGCATGCAGGGGCATCACGCTCCCCAGGCGCGCGTCCAGGCCCACGGGCTGCGGACTGCCGAACTTCTCAATCGTGATGGCCCGGCCTTCCTGGAGAATCGCCAGATGCACGGTCTCCTGGGTGCGCTGGTTCAGGTCACGCAACAGCGGTTGCGCCACGCGCCGGAAGTCCAGACGGTCCAGAACCCGCAGCCCCATACGCAGGACGCGGAAGCTGAGCTGGTAACCTCCCGAGAGCGGGTCCTGCTCCACAAACCCGTTCCGCACCAGGTTGACCAGCAGCCGGTGCACGGTGCTGACGTGCAGGTGCAGGCGGCGGCTGAGCTCGGTGAGAGTGTAAGGGGGATCCTCTTCCGCCAGCACCTCCAGGATATTCAGCGCCTTGACCAGCGATTTCACGGTGTAGGCGGTGGCGGAAGAAAGGTGAGACTTCGATGTTTTCATATAGTGAGAATTATTGCGAAATCGCAGCGGGTGTCAAGGGGTAGGCTGCCCAAATTCGGGAACAATTCGAGCGCTGCGCGCGGCTCTGCCATTGAGCGCAACGCGCGGCCGGCTCAGCCGCAGCGGCAGAAGATCTCATGAACATTCACGTTTGCCGGCAAACCTGCCGAAGATAACGTATGAGCCTCAAGAGGCCGGCACGGTGGGCCACTCGAGGAACTGGGGAAGTGGTAGCGATGTTGAGCAGCCAAGCCGTCCAGCACGAACTCAAGGAATGGGTCACCTTGCGGCCCACCGCAAGAAGCTCCTGGTTGGAGCATGTGGCGCGGCGTTGGGCCAGCCACGTGGTCGGCCAGCCTCAGGCCACCGAGGCCATTCTTCGCCTGCTGCAGAGAATTGAAGTTCAGGCCCGGCAGCCGCGCCGGACCATGGGCTCCGTGCTCTTGCTGGGGCCTCCGGGTTGTGGAAAAACTCATTCTATAGAGGCACTGGCCGAAGTGCTGCGTGGCAGTCCCAGCGCGCTGCTCAAGATCAATTGCGCGGAGTACCAGCAGCAGCACGAGACCGCCCGTCTGGTGGGCGCCCCGCCGGGGTACATCGGTCATGCCGACACGGAACCGGTGTTCACCCGCGAAAACCTCGAGCGGCACCGCACGCCCGAGTTTCCCTACACCCTGATCCTCTTTGATGAAATTGAAAAGGCGCATCACTCGCTCTATTCCCTGCTCCTGGGCGTGCTTGACCGCGCCGATCTGAACGATGGCCGCAACCGAAATGTGGACTTCTCGGCCTGTCTTTTCTTCTTCACCAGCAACATCGGGTCCAGGGAGAGCCTGCGCGCCACCTCCCCCTCCGGCTTTATCCCGGAGACGGCGGAGGATGAGACCAAGGCGCGCCACTTTCGCAATGTGTCGTTACGCGCGCTCAAGCGCCACTTCCCACCGGAATTCCTCCGCCGCATTGAGGAGACTATTGTCTTCCATCCCCTCCGCCCGGCGGATTTGAAGGAGATCCTTGACCTGGAACTTGCCAAGGTCAATCGGATCTTCCTGCAGCACCCCTCCACTCCGTTCCAGGTCGAGTGCACCACGGGCGCCAAGTCGCTGCTCCTGAACCACGGCTGCGACACCGAGTACGGGGCGGCACACCTCCAGCGCACGCTGGCTTGCGAACTTCAGGATCCTCTCTATCGCCTCATGGCCACGGGGCAAGTGCAGCCGGGTGACCACGTGGGTGTCTTTGCCAGAGGGCCGGATCTCGCTTTCCGGAAGGGCTAGTAGGCTTGCTATTCGGAACTTGACTGCTTCTCACTCCCGAGGATCGGGATGAGTGAATGAAAACGTAGGTCACGTGATAATCGGCGCGAAGCCACAATGCTGTTGAACGAAAACGGGAAAGCCTTTGAATGGGAGGTCGAGAAAAACCAGGATGCAGTGGCAGGCGCGAAAAATCCGCTGCGCCTCAGAGGTGAGTATCCGTTCTAAGGCGAGAAAACCCGCGGCGTCGGCTCGCAGCCGGCTGCTGCCTGCGTTCGTGGCTTCGCCGCCGCGGGGATTCGTCACCGGGCCGTCCTGGTTACGCCCAGAATATCTCCGGGTGATTCGTCGGCCCGTCGAGGTGCCCGACCAGCTTCTTTTCGAGTCCGTGACGAGAGACGCCGAGGTCATCTCGCAGTCGATGCATGTCCGTCTCGCTAAGCGGAGAGAAACTGCGCGCCACTTCGACGTTCTGCTCAAGCATCTCGACCTTGGGCATACCCGCCACGGCCGCCGCGACCGGCAAGCTCATAGCAAACCGCAGGAGGGAGCGTGCATCGGTCTTACCGGCTTCCTGGCCAATCAGGAACTCCTGCCCATAAACCTTCATGGCGATAATGCCCAAGCCCTTTTTGTTGGCAGCTACCAGGGCGGTCTTTTCAAACTCGCCGTTGCCGGAGGGGTTAAGCGCCATCTGCGTGCAGTCGAGGGGATGGCGTTCGATGGCCTGCGCCAAGACCGACCCGTCCGTGTGGCTGGTCATCCCGATGAAGCGGGCCATTTTCTGCTCCTTGGCTTCGAGTAATCCCTTGAGGGCGCCATCGGGCGCTTCGATCTTGGCCAAGTCATCGGCGTGTCCGAGGCTGTGAATGTGCACGAGGTCCACGTGGTCGGTTTGCAAACGCTTCAGGCTGCCTTCCAGCCGCTCGAGGAATCCATCGCGAGTGCGATCAGGAATCTTTGTGGCCAACCAAACTTCCTTGCGGCGCGTGGCCATGACTTTGCCCACGCGCGTCTCGCTCTTGCCGTCGCCGTAAGCATAAGCGGTGTCCACGTAGTCGATGCCCAAGTCGAGGGCGTGGTTGAGGACGGACACGGCCTTATCCTCGTCCTCGTACATCAGGAAGCGGCTGCCGCAGCCGAAGGCCAGAATGGATACGCTGGCGCCCGTCTTACCCAAGGTGCGATGCGGCAAAAGGTGATTGCCTTCCGCAGCCGCAGCCAGATTTTTCAGAAGGGGAAAACTCGCGCCCGCTGCGCTTCCGATTGCCAAACTTCCCAAGAACTTTCTGCGCGAAAGATCTTCGCTCATGGCAACTCCTTAAGTGAATTATCTTGAATTATCCTGAATTCAATCCACGAAACCCGGATTCGTCACGGGTTACTTGCCGGTCGAAGCAAGGGCCCAGGGCCGGGCTGGCAGTCAGCCTCTGACGACGTGAGATGGACGTCAGCAAAATCACCCGTTTCGTCGAACGACCCGAGACCGACTTGGCCGCAGGTAAAGGTGCGGTCGGTGACGGAAAAACGCGGCTGCGGTTCATCGTCGACGAACACTTCGATGGAGCCCGAGCCGACCTGGCGCTCGACGCGGACCTTGTGCCAGTTCTGGTCGGGCAGCACGGGCGCCGCTTCGAGGCCCGCGATGCGGCGGCGGGGAGCGCCATCCACCAGAAAGATTCCATTGTGCACCGGCTGTTTGGCGCCGGGGTCAACGGATAGGTGCGTGTAATAGAAGTGCAGCGTGTCCACGTAATTGAATACCATGAGCATGGAACCGCCCGTGCGCCGCACCTGCGCCTGCCAGGTGAAACTTCCCACGTTGACGCCTTTCAGCAGCGCGAATTGTATGGGCCGGCGCGGAACCAGCGGCTCGCGGTTCCGCAACATATGCAGGAAGTGCAACGGACCTTCGCTCCCGATGACCCAGTCCTCGGGGTAAGGGAATTGCCAGGCGTCGAGGTTGCCGGAAGAGAAGTCATCGGCAAAAGCAATGGAGCGGAGTACGGGCCGAGCATCGAGGGACGTCATGAAAACGCCCAAAGATGCGGCAGAGAGGAACAGCAGCAGGAGCAGGACACTCTTGTGTGCAGGATGCATTTGCGCCTCGGAACCTAGTGGAACCCCACAAGAGATTATAAGGTCTTTCGTCTTGTGCCAAGGGCTTTTTAGGGAGGGTTTCGCGTTGTGAAATTCGCGTAAGGAAGGGATATCGTGCAGGGAGAGATTCTTCGTGGTGTTTTTCCTGCGGGGGGCAGGGCGACATGCTTAGCGAAGTTTCGCTGAGTCAAATGAAAAGGATCCTTCGCTACGCTTAGGACGACATGCGATGGGCTCAGGATGACAGCGAAAGGCTCAGCATGCCAGCGCCGACGAGTTTTTCGCAGCCTCGGGATGACGGCCATGGACTCCTGTCATCCTGAGTTCCGGCTGTTTCGGGACGAAGCATCTGCATTGGTCTTGGTCACTGAAAACCCATGCAGATCCTTCGCTGCTGCTCAGGATGACAGCGAAAGTCTCACCATGCCAGCGCTGACGAGTTTCTCCGCAGTCTCAGGATGACATGCGACGGGCTCAGGATGACAGCCCAGGAGCGTTTTTTCGCAGCCTATTCAGCTCCGCCGTTGCGGGGTTCTTCCTGATTATTCCGTCTCCAGAGCCCCGGCAGGTGGCCTAGTCAAGCCCTACCGGGTTACGTGGTCCAGGGCGAGCCGTGCCTCCCAGAAGTCCGGATCGGCGGCAAGCGCCGCAGTGAACTTCCCCGCCGCCAGGTCGCTGCGGTTATCAAACTGATCGAGCAAGCCGGAAGCGTAGAGTTCCGTGGCGCCCGTTTTTTCTCCCGGTTGGATTTGCGCGATCGGGTTCAGGATCTTATCCGCCTCTTCCGGCTGTCCCAGCCGGCGCAAGGCCAAGCCGCGATAGAGCCTCGAAAGCGTGGGACCGTTTTCCCCTTCCGCTGCCGCCTGCGTCCAGGCGTCGTGGGCCGCGTCCGCGTTACCCGCGGCCTTCTGGGCCTCGCCCAGCCAGAAGAGCGCTTCCTCATCGTGCGGCTTGTCCGGCTTGCCGGCGCCCAGGTTACGCGGATATTCGAGCGCCTTCTGGAATGCCGCCACGGCCTCCGCCGGCTTGTTGTCTTCCAGGGCGTGCTTGCCCTTTTGGAAGTTCGCCAGCACATACATGGTGCGCACGCCCACGCCCCCTTCCCAGGGCTTGAAGTGGTGATCAAGCAAGAGCGCGACGGCGCCGTCGTACTCCTTCGCCTCGGTCAGCAGAAGCGCACGCCGCACCCGCACCACATCCCGGTCAAGAACCGAGGCGGGCGCCTGAGCAAATAACTTCTCGCGACTTCCCGCCTTGCCCAGACGGAAGTAAATCTGGTCCAGGTCGGCATAGAGGCGATAATCCTCGGGGGCCAGTTTTACGGCCTTTTCATAGAATCCCGCGGCGCCGGCCAGGTCGTTCTTTACACGCCAGGCGTAGAGACCGAGATTCCGCATCAGCACGGAGTACTCAAACCCTTGCCCGAGAGCGTCCGACCAATATCGGGCGCCGTCATCATAGCGCCCGTGCGCGAACAGGTAATTCCCGAGCAGGTAGGAGGCATGCGCGTCCAGGGGATGTTCCTGCAACTCCTCCTCAATGACCCAAGCATCTTCCTGGCGATTCGGAAACACGCGGGCGTAAGGCGCCGCCTCCCCGCGCCGCGCATATTGGTCAGCCAGCTCATCCTTCCCGGCTTCGCTCGCATCAGCGGCCAGATAGTAATAAACCAGCGGACTAACCGCCTGCTCCGGCAGCCGGCCGAACGCGGAGTGCAGGACGGCGTCGGCGGAAGCGACATCACCCAGCGTGCGGTACCACGCCGCGACCTCCAGGTAGGTGTCGGCCGCAGCGGGATAGGGTTTCGCCCAATCTTCCGGCGTGTGCTCCGCAGGCTTGGACGCCGTCTTCGGCGCCGTGCTCTCGATCCGCCACTGTTCGGCTCGCGCATAGGGCAACAACGGCATGCGTGCGAGAGCCTGTGCCATCGTCCTCGCCGCCTCTCCGGCGTGGCCCGCCAGCCGCTGCGCTGCGGCGAGATCCGTCATGGCCATGGCGTCGTAAGGGTTGTAGCTGAGCGCCTGATACAGCAGTATCGTGGCCTGGTCATACTGCTGCAACCGGATGGCGATTTCTCCCAACTGGGCATAAGCGGGAGCCGTCGCGCCGCCGTAATGGATGGCAGCCCAAAAGGCGTCCTGGGCCAGCGACCAGCGGTGCGCCGCGCGATAGATAACTCCGGCAGCGTAGTGCGTTTCCGGATTCACGCCATCGCGACCCAGCGCGCGGGCGATAAAACCCTCCGCCGCCCGGAAGTCTCCGGCCCGGAACTGCTGCCACGCCAATTTCACCAAGGCGGGCACATAACCGGGATCGCGCTCCAGCACCGAGTGGTAGGTGTCCATGGCAATGCGCTCCCGGCCATCCTTTTCCTCCTCTACGCCGCGCAGGTAGAGTTCCTCCACGCTCATCTTCTCGACGGGCTTCCGGGGAGGCGGCGCCGCGCCGGCAGCCGGCACGAAGTCCGGGTTGCCGTCGATAGGATCGGCAGCCGCCCAGTGCAAGAGCGTCCGGCCGTTCGTCCCGATCACCTCAATTTCGATCTTGCTCTGGGCCGTCCCCAAATCCTCCACCGGCACGCCCACTTTCACGGGGGTCATCGGCGCAAAGGAAACGGGACCGAGTTCCTTAAGAACCTGCGCCCCCAGCTTCACGCGGACCTTCGCATCCTGGATGGGCACGGTGGGGAAGAGCGAAACCTCTGCGTGCTGTGGGTTGCCTTGCTCAGCCTTCAAGAAATTCACGTTCAGGGCCAGCAGAGCGTTGGCTTCCACAAAGCCGCCGCCGAGCCCCTGGACGGGATACCAGAACTCCGTGAAGGATTCCACGCGACGCGGTGCAATGAACTCATAGTTCATCTGCGTCTCGTAACGGCCGGCCTGGATTTCGTTGTAAGGTCCGTCGTGATCCGTGAGCAGATCCGTCCAAATCAAGCCATCGTCGGCCACGCCCCACGTCCACGTCTTCTTGCCCACGACTTCGCGAAAGTCCGCAAAGTGCACGACACCGTAATCCGATTTGTGGTAGTAGGCCCCAAAAAAGTCGCGGTGTACGTGATGGCCGAAAAGTGAAGTCGGCTGCCGGACGTTCTTGTACCAGCTATAGTCCACGCCGTCGTGAACCGGGAACGACCAATACTCGCCCCGCATGTGCGGGTTGGCCTCCCGCATGGGATAGATGAATTGCATGTCCTCGCTGGTCGGAACGGCTGTCGTCGCCCAAAACCAGTAAAGGTTGCTAAGCGGCGTGCCGTTGAAGAGCGTCACCTGTTGTTCCAGCCGCGCCTGTCCGGGGTGCAGCGTCAGCGCCACTTCCCAATGCATCTCCGTGACCTGATCCACATCGCCGACCACCACGGTGGCGCTGCCATCCGGACTCTGGAAGGTTGTGAAGGCGACCGGTGAGACCGTCACCACCGTGTGCCCGCTGGGAAAATTGAACTCGATGCCACCCGACACCCACGCGCCGCGCAGCGCCACCAGGCCATACTTCACGACGTTGTTACGGTAAAGCACTTCCCGCTTGTTGACTTTGTCGTACAGCGAATAGAGGTGTCCTCCCATCTCGGGCAGCACAATTGCTTTGAGATATTCGTTCTCCAGGAAAACCGCCTGGTAACCCTTCGTCTCCAGCCGGTCCGTCAAGTCGTCCAGCGCTGTGTAGGGATAGATGCGGCGTTGCTCCGCCAAAGCAAACGGGGGGTTGGGGTCCTCCGGGCCCAGCAGATAGGTCGGGATCTGTAGGTTCCCCTGCCACACGCGGGCGTTTTCGCTGAAAGCCGGTAACCCGCTCCCGAGCAGGCCGAAGATGACAATCAAAGCTAACTTAACAGGTCGCATGAAATGACTCCTGGAGAAGATCTGGATTCACTTGAAGCGCGGGCATCCCGCAACCCGCCCGCTACTCTATCTGAAACGGCCCTCGGAAGGCAATCCGGGGCGCGCTCGGGTAGTGGGTCAGTCTGGATTTCTTTAATTACTAGGGTTTCGTCTTTCGGAAGACAACGCAGTAAGGTTGGTAATATGGTGCTTCGCGGCCTGGCCAGTCGTTGCAGACAGTTTCCACCTCGAATCCGGCGGCTGTGAGTTCACTTATCAGGATTTGTTGCGGCACACCATGTCCGCCTCGGTTTTTTGGAACGCCTTCAGGAGTCGTGGTTCCCTTACGTGGAATCTCGTCAATCACCGCCAACCGACCCCCAGTCTTTAGCGACCGGAAAAGGCTTGCGTCGATTTCAGCCGGTTTTGTGAAGTGATGATACACAAGCCGCATAAATATGGAGTCACAGCGACTAGCAGGGAGGTTGGTGTCGGCTTCTGTGGCTTTGACGACGGTGATATTCGTCTCTTTCGGCGCCAATTCTTCCAGGTAAGCCAATGCTTTCGCATCGAGCTCTGTACTGTAGACCTTTCCTGATGAGCCGACACGCTGTGCGGCCGCGAGGGTCAACTCGCCTTTACTCGCGCCGATTTCCGCGACGACTCCGCCGGGATTCCATTTTAACAAAGTGGCTAGGCGGTCGGCTTCCTGCTGCCAGGTGTCCTGGCCGCGGCAAGGAGCCAGTCCTAATGCGCAGAGAGCCAGCGCGGCGATAAAGGAGCGTCGTAGCATATGTCGAAACCCGTCGACGGAATGCTATCAGCAAGTAGGAAGGAATTTCAAGCTGATCCTTTTTGAAACGCGCCTCTGGATCAGCAGGAGCGGTGCACCTATTTCACATCGACGGCAGGATAGCTTTCGACGTACTGCTCCCCATTCCACCCACAGTAGGCGACGGTAGGTTGCGATTCAATTCAAATTGACCCACCATCCGCGCTCGGGTACTTGCGCCATTTGAAATAGGATCGCATTCGAATCACTGGTCATTCCGGCGCACGCGGGAATCCCGTCTCTCGGCGCTGTCATTCTGAGCCCATCGCTGTCATCCTGAGCAGCAGCGAAGGATCTGCATGGGTTTTCAGTAACCAAGACAAATGCAGATCCTTCGTCCCGAAAGAACCGGGACTCAGGATGACAGTGTCAGCAATGGTGAATCGCATTGACTTACGCGTCGAGTTCCTGCAGAGCGGGGATCCTCCCTTCGTTTCACTCAGAGCTTGCCCTGAGCAAAGCGCTCGGGACCGCCTGCGGCTCCTCAGGATGACAGTCTTGGCGGTTTTTCTGGTGCGTACGTTGCCCTTTATGTATCCGCCCCACGAACGTGGGCAACATGTCTCTCACTGCCTCCCAGCTGTGGCCCGGCTTCTTAACGGTGTGCCTCGTCCACGACCACGAGATCACAGTTCATCTCCAACCTAACACCTTGACAGGCGGGCGGAAGGGGGGTAGCTTCACAGTCATCGATCAAAACCTATATCTTCCGGCGGACGGCAAAAGCAAGTGTAAGGGTGATCGCATGAATTTCCAGAAGCACCTAGAAGTGTTCGCCAACACCGCCATGGCCATCGCGGCGGTATTGCTGTCGATCGTATTAGTCAAAGAGTTTCTGCTTCCCCGGCCTCAGCGCGCTTTCGGGGGCCGCGCGGGAGTCGCGAGCAAGGTCTCACTGCCCGGCGTCGATTGGGCAAAGAGCCGAAAAACGCTCGTGCTGGCGCTTTCGACCCAATGCCACTTTTGCACGGAGAGCGCCCCCTTCTTCCAAAGGGTCGCAAAAACAGCGGCCGGGAGGGTGAAGTTGTTGGCCGTGCTGCCACAGCCCACAGTTGACGCCCAGAACTATTTGAGGGGAGTGGGGGGCCGCGTGGATGACGTGAGGCAAGCCCCGCTTGACTCGATTGGCGTGGCGGGGACCCCGACGTTACTGTTTGTAAATGACTCCGGGACCGTGACCAATGTTTGGACCGGGAAACTCTCTGCCGACAAGCAGGCCGAGGTCTTGCACGTGCTGGAGAACAGTCAACTGCTAAAGCAATGACCCTCGGCGGATCTTCGAGCGCCATGTCCTCTACCGGTGGGGAGGCCCGCGGAGCCAACGTCAGCGAAAGGAGCGCTTCCGTGCTAAAAGGATTGCAATGGTTCAGCATGTTTGCGTGCTGCTTGCTAGCTACCGCCCTCGCTTGCGTGCTCATCGCACGAAGCTGGGACGGCCTGAGCGTCCTTCCGGTCGTCCAGGCCCAGGATGCCTTGACGGCTGGATCGAAGTTCATAGAGGTTGAGCCGGAGCACGCCTATCAGGCGGCTAGGGTCGTCAAGGTTACCGTCGGAAAACAGGTTGTTACACCGGGCTTCTATAACCGACGGCAGGGCCCTTCCGGGGTGCCGTTCCGGGCCGGAGACGACTGGCTAAAAGGTCTGGCTTTTACCGTCAGGAACCGGAGCACAAAGAAGATTGTGAAACTCTTTATGAACGTTTCCTTCCCCGAGACCGACAAGCCAGAGTATGGGTTCCCGGTTAACCAGGACATATACCTGGGGCGAATCCCTGAGAACGCTGCGTACGGCCCAGACGGAAAGAAGTTCGATCCGGGAGCGGAGCAACCCCTGCATTTCGGCCCGCGTCAAGAGATGGCTTTCTCCTTTGCCAACTATGCCGACGACGTCCGCAAGAGGATTGAGGAGCGCCAACCATTTTCCACCGTGAGCCGCTGCTTCATCAACGTGCACACAGCGTACCTGGAGGATGGAGCGCAATGGGTGCTAAGCCACTTTGACGCCCCGGATCCCAGCCACCCCGGGTCGCTCATCCCTCAGGATCCCTCGTTGTTTTTCTCTGGAGACCCAGATGCCGATAAATAAGGCGGTCGGGGGAGCGGGCTGTCATCCCTAGCAAACCGGCCGGTGGTGGCAGGCGCACAACTGGCGGTCACGGGGTCCGTGATCGGGTGGCGTTCTCGCGGCAACACAAAGGTGCCGGTCGCCGCCGATTTCGCACTAGAAAGGAGGCTCGACTTATGAAGCGTGTTTCGGCTCTAACGAGATTGCTCGTATTCGCCGCGGCGTTGTTCTTGCTACTACCAAGCCTTAGAAGATCGCCAGCGCAAGGCATCCTGCAGGGTGCAGCCGGTCAGGATACGGTTGCCCGCAGGGGGAGCCGGGGGACTGCATCTATGCTATAGACCAGCCGAACACCGCCTGCCCCTCGGGTTGTACGACTAGCAGCTTTACACAATGGGGAGCGAAAGCTGGTAATGGAACTGACTACCTCAAGGCGAATGGGACCGCACCCTGCGGCACGGCTAAGTCAGGCCAACAGTGCAGCCCCCCAACGCTTTGGAATCCCGTGAGCGACTATCAGGACTGCTGCGCGAATTTAGGAGTAGAATGCACGGGTAACTACAACATAACCGAATACCTGGCCTGCTGCCAACCTTCCCCTGTGGTGTGCATGGGCGTCTGCTGCATTGGCGAGGGCGGATCTTGCTCGCCGTCGGAGGCCCAGAATTGTTGCACTAATCTCTGCCTGACCTATAACAACAAATGCGGCACGTGCTCCAGCCTTGGTGGGCAGTGTGGGAACGTCTCCGACTGTTGCTATTATAGCGGGGTGGCGTGCCCGTCGGGCACGTGCTGTATTGAAAAGGGCAAACTTGCGGGAAAGACTCCGATTGTTGCACCGGCTATTACGCTCCCTGCGGCATGTGCGAGTATCAGGGGTGAACCCTTGAAATGACACACAGAATTGGGCACAGTTTCCGGGAAAGCAAGATCCTTCATCGCGGCTCCTCAGGATAACAGTCTTCGCGGTTTTTCTGGCGCGTACATTGCCCTTTATATGTGCGCCCACGAACATGGGCAGCACCTCTGTCACTGTACCCAGCTATGGGCTGCTCTGGCTTCTTGACGGTGCGCCTCGTCCGCAACCACGAAAACCCGATTCATTCCGAACCGACGTTTTGTCTTAAACCCCAACCTAGTGTACACCTCACATTTGGCTCCATTCTTGCTGCGTAGTTTGAACATCTTGAGTATCCTGTGGCAGTTCGCTCATAGACGTTGTTCACAAACTTAGCGAGGTGATGGATCCATGAGCAGCAGACGAAACTTCCTCAAATCCTCTGCCGGTTTGGCAGCGACATTGGCCGTGGGCCCCTTGGCCGGAGCGCAGACGCCGCCCGCGGCTTCGCTTCCCAAAGTCCACTTCGGCGACGTGGAAATCAGCCGCATGGTGATGGGTTGCAACCAGTTTTATGGATACTCCCACTTCAATGGTCTGCTCGATCGATTGATGGTGGATTGGAACACCCCTGACCGCATCTGCCAAACGCTCCTTCAATGCCAGCAAAACGGCATCAATGCCTACCAGTACGCCCACCGCGAAAACCCCCTGAAGGATCTGGAGCGTTTCCGCTCCCAGGGTGGAAACATGCACTTGATCGCCACGGACCCCACTCTGAGCCCTGTGGATGAAGTGGTGCGGAGCAGCCGCGCCATGGCTCTGTACCTCCACGGGGAAAGAACCGACGTCCTGTTCCGCGACGGCAAGATGGATCAGGCGCAGGAGTACACCAAGAAACTGCGCCAGACCGGGGTTCGCGTCGGCATCGGAACGCACAAGCCGGAAGTGGTGGAATTCGTGGAAGAGCACGGATGGGATGTGGATTTCTACATGCTGTGCGTTTACAACCGCACCCGCACCCCGGAGGAATTCCGCAAGATGCTGGGCGTGCTGCCCTTGCCCGCTTCAGACGTCTATCTTGAAACCGATCCTCCCCGTGCCTACGAAGTAGCGCGGAAAACCTCCAAGACCTGCTTTTTGTTCAAGATCCTCGCCGCCGGCCGCGTGGTGAGATCTCCCGCAGAAGTCGACAAGGCGTTTAAACAGGCCTTCGACAGCATCAAGCCGCAGGACTGCGTCGTCGTGGGCATGTTTCCGCGCTTCAAAGACGAAATCAAGGAAAACTGCGAGCGCGTCCGGCGAATTCTGAACTATAACGCCTGAGGGCCCCGCTCTGACCTCCCTCCTTGTCAACCTGCGCCCATCGCTGTCGTCCTGAGCGTAGCGCCGTCATTGCCGCCCTATCGGCTGCCATGACGGGCAGAAGCTCGATGAGGAGACCCCATCACCCAAACTGTCATCCTGAGCAGCAGCGAAGAATCTGCATGGTTTTTCAGTGATCAAGGCAAATGTAGATCCTTCGTCCCAAAAGAACTGGGACTCAGGATGACAGTGTCGGCAATTCTTAAGGGTCGTCGACGTAAAAGGCGATGTCGGCGCCACCCGCGAAGCGAAAAACCTCTGCATTTGTTGCGCCCCCCACGACGGACATTCTTTCCTCTTGACATACTGTGTGGCACATAGTATAGTGCGCCACATGGTACGAGCTGCCCAGCGTGATTCGGTGCGGGAGAACCTGGGACTCGAATTCCGGCGCGGCGCTCTGGTGCTGGCGGTCCTGAGCCAGCTCCAGCAGGAGCAGTATGGCTATTCACTGAAGAAAGCGCTGGCCGAACGCGGCTTGGAGATTGATGAAGGCACCTTGTACCCGCTGCTGCGGCGGCTGGAAGCGCAGGGCCTGCTGCGCAGCCGTTGGACCCTGGAAGACGGGCGTCCGCGCCGCTACTACCGCACCAGCGCGCTGGGTGAGACGATGCAACGCGACCTGGCGGCGGACTGGCAATCCTTGGCCCGCGCTATGGAGCGCCTGCTCGGCTGAGGAAGGAGAAGCGTCATGGAAGTCATCGACCGGTACGTCCACGAAATCGGGGAGTACCTGCCGGGGAACATCCGCGCAGACGTCGAAGCGGAATTGCGCTCGCTGCTTATGGACAGCGTGGAGGAGCGGGCGCGCGCGGCCGGAAGGCCTCCGGACTCTCGGCTTGCCGAAACGGTGATCTGTGAGTTCGGCGCACCCAAGGAAGTGGCCAAGCGGTATTTGCCGCAGGACCAGTATCTGATCGGACCGCGCCTCTTCCCCTCTTACCAACTGGCCGTCAAAATCGCCATCATCGTCATCGCCGCAGCCTCCGGCGGGCTGCTCATTGCCGCCATCGTCGGCGCCGTTGCGGGCCACCGCGGAGGCCCGAACCTGTCTGCGTTGGCCCACACAATCTGGCAGCTCATCACGGGGGTCTTCTTTAACCTGGCGCTGGTGACCCTGGTGTTTGCCATCATCGAGCGCGTCCAAGCGCGACGCGAGGCGACAGCCCCGGCGTGGAGCCCGGCGATGCTGCCTCCGGTGAAGGACCCGAATCGCATTTCGCAGGCCGGCATGGTGATCCAGATGTACCTCATCCTGGCGTTCGCGGTGCTTTTCAATTTCTACCCGGAGTGGGTAGGCATGGTGGTCGTAAACGGCCGAGTCCATTTGACGGGCTTTCTTTTGCCTGCCTTCGCCGCTTACATGCCGCTGGTGAATGTCTTCTGGGCATTGGATTTCGCCTTGCACCTGACCGTGCTCTCCCAAGGACGCTGGCGGCGCGAGACGCGTGGGGCGGAGCTCGCTCTGGGGCTCTACGGCGCCGTGATCCTCTACCTCATCATCGCCGGGCCGCCCGTGTTCAGGTTTGATTCCCTGGTCAAGACCGCCCTCCAAGTAATCCTCGTCCTCGTCTTGTTGGGCTCCTGCCAGAGACTTTACCGTCTCATCACGCGCCGTCCTTAGAGGAGCGAGGTCGCTATGGTCGCCGACATAAAATGCGCCGGCGCTAGCCACGAAGAAACCCCTCACCTGTCCCGCGCCGGCTGGTGAAAGCGCCGGCGGCGGTCCACCCTCTCCCCAAGGGAGAAGGATAGAAATCAGAATACCAGCCCTCTCCCAGAGCACACGAACTCCCAGAAGAGAGAGTGCCCGACGGAGGAGGGAGGGGGCCCCACGTTCTGCAGGTCGTGGGGGTGAGGGGTCTTTACCCCATCGCACTTCGACGCACCCTGGTCCTCACGCGCAAAAACCGCTGACAGGCGCCGGCCGGCTATGGTATCGTGCCCCGAAACTCGCGCGAGCTTCGAACTGCGCTGAAGGCGGCGGCTTTTTTCATATGGCTTCCAAGCGGCTTCGCTGGTGGATCGTCTGGACCCTGTTCGGCTCTACCGTCATTAACTACATCAGCCGGCAAACCTTTTCGGTGCTGGCGCCCGTCATTACCCAGGAATTGCATCTCAGTCACACCGATCTCTCGAGGGTTTTCTCCGCATTTCAGATTTCCTACGCCGGCATGTGGTTGATTGGCGGTGTCCTGCTCGACGTCATTGGCACACGCCTGGGCCTCGCCTTGGCGGTCGTCTGGTGGTCCGTCATCAGCATGCTGACCGGGTTCGCGAATTCGGTGTTTTCGTTTGGTGTCTTCCGTTTTCTGTTGGGCATCGGCGAGGGGTGCAACTGGCCCGGCGCAAGCAAAACCGTGGCCGAGTGGTTTCCCGCCAAAGAACGTGGTGTGGCGGTGGCGATTTTCGATAGCGGCTCGAGTGTGGGCGGCGCGATCGCCGCGCTGACCGTGCCCTGGATCGCCATTCTCTTCGGCTGGCGGTACGCCTTCGTGCTGTCCGGGATCCTGGGTTTCCTCTGGCTGGCCGTGTGGCTCTATGTCTATTACCCCTTAGAAAGCCATCCGCGCGTGACCGCGGAGGAACGCGCGCTGATCGAGGCGGGTCGAGATACCGCCACCACCTCCACGCAGAGTGGCCCGGGGCGCTACCTGGGTCTCTTGAAGCAGTCCAATGTTTGGGGGATTGTCCTCGGTCGGTCCCTGACCGACCCTATCTGGTGGTTTTACGTTTTCTGGCTGCCGCAGTATTTGAGTGACGCACGCGGCTTCAGCCTGAAGCAGATCGCGGCTTTCGCCTGGCTCCCCTTTGTGGCTGCGGATATTGGGAATTTTACCGGAGGCTTCGCGTCCGGGTTCCTGATCAAGCGCGGCATGCCCGTGGTGCGCGCCCGCAAATGGGTGTGCGTCGTCAGTTCTTTGCCGATTCTGGCGGGAATTCCTGCCGCCACAGCGCACAGCGCTTATTGGGCGCTCTTTCTGATCAGTTTCGCGGTCTGGGGCTACGCAAGCTGGTCAACCATGGGCCTCACTTTCCCTTCCGATTTGTTCCCGCAGGACGTCGTCGCCTCGGTAACTGGCATCAGCGGGCTGGGCGCGGGGTTGGCCGGAACGCTCTTCACGCTTCTGGTGGGATGGCTGGTTGACAGGTTTTCTTACCGCCCGGCGTTCTTCCTCGCGGGCACCATCCCTCTGTTGGCCACGGCCAGCGTTCTGCTGTTGATCCACCCGCCGCAACGCAAGGCCGTCCCTGAGAGCGGACAAGCAAATTGACGACCCCAGCGCGGCCACGTCCGAGCCCAAGGTATCTCCGCTCAATCCTCCCGGCCTGCGATATGATGAGATGTGGGGCGGCTTCCGGGAAGCCTTATTGCCCACGATGAGAATTTCATAGACTGTATTTCTGAATTCGGAGCTTCACTCATGCCTATAAGGAACGCCAGCGGCAATCTGGATCAGCATCCTCCCCTGTTTGCGGCTGGGAATATGCTGCCATTTGTGCTGGTCACAGCCCTTTTCTTGTTTTGGGGTATTCCCAGCAATATGAACGACATTCTGATTAAGCAGTTCATGAAGTCGTTCGAGATTACTCGATTGAAGGCGGGGTTGATCCAGTCGGCTTATTACATGGGATATTTCTTTTTGGCCATTCCTGCCGCGCTGGTGATGCGAAGATATGGATATAAGACCGGGCTGGTGATTGGCCTGTTCCTTTATAGCGCCGGGACATTTCTGTTTTGGCCGGCCGCGATTGTTCGACAGTATGGATTCTTCCTCTTTGCCCTGTTCGTCATCGCCAGCGGCGCGTCTTTTCTGGAGACCGGCGCGAACTCGTTCATTGCCATGCTGGGCGATCCCCGAACTTCGGAGCGGCGGCTCAATTTCTCGCAGGCCTTCAATCCCGTGGGAGCCGTGACCGGCGTCTTGGTGGGAACCGTCTTCATCTTCTCCGGAGTCGAACTGAACAAACAGCAGGTTGCCGACCTCAGGGCCGCCGGCACCTACGAGGCGTATCTGCGCAGCGAGACTCTGCGGGTGGTCACTCCTTACCTCGTTCTGGGCACCGTCATCTTCATTTGGGCGCTGCTGATTCTCAGGACCAAGTTCCCCAAAGTTGCCGAAGAAGCCGAACCGGGCGACAACCCCGGCAAGGCAACTGACCTCATTCACTATCCCCATTTCGTACGCGGCGTCATTGCCCAGTTTCTGTACGTCGGGGCGCAGGTCGGAACCTGGAGTTACTATATTCAGTACATCCAGGACTACACCCACCAGCCGGAGAAAACTGCCGGCTATCTTCTCACGGGGACGCTGGTGGCGTTCGGCGTGGGAAGGTTCACCGCCACCTACTTGATGAAATACGTCCAGCCCACGCGCCTCATGGGAATCTATGGGATCGTCAATGTGGCGCTCGTAAGCCTTGCCGTTCTGTTCCCAGGCTGGCTCGGAGTGGGCGCGGTGTTCATGACCAGTTTCTTTATGTCCCTCATGTTCCCCACCATCTTCGCGCTGGGCATCAAACAACTGGGCGCCAACACCAAGGTCGGCGGTTCCATCATCATCATGTCGATCATCGGTGGGGCTTGTGCGCCACCCGCCATGGCGGGGATTTACCAACTCACCCACAGCATGGCTCTTGCCATGCTTGTGCCGCTGGCGTGCTATGCGTTCATCACCCACTACGCCTTTTATGGGTCGAAAGTGGAAATCCCGGTGCGGGCCAGCATGGTGCAGGCATAGGAGTGGAGCGCGCTCTGGGATGCGACCGGACCAGGTTCCGTCAAGCCCACCTCCCATTGCCCGCGGCAGATATTTGATAGTTGTCATCTGATAAAAGGTGTATTGCTTGCCATGGAAACTAGGGAACTTCGGGAAGTCGCCATTGTCATCCGGCCGGAGAAAGACAACCTGGCCGTAGCGACGGCGGATTTCATCGAGAAAGGCGCCCGTCTGAAATACGCCGGCGAAGTCATAACCCTTTCAGGCCGTGCCCTGCTGGGTCAAAGCTTCACGATCAAAGCGATTTCACGTGGCCAGCCTTTTATCACTCTGGGCGATCCCATCGGGCTCGCGTCCCGCTCCGTGCGGGCTGGTGAGCCGATCGACGCAACCAACCTGCATTCCCGCCTGCCCCGCTTGGCGGTCAGGTACCGCGACAACCCCACCCCGACTCGCCTCGATGCGGAACTTTCGTCCCTGACCTTCGACGGTTTCGTGCGCTCGGATGGAGCCGTCGGCGCTCGGAACCTGGTCGCTGTGGTGACCTCGGGAATGTGTTCCTCCAGCGAAGTCCGCGAAATTGCGGCTCGCGCCCGGCGCGAAATCTATACGCGTGAGAAGTTTCCCAACGTGGATGGGGTCGTGCCCATCGTTCACGACTCCGGCTGCGGAATGCCCGATGGCCGCGCCGTCGAAATCCTCAATGGACTGCTCGTGCATACCCTGCGCCATCCCAACTTGGGCGCTGCCGTTTACATTGACCTGGGTTGCGGGAAGACGTGCGTGGAATGCTCCGGCCCCCTGTTTCAGGCTGCCGTTACGGACTACCACCGGCGTGTCGTGAACCTCACTGTCCAGCAAGAGGGCGGCAGCGAGAACACGGTGGAACGCGGGCTGAACGCTGTGGAGAAGTCGCTCCATCACGCCAATCAGTTTCAGCGCCAGCCGGTGTCCATTTCAAAACTGATCGTGGGGACCGAGTGCGGCGGATCGGATCGCTGGTCCGGCGTCACGGCCAACCCCGCTGTCGGTGTGGCCGCGGACATGTTGGTGAAAGCCGGTGCGGCTGTGCTCCTTCCCGAGATCCCGGAGTTGCAGGGCGCCGCCATGCTTGACCTGGTCGGGCGCGCGCGCACGCGCACGGTGGGCCGCAAGTTGATGGGTGCACTTAAACGCTATGAGGCCTATGCGCGGAAATCCGGCGCCGACTTCCGCGAAAACCCGTCGCCGGGCAATATCAAGGGCGGACTCTTTAACATTTATCTGAAATCCAGCGGCGTCAAAGCCAAGGGTGGAACCTCCATCGTCGAGGATTTGATCGAGTACGGCGAGTGGCTGGGCGAGCGCAAGGGCCTCTATGTGCTCTACACCCCCGGTTACGATCAGGTCTGCACTCCCGCCCTCTTTCTCAGCGGAGCGCAGGTGGCGCTCTTCACGACCGGCCGCGGGACAGGCATCGGCTGCGCTCTGGGCCCCGTTACGAAAATCGGCAGCAATCCGCACTTGGCGCGCTCCTACCGCGATCTCGATATCAACGCCGGTACGATCCTGGAGCAGGCGGAGACTATCGAAGAGGTCGGTCGAAGGATCTTCCGGGAAACGCTGGACGTTGCCTCCGGGCGCAAGTTCACTCGTGCCGAACAGACTGGCTTTCATCACGAATTCAAGATTTGGGAATCGCTCTGGCCCACCATCTGACCGAAGGGTGCTGGAATTCTCCAATTCCTTCTCGCTGCAGATAGCCCATGCAGGGTATAATGCTTCGGATGAGAGAAATCCTGTTTTTCGTCCTGTTCCTGATCCTGTGGTTTGTGGTCCTGCCTCGCATCCCGGGAATCTCCCGCTTCACCTGAGCCGCGCGTGCGGCTTCCCCGTCGGGGAAAAAGGACCAAGCAAACTGTAGGGTTGAACCCAAAGAATAGCCCGCTCCGTCTGCGCTCATCTTTGAATATGATGCCACTTTGGCGGCACTATGCCTGGCGCTCGTCGTCGGGCCGGAAGACCTGCGTCAGGATTACCCCAGTTGACACCAGGACGATGCTGAGCAGCATGAGGAGATTCAGGAACTCATGCAGAAAGAAGTGCGCGAACAGGGTTGCGACCAGCGGCGTGAGAGAGGAGAACGCATAGACACGCGCTACGGCCATCAGACGCAGCGCCGTAAACATACAGTAGATGCCGAGCACACCCGAAAGGACTCCACTCGTGAGCAATGCCGCCAGATCTCGCCAAGTTGTCGTCAGCAGAGCAGGCCGGCCGGCGAACAGCAAACCCACCAGACCCACTGTCACGCTCGTCGAGAACTGCAGCAGAATCGCCGTCGATTGGTGAGCGCCGTGAAGTTGCCCATACCGCCACAACACCCCGGAGACTCCATACGCCAGCGCCGTGCCAAATCCCAGCGGGATGGCCCAGTACCAAAGCGGCGAGATGGGCTGGCCGGTTGCTTCACCTAGCGAAAGCCCTACCAAGCCTGCGAAGATCAGCCCGATTCCCAGGAGCGCGTAATGGTGGATCCGCTCATGCAGAACCACCCAGGCTATCAACGTCCCCCAGATTACATACGTCTCCTGCACTGGAATCGTGATGGTCACCCCGCCCACCCGAATCGCAAAGTAGTAGAGGAAAAGCCCCAAGGTGGAGATCGTGCCGGCGGCCACGAAGGACAGGATGGCGCGTGAACCTATGTACCGCGGCGAACTCGGCCGCAATTGGTCGAGGGTATGATGCTTCCACACCAGGATGATGCCCAGCAGCAGGCTGGGCAAGCCACGCACCACCGGCCCGATGAGCGGATCAGCGTGAACTACGGCGAGGCGATCGAAAATGTTCGCTGAGGCATAACCCAACACCGAGCCCAATGCCCAGGGCTCTCCGTGACGGGGCGCCTCAGCAGGGGGTGGGGTGTCCATACTTGTCATGTTCAACCGCCATGCAATCGCCGAATCAGGCTCTGCGATTATATCCAGCCGAGGGACTTGGGCAAGGGCAAATCCAGGATGCTGGCGCCCGCGCTTTTGGCGCTCTCAGCACCGAAACTCCAGACGGGCAGTCACGACCTCTTGAGAAATCGCCAGGAAGATGCTAAGTTCATAGATGTAAGTTAATGACCTTCGGGGCAGGGTGAGGATTTGCAGCCCAAGCAAGCGGTTGCAACTCCAATTCCTGATCGGCGGTAAAGCCCGCGAGGGGAGACTCGATCTGCCGTGGCCATGTTTTGGGGATGGCCCGGGCGATCGGGATCTGCAATCCCCAGGATCCGGTGAAACTCCGGGGCCGACGGTATAGTCCGGATGGGAGAAGGTCAGGGCCGGTCCTTGTTTACCGGGCGCAACTGCCTCCGCAGCCAGCGGAGAGAGACGCCCGCGAGTGCAGGACTTTAACGTCCGCCTTCCCGCCTCTGCCCCGCCGTGAGGCAGTTCCCTTGACAAAGCCCCCCGAGCGAGAGTCTATCTCGCGTTTGAAAATCGTCGCCGCAGTCTTTTTTGCTTTGCTCAATCTTGCAGGGCCGCAGTCCGCCCTGCGCGCCCAAAGCTGGAACAGCAACCTCGAAGGACTGATCACCGATCCCAGTGGGGCGGTAATACCCGGAGCGCAACTCGAGTTGAAGAATGCTGCCACCGGACAAATCCGCCAGACGCAAACCGATTCGCAAGGGTTCTACATGTTCGCGCTTGTGCCCGTGGGCACGTACGACTTGAAGGTGTCGGCGTCCGGCCTCGCCACCCGAGTCCTGCGCAGCCTGATTTTGGAGGTCGGGCAGATTCCACGCCTCGATCTCACCCTCGACGTCGCGCCGGGAGATTATGTGGTGCAGGTGGAGTCGCGACCGCCGCTAGTCGAAACCGCATCCCCGGCCTTGGGCGACGAGATCTCGAATCAGCGGGTCAATTCCCTGCCCCTGAATGGCCGGCAATTCTCGCAGCTTGCGCTGCTTGCGGCTGGCGCCGTCCCGCCCTATCCCAACGGCTCCAGCCAGCAATTCAATACCGCGGCGCTGGGATTGGGCTTTTCGGTAAATGGCCAGCGCTCCGAACGAAACAACTTTTCACTCGACGGGGTCACGCTCATGGAGCCCTTCGCGTACAGCCTGACGGTCAATCCATCCGTCGATGCCATCCGCGAGTTTCGTGTCGTGGAGGACTCCTATTCCGCTGAGCAGGGTGTGACCTCCGGTGCGCAGGTCAATATCGCCTCGCGCTCAGGAAGCAACCGTTTGTCCGGAACCGCTTACGAATTTGTTCGCAACAGTGCGCTCGACGCCAAGAATTTCTTTGATGACCTGCAGCGGCCAATTCCGCCCTACCGTCAAAACCAATTCGGCGCCAGCCTCGGCGGTCCCCTGCGGCGCAATCGCACGTTCTTTTTCACCAACTATGAAGGCCTGCAAATCCGCCAGAGCCTTACGAATACGACCCTGCTGCCTACGGATGCGATGCGACGCGGCGACTTCAGCGGCACGAATCCGCTTACCGGCCAGCCCTTTCCGGCTATTCCCGATCCTGCCACCGGCCAGCCGTTTCCGGGGAACGAGATTCCGGAATCCGCCCTCGATCCACTCTCGCGCGCGATCCTGGCACGCGAACCGCTGCCCAACCTGCTCGACGCTTCAGCAGGTGAGAACAACAATCTCAACATCGGGTCGCGCCGCGTGAACATGGACCAGTTCCTGGTGCGCCTGGATCATCAGTTGAGTTCCCACCATCAACTCTTTGGGCGATTCCTGCTCTTCAATGGCGCGCAGCTCTTTCCTTTCGTGCCCGATAGTTTCGCTCAAAACCCTTCCGCGCCGCCGGGATTTGGCACCAACAAGGACGACAGGGGACGGAACCTTGCGCTCGGGCTAACTTCGGTTTTTCGTTCCACGCTCGTCAACGATTTTCGCACCGGATACGCGTATTACCTCGGCACGAAAGAGGCACAGAATATTCACAGTGGCTTTCTTGCTTCCCTGGGCATCACCCGAGCCCCCGGCACGACCAACGACGGAATTCCCGCGATCAACGTGCCGGGCTATGCTGACCTCGGCGACAGCGACATCTTTCAGCCACAGATTCGCAAGAACCACACGTTCCAGTTCACCGACAATCTGGTTTGGGTGAAAGGGCGGCACACCTGGAGGTTCGGCGCGGACATGCGCCGCTACCGGCTGTTCTATCTCGTGGAGGATTTTGGCCAGGGACTGTTTTCGTTCAGCGACGGCTTGGGGTCGGTCTCGGGCACAGCATTTTCCGACTTCCTTCTGGGACGACCCTTCCTCTCCTTCGCGCAGGCGGGCAATTCCGGCGGCAACGATCGCCTGGATTATTTCGGAGCGTACTTCGCGGACGAATTCCACGCCACGCGCCGCTTGACGCTGAGCTCCGGATTGCGCGAAGAGTTCTACTCGCCACCGGTCAATGCGGACGGGCGCGCTTCCATCCTCGACCCCGCCGATGCTGCACGCTTCATTATCCGCAACGACCGCGGCCAGGCAGAGGCGCTCGTCGCCAATCCACTCATCGCGAGCTTACAGCAACAATACGGATTGCAGTTTGAAACCTCTCAGCAAGCCGGATTGCCGGCTTCACTGATTCGCCCGGATTGGTCAGGCTGGGCGCCGCGCCTCGGCTTTGCCTATGACTTCTCCGGAAACAGCAAGCGCGCGCTGCGCGGCGGCTTAGGCATCTTTAATTCACTCGGCGAACTCGATTATGCGGCCGAGACGCGCTTGAGCGCTCCCCTCACTGAGTTTCTCTCTGGGCTTGACCTCTGCCGCTACGACGGGCCGGGCGCGTGCGGACAGTCTTTCGCTCCGCCTATTTTGAGTTACGACCTCGCTTACCAGCTCGGCAACTCCTCACCGGTGGCTATTTCGTCTCCTCCCAATATCCGAAACGGCTATGTTTACGAGTGGAGTCTTTCCTACGAGCAGGAACTGACGCCCAACACCGTCCTTTCCCTGAGCTATACGGGGTCCGAAGGGCACAAATTGCCACGCCGGGGTCTTCAGAATCAGGGGATTCCGAACCTGCCGGGAGAACGACGAGGTTACCACCCGCAACCCGGCTCCAATCAGTTCGTGCGCGCGACGGACGTTAACTCAAACTATAACGGGCTGGTCGCTCGCCTGGAGCGCCATTTTTCCGGCGGTCTCGCCTTCGCGGCCGGGTACACTTACGGCAAGTCCCTCGACACGGCATCGGGCCTGAATGGCACCAACCAACCGCAAGACAATTACAACCTGCGGTCCGAGCACGGCCTCTCCGACTTTGACATGAGGCAACGCTTTACTCTTTCGAGCACCTGGCAGTTGCCTTTTGGCTCAGGCCGCCGTTGGACAAGGCAAGGCGGGGCTCGCCGCATCCTGGGCCAATGGCAGCTCGCGAATATTCTCACGCTCCAGACCGGCCAACCACTTACCGCCATCCTTCCGACTGCGCTGAGCGGGACGCAATCGAACGGCACTGATCGCCCCGACTTGATCGCTAACCCCAACTTGCGCAGCAGCCAGCGCGCCCCCGATCACTGGTTTGATACGAGCGTTTTCTCGACCCCTCCGATCTTCTACGATGCGCAGGGCGCTTACAGCATCCCCGGCAATGAAGGCCGCAACGTCATCACCGCTCCCGGTTTGGGAAGCTGGGACACGAGCCTGGAGCGCCACTTCCACCTCAGCGAGCGCCTGAATTGGGTCTTCCGAACTGACTTCTTCAACCTTACGAATCACCCGAATTTCGACCGCCCCGGCCTGATCTTTGGGACGTCGAATTTTGGGAGAATCAGTTCGGCGGAAAACTCGCGGCAAATCCAGTTCTCGCTTCGTCTGAACTGGTAGGCACATCTGCGGAGCGCACCGGGAAGAAATCCCATCTGCCTTGGGACGCCAAATCTGCCCCGGGGGCAAGAGATCATTTTGGAGGGCGGTAACCTTCCCGGAAAGATGCAGGCGAAAACCACTGCCGGAATACAGCGGATCCCAAGTTGCGGCCATCGATCGCGACCTCATCCGTGCAGCAGGCGATCAGGCCGGAGTGACGGGCTACGCGGCGGACTTCTCAAAAGCCGCGACGGCTTCCTCTTCACTGCTATAAATCTCAAATGCCTGCAATAAGCGATGAGTAGACAGTATGTTGTGAACGAGACGAGGAACTTTGTGGAGGTTCAGCCGGCCGCCCTGTTTCACAGAGTAGATGACTCCCTCGACCAACATGCCGATCCCCGAGCTGTCGATCCGTATCACTTGTTCGAGGTTCAGCGACACCCTCTTGTGATTATGGTCGATAAGCTCATGGATCATCCTCCGCACGCTGTCCACTTCCTCCCCCGCCACTACTCTTCCACTTAATTCCAAAATCATGACTCCCTGGATCTCCCGCGCATGAATGGTGAGCTGCATAGGTGAACCTCCTCCCGTTGCGCGCATCTTAGGACGCCAGACCGTGTAAGTCAACGCCCAAAGAAGCTGCCGGAACGCGGGCCCGGGCAGAGCGAGATCTTCGCTGCGCTCAGGATGACGGAATTGGAGGGTTTTACAGCGCCCCGTGAAAGTTGCGGATGTTCGGCCCCTGCGGGGTCGGAGGTCTTGGCTTGCGTGCTCGGCAACCGCGGGCTTCACCTATGACTAATGACGTTCTTCCCCTTCGGGACGATGAGTGAGAAAACTAGTCGTTCAGGACTACGGTTAAAAGCCCGCTGTGAACCGTCAACGCTCCGCTGCCCGCGTAATCGATAAAGCCCAGCGACCGGAACTTGTTCATGAAATGACTGACCCGCGACCGTGTGGTACCGACCATTTGCGCCAAGTGCTCCTGATTGATTCCGGGAAGTATGGTTTCGGCTTTCGCTTCCTTACCAAAATGGGTCAGGAGCAAGAGAATCCGGGCCAGGCGCTTCTCGCTGGAGTTGAAAAGCTGATCGACGAGATCCTCCTGATATCGCATGTTGCGGGAAAGCAGATGTGTGACGAACATTTCCGAGATGCCATGCTGTTCGTGGAGCATGCGCATCATCAGCGCCTTTTCGACCTTGTAAAGAGTACAATCGGTCAGCGTGCTAGCCGAAGAGATGCGCAATGGCCGACCGGCGAGGCAGCCCTCGCCGAAGAACTCACCGGCGCCCAACACGGCGACGATCGCTTCCTTGCCTTGTTGGGATGTGACCGCGAGTTTTACCTTGCCTCGCTGGATATACCAGACGGAATCCGCAGCGTCTCCCTGTAAGAAGATCGAGCGGTCCGCGCCGTATTCCAGAACGGTTTTCCCGCGCGAGATTCCCCCGAGGAATACTGCCCAATCGACGGACTGCCGTTTCTCGTTTGCTATAGCAAGTGCAGGCTTGCCTTTGCCGTCAGTCCTGACAGCCTTAGGCGGGCTCTTCTGGGTCTGTGGTCTCATAGCAACCTCTCATTTCTCCTTTCGTCATGAGAACTTCCAATCACTGAGCTTCATGAGCTCTTCAGGGGCCTGCTGGTTAGAAGCTTGCTTGTAGAGTCCCATCGATCTTTCTCGATGTTCCTCCACTTTCAGTGCCTCCCTCGCGCCGTCCGTAAGACGGGTGTTGCCGGCATTCACCGTGGCTGACCCCAGAGCCGGAGAGACTTCTCACTTTCTTGCCGGAGGTTTGACGGTCACGTCAGCTCCGTTCGCTTCGTCGTACGAAGTTTCTTCCTCCGCAATCTTTTTGACTATCTCAAGCGGAACCTGCTCGAAGTGTGTTTTCGGCTTCTTCGTTTTTGGCATTGCATCCCCTCTCTCGTCTCATGTAGAGCCTAGCAGGCCACAACCAATACGGGTCAGATCTTTATGAGGTCTTTTCCTTGCCCCTTAGGGTGGCGCACCCGCTTAATTAACGCTGCTCCGCCGCGACTAGCGGTTCGCGCCGTTAGCGGTGGCATTGGCCCTATACTTTAGCGGTTGGATTGTTTACTTGCAGTTTATCGTCACGTTGAGATAGGATAGCGTTACAGGTGTTGCAGTCGCGGAGACGGGTATGAGTCCTCCAACCAAAAAAACTCCGGCCCATTTCAAGACCATGGCGCAAGCCAGCGTCCCGCAAGGACGAAAGGGGAAGCACCAGCAGATTGTCTCCCTCATCCTCGAGGATCTAGACAAGTTGAAGGACGGTTCTGCCATCAAAGTTCCCCTGGCAGAATTGGTGGAAAGCAAAGAGAAGGTGCGTTCAGCCCTGAATCGTGCAACCCGCAAAGCCGGGCGGACGGTTGCGACCGCCAGCGACGCCAGCTTCCTGTACGTATGGAACGTGAGCGCGTCCCGCGAGAACCCCCAAACCTCAAACTAATCTGGTTCGGGTTGGCGCCGCATCCCTTAGAGCGAGGAGGAAGCCCAGGCGCTGGGCCCGATCAGCCATGATCTGGCCAAAGATGGCATCGACATGAAGGCGAATCCCATGCTGAAGAGGCCACTCTCGACCGTCAACCCGCAGATCCTTACGCCACTTTCTTAAAGTCGATGTATCCGCGCTGCACATCTGTGCGGACCAGTTGCACACGGAGCCGCTGGCCGACGTCCAGGCCTGCAAAACCGCTCTGCAGTTTTCCTTCAACGGGCGGATGCAGAAGACGGACCCACGTGCCCTTGTCCGATACGCCGGTAACCAGGGCATCAAACTGCTCTCCGATCCTTGCTTCCAGCAGAATTGCTGCTGCGGATTTTGTGACCTGCCGTTCCACCTTCCTCCCTGCGTCTTCCTCTTCGGTGCAGTGCTTGGCGAGCGCTGTCAATTCGTCATTCTCGTAAGGTGGGGCGCCACCCGCCATCGCCGCTTTCAGCAACCGTTGGGTGATCAGATCGGAGTATCTGCGGTTCGGGGCAGTGGAGTGAGCATAGTCCTTGACCGCAAGACTGAAGTGCCCGGCGACACTGCCTCCCGGAAGTTGGGCGACGTATTCACCCGGACCCAGGAGTTTGATGATGCTAAGAGAGAGATCGGGAAAGCGGAGGGGATCAGCGGCTTTCGCCGACACGAGGAATTGCTCCAGGGCCTTGGCGTCAGGTTGTTTGGGCAGCGTTGTGCCCCGCTCTGCGGCAAGCGCGACGATCCGGTCCCAGCGTTTGGGTGTCTGAACCATTCGCCGCAGCGACGGAAAGTTTTTAGACGCGAGGTATCGTGCGGTAACGCCGTTGGCAGCAATCATGAAGTCCTCAATCAGGTCTTTGGCCCGGTTGCTGGTTTCGGGTTCGAGGTCCTTGAGTTGATCTCCGTCAAAGACCGGACGGGCTTCGATGGTTTCGAGGTCAAGCGCACCGACCAGGTGCCGGAGCGCCTTCAGCTTCTGGGCCACGCGGTCTTGGAGTCGGAGGTTCTCGTCAAGACCGCTGACTGCCCCGATCCCCGGTGGCATCGGCCCGCCACCCTGCAGCCAGCCGGCCACGCTGTTGTAGGCCAGCTTGGCCCGATTACGCACCGTCGCTTGATAAACGTCCGAAGTCTGAAGCGATCCGTCCCCGGCAAGAACCATTTCAACGACGACGGCCAGACGGTCTGATTCATAATTGAGTGAGGTAAGATCCGTGGAGAGTTTCTCGGGCAGCATCGGAAACGTCTCGGCCGCCGTGTAGACCGAGGTGCTGTTTTGCCGCGCATGATCGTCCAGGGCCGATTGCTTCTTAACGAGCGCGTCAACGTCGGCAATGGCGACCAGGGCCTTGGCGGCCCCGTCGGGCATGGCTTCGGCAACGGTAAGCTGATCCAGATCACGGGAAGCATCGTCGTCGATAGAGCACCAGAGAAGGTTCCGCAGATCACGCGTCGATCCCTCAGCTTGCGTCGCCGGCCCGTGGATTCTATCGAGCTCGGCAAGCGCCTGGGGCGGAAAATCTGGAACAAGTCCCCGTTCCAGCATGACCCGATGGGCAATTCTTTTGAGGATCGAGCGCTGCTGTCTGTCGTCTGTAACCGTCATGTGTGCGTCACCCTCTCTCGAATGCCCGTTGTGGTTTCTTGCTCAAGGAATGCATTCTACTCGCCACCGCCATCATTCGCAAAGGCGGGTAGTGGCCTAATATGGTGGACTGAGTTTCAGAAAGGGGTCGGATCTTCAGGTCCGACCATAGCCAACACTTCAAACGGCCTTTAGGCCCTGAAGCTTCAGGGGCTTGAAGTCCCCGACTGCGTGCGGCCCCGATGGCTACTATCTTATGCCCTTGCAGGGCACAGACCTGTCCCGGTCCTTGCTGCAGTCGATGGCCATGATCGACTGAAGGGCAAGATGCGTCACTACCCAGAATTGCTCAGTGCAGTTCAGGGGGAATTACGGTTTGGGGCGAGCGGGAATGACCGGGGGTTTGACCTGAAGGCTGGTCGTGTAGGACCGCGCTGAGGAGATCGGTATGGACTGTCAGCGCGCCGTTGCCATTGTAATCGACAAAGCCGAGCTTCCTGAACTTATTCATGAAATGACTGACCCGCGACCGGGTGGTGCCGACCATTTGGGCCAAGTGTTCCTGATTGATCCTGGGGAATG
>Ga0326727_10000881_pt1 | contig 117679 bp, 93 predicted proteins | sample MB2enrmetagenome_FD_207643 | JGI IMG/M metagenome (GOLD analysis project Ga0326727, IMG submission 207643) | Lab enriched peat soil microbial communities from McLean, Ithaca, NY, United States - MB29MY | ecosystem: Environmental > Terrestrial > Soil > Wetlands > Peat | place: USA: New York... | reverse complement strand
GTACGCAAGTGCCCGGGCTCGGACACTTGCTCCCAGCCCTTCGGAAGAGGCGAATCGCCATGTCAAATCTGATGTCGGCCGTGGTCAAGACCGAGTCCAAAGCGGGCGTTGAAATCCGCGAAGTTCCCTTTCCCACCATCGGCCTCGCCGATGTCCTCGTGAAGGTTGAGGTCGCCTCCATCTGCGGCACCGATCTGCACATCTACAACTGGGATCCCTGGGCCGAGGGACGCATCACGCCGCCGCTGGTTCCCGGCCACGAGTTCTGCGGTCATGTCGCCGCCGTCGGCAAGGAGGTCACCAGCGTCAAAGAGGGCGACTTCGTCTCGGCGGAGATGCATGTCGCCTGCGGCAAGTGCCTGCAGTGCCGCACTGGACAGGGGCACATCTGCCAGAACGTCAAAATCATTGGCATTGATCGCGACGGCGCCTTTGCCGATTATGTCGCCATACCCGAGTCCAACATCTGGAAGCTCGATCCCGCCATCCCCCACGAGTATGCTTCCATCCTCGATCCCCTCGGCAACGCCATGCACACCGCACTCTCCGGCGATCTGGCCGCCAAGACCGTGGCCATCACCGGATGCGGTCCCATCGGCCTGTTCGCTATCAGTGTCGCCCGCGCCTGCGGCGCCGCCCAGGTCTTCGCCATTGAGATCAACCAATACCGCCGCAACATCGCCCGCCAGATGAACGCCGATCTCGTCCTCGACCCCGCAACCCAGGATGTGCGCGTCATCGTGCGCGATCATACCGACGGCTACGGCGTCGATGTCCTCCTGGAGATGGCCGGACACCAGGACGCCATCAAACTCGGCTTCGACATCCTGCGCACCGGTGGTCGCGTCAGTCTGCTCGGCATTCCTTCCCGGCCTATCGAACTCGATTTGGCCCGCGACATCATCTTCAAGGGCGCCACCGTCCTCGGCATTAACGGGCGCAAGATGTTCGAAACCTGGTACCAAATGACCGCCCTGCTCAAGGCCGGCAAGCTCGATCTCCATCCCGTCATCACCAACCGCCTGCCCATCTCCGAGTTCCGCAAGGGCATGGAACTGCTGAACTCCGGCAAAGCCTCGAAGATCCTGCTCTATACCGGCACCGTTGACAGCGCATTCTAAAAGGGGAATCTCATGTCCACCGCCCGCACCAATCCGCTCGCCTTCCTCTCGGATGAACTAAGCGCGCTGAAGCAGAAGGGAACATATTTCAAACTGCGCGTGCTCGAGGACGAGCAGGCTCCGGTCTGCCATTTTGACGGACGCAAGGTTATCAATCTCGCCTCCAACAATTACCTCGGCCTCACCACCCATCCCAAGTTGCGCGAGGCTGCCTTGGAGGCCACGCGCAAGTACGGAGTCGGTTCCGGCGCGGTGCGCACCATCGCTGGAACCATGAAGCTCCATATCGAACTCGAGGAGATGATCGCCCGTTTCAAGGGCGTCGAAGCCTGCGTCGTCTTTCAGTCCGGTTTCACCGCCAACGCCGGCGCCGTTTCCTCGTTCCTCGGCAAAGACGACTTCATCATCAGCGATGAGCTGAATCATGCCTCCATCATCGACGGCTGCCGCCTCTCGCGCGCCGCCATCAAGGTCTTCCGCCACAAGGATGTGGCCCACGCCGAGGAGCAACTTGCCTCGGTCGCGAACCTTCCCGGCAAAAAACTGCTCATTACCGACGGCGTCTTCTCCATGGATGGCGACATCGGCCCCTTGCCTGACCTCTGCGCCGCAGCGGAAAAGTACGGCGCCATCATGATGGTCGATGACGCCCACGCCTCCGGCGTCCTTGGCCGCAACGGACGCGGCACAATCGACCACTTCGGCGTCCACGGACGCGTCGATATCCAGGTGGGAACGCTCTCCAAAGCCATTGGTGCTCTCGGCGGCTATGTCTGCGGCACCCGCGACTTCATCGAGTATCTTTACCATCGCGCCCGTCCTTTCCTGTTCTCCACCTCGCATCCGCCCGCCGTGGCCGCCACCTGCATTGCCGCCTTTGACGTCTTGCAGAACGAGCCGGAACTGATCGAGCGTCTCTGGTCCAACACGCGTTTCTTCAAGAAGGAACTCGGACTTCTAGGCTTCAACATCGGCGGCGTCAACACCCCGGCCAGTGAAACGCCGATCACCCCCATCATCATCGGCGATGGCCGCGCCACCATGGAATTCAGCAAAGCCATCTTCGACCAGGGAGTCATGGGCACCGGCATCGCCTTCCCCACGGTGCCCGAGGGCAAGGCGCGCGTCCGCACCATCGTCACCGCCACCCACACCGAAGCCCAACTCAGCCAGGCTCTCGAAGTCCTGGCCCGCGTCGGCAAAAGCATGGCCCTGATCGCCTAGCGCGGCCCCCCAAACGACGTATCCCGAGGGTCTCCATATCTGCCGCAGTTGGCAGATGTGGAACCGCGGTGACGGCAGGCTACAATTCCGCAGCCGCCTTGGAAAAGTTTTCCTGCAAGCACGATGGGCAGCCGCGGCTGCCCATTCCTGTTTCCCGCACGCCGAGATGAGTTATTCCATCGCCAGTTCGGCGAGTAGCTCCTTACCGAAATCCTCGGCCTTTTGTATTCCAATTCCCTTGACCTTCATCAGGTCACGCATCGTCCGTGGCCGCAGTCGCGCAACCTCCAACAACGTCGTGTCAGACAAAATCCGAAATGCGCTCCACCCGCGCTCGCGGGCGAGCAGCAGCCGCCGCTTGCGCAGCCGCTCAAACCTAGCTTCCACCGCTGCGCCCTCGCGGGGCCTCTGCCTCCGCTCCTCGCGCTTGTCCGGCCTTGGGCGGAGAATGGGCGTTTCAACGTGCGGAAGTCTCTCCGTCGAGGGAGGCGCGGCAAACGCATTGGCCTCGTGCACAATCCGCATTCCAAAGTTCTCTACAATCTTGTTGTGCACCTCGAAATCGTCCTTCAACTCCGCCACTGTGCGCGGCGGATTCGCCATCAACCGGCGCAGCAACTCGTCCGGAAGATGCTGGAAGAAGATTGTGCCCAGTGACCGCACAACGTCCCGGCGAAGCTCCTTCATCCGCGCCAGCCGGACATCTTCCGTAGCCACCGCCGCGCCCGCTACCGGCTCCAGGAATTTTGCGGGGAGTACCGGGCGCCCCACGTTCGCCATCTTTTGGCTAACGTGGGGTAGTTGAATTTGAATCGGCCTCTGACCCTGACTTTGCTGTCTCTCCGCGCTCACCGCCAACTCCGCCGCCCGCCCCGTCACCTTCAGCTTCGGACTGCGCGCGCCGCACACATCGCAGCTACAGTTCTCCGGAATCTTCGCCTCCCCAAAATATTCCAGAATCTGCCGCCGCCGGCAGCGTTCCCAGCGCGCATAGTTCTGCATCGCGTTCAGTTGCCTGCTGCCCCGCTGCTGCAACACGGCAATTTGTTTTTCGCTCAACCCGCCGTTCCCTTCGCCAATCTTGTCGATGAAGAACTTCTGCGTCATCACGTCGGCCACGGCAAAGTACAGAATGCAATCCGCCGGCAACCCATCGCGTCCGGCGCGTCCCGCCTCCTGGTAGTAGGCTTCTAAACTTCCCGGCAGGTTGTAGTGAATCACGTAGCGCAGGTCCGGCTTATTGATGCCCATGCCGAAGGCGTTGGTCGCCACCATGATCGGATCACCGCCCTCGCTGAAGCGCCCCTGGCTGCTGTCGCGCAGCTCCGCCTCCATCCCCGCGTGATAGCTCACCACCGTGCGTCCGCGCAACTTTCCCTCCAGCAAGGCAGACACCTGCTCCACCTGTTTGCGCGTCGAGCAATACACAATCCCGCCCGCCTTCTGCCGGCGAAGGTAATCAACCAGCTCCTGATCTTTGTTTCTCGCCTTGGCAAATACAATCGATTGATAGCTGAGGTTTGGCCGGTCGAAGCCGGTCACGTGGATCGCGGGATTTTTCAATTCCAGGTTGCGCACAATGTCGGCGCGCACTTCCGCTGTCGCCGTCGCCGTCAGCGCAATCGTCCGCGGCTTGCCCAGTTGCTTGCGCACTTCGCCCAGGCGCAGGTACTCCGGACGGAAATCATGTCCCCACTGGCTGATGCAGTGGGCCTCGTCAATCGCCAGCAGGGACAGCTTGCGCGCGGTGATGATCGACAGAAATCCAGGCGCGCTGAACCGCTCCGGCGCAACATAAAACAGTCCGCGGAATCCATCGCGCAACCGCGCCATCGCCTCGCGCTGCTCATCCCACGTCTGTCCGCTCGACAGCATCAGCGCCGGAATCCGCAGCGCCCGCAGTTGCCGCACCTGGTCGGCCATCAGCGAGATCAGCGGCGAAATCACCAGCGTCAGCCCCTTCAGCGCAACCGCCGGCAGTTGAAAGCAGAGACTTTTTCCCGCCCCCGTCGGCATCACCGCCAGCGCGTCGCGCCCCGCCAGCACGTCGTTCACAATTTCGCGCTGCTGCAGGCGGAACTGCTCGAGTCCAAAGATCGAGGTCAGGATGGAATCGATATCGCTCATGGCTGGAAGTCCAACTCTACCAGCAAAAGGCCCGCGCCATGCGGGCCTTTACGGAACTCATCTGCGGCCGCGACGCCTAAAGTTCGCTGCACACAATCCTGCCTCCTACAATCGTCGCCAGCGCCTTGCCGCAGAACTGCATTCCGTCATACGGACAATTACGCGAACGCGAGCGGGTCTTGCGCACGTCATAGGTCCAGCGTTTTTTCGGATCGAAAATCGTTACATCGGCCACCGACCCTTCGGCCAGCGTGCCCCGTCCGCTGAGTCCCACGATCCTTGCCGGATTCGTCGACAGCAGTTCCACCACCCGCGGCAGTGAAAGTTTGCCCGTCTTGTACAGCGCCGTCAGCGCCGCCGCCAGCACAATCTCCAGCCCCGTAATGCCGAATGCCGCCTTGTCGAACTCCACTTCCTTTTCAAATAGGGAGTGGGGCGCGTGGTCGCTTGCGATGGCGTCGATGGTGCCATCGATCAGCCCCGCCAGCAGTGCTTCCCGGTCCGCCGCCGAGCGCAGTGGCGGATTCATCTTGTAGCGCGTGTCGTAGGTCGAGCAGCTTTCGTCGGTGAACAGAAAGTGATGCGGCGTCACCTCGGCCGTCACCTGTACCTGCGAAGCCCGTCCCAGCCGCACCATGTCGAGCGACTTGCCGGTGGAAACGTGCGCCACGTGCAGCCGTCCGCCCTCCTGGCTCGCCAGCCGGATGTCCCGCTCCACCATCTGCCATTCCGAGGCTGCCGGCTGCCCGCGCAGTCCCAGCTTGAAGGACGTGACGCCTTCGTTCATCGGATTGCCCTGCGAAATTTTGGTGTCCTCGGCGTGCTGAATCAGCACCAGCCCGGCCTTGGCCGCCAGCGCCAGCGCCTCGCGCATCACGTGGTCGTCCAGAATCGGCTTGCCGTCGTCGCTCAACCCCACCGCGCCGGCCCTCTTCAGTCCGCGATAGTCGCTCAGCTTTTCTCCCAGGCTGCCCAGCGTCGCCGCGGCAATCGGAAACACGTTCACCACCGCCCCGCGATCTTCATCCTGCATCCAACGGGTCACGGCAGGCGAGTCATTGATGGGGCGCGTGTTCGGCATCGCGCAAACCGAGGTAAATCCGCCCGCCGCAGCCGCTGCCGTACCGCTGGCAATGTTTTCCTTGTGCGTCTGTCCGGGCTCGCGCAGATGCACGTGCAGGTCGATAAAGCCGGGAGCCACAATCAGTCCCTTCACCTTCAGGGTCTCATCGGCCGCGCTCCGGACCTTGCCCGCCTCGGCAATCTCCGCCACCCGGCCATCGCGCAGCACCACGTCGGCCACCGCGTCGAACCCCGTGGCCGGGTCAATCACCCGTCCGCCCTCCAGCAAAATCGAGCTCATCGCTTTGCTCCCAACAGCGTTGCCAGGATGGCCATGCGCACCTTCACCCCGTTCAGTACCTGTTCCAGAACCACCGACTGCTTGCAATCGGCCACCTCGTCGGTCATCTCCATGCCCCGGATCATCGGCCCGGGATGCATCACCAGCGCGTCCTTTTTCGCCAGCTTCAGCCGGGCCGGGGTCAGTTGATAGCGGCGCACGTACTCATCCACGTTGATCTGCATTCCCGACAGCCGTTCCTGCTGCACCCGCAGCATCATCACCACGTCGGCGCCGCGGATTGCCTCATCCATCTCGCGCACAATTTCCACTCCCGGCGCCAACTCGCGCGCCGTCTCCGGCAGCAGCACGTCCGGTCCGCAAAAAACCACGCGCGCTCCCAGCTTGCTGAAAACGTGGGCATCGCTGCGCGCCACGCGGCTGTGGAAGATGTCGCCGATGGTGACGATCTTCAGCCCTTTCAAGCTCTTCTTGTGGTGCAGAATCGTGAATGCGTCCAGCAGTGCCTGTGAAGGGTGCGCGTGCATGCCGTCCCCGGCGTTGATGATCGGAATATCCAGCAGCCGCGACAGCAGCACCGGTGCGCCCGAGCTGGGATGCCGCATCACAATCGCGTCCACAATCGATTGCAGCGTCTGTCCCGTGTCCTTCAGCGACTCGCCTTTTTCAATGCTCGCCGTGGTCGCGTGGATCACCACCGTCGAGGCGCCCAGCGACTTGGCCGCAATCTCAAAACTGGTGCGGGTCCGGGTTGAGTTTTCGTAGAAAAGAAGGGCGATGCGACGGCCGCGAAGGGTCAGGCGGGGCCGTGCCGGATTCATACGCTTCGCCAGAGCAAGAATTTCAAGGATCTGCCGCGAATCCAGCGGCTCGATCCCGAGCAGCGACCGGGGCTTGGCTTTCATCGTGTCCTTCGCTTAGCTTTCCGATTCCGGGACGCGTTCAACCATCAGAACCTTTTCCATCTGGTCCGTCTCCGTAAGCTTCACTTCGATGAGTTCCAAATCCGTCGTCTGCACCCGGCGTCCCACAAAGCTCGCCTCGATCGGCAGCTCGCGGTGACCCCGGTCGATCAGGGTCAGCAGCTTTACGCTGCGCGGACGCCCCTGGTCAAACAGCGCATCCATCGCCGCCCGCACCGTGCGTCCCGTGTACAACACGTCGTCGCACAGCACAACGTCTTTGCCGGTGATGTTGAAGCCGATCGGGCGGGGTTCCACCACCGGCTTTGGGCCTACCGTGGAAAGATCGTCGCGATACAGCGTAATGTCCAGCGTGCCCACCGGCACCGGAGCTTTTTCAATGCGCTCGATGTGCTTGGCCAGGCGCTCAGCAATCGGAATGCCCCGCCGCCGGATACCAACCAGCCCGAGATTCCCGATGCCATTGTTCTTTTCCACGATTTCGTGCGCCAGGCGAACCAGTGTGCGCTCGATTTCAGAGGCAGACATGATCTGCCCTTTTTCACGAAGATGAGGCGACCGTGATATGACGTTCATAACTGCCCGATGATACTCGTCCTTGCAAGCGCCGGGCAAGCGCCCCAGTTCGCCTCCGCACCGCTGCCCGCCGCCGCGTACCCGGCTGGCAGACGCTCCCCGCTCCACCCTCACAATTCCTTGCGCCTGCTCTCCCCGCCGAATACCGCCGCGCCCAGCGCTCCGCCCAGGGCACTGAACAGCAGGAAAACCACCGCCGCAACTCCCAGGCAGATCAGCACCACCAGGACCAAACCATGGTCGGTGGCAATGTAGCCGCGAAACTGTTCCACCGCCCGGCGCACATCGGGATCCGCCGCCGAGGTCATGGTCTCCTGCATCTTGTCCCTGAAAGCTGCGCGCAACTGGGTACGCTCGCTGGCGGCAAATAGCCGGAAGGCGCTCAGCAGCGCCAGCAGTCCAAATCCCAATCCTCCCGCCAGCAATCCCAGCCTCGCACCCATCCACGGCGTCACCTGGATGTGCCCGACCCGGCGGCGGTACAGCGTCACCGCCAACCCGCCGGAGGCAAACATGCACAGCATGGCAAGCGGGATGATCGGGATCGAGGTGCCTACCGCCGCCAGCATCCCGGCCACCAGCGCCGCGGTGAATGCCGGCCGCCGCAGCAACCTGTCTTCCGGCGCGGGCCTGGGGCGTTCCACGGTGGCAACTTGCTCATCCGGCAGCGGCTCCGGGAGAGCCTGCGCATCCGCCGCCGTTTCCGGCGCAATGTCCTCCGTCACCGCGCTCTCCGTCACCGCCGCTTCCGGCGGCCGCATCGGAACCTTGATCTGCGGCGCGTGGCAGTGCGGGCAGAATGGCCGTCCATCCTCCACCGCCGTCCCGCATTGGCTGCATCCGTGGTCCACTCCACAAAAGTTAACAGCCCGGTTGCGCGGAAGCAAATCGCCCACCACCAGCCCGGCTCCGGCAAACCTCCGGTCCCACTCTCTACGACGGTTGTTTGCCGCCGTAATCGTCGTCGCTCTTGCCACCGCCAACATGCACGTAAACCAGTTCAAACTCCGACCCCGTGCCCCGCGGCTTCACCGAAACATAGTGCTGATTGCCTTCGATTCCCACCTTCAAACTGACTTCCCCGCTCTTGCCGCGATCGGTGCCGCACGAGACCGGTTTATCCAGCTTACTTCCCAGTTGAACGTCTGCCTCCGCGCCTCTGCACTCCAGCACCGAGCCGTAGCGCTGCAGCTTGCCGCGATAAAAAGCCAGCACCTTTTCCGGCCCGTCGTCCGAGGTAAAACTCAGCACCACTACCTTCACTTTCAGAAATGGCGTATCTACGTTCACATGCGCACGGTTCTTGTCGTCCCCCGTGCCGTGCTTCTCCTGCGCTCCCGGGTACAGCGGCATTCCCGAATCGTTGGCCGTCGCGACCGTATCCACTTTCACGCTGGCGCCCGGAGCCTCAATGCTCACCTTCTTGTCCGCGCCGCCACCTTCGTCGCTGACCTTGCAGCCGGCCATAAGCAACGCTCCGCCCATCGCCGCCACCCACACTGCTCGTAGCATTCTCGTCTTCATAGCCCCTCTATGTCGTGAACCCGCCCATGTCGTCCCGCGTTTTCCTCGCCGTGTGCCCCACCTTCGCCACGCCGCTTTTGCGCGGTCAAGGTGGGAAGCAACCATGTTAACTCCGCCGCCGGTTCGCCTTTGCTCTTAACCTTGAAACTTTGAAGCCTTGCCCCTGCCCGTTTGACTTACCCCGCGCCAAACTCATACCCTTTTCCCGTGGAGACGCCATGAAGATTCTTGTGCTGGGCGGCGGCGGCCGTGAACACGCCCTGGTCTGGAAGCTGAAACAATCGCCCCGGGTCACCGGGCTATTCTGTGCGCCCGGCAACGCCGGCATCGCGCAGCAGGCAACCTGCCTGCCTTGCGATCTCAATCGTCTGGACTCAATTATTGGGACGGCCGTCCATGTCAGTCCGGACCTCGTCGTCGTCGGCCCCGAGGTGCCACTCATGCTCGGCACGGTCGATGAGCTGCGCCGCCGCGGCATTCCCTCCTTTGGCCCCACTCAGGCGGCTGCCCAACTGGAGTCCAGCAAGAGTTTTTCCAAGGCCTTCATGGCGCGGCACCGCATCCCGACTCCGCTCTATGTGCAGATTCACGCGGTTTCCGAGATCAAGGATGCGCTTGCCAATTTCAGCGCTCCCATCGTCGTCAAAGCCGACGGCCTTTGCGCCGGCAAGGGCGTCGTCATTGCCGCCACCAAGGAGGAAGCCGCCCGGACCGCTACCGCCATGCTCAATGGCTCGCTCGGAGAAGCCGGCCACCGCGTCCTGTTCGAGGAGTTTCTCGAGGGCGAGGAGATCAGCTTCCTGGTCATCAGCGATGGCGAGCGCGTCGCCCCGCTGGTTCCCGCCCAGGACCACAAGCGCATCGGCGATGGCGACACCGGCCCCAACACCGGCGGCATGGGCGCCTATTCCACCTCCGGCCTCGTCGATGACAATATGCGCGAATGGCTTCTGCGCCACATCGCCCGTCCTGTCATCACCGGCATGGCCGAGGAGGGCGCGCCCTATACCGGAATCCTTTACTGTGGACTCATGATGACCGCCCGCGGTCCCCAGGTCCTTGAATTCAACTGCCGTTTCGGAGACCCGGAAGCCCAGCCCATCCTCATGCGGCTCGACACGGATCTGGTCGACGCCATCGAGGCCAGCATCGAGGGCCGCGTCAGCGACGGCATCTTCCGCTGGAGTCCCGATCCTGCCGTCTGCGTCGTCATCGCCTCCGGCGGATATCCCGGCCCGGTTCAGTCGGGCAAGCCCATTGCGGGCATCGAGCGCGCCAATGCCGTTCCCGGCGTGCAAGTCTTCCACGCCGGAACCAAGCTCGTGGACGGCCAGGTTACCACCGCCGGCGGCCGCGTCCTCGGCGTCACCGCCCGCGCCACGACCCTGGAATCCGCCGTCGCCCGCGCCTATGAAGCCGTCCACCTCATCAGCTTTGAGGGCATGCAGTACCGCAGCGACATCGCACATCGCCGGCTCAAACGCTAACCCGCTCGCGGGATTGATGCATCCCTTCGTCGTGCCGCACCGCCGTTGACCTGATCTCCGGCCGGTTGGACGCGCCTGACTCGCACGGCGGTTTCTGCCACGGACCATGGGTTTCAAGATCTGCTGCGCTCGCCGCTTTCCCCCTACGGAAACCGGGCGGCGCTCCATGCCCGTGCTCAAAGCTGCGGAAGGTGCGCACCAAATAAATGCGCCGGAGAGCTGGCTCCCCGGCGCGATCGTGGCTCGTGCATCTCTTGAAAAACCTCTTTATGGCACCTCGATGAGCTCCAGCTTGCCGTCCTTGCGCCGGTGCAGCACGCGCACAGTGCCCTCTTTATCGCGGAAGATGAATACTCCCCGGTCCCGGAACTCGCACTCCTTCACCGCTTCTTCAATCGTCATGGGTTGCAGCGCCACCGATTCCTGGCTGCGCACCAGGTGCGCTTCGGTCATCTTGGGCTTGGCTGGAAATTTATGCACCACCACGGGAACCGCGGTGACCGCCGTCGTGCCAACCGCGATCGGCAACTCGACCTCGGGCGCCTCGCGCTTCCAGTTTGCCTTCACCGCGCGCTTCACGTCCCGCTTGCGTGTGTTCAGTTTGAGCGCCTGCTTCTCGATACGCTCCAGCGCCTCGTCAATGGCCGCCAGCATGTCGGTGCCTTCGCTCTGACCCACCAGCTTCCTGGTCCGCCGCGTCAGCGTGATCTCGGCAATGCGGCGCTGCTTTTCCGCCGTCAGAATCACTTTGCTGCTGCAGTTCTCGCCCACAATCTTTGCCAGCTTCGCCAGACCCGCGTCCACTTCCTTGCGAATCTTGGGAGTAATCTCGAATTGCCTTCCGATGCATTCCACGTTCATTCGAATTCCCCTCCTTGGCCCTCCAGCGCATTCTTGTGCTGGGGTCTGTCCCTGCTCCAGCGCCTGCTGCCACGGAAAAACTACCGTGGGCGTTTGGTTATATCAGATGTAAAGAGGCACTACCAGTCCCCGCGCGGGTCCGGAAGAAGAATTTATCTCTTGACCCGCCGCTGATGGGTCGAGGGAATCTTCATATCCTCGCGGTATTTCGCCACCGTGCGCCGCGTCACCTGGATGCCCTGCGATTGCAGAATGCGGGTAATCTGCTCATCGGTGAGCGGCCGCGAGGGGTCCTCCTCCTCGATCAGCTTCTTCACCCGGCGTTTCAGAATCAGCAGCGAGGTGGCGCCGCCCTCGGGCCCATTCACGCTCTCACTGAAGAAATAGCGCAGTTCGAAGACACCCTGTGGCGTGTGCGCATACTTGCTGGCCACCGCCCGGCTCACCGTCGAAGGATGCACGCCGATCTCTTCCGCCACGTCCTTGATCATCATCGGTTTCAGGGAGTCGATGCCAAAATCAAGAAACTCCCTCTGCCGCCCAATGATGGCGTAACAAACCTTGAGGATCGTCTGCTTGCGCTGTTCGATGTTCTTGATCAGTTGGATGGCCGATTTATAGCGCTCCTTGACATAGGTGCGCACGTCCTTTTCGTTGCCCTCGCGGCTCAGCAGTTTCTTGTAGGTCGGGTTCAGGCGGAGCTGCGGCATATCGTCGTCGTTCATCACCACCAGGTACTCGTCGCCCTGCTTGATGATCGCCACGTCGGGCTCAATCAGCCGTGTCTCCGGCACGTTGTAGCGCAGGCCCGGCTTGGGGTCCAGGGTGCGGATCAAGGCCACGCAGCGCTCCACCCGCTCCATGCTCTTGCTCATCGCCCGGCCTATTTCGCGGATCTGCTTGTTCTGCAGCAGGTGCAGATGCTTGTCGGCGATCACCATGGCGTCTTCCAGCAACTCTGGCATATCCGGCTCGCCGCCGCGCTCGTCATGCACCCGCAACAGGTCTTTCAGTTGGGCCATCAAACACTCGCGCAGGTCGCGCGCGGCCACGCCCACCGGGTCCATCTGCCGCACCAGGTCCAGCGCTTCATGCAGCGCGTCGCGGCCAAACAGCGCCTTGCCAGGAAGATCGGGCTTCGGAACCAGCGTGGGACGCACTTCGGGGTCATCATTCCCGGCCACCCCGCCAGTTCCGCCTAGCTCCCGCTCCAGTGCCGCGCCGCCCTGTAGCACGCTCAGCGAACCCGCACCCTGTTCCAGCAGTTCTTCGTCGCTCGACAGCAGGTAGCCGTCATCGCCCAGGTTCCCAATGATCAGCTCTGCCGCTGCCAGCACGTCGTCCTTGACGTGCATCGCGCCCAGTTGCCACATCAGGTGATCGGTCAGGGTCGTCGGCTTGGAAAGAAAGTTCTCGAACGAAGGCTTCTCAATCGACTCCAGCTCGGTGTTGCTGCGGTACCCAGGATCCAGATAGTCGTTGAAAAACGAGCCGAAATCGACTTCCTCGAACGGATCGCGCTCCTCCGGCGTGGTCTTGGGCTCCTCCACGGCGGCCGCCGCCGTCTCGCGCTCGCGCTGCTCCTCGCGGGCGGCAATTTCGTCGATGGTCGGTACTGCGTCCAGGTACTCGTCCAGCACCGGGTTTTCGACCATCTCCTCGTTGATCATGTCCTTGAGCTCTAGCTTGTTGAGCGCCAGGACGCTGACCATCTGCACCAGTCCTGGAGTCAGAATCTGGCGTTGCGTAACCTTGAGATTCAGCTTTGTCTGCAAAAATGACATGTACCAACGACTAAGGGGAAATTTCCCACACCTGATTCTAAACTAGAAGTTCGGTTTTACACGGAACTTCGGCAATCAAAATGCAACCAGATCGGCTTTGGCTCTTCCAAAATGCCTACACCATCGTGAAACTTTCCCCCAGGTAGACTCGCTTCACCTCGGGATCATTGCCCAACTGCTCCGGGGTGCCCGCACGGAAGATGCGCCCCTCGTTGATGATGTAAGCCCGGTCCACCACGGAAAGTGTTTCGCGAACATTGTGATCCGTCACTAGCACCCCAATCCCGCTCTCCTTCAAAGTGAAGATGATCTTCTGCAGGTCCAGCACCGCGATGGGGTCGATACCGCTGAAGGGCTCATCCAGCAGGATGAACGCGGGATTGATGCACAGGGCACGCGCGATTTCCACCCGGCGGCGTTCGCCTCCGCTCAGCGCGTAGCCTTTGTTCTTGCGGATGTGCGCCAGTCCGAGCTGGTCGAGCAGGCCATCCGCCTTGCTGCGCCGCTCCTGCCAGCTCGAGTTCTGCGTCTCCAGCACCGCCAGGATGTTCTCCTCCACGCTCAGCTTGCGGAAAACCGAAGCCTCCTGGGGAAGGTAGCTGATGCCGTAGTTGCGCGCTCGCAGGTACATGGGAACATCGGTGATGTCCTCATCCCCAATCAGAACCCGCCCGGTGTCGGGCGGAATCAAACCCACGATCATGTAAAAACTGGTAGTCTTGCCGGCGCCGTTGGGACCAAGCAGCCCCACCACCTCGCCGCGATCCACCGCCAGGGAAACGCCACTCACCACGCGGCGGCCGCGATACGATTTGCCGATCTCTTCGGTGAAAAGCGTCTGCATTAGTGTGAAACGTGGGTGTGAGTGATGGCGCGCGAAGAACCCTCACCCTCGACGACCACCCTATCATCGCGGCTGTAGAAGGTCAACGAATCCCCACGGACGGTGCCGTTCACCGGGTCGCTCAGCATCGGAGACCCACCGGTTATCACCCATCTCTGGGTCGCCGCCGTGTACAGCAGCTTTTCGCCCTCGGCGCGGCGCTCCCGCTGTTGCACCAGCACCCCGGTGTTCGCCGTGATGTGGTCCAACTGGCTCGGTCCAGTGCTGCGTGAGACGCCGGCCGCATTCAGGAAAACGTCGGCCCGATCGGCCGTCATCACCCCGTCTTCCCCGCGTGCCGTCACGCCGCCAGAATAGCGCGCCTGGCGCTCGTGGTCGGCATAGTTCAGCCGGGGCGCGGTTACCACCAGGGTCGAAGCCTTGCCCTTCGGGTCCACTTGCAGGAACACGCTGCTGACCGGGCGCTTGCGGTCGCCCTGGGCCGCAATCGTGCGCGCCTTCTGGTCAAAGTCGATGTTCTGGGCTTCCACGATGTTGGAGCCCTGCCACAGCCGTGCCGCGCCACTGTAGTGGGCCAGGCCGGAGGATTGCAGCGCGTTCATGGCGTGCGCGGTGACGTGAACCGGATCGGCGGTGGCCAGCAACGCCCCGTTGGGCTGCACCGTCAGTTCGCTGTAGGTGGTCTTCACGTTGCCCAGCGCAAACATCTCGCCACTGCCCCGCAGCAGCCGGATGCTGTCGGCCGTCACCGTGGTGCCGCCATCCACGGTGCGCGGATCGCCGTGAAGGGTCACCGAGTCATCCAGGGCGGAATAGATTCCGCGCTCGGCCGTGCTGGTGCGCCCGCCCGGTTCGCTTTTGGAAACCTGTCCTTCCTTGAAACGGAAATTGCCTTCCTGCACCACCCGCGAAATCTCGCCCGCCGGGGTAAACTGCGCCACCAACGTATCGCTGGTGCTCACCTTGTCGGGCTGCCCCGGAACGTGGCTGTTCACCCGAACCTGGCCGGTGCCATGGGCGGTGCGCAGCCGGTTGTCGTCGCCAAATTCGGCGGTGAAAAGCTGCGCGTCGATCACCGTCTGCTCGCCCGCGCTCTTGCCGCCGGCGGCGCTGATGATCAACTGTCCCGGCCCTGCGGTTTGCGCCGAGCGGAACAGCCTGCCATCGCTCAGTGCAAAGGTCATGGCGTCGGAACTCATCGCCAGGGTCTGCGGATTCTTGCTGCCCTCGCGCGCTGCCTGACGCAATGTGGCTCCCTGGCTCGCATAAATGGACTTCAGTTGCGCCGTGGAGCCGCTCCCATTCCCCGGCTTTGCCGCCTCCTGCACAAAACTCATCCGCATCTCGCCGGAGTGCCCGCTGGCCGCCTCCTTGGGCGACTCAAAATCCACTCCTCCGCTGAACAGCGCCGCTTCCACCGTGTTCTTCGCGCCCAGTTTCATTTCGCCCAGCGGCGCTCGCAACTGTATTCCGCCGGATTCGTTCAGGCGTACATTGCCCGCCGCGTGTATCTGCTGGATCGAGTTGTCCGCCGCCAGGTCCAGGGTGGCGTGGTCGGCCAGCACCGTGCGCTGTGCGTCGGAAAGCTCGGCGGACTCCATGGTAAGCACGCGCGGCGTCTTGGTAATCGTTCCGTGAATCGCCTGGATCCGCGTCGGGCGCTGACCTTCGGTCCGGATGTCGAGCGCCGCATGCAGCGTCAGTTCGTTGTTTTTCGAATCGTAGGTCGCCCCGCGCGCCGTCCCGGCCGCCTGGGGCACGCGGAAATCCACCGCCCCGGCAGTTTCGGCCAGTCCCGTGTGCTGGTTGAACGTCAGCCCCTCGGTGCGTAAATGGATGGGATTCCGCATCTCGCGCGGCAGCGCCTGGTCGCTCAGCTTTCCGCCTTCCGCGTTGCCTTCCAGGTCGATGTGAACCTGTCCCTGGGAAACCATGGTTCCCGCCTGCGGGTCATATTCAAAATCGTCGCCGTAGATCTGGTCGAAGCGGTCCGACTTGCGCCCGTACACGACGATGTTCACGTTGTGCAGCTCGGCATGCCCGCCCTGCTTGAACTGGGTTGCCTTGGAAGCGCGAATCGTAAACAGGGTGCGTCCGCCTTCGCTTTTGGAAAGCGAGAATCCTTCGCTCGTCTGCTGGATCTCAATGCCGAGTTTTACGGGAAGATTTTTGAGCGCATTGCGCATCTCGTAGCGCGCCCGCAGGTAAAAGCCCGTCACCACCGCGACCGCGGCCAGGGCCAACACGGCAAACCAGATTCGCAGGCGGGGGATCGATACCGGCATAACCCAACCAGTGTACGCGAGCCACCCAGCGCCCGCACCATTCCCTTATTGTGAATTCCGCGAGAATTCCTGAACCGGTTCCTCGGCCCGCCGGAAATCCGACAACACCAGTTGCAGCACCCCGCCAAAATCTTTGTGCGTGTTCTGCTCAATGCGGAACAGCACGTCCACGGCTTCGCCGCCCGCCAGCGGTTCCGCCTCCAGGCGATGCGCCATGCGCCAGCCCAGTGCGTCCAACCCGCGCGAGAGCGCGCCCGGCTCTACATTCACATAGCGCCGTAGCTTCAGCTTCAAATGCTTTTCGCGCATCACCTTGGGCTGCCCCAGCAGTGTCACACCTCGCGCCACGAACACCGGCTCGGGATTGCCCGTGCCAAACGGCTGCAAGGCCCGCAACTGCTCCCAGAAGCGCGGCGTCACCTGTTCCATGCTCAGCTCGCCGTCAAACTCCAGCACCGGATGCAGTGCTTCGCCATTCAGGCGCGGCTCGGCGTATTCGTTAATCCGCCGCCGCAACTCGTCAACCTTTTCCGCGCGCATCGCAAATCCCACGGCGCCGGCGTGGCCGCCAAAGCGCAGGAATAATTCCGGCGTCGTCTCCAAGGCTGCCAGCAGATGAAAGCCCGGAATCGAGCGGCCCGAGCCATGTGCCTCATCGCCGTCGCGGGAAACCACCACCGCCGGACGCCCAAAGCGCTCCACGATGCGCGCCGCGCAGATGCCAATCACCCCCCGATGCCATCCCTCGCCCTCCACCACCATGCAGGCCGCCTGGCGCAGTTCCGCGTTCTCTTCCACCTGGCGCAGTACGGCCTCGGAAATACGCTGTTCCTCCTGCTGCCGCGCCCGGTTCAGCCCGTCCAGCTTTTCCGCCAGCTCCTGGGCCCGTGCCGCGTTTTTCACGGTGAATAGCTCCACAACGTCTTCGGCCACATCCATGCGACCAGCGGCGTTCATGCGGGGCGCCAGCCGGTAGGCCACCTCGGACACGCTCGGCACCCGTCCCTGGTCCATGCCAGCAGAACCCAGTTCAGAAACTTCCAGCAGCGCTTTCAGCCCCGGATTCACCACCGTGCCCAGACCCTGCAATCCCAAGGCGACCATGGCCCGGTTCTCGCCCAGCAGCGGAACCGCGTCGGCCACGGTCGCAATGGCCACCACTTTCAGGAATGAAGGAATCAGCCGCGCCCGGCCGGCGCGCTCCAGCAGCGCTTGCGCCACCTTGAAGGCCACGCCCGCGCCGCACAGGTACTTGCACGGATACCGGCAATCGGACTGGTTGGGATTCAACACCGCCAGCGCCTTGGGAACGCCTTCCGCCGCCGCCACCAGGTGGTGATCGGTCACGATCAGGTCCACCCCTGCCCGCTGCGCGGTTTCAGCCTCGGCAAAGGCGCGGATACCGGTGTCAACGCTGATGATCAGCCGTATGCCGCTTGCCGCGGCGCGCTCAATCACCTCATCGCGCATGCCGTAGCCTTCACGCAACCGGTGGGGCAGGTGGAACTCGCACTGCCCGCCGAGCAGTTCCACCACAGTCTTCAGAATCACGGTTGCCATGGTGCCGTCCACGTCGTAGTCGCCGTAGATCAACATCGGCTCGCGTTGCGCAATGGCGCGCTCCAGCCGCGCCACGGCGGCTCGCATGCCCAGCATTTCCATCGGAGGATGCAGTTGATCAAGGGAGGGATGAAGAAACCGGTTGGCCTCCTCCACCGAGGCGATCCCGCGCGCCGCCAGCAGTTCGGCCACAATTTCGGGCAGGTCCATGGCCGCCGCAAGCAGCCGGGCAATGCCTGCGGAACTTTTGCCGTTCGAGCCCTCCTGGACCCGCCGAATCCAGCGCACCCTCAGCGCTCGTCTTCCTCGGAACTGTCCGTGGAGCCGTCCATCATGATCCCGCCCAGATCGTCGGCCATCTCCTGCAGCGCCTTGTAGCCTTCATACCATTCGGTGCTGAGTTCGCAGAGAAACATCACTCCCTGGTAGGGAAATCCCAGTTGGATAAAACCAATGCGTCCCAAATAGGAGCGCAACTGGCGCGCCGTCTCCAGGTCTTCTTCGCGGCTCAAGCTGGAGCGGCGCAATTCCGACAACAGAAACTCCACGTCGTCGGCCTCCAGTTGCACCGAATTCATGGTGATGAACGGCGCGCCCGTCGCGTGCGCCAGCTCCAGAAAATCCTTCCAGCTCTCGTTCACATCTTCGTTATCCCAGAGCACGCTCGGCATCTCGTCGGGAATGTAGCCGTGAAAGCGCCGCAGCCCCAGCCCTTGGGCAAAGGCTTCCATATCGTCATGAATGCTGGTCAGGTCTTCGATTGACATCGCTCTGCTCTTCTGCCGAATGCCCTGGATTGGCAAGGCCCGCCGCAACTCCCGGCGTCCGTTCATCATACTCCCGTCGCCAACTTCGCTGGCTGGTTCCCACGCCCGGCATTTTTCATCTGCAATTTATCATTCAGCCGCCAGCGTCCGTTCTATCACCATTGCAGACCTTGCGGGCGCAGGTTACTTCCTCCGCGTTTGCATTCGGCCACCCAGCCATCCCGGCGCTGCACTCCTGTAATGCGTCGGGCGGCCCGGTCGGTTGACCGGGACGCAACCGCATTCTAGGTTGAAGAAAGAAGTTCCAATCGGAGAGACGGCGTGCCAGAGCAAAGGATCGGTCGCATCAGAAAACAAGCGGGCTTCTCCATCCTTGAACTGCTCATCGTTGTGGGCATCATCATCATTGTGGCCGCCATTGTAATCCCGAACCTGCTGCGCGCCCGCGCCGCCGCCAATGAAGCTGCCGCCGTAGGGTCCTTGCGTGCCATCGATGCCGCTCAAATCGGCTATCTCCAGGTTTATCCGGATCTGGGCACCTACGCCTGCCAGTTGAGTTACCTCGGACCGCCCCTGGGCAGCGGCCCCGTCAACTCAACCGCCGCCGACCTCATCGACATGAACCTCGCCAGCGGCACCAAGAGCGGCTACGACTTCACCATGGACTGCACCCCTCCGGCCGGCAATGGCAGCACCGGCTATGAGGTCAAGGCCGCTCCGATTGGCGTCAGCATCACCGGTACCGCCTGCGGTTCCGATGCCGGCCGCTGCTTCTATACCAACTACTACGGCGGGGTCTACGTGTTGCTGGGTTCCGGCAGCAGCATGGGCACCGCATTCAAACTCGCCCCCATCAGCTAGCCAGCCGCTGCTGACGGGTGCGCTCCCCACTGTGATAAAATTTGGTTTTAGGCAGCGCCAGATTCGACACACACATCATGCTCTTTTCGAAAGAATACGTGGGCTACCTTGCCCGTCAAGTCGTCAAACGGCTGCAAGACAATCATTTCATTCAAACCAACGCCTTCGAGAACGTCGCCGAGCGCGTCCAGGCCGCCATGGTCGAAGAACTCAGCCTGGAAGACCGCATCAACGACGAAGTCCGCGTCATCCTCGAAGCCTATTCCGACGAGATGCGCAAGAGCGCGGCCAACTACCAGGAAATGTTCAAGCGGGTCAAGAACGAGCTGGTGAAAAAGTACAAGGCGGTGTTATGAGACTGTCGCGCGAAAAACTCAACAAACTCGCCTCGTCTTCCACCGAACAGCTCGCCAGCCTCAAGAACGTCGAGTTCCTGGAAGGCTACGACGATATCCGCCAGGAGATGCGCCGCATCCTCGAGGATCTGCTCGCCCACGAAGAGAAACTCGACAAAGCCGCCCGCCTCAAAATCGAGAGCCAGCGCCGCATCATCCCCGAAGGCACTCCCGAGTGGATGATCCTCTACCACAAGTACTACAACGAAGAGGTCAAGAAGCTCGGCATCTAGCCGTCCTGGATCATTCGCCGCTCTGCTTGCTTTTTGCGGATTTCACCATGAATCGCCAAGGTGCGCGTGGCCCGCATCTGCCCTCCTTTGGCGAATCTGGGACGCGGCGATCGCTCTCCAACAACGCCCCTGCCTACACCGCCTGTCCCGCGCTAAACCCCGAAGCCCAGGCCCACTGGAAGTTGTACCCTCCCAGGTGTCCGGTTACGTCCACCACCTCGCCCACAAAATACAATCCCGGAACCTTCTTCGACTCCATCGTCTGCGCCGAAAGCTCGTCCGTATCCACTCCGCCCGCCGTCACCTCGGCCTTGGCGAATCCCTCGGTTCCTGCCGGCACAAACGCAAAATGATGCAGCTGCCGCTCGGCTTCTTCCAGCGCCGCGTTCGTCCATTTCTTCAGGGGGTGCAGTTCCAGCCAGCGCTCCGCCAGCCGGATCGGCAGCACCTCGCGCAGCGCCGCTCCGGCCGCCACCACGTCGCGCCGCGCTCCCTCGGCCAGCAGTCGTGCAAACACCGGCCCGCCGGGAGCCCAATCCACGGTCACCGCCTCGCCCGTCCACCAGTAAGAGGAAATCTGCAGCATCGCCGGCCCGCTGAAGCCGTGGTGCGTGATCAGCATCTTCTCCCGGAAGCTCTGCTTGCCGATCCTGGCCACCACCTCGGTGGAAACTCCCGTCAGGTCGCAGAAGCGTTTGCTATCCGCCGGATTCAGCGTGAACGCCACCAGTGCCGGCCTGGGCTCAATCACGTTCAGCCCGAATTGCCGCGCCAGATCGTAGCCGAACGGCGTCGCTCCCATCTTCGGAATCGACAGCCCTCCGGTCGCCACCACCAGCGCATCGGACGCAAACTCATGCTCGCCGGTCACCGCCGTGAACTGCTCCGCGTGCCGCAGTTCGCGCACCTGGGTTGACAGTTTCACCCGCACTCCCGCCCGCACGCACTCTTCTTCCAGCATCGTCAGGATGTCCTGCGCGCTGCGGTCGCAGAAAAGCTGCCCCTGCGTTTTCTCATGCCATCCGATCCTGTGCTGTTCCACCAGGGCCAAAAAGTCCTCCGGCCGGTAGCGCGCCAGCGCCGATTTGGCAAAGTGCGGATTCGCCGAGATATAGCTGTCCGCGCCGCTCTCCAGGTTGGTAAAGTTGCAGCGCCCGCCGCCGGAAATCAATATCTTCTGCCCGGCGCGGTTTGAACTCTCCAGCACGGTCACCGAGCGGCCGCGCTTACCCGCCTCGATGGCGCACATCAATCCCGCCGCGCCAGCGCCGAGGACGAGAACGTCCGAATGGTACTTCATGCGGAAACCCTCCGCCAATTCCGAGTGACTGAATGTAATGGGAACCTCGGCTGCCAACCCCTCGAAAAGGGGGGGGCAACCACTTCCTTACGTTACGCCAGTTGCGCCCGCAGTGCCCAATCCACGCCGTTCCAGCCTCCGCCAACCGCGGCCGGCGCCGCCCGCATCCGCCCGGATGTTGTATTCCAAAAATTCAGCACACTATAAGCGCATCGAATGATCTTTCCATATAAGATTAGCTAGGAAACTCGGGCGGACATTTGCGCGAGACGGAGTTTGGTGACCATGACTCAGGCCATGCCGACGATGATTGAGACCATGCCGACACAAAACACCAGCTACTCCCGGGGCGCAGACAATCCTTCGCTCCTGGATCTCTGCATCGGCGAAGTGCTGGACCAGATGGCGGCCCGCTATCCGTCGTCGCCCGCGCTTATCCTCCGCCAGGAAGCTCTGCGCTTCACCTGGAGCCAGTTCCACGCCGAGGTGGAACGCACCGCCCGCGGCCTGATGGCCCTGGGATTTGCTCGCGGCGACCGCGTCGGCATCTGGGCCACCAACGTCTCGCAATGGGTGCTCATGCAGTTCGCCACCGCCAAAACCGGTGTCGTGCTGGTCAACCTCAACCTCCGCTTCCGCGCCCACGAGTTGGGATTCGTCCTCAAGCAATCCGGCTGCAAGGGACTGGTGATGGAGCGTGCCTTCCGCGACTGCGACTATGTCGAAACCCTGCGCCAGCTTGCCCCCGAGCTCGAATCCTCACTCCCCGGCCAGTTGCAGGCTGAACATCTGCCCGAGCTCCGCCAGGTCATCTACATCGGAAGCAATCCTCCCCCCGGCATGTTGAGTTGGAGCGAGATGCTCGCCCAGGGCGAGCGCGTCCCAGTCGCCGAACTGCGCGCCCGCGAAGCCAGCCTCGGGCCCCACGACACCATCAATATCCAGTACACCAGCGGAACCACCGGCACGCCCAAGGGCGCTGAACTCAGCCACTACAACGTGGTCAACAACGGCCGGTTCATTGGCGACTCCATGCGGCTCAGCGCGCGCGACAAGGTCTGCATTCCCGTACCCTTCTACCACTGCTTCGGAATGGTGCTGGGCAACATGGCTTGCCTCACCCACGGCTCCGCCATGGTCATCCCCGCCAGCTACTTCGATCCTCTGGCCACCATGCAGGCCGTACACGAGGAACGTTGCACCGCCGTTTACGGCGTTCCCACCATGTTCATCGCCGAGCTTTCCCATCCCCGCTTCGGCGAATTCGATTTCACCTCGCTGCGCACCGGCATCATGGCTGGGTCGCTTTGCCCCATCGATCTGATGCGCCGCGTCATCCGTGAAATGCACTGCTCCGAACTCACCATCTGCTACGGCCTCACCGAGGCTTCGCCGGTCATCACCCAGACCACCACCACGGACACCCTCGAGCGCAAGACCACCACCGTCGGCCGCGCCCTGCCCCATACCGAAGTCAAAATCATCGACCCGCAGACCGGCGGGGCAGTACCGCTCGGCGAAAACGGCGAGCTCTGCACCCGCGGCTACCTCGTCATGAACCGCTATCACAACGATCCCGACGGCACGGCCGCAACCATTGAACCCGACGGCTGGCTGCACTCCGGCGACCTTGCCAGCATGGACGAGGACGGCTACGTCCGTATCACCGGGCGCCTCAAGGAAATGATCATCCGCGGCGGAGAAAACATCTATCCCTGCGAGATCGAGGAGTTTCTCTACTCCTATCCCGGCATCCGGGACGTGCAGGTCATCGGCATCCCCAGCGAAAAGTATGGCGAGGATGTCATGGCGTGGATTATCCCCCACGAAGGCGTCACTCTCGAAGCCGCAGCCATCCAGGCCTTCTGCCGTGCCCAGATCGCCGGCTTCAAGGTTCCCAAGTTCATCAAATTCGTGGACAACTTCCCCTGCACCCCCAGTGGCAAAGTACAAAAGTTCATCATGCGCCGCATGGCCATCGAAGAAATGCACCTCGCGTAATTCACTTCACCAAGGCAGCACCGGGGCGCTGCGGCGCCTCATTTTTATTGCCCAAGTTAGAATCGTTCCATGGGGATCAGCCGGAGACCCGGCGGCCGGATTTAGAAATGACGCGCAGGAGAAAAACATCGGGATGAGTGGACCATCGTTCTGGAGCCGCCAACCCCTCGCCGGCATGGTCGCATCCGAGGTGGCCATCACGGTCTCCATCGAGTTGCTGGCGCGCCGCGCCCATCTCTCTCTGGCAACCATTCTCGTCGATCGCTCTGTGCTCGCGCTGGCCTTGCTGGTGCTTATCCTGCGCCCCGCGGCCGCGCAGTGGATGCCGCGCTCGCCGCGTCTGGCGCTGCTCCGGGTGGTCACGGGCGGACTCACGTTTGTCGGCTGGTTCGGGGCCATCGGATTGCTCAGCGGGCGCGTCACCCAGTCCGTCCTGCTGCTTGACGCGCTGATCCTCGCCTACGTGCGCGGCCCACGCCGCGCCTACGAACGCCGCACCCTGCTGGTGCTGGCCACGGCGCTCATCCTGTTCGCCGCCGAAGCCGTGCGCGAACCGGGAACGGTTTTGAACGCTCCCCGCGGCATTGTGTATGTACTCATCGCCCTGGCCTCGCGCGCCGCCACCTACAAGGTTTGGGAGCGCGCCCAGGGCAAGGACGAACATCTGTTCTGGCTGATCGCTCCGGCTCTGGCCGGGGCTGCGCTGGGCGGAATTTTTCTCAGCGTCAGCACCCGTAGCGCGCTGCAACCGCTCTCCCCGCTGATGTGGGGCGCGATGCTGCTGGTCGCCGGCGTCGGGCTCACCGGATATTTCTACATGAACACCGTGATGGCGCTGCTGGGCGCCTTCTACACCCGCGTAGTCGAACTGTGGCAGGTGCCCATGCTCTGGGCGATTCACCTGCTCACCGACCATGCCCAGGCCGACAGGATGCAGGGTGCGCTCGGCGCGCTGGTGGCCTGCGCTTCCGCCTACGCCTACCTGCAACAGCGCCGCGGCCAGGCTCAAGGGGACCAAGGCTCGGCTGCGATCAGCAAAGCTCGGGATGAGCCCAGGGACAAACGATAGGCAAGTTTGCCAATCCTTTTTTTTCCAAAGTTAACCACTTCGGCAATCGTTCCGCACTTTGCTCAACCATTGGCGCGTTGGTTAACTCTTACTCTCCAGCAATTTACCAAATCGCTAATCTTTAGCAAGAGTTTGCACTATAACTTGTGCACAAAGATGCTTCCGCGCTCACTTGGGAACGCATCCGCTCCCGTCACTTTGCCAGGTACTGCTCCCATTGCCAGAGCATGCGATTGAACAGATGCGTGCGCGCCTCCGGGCCGGCGATGCCGTGAGTCCTGCCGGGGTAGAGTTGGAGATCGAAGGGGCGTCCGGCGTTGATCATGGCATCGATGAACTGGATGGAATTCTGCAGGTGCACGTTGTCGTCGCTGGTGCCGTGCACCAGCAGCAAGCGCCCGCTCAATTTCGCCGCCGACTTTACGACGCTGGTTTTCTCGTATTCCCTGGCATTGTCCTTCGGCAGTCCCATGTAGCGTTCGGTGTAAGTCGAGTCATAGTTGTGCCAGTCGGTCACCGGGGAAACGCTGATCCCCGCCTTGAAGCGATCCGAGTGGGTCATGGCGTAGGCGGTCATGGTGCCGCCATAACTCCAGCCCCACCAGCCCAGGCGCGCCGGGTCCAGTTGCGGAAACCAGGCCAGTGCCTGGTCGAGCGCGGCGAGATTGTCACGCAGCTCCACCTCGCCAAGATGATGGTAAGCCGCCATGGCAAACTCGCGCCCGCGATTGCCCATGCCGCGATTGTCCACCTTGAGCACGGCGAAACCGTGATGCGCGAGCACCTGGTCAAAGGCGTCGATGGTGCGCGCGCCGTTGCGCACCTCCTGTCCGTGCGGGCCGCCGTAAGGATTGAGGATGAGCGGAACCTTGCCATTGATCTCCGCGGCGCTCCCGGCAGGCGGCAGCAGGAGCACGCCGCGCAAGGTTTGGCCGTCCTCGGCCTTGAAGTCCACAAACCGCGGAACCAGGGTGTCGTATCCGTCCCAGGTGTGCGAGGCCCATACCTGAGTGCACGGGCCAGCCACGGCGCAGATCTGCATCTTCGCCGTCCCGCCCAGCGCGCTGTAGGTGTCCACAAAGTACTTTGTGTCGCCGGTCATGGAGACCGTGTGCACACCCGGCTGCCGGGTCACGGGCACGGCATCGCCGCCTGCCAGCGCCACGGCGAACAGATGCTGCTGGCGGTCATCGCCCTTGTTCGCGTCCAGATACACGGTTCCCTTGGCCTCGTCCACGCCGAGCAGGTCATTCACCTCGTAGCTGCCCTGCTCCAGGCGCCGCTCCAACCTGGCGCCGGCTGCCAGTGGCTGGGCGGCATCAAAGCTATAAAGATAGACATGTGTGAATCCATCGCGCCAGCTCAGCCAGAGGAACCCGCTGCTGGAATCGAGAAAGCGCACGCCCTGGTGCTCGCCACGGCCCATGGCATCGTGCAGTTCAATGTAGTCGGGGTCGCTCTCGACCAGCACCCGCCGCGACTTTCCGGTGCGCACATCGATGAAATACAACGACTGCTCGTTCTGCGCCCGGTTCAGCACCATGGCCCAGGCCAGTCCGGGCCGCACCCAGCCAAAGCGGGGAATGTAGAATTCGCCTTTCACCCCGAGATCGATTTCCGTTGCCTTCCCGTCCAGGCCGGTCAACATCAGCTTGACCGTGGGATTCGGATCGCCCGCCTTGGGGTAGCGTTCCTGCTCGGTCTCCGGGTGAGTGGGAATCCAGTCGACGATTGGGTACTGCGGAACCGATGCCTCGTTCATCTGAAGATAGAGAATCTGGCGGGCGTCGGGCGACCAGAAATAATTCGATCGCACATCCAGCTCTTCCGAGTACAACCAGTCGACCTCGCCGTTGAGCAGGTCCGGGCCGCCGGCTTTGGTGAGCGCAACCTCGGCGCCGCCGCTGATGGGGCGCACATAAAGGTTATGATCGCGCACATAGCTGAGATACTTTCCGTCGGGCGAGAACTTGGGATCGCTCGATGTCTCCTTGGCGTCAGTCAACTGGCGGCCCCTGGAGGTGGCCAGGTCGAAAATCCAGAGCTGCCCCAGGGCATCGAACAGCAGGCTCCTGGAATCGGGTGACCACTGGTAGTCAGCCACGCCATAGCGGGCGCGGTTTTCACGTTGGCGGTCGTTTTTCAGTTTGCTGGTGGAGGGAACCAGCGAGGCCAGTTTGCCGGCTGCAACCAGTTGCGCGCTTTTGCCGGTGGCGGGATCGAAGTAGGCAAGCGAGTCCTGCTCGCCGTCGCCGCCGTGCTGAATGTAGGCGAGCCTGGTTCCGTCGGGACTCCACTGCAATCCCGCCGGCGGAAGGTCATGGAAGGCGGAGGTCCCGAAAATAGCCTCCACGGTGTACTGCTTCTTAGCCGGCGCCTGCTGCGCCATCGCCGTCACGGTTGCCAACGCGCACAGCGCCACAAGCGATCTGGATATGCTCAATGAAATCCTCCGCCGGAGCCATCGGCTCCACTGGCGAAGGTAAATCCGAAGCGGCGGGAGTTGCAAGGTGAGCCGCGCTGCTGGCCGCGGCGCGGGAAACTGGCAATCTTGCCGTGGCCATGGCGACAGAAATCCCTGGCCTGACCTGACGTGCTAAACTTTGTACTCACGACTTTCCCGGGTGTTCATGCCGACCGATCTTGAAAAGCTCGTCGAACTACAGGAAGTTGATCTCGAACTAGCGCGGCTCAACGCGCAACTGGCTGGGGTGCCCAAGACCCTTGCGCGCATTGACGCGCAACTGGCCAGCGCCCGCAAGCGGGTGGAGGATGCACGCGCCGCCATCAAGGCGGGAGAGACCTCCAAGCGCCAGTACGAGCAGGAGATCCAGGCTCTCAACGACAAGATCCTCAAGTTCCGCAGCCAGTCCTCGAGCATCAAGAACAACGAACAGTACAAGGCGCTGCTCTCGGAAATTGCTCACGCCGAGGGCGAGATCGCCGGCTACGAGGAGAAGATTCTGGAGCTGATGTTGAATGCCGACTCCCTGCAGTCGCGGCTGGGGGAAGCCGAGACGGCGTTAAAGGCGGAGTCCGCCGAAGTGGAGCGGCAGAAAACGGAGACCGAAGCCGCCGCCGCCGCAGACCGGGCTGCCGCCGCCAAAGCCCATGCCAGAAGCCAGCATCTGCGCAAGGCGGTGGATGATACCTTGCTGGCGACCTATGACCGCATTCTGAAATCACGCGGCCATGCCGTGGCCGAGGTGCTGGAACATCGCTGCACCGCCTGCCAGGTGATGCTGCGCCCGCAGGTGCTGTCCAACATCCGCGCGGCGCAGGAAGTTGTGCTGTGCGACTCCTGCGGGAGAATGCTCTACTACCTGCCGGAGCACAATGTAAACATCGCGGCCGCCAACGCCAGTGGAATTGCGCACCAGGCGGAGTGGGAATGGATGTTCGTGCCGTCGATGGGCAGCAGCGGCGCCTTTGTGGTGTTCACCAATCACAAGGGCAACGCCACAATGAAGGCGTACGACGCCGTGACCGGCGAGGCGATTGCGCGCCGGGTGGAAAAGAACGCAATCTGCCAGAAGATTTTTGCCGACGAGATCCGTAACGCGCGCAATCTGTTTGTGGACGAGGCGAACCTCGAAGACAAATACAAGGATCAGTTGCCCCCCGAGTTGTTGGACGACCTCCGCCATCAGCTTCCCGAGGCATAGCCGGCGCGCCCTCGAACACCATCGTCGCGTGCGCCCGGCGCCGGTCTCCGCATGAAAGCAAAAAGCAAAACAAACCCGGCTCCGGTGGCGCGCGTCACCGTGAACGCACACGCGGTGGCACGGCTGCGCGGCGGCCATCCCTGGATTTTCAAATCCGATATTGAGCGCGTCGATCAGGCGGCGCCCGGCGCCTTGGTGCGGGTGGAAGACCAGCACGGCAAGCCGCTTGGAGCCGCGTTCTACAGCTCCTGCTCGCAGATCGCGCTGCGCATGATCGCGCCGAATCCGGTGGAGGCCGAGAAGCTTCCCGAACTGCTGCGCTACCGCGTCCGCCAGGCGATTGCGTTCCGCCAGCGCGTGGTGCGCGACGCCGACGCCTTCCGCGTGCTCTTCAGCGAGGCCGACCTCACCCCCGGCCTGATCGTGGACAAGTACAACGACATTCTCAGTTTCCAGGTGCTGACCCAGGCCATGGACGCGGGGTTCGCGCGCCAGATTCTGCAGGAGGAATTGCAGGCGGCGTATGCTCCCGAGACAATTCTGGAGCGGGTGGATGGGCGCATCCGGGAACTCGAAGGCCTGGAACCGCTGGCGGACCAGGTGGTATATTCGCGGCTGAAAAAGCCCCGAACCGCGACCATCTTTCACCTGAACGGAATCGCATTCCATTACGACGGCAGCGCCGGACAGAAGACGGGAGCGTTTCTGGACCAGCGCGAAAACTATGCCGCCGCCGAGCGCTACGGGCGCGGACGGGCACTGGAAATCTGCACCTACCAGGGCGGCTTTGCGCTGCACCTGAATCGCGTCTGCGAACAGGTTACCGCGGTTGACATTTCCGCCGAGGCGCTGGCGGTGGCCGAGCGGAACCGCGCCCTCAACGAGCAGAAGGCGATCGAATTTGTGCAGGCCGACGCCTTTGAACTGATGCGGCAGTATGCCGACGCGGGCCAGCGCTACGAGACCATCGTGCTGGATCCGCCGGCCTTTGCCAAGTCGAAGAGGAACGCCGAGGACGCGCTTCGCGGCTACAAGGAGCTGAATCTTCGCGCCCTCAAAATGGCGCGCAACGGCGGCGTGCTCGTCACCTGCTCGTGCTCGTTTCATGTCAGCGAAGCCGATTTTCTGGCGATGCTTTCCAGCGCCGCGCTGGATGCCCGCCGCAATCTGCACATCGTTGAAAAACGGATGCAGTCGGCGGACCATCCGGTGCTGCTCAATGTTCCGGAGACGCATTACTTGAAATGCATCGTCTGCTCGATCTTCTGAGGCACTGTTGGCGGGCAGGAACCGGCCGCCCAACCTCGGGCGGCCTTTGTTTGGCGGTGAAAGCGCGGTGTCTTCAAATGCCATCCTCGCACTCAGTCCAAACCCCGGCAGGGGTGAGTAGTTTCGTGGCGGCTCGCGACTCCGGCGCCTCGATCGGGTTGGAAGCGAAGGCTGGATAAGTTGCGAAAGTGGCAGATTTCCGCGCCGCTTTCCTAGACTCGGCGGCCTGCCTGTGCTGCAATGAAAGGGAACCCCTATGACGTGCGTAGTGTCCAATGAGATGGCGGGAGGGTTGTCGCCGGTGCCTGCGGGCGAACTGGTGGTGGGGCCGCTGCCCGCACAGGGGCAGGTGGAGTTTTCGCTGGTGGTTCCCACCCGCAATGAGAGCCATAATCTCGCCGAACTGATTGGACGGCTGACGCCAGCCATCGCCTCCGAGGTGGGGAATTCCTACGAAATCATTGTGGTGGACGACGACAGCCCGGACAAAACTTGGCAGGTTGCCGCCGCCATGGCCGCCAGCGATTCCCACGTAGTGGCCTTGCGCCGGATGGATGAACGCGGACTGGCGACGGCCGTGGTGCGCGGCTGGCAGGCTGCTCACGGCAAGTTGCTGGGCGTCATCGACGCCGACCTGCAACATCCTCCCGAAGTGACCGCGCAGTTGATTGCAGCCATGCGGGCGGGCGCCGACCTGGCGGTGGCGAGCCGCGAAGCCGAGGGCGGCGGCGTGAGCGACTGGAGCCTGCTGCGGCTGCTGATCTCCAGGGGATCACGGGCTCTTGGCAAACTGTTGCTGCCCGGCGTACTGGGGTTGGTTTCCGATCCCATGACGGGATTTTTCGTGATCCGGCGGACAGCCATTCAAGATTTGCTGCTGGCGCCGTGCGGTTACAAGATTCTGGTGGAAGTGCTGGTCCGCGCCCGCATCCAGAGCATCGTCGAGGTGGGATACGTTTTTCGTTCGCGACAGCGCGACCAGAGTAAGGCTTCCGTGCAGGTCTTTGTCGATTATGTGCACCATCTTTTCCGGCTGCGCAGAGGCGCCCGTGCCCGCCTTGGCACGCCGGCGCGCGCCAGGATCCAAGCGAAGACCACCACGGCAGGCAAGTAAACAGGGAAAACAGCGGAACCGGGCAGGCTATAATTGCCTGCGCACATGACTCTAACCACTGGCACAAAGCTCGGGCCCTATGAAATCCTCTCGCCCTTAGGCGCCGGCGCCATGGGAGAAGTGTACCGTGCGCGCGATACCAGGCTCGGGCGCGACGTGGCGATCAAGGTATTGACAGCGGCGTATGCGAGGGACCCGGACCGGTTGCGACGGTTTGAGATTGAAGCGCGCGCCGTCGCCACGCTCGACCATCCCGCCATTCTTTCCATCTACGATGTTGGCCAGCATGACGGCGCGCCGTACCTGGTTTCGGAGTGTCTTGAAGGCCACTCGCTGCGGCAGGAGTTGAGCGGCAGTGCCTTGGGGCTGCGACGCGTGGTGGAATACGGCAGCCAAATTGCGCAGGGGCTGGCGACCGCGCACGACAAGGGCATCATCCATCGCGACTTGAAACCGGAAAACATCTTTGTCACCGTGGACGGACGGATCAAGATTCTCGATTTCGGGCTGGCGAAACTGCTGAAGCCGGAAGCCGCTGACGGCGAATGCGCGACCCAGGGAACCCTGCCGCAGGAAACCTCCGCGGGTGTGGTTCTGGGTACCGTCGGCTACATGGCTCCGGAGCAAGTGCGGGGCGAAGCCGCCGACGCACGTTCCGACATTTTTGCCCTGGGAACCGTTTTGTACGAGATGGTTTGCGGCCAGCGCGCCTTCCGGCGGGATACCACGGCCGAGACCATGACGGCGATCCTGAAAGAAGAGCCCGCGGAGCTGAACACGCCGGACAAGCCCGTCCCACCGGGGCTGGACCGGATTGTGCGGCGGTGCCTGGAGAAAAAGCCGCTGCAGCGGTTTCAATCGGCGCGCGATCTTGCCTTCGATCTCGAAGGTCTTTCGGAGGTTTCCGCCACCGGCACAACCGGGGTGAAGGTGTCCGCTCGGCAGCCGCACCGATGGCTGATGCCGCTGGTTGCCGGTGTGCTGCTGGTGATTGCCGCAGGAGGAGCGGGCTGGCTGTTGCCGCGGGGCGCAGGTTCGATGGTTCTTCCTTCTTACCACCAGTTGACCTTCGAACGGGGCCTGGTCTACGCCGCACGGTTCGCGCCCGATGGACGCTCGGTTTACTACAGCGCGAGTTGGAAGGGCGAGCCTCTGCAGCTCTATTCGACGGTCGCGGGCAGCCCGGAGTCGCGCCCGTTGAATCTGCTGGACTCGACACTGTTTGCGGTTTCCGCTTCCGAGATGGCGATTTCAGCCGGTTGCAAAGACCAGTACATTGGCAACTGCCAGGGTACATTGGCGACGGTGCCGGTTTCCGGAGGGTCGCCACGAGAGATCGTAGAGGACGCCATCTCCGCGGATTGGACCTCGGACGGCACTGAGATGGCGATCCTCCGGCAGGTCGGGGGAAAGTACCGCGTGGAATTTCCGCGCGGCAAAGTGATTTACGAAAGCGACCGTCCGCTGCGGTTCCTGCGGATTTCGCCGCGTGGGGACGCGGTTGCATTCGCGGAGTTGATCGGCGTTGACGGCGATGCAGGATGGGTGATGGCCGTGGACCGGAGCGGCAAGCAACGGATGCACTCGGCGACGTTTGTCAGCGTCGAGGGGCTGGCGTGGCCTCCATCGGGAGCAGAAGTGTGGGTGGGAGCGAGCGCGCACGAGGGCTGGGCCGACGCCATCCATGCCTTGCGTTTCAATGGCACCGAGAGGATTGTGCTGCGGCTGCCAGGCATGCTGAGGCTGCACGATGTGTCCCGGGACGGCCGGATCCTCATGTCCAGGGAATTGTGGCGGAGCGGATTGCAATACCGGGTTCCGGGGAACCCGGAAGAACGCGACCTCTCCTGGCTGGACTACGCGACCTTGAGAGATCTCTCGCCCGACGGCGCCGAGGTCGTGTTCGACGACTGGGGATCGGCGGCGGCGGACTCAGGGCTGGCTTACTTGCGAAAAACCGACGGGTCGGCGGCAGTCAAGCTGGGCCCATGGTCTTCGCCTGTCCTGTCCCCGGATGGGACGCGAGTGTTAGCTTTTGAAGCCACAACAGTGGGCTCGCACCATTTTGCCTTGTTGCCAACCAGAGTGGGGGAGCCGCAGATTCTGAATTCCGTTGGATTCCAACAATCCGGTTCGATGGGTTGGATGCCCGATGGCAAGGCAGTCTATTTCGCCAATAACGACGGTCATGGATGGCGAATGTTCGTCCAGGACCTTGTTGGCGGCGAACCGCGTGGGGTTACGCCCGTGATTTCGGTGAAGCCGTGGCACTTTGAATCCCACCTTGTTTCACCCGATGGCAAATACATTTTTGCGCGCGAGTTAAACGGGAAGGGCGGGCTCTATCCAATCGCAGGGGGAGAACCCCGAACCCTTGCCGGCTGGTTGCCGGAAGACAATTGGATCGAGTGGTCGGCGGATGGGAGCTCGGCTTATGTGTACCACGACGAAAAACAATCCGCACCGGTGTACCGGCTCGATCTTGCGACTGGCAAGAGACAACGGGTGGCGACGCTTGGCCCGAACGACCCCGCCGGAGTGACTGCCGTTCTCAACGTCCGCATGACGGCCGACGGCAAGTCGTACGCCTATTCCTTCGATCGGGAATTGTCGGACCTGTTCGTGGTGGAGGGAGTCCGCTGAACAGGCTGAGAGCGACAAAGGCACGGGCTTGCGGGAGTGCTGGGCTTGGGCATTTGGTGAGCTCGACGGCAACGCCAGGCAGGCCCCGCGGTTTGCAATCGCGGAGAGCGGATGGCCCTGTCCGGCTACGTCGATGGATGATTCCGAGGAACGCGCAATGCGAAGACGATGTCGCTTTGCCGCGACGCCGGCCTTGGCGGACTTGTCGCGGGCACCTCTTGCGAGGTCCGAGGTTGTCCAAACAGGACCTGCCGGATTAAGGTTGGGCACGCTCTCTGGGCGTAGCGCTCTGCAGGCAAGGGTGAGCCCGCAGACACGATCTTGGCACCGGAATTTTGGGCTACTCCGAACGCTGTGCTAAATTGTTGATACCACTCCCTCGCCGGGATGGCGGAACTGGCAGACGCAGCGGACTCAAAATCCGCCGATCGCAAGGTCATGGGGGTTCGATTCCCCCTCCCGGCACCAAGAAATAAAGCGGTTGCCGTGAAGGGGTTACAGCCCTCTTAGTGCGTCAGCGTTTGGGGCGCCTGCAACTGGGTATGCTGGGCAGCGTAACCGGGTTCGTGACTCATCGTGACTACTGCTGCATCTTCAATCGCCTTCTCTGCCTGTTGAAGCATCCGCATCGCATCCACAATGTCAGTGCGGCTCACGATGGCGTAACACTCAAACACAGAGCGGGTTTACTATCCGCCGATCTTCATGATTACACCCTCTGCAATTCCAGCCCGGCGAAGGTTGCGGGCTACGATCCTGCGGAGGTCATGGAAGATCAGGCGCGCGTATCCGGATCGCTTCGCTTTACACTTTTTGTTCGGGCAACGCTGTCCTGATACCTTTGGGGCCGAACAGCGCATGCGCGTCACTGTTCCAGCTCCGGCGCGCACGCAAGGGCCGCCTTGGAATACGCAGGTAGCGTTTTCCACCCCCGCACCGGCCCGGCGGCCGGATGTTCGCATGGAAAAATCATGGCGGCAGCGCTGGGCCGTATTGATGGTTGGCGGAGCGATTCGGTCCCCGAGTGGTGATTCAGCGTGAGATTGCGGGGCATGGTCCTCAACCTTCTCTGGCCAACACGCGGTGTCACAAACGCCGGGGCGGGACAATTCTGCCCTCGACAAGACCTTCGCCCTTATCGATGGCTAGGGTTGGCAGAGAGCCACCTGACGAGGCGGTTGTCTGCCAGCATGCTGCGGCGGATCGCGATGCTGCCGCTCGCGGCAAGTTAACGGCTGGCGGTAGAGAACGCAAACGAATCGCTGAAAATCCGTGAGGAGGGAGAAGTGTCGGAGAAATCGGCGGGGATTCTCTGGAAGACGCGCCACCAAATCCCAGATTGGAACGGAACCGCCCTGCTCTTCAAGCGCAGACGGGGGTTTTGGTCCTCAAGACCGGCTACCAGTGGTAAAAGGGAGGCGCATCAGAGCGGAAAAGGGGATTCCTGCTCGGGTTTTCCGGCACGCTCGCCCGGTACATAGTCGGCAGCGTGCCAGGCTAAGGTGGGCCAGACCGGGGCCTCCGCACAACCGTTCGCTGCCGGATGAGTCATTCTCGCCTTGAATTGCGCAATCTGTGTGAGTAGCTGAAGCGGGCTGGTAAAGGAGGGCTCGTATGCATCTTCGCAGGGTTTCGGCGCTTTACGCGTTCATCGTAGTTCTGGCCTGTCTCCCGGCCATCCCTCAGGAGGCCGCGAAGGCGGCAGTGGGACCGGTAACCGGCTCCTACACCGTGCTTCAGAGCGTCCTGCTCGGGCCGGGTTCTCAACGAGTGCAACTGCGTGTGGACCTGGTTAACCACGGCGACGACGCTCTGAACCTCGAGATTCTGGGCGTGGCCACTGCCCTGACCCATGCACAAGGGGTTCGGCCTTCGATCAAGTCCGTGGCGCTGGCTCCGTATGGCGCGCAGTCGCTCACCCTGGAGTTTGTTGTCTCCCGGGGCGAATACGCCCGCTGGCAAGCGGACCCGCGGCACAGGCTGGCGGCTCGGGTTACGCCGTCCTCCGGAGAAGCGCGCCTCAGCACAATCTCACTCGGCCGGACGTCCGGCGGGAAGGGAGAATAGCCATGCGTCATCGAGCGATCACCTTGGTCTCAGGGCTCCTTCTTGGGTTGGCGGTCACCTCCGTAGCGCAGAACGCGGTGACCACTGTGGCCGGCGGAGGCCCCAACAATGTAACGGCACGCTCGGCCAGTCTGTGGGCTCCCGCAGGACTGGCCCTCGACAGGAGTGGAAACCTCTATGTCGCGGCTCCCGACTCTTACCGCGTCTTCAAGATCACCCGGGCAGGCGTGTTGACGGTGCTTGCCGGCAACGGCGTGTACGACCTGGATAACAGCAGCGTGGCCGCGACCAGCACCCCCTTGTATGCGCCTGAGAGCGTCGCGGTTGACTCTTCCGGCAACATCTACTTCACCAACGTCCTGCGGGAGCTGTTCGTCGGCGCGGTGCTAGAAAAAGTTGACGGCTCGACAGGAATCCTCACCGATGCACTCGGCAACTTTGAGTACGGCGACTTCAACTACGGCGAATTTGTCTATATCGATGCTTCGGACAATGCTTTCCTCGTAGAGCCAACGAAATGCGATGTTCTCCAGGTGGACCTCACGGAGCAGACGTCCACGGTGGTCGCCGGGGTGACCGGCAGTTGCGGATACAGCGGTGATGGCAAAGTAGCAACCCGCGCCTTACTGAATGCCCCGGCAAGCATCTACGTGGACGCGAGCGGAAACATGTACATCGCGGACACAGGAAACAATGTCATTCGCAAGGTGAACGGCACAAGCAAGGTCATCAGCACCATCGCCGGCAACGGAAAAGCGGGCTACAGCGGCGATGGCGGCGCACCAACCAGCGCGGAACTCTCCGCCCCTGAGGGCGTCTTCCTCGACGGCGCCGGTGACCTTCTCATTACCGACACCGGCAACCACGTGGTGCGCAAAGTGAGTGGCGGAAAGATCGCCACCATTGCCGGCAACGGCAAAGCGGGCTACACCGGCGATGGCGGCTCGCCCACGACTGCCGAACTGAACGGACCGGCCTTTCTGATGCTCGATGGCAGCCAGAACCTGTACATTTCCGATGCCCAGAGCAACGTGATCCGTGAGCTGGTAAAGCAGACAGGAGACATTCAGACCTTCGCGGGCAACGGCCTGGGCCACTATTGCGGTGACGGCGGTGCGGCAACGCGCGCGCAACTTGACGACCCGTCCGGTGTCTCCGCTGACAGCTTTGGCAATCTCTTTATTGCCGACACCTCGAACAACGTGGTGCGGGAGGTGGCTGCCGCAACCGGCAAGATAACCACCGTTGCGGGTACCGGCACAGAGGGTTACAGCGGCGACGGCGGGAAAGCCACACAAGCCCAACTCAGCGTGCCCTATAGCGTCTTCGCGGACGCGAACGGGAACGTCTTCATCGCTGACACCGGCAACCACGTAGTGCGCGAGGTTCAGGCCGCCACTGGAGAGATCGTCACCGTGGCGGGCAGCGGCGTACGCGGGTACAACGGTGACGGCGGCCAGGCCACCAGCGCGGAGTTGGATAGCCCGGCAGGCGTATTTGTGGACCGCTCCGGCAACTTGTTCATCGCGGATGCCAATAACAACGCCATCCGCGAAGTGTCGGCAAGAACCGGAGCAATCACCACGGTAGCCGGCAACGGCACCTTTGGCTATTCGGGCGACAACGGCCTGGCCACCAGCGCCTCCCTGATGTTCCCAATGGGCGTGTACGTGGACGCCAGCGGCAGCATCTTCATCGCCGACACGGACAACAACGTAATTCGCGAGGTAAGCGCCTCAACCTGGAAGATTTCAACCGTCGCGGGCAACGGCACCTGCGGCAATACCGGCGATGGCGGCCAAGCCACCGCGGCCGAGATCTGTGCACCCTCCGGCGTGTTCGTGGATGGCGGCGGAAACATCTTCTTCACGCTGCCGCAGAACAACTACACCGAAACCGGAAATATCGTGCGCAAGGTGGCATCCGGAACGCACATCATCAGCACGGTTGCGGGCAATCCCACGGTGGCCGGATTCCAGGACAGTTCCAAGGCCGCGAACGCCTTGTTCGACGATCCAATTGGCCTGACCGGAGATAAATCGGGCAACCTGTACCTGGCCGACCTCATGACCGGCCGGATACGCAAGATCGCCGGAGTCCAAGTGAGCGACATTACTCCTCCGGCACCTGCCCCCACCTTCTCGCCGGCCGCCGGAGTTTATCCTTCGGCGCAGACGGTCACTCTACGGGATGCCGCCAGCGGCGCCACCATTTACTACAGCACTGGCAGCACGCCGCCCACCACGGCCTCTAACAAGTACACTGCGCCTCTCGATATTTCCAGCACCACCACGATCAGCGCCGCGGCCACGGCCAGCGGAGAGCAGCTGAGTCCAGTGTCGCAGGCGACGTATACGATTGTCAGTACCGCGCCAGCGCCCGCATTCTCGCCGCAGCCCGGTACCTTCACTTCCGCACAATCGGTGAGCCTGACGACCCATGTTGTCGGGGCAACCATCCACTACACCACCGACGGCAGCACCCCAACCTCCACGTCGCCGGTTTATTCGGCCCCCATCACGGTTTCCGCCACCACCACAATCAAAGCCGCGGCGCTGGCGAGCGGCTTCCATTCGGCTACGGTCGGCGTGGGGAAATACACCATCGAAACGGCTGTGCCGCCGCCATCGTTTTCGCCTCCGCCGCGTGGCTACTGGACGGCGCAGTCAGTAACCCTCAATGCAAGCACCTCGGGCGCCAAAATCTACTACACCTTGAACGGCTCCACCCCGACTTCCGGGTCAACCAAGTACGGCGGCGCCATCGCGGTGACCAACAGCACGACCATCAAGGCGATCGCTGTCGCGGGCGGAGTAAGCAGCACGGTCGCAACCGGCGTTTATGCGATTGATACCCGGCGGCTGCTGGAACAGCGCGTGCTTGCCCAGGAAGGGCTGGCAATGGGACTGGCTACGCAGACGTTCATCAGCCAGATAGCGCTCTCCCAGGACACGCTGATTTACTCTCCCTCGCCCGGAAAGTGTGTCGACCTGGACGCCACGATGTTCTCGCTGTCGAGCTCCGGGCACATTGGCGGGCTGATTGTGGATTCCATGTCGGACTATGAGGACCGAAACCTGATTGGTCCGGGATTCGGTACTGCCTATTACGACAGTGCCTGCACCAAGAAATGGGCCAAGGCTGAGCTCTCCAATCCGGTCCTCGTACTTGGCTATAACTCCGGCGGCTATACTCTTGCCGGCTCGACCGACGAGACTGCCACCTTCTACGACCTGGCTGGTTCAGAGTCGGGTACCATGACCCTTACCGAGGCCATCAATGTGGCATTACTGAACGCCGGAGCCCAGGCGTCCACCCGCGGCTTGGCGCTGTTTACGCCCAAGAGCGGGGCGCCGCCGGCCCAACTGGCGCTCGCCTGTGCGCTCAACCTGGCAGAGTTCCAGGAAGGAGTACCGGCGTTGTGCAACGGAGGCGTCGCGCAGGACTTCCCAGTTCTGGACCTGGCTCTCGGAGTCACCTTGCCGCTCTACTTCACCCCTGTCCTTAACCCCGGCATCGCTTGGACAGGGTCCCAGTACATTGGCGTGAGCGCGGGCGGAGACCTGTTCACCTCTGTCAGTGGCACCACCTGGACAGCGCGCACTTCGGGAACCGCCAATACTCTGCGAGCCGTTGCGGCATCGGCTGATGTGGTGGTGGCCGTGGGCGTGAGCGGAACCATCCTGCGGTCCACCAACCAGGGAAGTACTTGGGCTGCGGTGACCTCCGGCACGACTGGCAATCTGACTTCGGTGGTGTGGACCGGAACCCAGTTTGTCGTTGTTGGAGGCTCAGGCGGGACAGCGGGAATCATTCTCACCTCGCCCGATGGAACTACATGGACCTCTCATAGCACCGCAGTTGCGTCGGTCCCGCTGGCCAGCGTGACTTGGTCGTCAACATTGTCGCGGCTGGTCGCGGTGGGCGTGGATTCTTCCAGCGCCTCTGCCATTCTGACCTCGACGGACGGCATCAAGTGGACCGCCGCGACCCTCAACGACGAGTACTCCACCGCCGGGCTGGAGAATGTGATCTGGACGGGTACGCAGTTCGTCGCCGTGGGAGACGCGGCCTACAATTTAGTGCCTATGGTGGCGATTTCAGCGGACGGATTGACCTGGCAAGCCGGCTACCTGCATGGCATTGATTCCATTCCCGTCTCTGATGTCAACCTTTATGGCGTGGCTTGGTCGCCGCAGCGGAACCTGTACGTGGCAGTGGGCAGCAATGGGACGATTCTGTCCTCGCCCGACGCCAAGACCTGGACAATCAGCACCTCGCACACCACCCAAAATCTAACTGGCGTGACCTGGTCGGGGAGCCAGTTCCTTGCGGTTGGAGTAGCGAACATAGTGCTGACCTCGCCGGACGGGGTTGCCTGGACGGTTCGCACTTCGGCGCCGCATTACGGGGAGATGGTTCGCTTCCACAGCGACAGCTCGGCGGTGGTATCCGGAGCGCTGGGAGCATTGCAGATGAGCGTCTCCAGCGGCGGATCGGCAACCATCGCAGGCGGAACACCTTACGGATCGCTCGTTCTCAGTGGCTACGCGGGAGACATGGCCGTGTTTTCGCCGGCGCCGACGGCCTGGACTCTGACGGACGCCAGCAACGGCCAGCAGTTAAGGGTGGCGCTGAACAACAGTACCGCCCACGCCTGCACAGGTACCATCATCGCGACCGCGACCGGCGATACTCTCGCCACGTTTTCCGTGGACCCGGGAGGCAACGGGAGTATCACCTATTCCGATGGCACTACGGCGGCGATTGCAAATTGGGTGTTGGCGGATTGAAGCGCGCGCACGTCACGCATCGGGCAGAAAGGAATCGTGCAGGCGAAGGGGAGAGCGGCGAAGGTAGAAGACGTTGTCGACGCCGCTCTCTGCCTGGCACAAGCAGGTCAAGTAACAGGAGAGGTGCGCACGTGGATGGTGAGGTCCACGCTGGCCGTCGGCAGCCGCCAGAAGTTCAATTCACGCTGGCCGGTCACTGCTGGATCAAGAGGCAATAGTACTTACTCGCCCTCCCTGCACCATTAGAATCCATGAGGCACTCATCTACAGCGGTTCCTAACTCGTGCTGCGCGCCGTTTTACCAGGGTTTACGAATTCCCGGCATTTGAGCGGCGGGAAGAGCAATCGGCGCCAATTCTAGAGCCATTGCACACTGAGCGGTTTTCTGGGAGGTACCAGCCGATACGAATACTTGCGTTCTCCGAGCATGAGGCCGCCGTGTACGGTGTAGTTCTCCGGGACCGACAACGCCTGGCGGAGTGGGGCATGAGCCTCAGATACACGGGTCAGGTAACCGGCCCAGCAGGCACCGAGACCGCGAGCCTCTGCGGCCAATTCCAGAAAGGTCAGGGCAATGGCGCAATCCTGTTTTCCCCATTGATAATCCGACGGGGTGCAGGCCAGGATCACCGTGGGGGCGCCACGCAATACAACGTCATATCCCCTTGCCCATTGCTCCAACTTTATCGGAGAGATGTCCGAGGTCCGCAACCAGTTCATCGCTTCCACGGACAGTGCGTGTACTTTGGCCGGATCGTTGGCGACAATCCAGTGCAGTTTCTGCGAGTTGTGTGCGGTGGGAGCGCGCCGGGCCACGTCCAGCAGTGCCTGCAATGTTTCCCTGGCGATGGGCCGGTCTTTGAATTCGCGCACCGACCGGCGGCTCATCAGGAAACCGTCGATGACGGCAGGAGCCGGTAGTTGTTTGGAGGCAAGCAAAAACTCTTCTTGCGGGAGGCCGCTGTGAGTCAGGGCACCGTAGTCACAGACGGCAACGCAGTGACCACAGAGAATGCAGTTGACCCCGGGAACCTCTTCGGGAAACTTCTCCTCATTCCGAGTAAGAACTCCGGACGGACAAACGGCCGCGCAGGCACCGTCTTTCTTACACAGACTTGTATCAACCTCGATCTGTTTCATGCGAAATTCTCCCTGTTCCCTTGCGGCCAGACCGCCGAATGTCTTTTGCTTTAGTGTACTCCCGATGGCCACACGTGCAGCATGTCCCAGGCAGCATCCTATGAACGAGGTTAGTTCTCCGGCGTGGGGAAACTACTTACTGCAGAGGTTGGTCCGTGGAAGTGGCAATTACCGTGGAGTTGAAGCGGATCACCGCGGAATTATCGCTATGGAAGTAACGCGTGCCGGTGGTGCCCAGGGCGACGGGATTCGCGTTCGACGAGTAAGTGCTGATAGGGGTCTGGGCGGCGGCGGTAATGTTGAAATTATATCCGCTCTTCAGGCACGGAGCGGTTCCCACTCCCGTGGCACAGCCCAGCACATTGTCCAGCAGGTTGGCGTTCGCTGAAGTGGAGGTGCCGCCCGGGGTCGCGCCCGGTCCCAGCGTATTCAAGTCAGGGGCAAAGCCCAGGGTAGGATAAGTCGAGGCATAAGAGACCTGACAGGTGTCAATGTTGCGCAGTGAGTCCACGGCTGAAGCTTCATTCGCGGACATGCGGGCATGCAGAAAACTTGGGATGGCGATGGCAGCGATGATCAGGATGACGGCAACAACTATCATCAATTCGATGAGCGAGAAACCGCGTTGTTTTCCCACCTGACACTCTCCAGTGATTCTTGACCGGGGCTGGTATGGTGCAAGAGCGCTGGCGATGATTCTGTGGGACGCGACCGCAACCGTCAAGAAAAACCGCAGCCGAGCGAGGTTACGATAGGGAGCGCCCCGCAGTTCTGGAATTGGAGAAAGGATAACAACATCCTGCCTTAAGACATGGGATGGGTAAGTGCCGCACCCACCTTACCCATCCTCGGTGCGATGATTTCGTAGGCGGAAATGAGTTCGCGCCATCGCTCTGGAATCACGATGGACGTTTTGGCCTCATAGTTGTAGGCGACCATGGCCGAGTGCACGCGGGCGGCACGAAGCTTACGAGTCTCGCTCCAAATCTCGGACTCGAAGTCGAAGGATTTGCGTCCGATCCGGGAGACGCGGCATGCGACCGCGACTTCCTCGCGGTAGGTGAGGGGCTGTTCATAGTCAAGCTCCATCCTTGCCAGAATGATGCCGTTGGCCCCGGCCAATGATTCCTTGAGCACTTCGGCGAAGTAGATGCAACGCACGGTCTCTACCCAGACTACATAGGATGCGTTGTTGACATGTTGCAACATGTCCACGTCACAGAACGGGACACGAAAGCGGGTGATGCATCGAAAGTCAGTAAGGGCCATTGCTTCGCTCCAACGAAGCGTGACAGCTTCGCGGCCTTCTCCTGTCTCAACATTGATTCCAACCCGGCGCGAAAATTCACCCAGAGCCGGCCATGGGTGACCCACGTTGCGTTCCCATACGGGGATGGAATAACAACCTACGGCAGAGAGCCAATGCGGCCCTGCCCTTGAACGCTCAAACGCCCGCTTGCGCCCTCATCCGCGTAGCAGGCTACGATCTCACCAAAATAGATCCGGTGAAAGTCATCGTTCTTATAGAACTGCTCACGCACGCTCTGCGCCAGCGCATCGGGCGCCATGTCAACCCGCTGGACGATCCTGCACTCGTAATGCACAACGCATTCGCGGATGATTGGGGAGCGTACTTCGCGGCTTGGAACCGGCGTCAGTTGCGCCTCCTGAAACTTATCGTGCTCTTGTCCCGAGATGCTCCCGCAAAGGCTGGCAGCGGCCGACAGTTCGGGCGGGAGTACGTTGACGGTGAAGTCGCTAACCTGCTCTATTAACTTGTAGCTGTGGCGTGAGTGCCGGACGAGAACGATGAAGATTGGGCGAGACCAAATCGAGCCGATCGTTCCCCAGCCAATGGTCATGACGTTTGGTTTTCCATCCGTGCCCGTGGTGACAAGTAACAACCCGTCTTCCTGCATCCGCTGGATTGTCTGGGCAAAGTAGTCTGCGTACGGCACTGTGACTTTCGCCATTTCAATTTCACCTCAATCTTGGCTATGCCTCTGGCATGATCGCCGGATCGTTCAGAAAGTTTCCTGCGATGGAGAGCTTCAGGAGACAGACCCATGGCCGCCAGAGGCGTCCTGCGATCATGGGTCGATTGTTACACACCCTTCGGGGTTACTCCCTGACTACCTTGGTTGCAAACCGAGCCGTTCCGTAACCCATGGGGCTCAGGCCAACAGAGCGGAAACCTTCGGCATCAGCTCGCTGATGGCAATCTTTTGCGGACACTGCGCTTCGCATTCGTGGCACTCGATGCAGCAACCCGAGCGCTGATCCAGATTGAGATAGAACTGGTACTTGAAACGGGCTCCCGCAAGATCATCAAACAGGTGCGCGTAGTTGTACAAATCCAAGTTGGCCGGGATATTCACGCCGTTGGGACACGGCATGCAGTAGCCGCACCGGTTGCAGGGAATCACGGACCTTGTGCTGTACATTTCCCGCACCTGCGCGAGCAACTGCTGCTCGGCATCGCTAAAGGAGTGTATGCGCGACCGGTCCGCATACTGCAGGTTCTCCTGCACCTGTTGCATGTTGGTCATCCCGCTTAGAACCACGGAAACCTCAGGCTGATCCCATAGCCACGCCAGCCCCCATTCCGCCAGGGAGCGTTTCACGGGGAATGCTTCCATGGCAGCGCGAACGTCGTTGGGCGGATCCACCAGCCTGCCGCCCAGCAGCGGTTCCATGATCACGACCGCAAGGCCCTTGCTGGCCGCCAGCTTCAGCCCGCGGGTTCCAGCCTGGTTCTCGATATCCATATAGTTGTACTGGATCTGGCAAAAGCTCCACAGGTCGCTGCTGTTGATGACCTCCTCGAATACATTGAAGTCGTCGTGTATGGAGAAGCCAAAGTGCCGGATGCGGCCATCCGCGAGCGCCGCTTCGGCCTTCGCCAGAAGATTGTGCTTTAACACGACGTCGTGCCAGCGAGCTTTGTGTACGTTATGAAGAAGGTAAAAATCGATATAATCCGTCTGCAGCCGGTTCAATTGCTCATCCAGCAGCCGGTCAAAGTCCGACGCCTTCTCCACCGCGCTGATCCGAAGTTTGGTGGCAAGCCTGACTTTCTCCCGATAGCCTTCCTGTAGTGCCTTGGCCACGACGGTTTCGCTGCGTCCGCCATGATAGTTCGAGGCCGTGTCCAGGTAGTTCACACCGTTATCAATGGCGTAACGAATCATGCGGATCGTTTCGGCATCATCGATATCGGCACCATAACGCTCCCCACTGAGGGTAGGAAAGCGCAGGCAGCCAAAACCTAGCGCCGAAGCCTTCCAATCCAGTTCTCCAAATTTGCGATATTGCATGATTTCCTCTACTTGCGCCGGACCAGTTTCCCGAGCTAAGTCTTACTCTCAAGCACTTCTCCCGCCGTGGACACAGCCGCCGGAAGCGGCACCAACGGCCGCCGGTAAGATCAGGCAAACAACAGGGGAACTGCCAGTTTCAGCCTACCTCTAACGGCCACCGGTTGCCAAGACCGGCAGTTCCACGGCGATGGAGACAAGCCCAGGCTGCATCCGGCAATGTCTGCGGACTGGATGGCGTTGCCGGGGTGGTACGATGGGATCGAATCTTTGCAGTTATTGCGGCTGGCCGAGGAGTTGATTGCGGTCCTTATAGTATGGCGGACATAAAGAAGCCAGATTCAAGTCGTGAGCGGGAGCACGCTGAGCGCATGCTCAAACGGGCCCAACGACAACAAACCAGAGCTGCCAAGCTCGTCGATAAGTGGCAGACGAAGATTGCGGCGCTGGACCGGGCGGGGATTGCCGCAGTCCAGCCGCGCTTGTGGACGGACGACACGGACACAATCCTGTTGCCGGCGGCGCTGCACTCCGATCCCTGAGCAACCGTCCGCGGCGCGTCCAGATCATCTAGAATTCAGGTATGTTCTTAAGATTTCCCGGCTCCACGGAGTTGGAGTCATGGGCGCGAGACTATGGCCTGGAGGTGACCGCAGGCGGCGAGGGTGCCGTGGTTACGGGGACCGGTGGGAACATTTGCCAGCACACGGACGACCTGCTGGCAGTGACAATCACCAGCCACTGGGTTTGGTCCCGGCAAAAACTGATCGCCGCGGGCTGTGTGGTGGTTCAAGACGGAGACCGCGAGGGTACGGTCTCGTTTGATCCCAATGATACCGAGGCAAGCCTGGCCGTCCTGCGAGCCTTTCGTTGGAAGTGATCTTGGAGCACCACGGGGACGTCTGAAACTGGAGTGATCATTATGAAAATCGCCAGCTGGAATGTGAATTCGATCCGGGCGCGGCTTGACCTTGTCACCGGGTGGCTGAAGACGCGGCAGCCGGATGTGCTGCTGCTGCAGGAGTTGAAGGGGACGGAGTTTCCGGCCAAGGTATTTGAAGAACTCGGCTATGGAAGCGCGGCGGTGACCCAGAAGGCGTATAACGGCGTCGCAATTTTATCGCGCCATCCGATCGAGACGATCAGCACGACGCTGGCCGGCGATGAGGCGGACAGTCATGCACGCTTTCTGGAAACCACCATCCTGGGCATCCGGATCGTCGATATCTATCTGCCAAACGGTAACCCCGTCGGGAGCGACAAATTTTCCTACAAGCTGGCCTGGATGGACCGGCTGAATGTGGAGATGAGCGCCTGGCTCAGCCAGAAAACGCCGGTGCTGATCGGCGGCGACTTCAACGTCATTCCGGAGGAGATTGACTGCCACAAGCCTTCCTCCTGGATCCATGACGCGCTGTTCCAGCCGGAGACGCGGGCGCGGTACCGGGCATTGCTCGACCTTGGCTACACCGATGCCTTCCGGTCGCTGCATCCAGGGGAAGGCGGGCAGTTCACCTACTGGGATTATTTCCGGCAGGCGTTCGAGCATAATCGCGGGGTTCGCATCGACCATTTCCTGCTGTCTCCGCAGTTGGCCGGGCGGTTAAGGGGTTGCGAGATCGACAGGGAACCACGGGCGCGGGAGAAGCCGTCGGATCATACCCCAATCATCGTCGAACTGCAGTAGGCAGCCAGATGCGACGTGGTGTGCGCCGCCGGCGATCTTCATCGCGCCTGCCGTGCGCCTCGCCTTGGCGCGGATTTCCGGTGTGTGATGGTACGCCGAACCTGCGTTTTCCCGGTTTTGCTACAATTCCAGTCCAGGGGCCTATCCGAATTCTCACAATGCCTAACCTATCCACTGCCGATCACAATGTCCGTTGGGATTTGACCTCCATCTACTCCGCAATCGGGGATCCGCAAATCGATCTGGACATCGCGGAGTTCACCAGGAGTGCGCAGCAGTTCAACTTGAATTACCAGGGAAAACTGGCCGATAAGCTGGGCGATGCGATCTCCGATTATGCGGAACTGGACATGCTTGGGGGAAAGATCATGGTCTATCTTTCTCTGCAACAAAGTCTGGACGTGACCGATGAGGCGGTGAAGACAAAGGTCGCAGCGGTGCAACAGACCATGAGCCAGATTCAGGGCGAGTATCTGACGTTCTTCGAACTGGAGTTGGTCGCGCTCGACGATGTGACGCTTGAGAAGTGGTACGAAGGCAATCCCATGGTTCGAAGGCATCGGCCGTGGATCGAGCATCAAAGGGTCTTCAAGCCGCATTTCTTGAGCGAGCCCGTGGAAGCTGCTCTTACCAAGCGCGCTCCGTTCGGCCCGGCCTCCTGGGATGAGTTTTTTGACGAGTGTGAGGCGGATCTTCGATTCGACCTGAAAGACGAAAAGAAGAACCTGACCGAGATGCTCGACATCCTTACCAATTCGAAGGATGCCGCTCTGCGCGCGGAAGTGCAGAAGACGATCAACGATGGCCTGGGCGGATACTTCGCCAAGTATTCAGCGCAGACGCTGTATGTGATCGTGGGCAGGGCCGCGGTGGAGGGCAAGGAACGCCATTACCGCAATCCCATGGAGCCGAGGAACAAGGAGAACCGTATTCCTGATGCGGTCGTCGATGCCCTGCACAACGCCGTACTGCACTCGGCCGGACCGCTGGCCCGCCGTTACTATCGTCTCAAGGCCGGGTTGCTCGGCCTGAAAACGCTGCGGTGGAGTGATCGCAATGCGCCGTTGCCGTTCGCCGACACCACGGTGGTGCCGTATGACAGCGCGATCGCGACGGTGCTTGCGGCCTATGAAAGTTTCAGTCCCACCCTGAGCGGCATCATCCAGGATTTCATTGCCTCCAAGAGCATTGACGTTCCCGCCGTTAAAGGCAAACGTGGCGGGGCTTTTAATTGTTCTCTGGTGCTTCCCGGAAACCGGCCGCAATCGTTCACGCTTTTGAACTACATGGGTTCGAATCACGATGTGATGACGCTGGCCCATGAACTCGGCCACGGTGTCCATGGCATTCTGGCCGGCCAGGCGCAGGGGCCGCTGATGTTCCATCCACCGATTGCATACTGCGAGACGGCTTCCGTCTTCGGCGAGATGACGACGTTCAGTTTTCTGCGGCAACAGCTTGCGGAAAAGGGAGACAGTCGCGCGCTGCTGGCGCTGATCACCCAGAAGATTGAAGGAATGCTGAACACCGTGGTGCGGCAGATTGGGTTCTCTAACTTTGAGCGCCGCATCCATGGCATGAATGCGGAATATACGGAGTGGAACGCCCCCAGGAAGCTTTCCGTGGAAGAGCTCGACGGGTTGTGGCTGGCTACGGCCAAAGAGTTATACGGAGAGGATGGCGAGGTGTTCACCTATGAAGACGCCAGCCATCTCTGGTCGTATGTTTCACATTTCCACCGGCCGTTTTACGTCTACGGTTATGCCTTCGGCGAACTTCTCACGCAGAGCTTGTATGCCCAGCAAATACGCCTTGGCAGTCAGTTTGAGCCGCTCTATCTCGAGCTGCTGCGTTCCGGTGCGACGAAAAGCGTGTTTGAGCTCCTGCAACCGTTCGGCCTCGATGCGACGGAAGAGACCTTCTGGGGTGAGGGTATCCGCGTAAGCCTGGAAACGATGATCGCGGAAGCGGAGAAACTGGCGCCCATCCAAATGCCCGCTGAGTTGGAGTAACCTACAGGGTAACTTGCTTGCGATGGCCATGGCAGCCGCGAGAATGGAGACCACGAAAAGGTTCCAATTGCAACCCAGCCAGCGCGCCCGCGATTTCCGCGCCCTCTCCTATCGAGATTAAAGCGGCCCGGTTTCCTGGTACAAACGCTACCAGGTCCGGCGAACTTTGGGCAGCGCAAGCCGACGCCATGGCAGTGGAGACAGGGCACGGCTCAAGTGGTCCGGAACACCCGTTGATTTGAAACCCGCGCCATGCAGTGACAGCGAATCCTGCCTGTTCATGCGCCTCTGCTGCCCATCGGCCTGCATTTTCCCAGTGTGATTGTTTTGCGCAGACCGGCCAAATTGGATTGAGCGGTTGGGTTGCAGACAGTGCAGTGATTCGCGCTGCCGGCCACTTCTTTACAGGCGCTTCCAGATCCCGGGCACGGATTGGCCGCCCTTCAATCTGCTCAAGAAATCCCATTTAAGAAATCCCAGTCACATCCCTGATTGAGCGCCTGAATCGAGTCCGCTAACGAGGACAGCTCTGCCTTGAAGGCCTCGTTTTCACGCGCTCAATTCGCAAATGTCACCTGAGTTTCACATTGTGGGGTACTAACGTACCCATTACCTGGGTCAGGTGCCGTGATTATCAATTACGCAAGATGCTGCCCTTATGTTTCAATTCAGTTCGAATCATTAGAAACATCTTAGAAGAACGCGTAATTCACGCTCTTCACGCACATAAAAAGGGGAAATAGTGAAGACACTAAAGTTTGTTCTCTCGATGATACCCGTCCTCGCGCTTCTGTCATTTGCCGCGCAAGCGGAAGTGAAAGTGGAAATGAAGGCGGAAAAAGTCAACATTCAACAGGGCAAAGAGGTATTATCGCCGGCCAACCAGGCGGCTCCCGGCGAAATCCTCCAATACACTGCGACTTACAAGAACGTAGACAAAGCGCCCGCCACAAAAGTCGACGCCACCCTCAAGATACCCGCCGGCACCGAATACATCCCCGGCACAGCGACTCCCGCGGGCGCCTGGGCAAGTACGGACGGCACCACGTTTTCGCCCATTCCGCTAAAACACATGGTTAAGAACAGCCAAGGAAAGATGGTTGAGCAGGAAGTTGCGTTCTCCGAGTATCGAGCTCTGCGCTGGTCACTGGGTGACCTGGCGGGCGGCGCAAGCCGCACCGTATCAGCGCGAGTCAAGCTAAGCACCGGACCGGCCGCGCACTAGCTGTTTCGATTCGCGCCCGTCTCGACACTTTTTTAGACATCGGTTACTAAAGCATTCAGAGAGAGAGAAAAGTATGAATCGAATCCACGAGCGTTCCTCCAAGCTGCGAGTAGCCAGGTTCGCAACGGTGGCGTTGACACTCCTATTCATCGCCACCCTGTTCGTGCCCACGCTTTCCGCGCAAATTGTCGCGCCTGCCGGGTCTGTGATCGGCAACCAGGCGACTGCCACCTATACCGACGCCAACAACGTATCGCGCCAGGCATTTTCGAACCTGGTGCAGACATCGGTCACCCAGATCTACAAGGGCACCCTGAACCAGTCGCAGAGCAAGTACGCCACGCCGGGTACCCAGGTGCTGTTCCCGCACACCTACCAGAACACCGGTAACGGACCCGATACGGTGACGTTCACCTACCCGACGGTAGGTTCCGATCTCACCAACGTTCACGTCTACATTGACGCCAACGGCGACGGCATCCCCGACAACACGACCGACCTGAATAACACGGCCATACCAGTCGCCGCGAGCGCCTATGTCAAGGTCGTCGTCGTGGCAACCCTTAGTTCCGGAGCTGTAAAAACCGATCCCGCAGCCAACTTCCAACTGAGCCTTAATGCGGCGAGTGGCGGCTCGGGAACGGTAACCGGGAATCCGAACACGGATACGGTGGTTTACTCGTCCAATGGCGTCATCAACGTGACCAAGTCGATGGTGCCGGTCAGTGGTCAGAACGGCTTATACACGGTGACCCTGACCTATACCAACACCGGCAACGCCACAGCCACGACGGTTGCGATGATTGATGACCTGGTGGCACAAGGCACAAACTTCACGTATTGCAAAGGCAGCACGGTCTTAACCTGCTCCAGCGGTACGGGCTCCGCCACGTGGAATGGCACTGGCTTCACGGATGCTTCGGGCGGTCCGACTGGGCTGACCTGGACCGTCACCACGCCCACCGGCGGCATGACCGCGACGGTGGCCTCGGTTGCTCCTGGTGTCACCGGCACCGTCACCTACAACTTGCTGGCGGCTACGCCGAGCACCTACCCGGCGACCTTCACCAACTACGCAAAGTACCAGTACGTGGATGGTGGCGGCAACACGATTCCGAGCGGCTCGACCTACATCAACACCAACACGATCAGCCTGGGCTTCAACGGCTATGCCGGCGTAAAGTTCACCGCCGCCACTGCCATGCTCCCAGCCACCGCCGTCACCTACACGGCCGGCAGCGGCACGGCCCCGGCCGTCAACACAACTCCTGACACCGACCTCATCACCGCGCCGACCGTCTACAGTGCGGGCACGACGATCTTCTGGTCCCAGACCATCACCAACAAGGGCCAGGTCACCGACACTTTCAACCTGACTTTGGACTCGGCGGGCGCCGGCACCGCGCTGGATCCGACCATCGCCAACCCGTTCCCTTCAGGTACAACCTTCCAGTTGTATCGCAGTGACGGCAAGACTCCTTTGACCGACAGCAACGGCGACGGCATCGTCGATTCCGGTCCGCTGGCCGCCAACGGCACAACCGTCATTGTGGTCGCGGCAACCGTGCCGGCAAACTTTACCGTCACCAGCTCCACCACCTACGCCGTGAACGTGATCGCAACCTCGACCAACGCCACGGCCAGCAACTTTGCCACGCCTGGTTTGCAAGACGGAATCCAGGATGAAGTCACCATCACCAGCACCAAGAACGCCGGGGTTGACGTGGCTGCGAACGCGGCGGACACCATCGGTAACGGCACGGGCGTTAGCGGTGAAGCCGCCGGCCCCTACACCGGCAACCCAGGTGCCGTCATTGCCATTCCGTTCTGGATCTTCAACAACGGCACCAGCACCGCGCCGGATGCCTATAACCTGTCGTTCCGCTATAGCACCACCGATATCGGCACTCTGAGCACTCCGCTCACCCCGTTCACCAGTACGCAGGCGGGCACCACGCCGCCGGCAAGCGGCACCATCCCGGCATGGACGGTCCAGATCGCGCCGAACACGGGCGCGTCCTGCTCCACCTACGGTGCTCCCGTCACGGCCTCCAGTGTGATCGCCCAGGGCGGCAACGCAGAATATTGCTTGGTGATGCAGGTTCCGGCAGGCTATGCACAAGGCACCTACTACTTTGCAGTCCAGGCACAGTCCAGTGGCACCGGCGGAATTGACCAGATGGCGGTGAAGGCGACCGTCAACAGTTACGCCAGCGTCTCGATCTCCCCGAACAACCAGGGCACGATCTATGCGGGTGGCACGGTCAGTTACAAGCACGTCATCACCAACGGCGGCAACGTTACCGAAACTGTCAACTTCACGACTCCGACCAACACCAACTCAGGTGGCTGGACGGTTGCGATCTTTGCAGCCGACGGCACTGGCACCCTGAATACCCTTGCTACCCCGGTTGTTCCCGGAACCACGACCGTGAGCCTGAATCCGGCCGCTTCGGCAATCTACTACCTGGTGGTCCAGGCTCCGGCCGGGGCCAATCCCGGCGACGTGGATGTCACCGGATGGGGCATCACCGTCACCGGTAACAATTCCACTGCCATCGCGATTACGGATACCACGACCGTAGTCTCCGGCCAGGTGAAGCTGGTGAAATCGCTGTGGGTTGACAAACCATGCACCCACGGAACACCAACGTTTATCACGACCAGCGGTAGCACGGTCACTTCCGGCCAGTGCATCATGTACCAGATTGTGGCCACCAACACCGGGACGACCAACGCCACGGCCCTGACCATTGCGGACGGGGCTCCGCCCTATACCACATACCTCAACGCCTACACCCCAACTGCGGCGAATACCTGCTCCTTGACGAACCCGGCAACCCCGGCGCTGACCGGCACTTCGCCCATCAGCTACACCTTCACCGGATCGATGACGCCAGGCTGCACGGCGACCGTCACTTTTGAAGTGCAGCTGAACTAATTGCGGCTTGCTGTAAACCGTGGCGGGGAGGTTGCTCCCCTTCCTTCTCGCCACGGAAGTTCTTTCTTGACACGCGAAGGGGCTCTTCATCCCAGTCATGAGATTCCGGACCAAACTCGGGTTGTGGCTGCTGATGACGTGTGCAGTGGCTGCATGGTGCCAACAGGCGCCAGCGGGATCCATTATCCAAAACATCGCCTATGTAAGCTACCTTGCGAGTTCCGGGGCCACGGTGAACAGCGCACCCTCGAACCCGGTTCAGACCACGGTAACCAGCGCAAGCCCCAACGTGGTTCTGCGGAAGTCCGCTAACCAGACCACATCCTCCCGCGGACAGAACGTCACCTTCAACCTGTCGCTTTCCAATCCCAGCACAACCAATGTCAGTACCGGCCCGCTGGTGGTGGATGGCGCCACTCAACAGGTCATCTACCTTTTAGACGAGATTCCTGCCAATACCCACTTTGCCAGTGTCGTCAACGCGGGCGGCGCGGCGGTTTTTTACCATGTGCTAGGCACCGCAAGCGGGCAGTTTACGGCAACCGCGCCCGCCCTCGCGAATATCGATACGGTCGGATTTGCAGTGCCCGCGCTGAATGGCGGCCAGAGCTATAACTTTTCGTTCAGCGTGCGCGTGGACGATGATGCCAGCGGAAGTTTCAGCAATACCGCCGCTGTGACTTTTGTGTTCAACGGCCAGAGCCAGACCGTAAACTCCAACACGGTCACCGTCTCCGTGCCGCTGCTGCCGCCGACCATCGCCTACTACACCGATACCACGTTCACCCAGAAGGCCAAGGTTGCCGCCATCGGCGGCGCGATTCACATCCAGTCTCAGGCTGCCGCCTGTAACCTGAATCCGCTGGTGGCGGAAACGCACACCATCACCATCACCACCAACCAGACGCATGATCTGGAAACCTTTCAGGCGGTTGAGACCGGCCCGAACACAGGCATCTTCGAGGTGCAAAGTGTTCCGCTCGCCGACGCCCATAGCACTCCCGTCGTGCACAATGACGGCATCCTCGAGGTGGACAAGGGCGAGGTACTGACGGCCACCATCAGCACGGAAGGGTGCGGAACCGGCGGCGCTGCCTCGGCCGGTACCGCGCCCTCGGCCGACGCCACCATCTATGTGGACCCCTACGGGGTTGTCTTTGACAGTCACACGAACAATCCGGTCAGCGGCGCCCAGGTTACGATCATCGATGTGACCGGCCAGGGAAATGGCGGACATCCCGGCCAGCCAGCCACGGTGTACCTGGCCGACGGTAAGACTCTGGCACCGAGCACGGTAACGACCGGCAGCGATGGCAGCTACGAGTTTCTGTCAGTTGCCATAAGCACCTACAAACTGACCCTGGTGCCTCCCAATGGCTACAAGTTCCCCTCGTCACTTTCCCCGTTGTCGATGCCGTCGCGCCGGGTGATTCAGCCCGAATCTTATGGTGGCAGCTTCCCGGTTGCTATTGTGGGCGGGGTACTCAATTTCGATGTTCCTCTCGATGAAGCCCCGCTCAGCGGACTTTTCATCCAGAAGACTCCGGATGAAGTCGAGGCAGATTCCGACTCCCTGCTTGGCTACACCCTGGAGGTGACAAACAATACCGGCGCCGACATGCCGAATACAACCGTGGTGGACACGCTGCCGCCAGGGTTCATGTATCAGTTGCACTCCGCCCAGTTGGGCTCGGTAGCCCTAGCGGATCCGGCCGGGGGAAGAGGTCCGGTCCTGACCTTCAAGATTGGCGATTTGCCCGTCGGCGCCGACGAAAAGATTCACTACTATGTGCGCCTTCTGCCGCAGGCCAACAACAACAACACGATGAACACCGCCTACGCGGCCAGTGGCATCACGCGCTCGAACATCGCCCGGGCAACCATCAAGATCATCGCCGGAGTATTTGACACCAACGGCGTCATCTTCGGAAAGGTTTATGCCGACTGCAATGGCAATCATGTGCAGGACAACAACGAACCGGGCATCCCCGGCGTACGTGTCTACCTGGATAATGGAACGTTTGCCATCACGGATGAGGCTGGCAAGTACAGCATTTATGGGGTGACGGCACGGCTGCACGGTTTACGGATGGACAACTACACCCTGCCCGCCGGCTTTCAACCGGAGGCCATCTACTCCACCAATGCCGGTGATGGCAAGTCGCTGTTTGTGGACATGATTGACGCTGAACTGCATCGCGCCGATTTTGCCGTGACCGGGTGCTCGGTGGAGTCCATGAAGGCGCTGTCGGCGCGCGCGCCAGCCAAAGGCGCAGCGGCTTCGGAAGCGGCGGCCTTATTGAAGAAAAATCCCCTGCTGGATCGCACCGACACGTCGATGGAACAGCGCCGCGGGGCGGCAACCTCTGCCATCCTGGATGGCGCCGGCTCACCCACGAGCGCCGCCCTGGGTGCCGCTCAGGGTGTCGCCCAGGTTTCCGGCAACCCCGGCGCTGCCCTGGCACCGGGAACATTTCCCTCGCCGTCCGCTGGCGCCGCGGCCAGCGCCAGTCCGGCGTCTGCCGGCGCCGATGGGGCGGCGGCAGCGGCTCCAGGCGCGGGCAAAAGTCCGGAACCCAACGAGCCCCGCGAATCCGAGATGCAGGGCGGTCTGCGCGTCGAAAAGCTGATCCGCCCCGGCACTACGAATGATTTTGATTTCGTCGGACTGAAAGATGGGCAGATCGTAGGCTCGACCCAGGTCAACATCGCCCTCAAAGGCGTGCTCGGCACCAATTTTGCGCTGGCAGTGAATGGAAAAGAGATTTCCGCGGATCATATCGGTCAGCGCAGTACGGAAAACTCGGTCAATCTCCAGGCCTGGCTGTATATCGGATTGGAGCTGAATCCGGGAAGCAACGTGGTGGAAGCGAAAATGTTCGATCCCTTCGGCAACCAGCGCGGCTACCGCAAACTGACGCTGATTGCGCCCGGAAATCTGGCGTCCATTCTGGTTGAGCCCGCCAGCCGCAATCCGGTTGCAGACGGCAAGACTCCGGTTCGGGTGCGGGTCCGCCTGGTGGATGCCCACGGCATCCCGGTCACCTCACGCACGCCGGTAACCTTGGAAACCACGGTTGGCAAGTGGGACGCCGTGGATCTGAATCCCAGGGAACCGGGAACGCAGCAATTTATTGAAGGCGGCGAGGCTGTCTTCACCCTCACGCCACCGATGGAACCGGTCAGCGGCAAGATCGCGGTGTCCAGCGGAACCCTGACCTGCGACGTCAAGCTGGCGTTTACTCCCGAACTCCGCCCGTTGATGGCGATTGGCGTGGTGGACCAGACGTTGAGCTTCCGCGGTTTCTCCGGCGCCGGGGCCAGCAGCGCCACCTTCTACACCCTGCAGAACGAGTTAAGCCGCCTGGAGGCCAGCAACGCCAGCGGTACCGCCGACTATCAGGCGCACATTGGCACATTCATCAAGGGCCGCATCTGGGGAAACACCCTGTTGACGATGTCCTACGACTCCGACAAGCGATCCGGCGACCCGATGTTTCGTGACGCGCAGCCGGATGACTACTACCTGGTGTACGGCGACAGCTCAACCCGTGGTTATGAGGCACAGTCCACGAGCCGCCTCTACCTGCGCCTGGATCGCGGCAAAGACTACGTGATGTACGGCGACTACAACACCGGGGATAGCCAGAATCCGGCCAAGGTTCTGTCCAACATTAATCGCAGCTTCACCGGATTCAGGATTCACCAGGAAAACTCGCACTTCCAGTACACCGCCTTCACCACCCGCGACAGCGTGCAGCAGTATGTGGAGGAGATTCCCGCCAACGGCACTTCGGGCCCGTACCTGGTAACCCGCATGGACGTGGTGCTGAACTCGGAAACCGTGGAGCTGCTGGTTCGCAACCGCAACCAGCCTTCGGTCATCTTGCAGGACATTACCGAGATCCTGCTGACCGACTACTCGTTTGACAGCCTCACCGGAGAGATCCTCTTTCAGCAGCCGATTCCCAGCTTTGACCCGAGCGGGAATCCGATCTCGATCCGCGTGACCTACGAGTTCAACAACGGCGGACCCAAGTACTGGATGAGCGGAATCGACACCACCGCGCGCTTCGATAAGCTGCGCGTCGGTGGCACCTACTACGACGACAAAACGCCTTCCGCCGGGATGCGGCTGTGGGGCACCAACGGTACCTATGAGTTCAGCAAGAACGCAACCCTGGTCGCCGAGTATGCCCACACCTGGACACCCACTCTCGGCACCGGCAGCGGGGTGCATGCCGAGTTCAAGCAGAAGAACAGCAAGATCGATTCCCGCATCTATTTTGGTCGCACCGACGCCAGCTTTGACAACCCCAACGCGATGCTGAACCAAGGCAGCGGCGAGAGCGGCGCCAACATCACCTATCATGCCCGGAAGCACCTCGACCTGCACTTTGAGATGATCCGCTCGGAGGCCACCGACACAGGGGTGTCGCAGACCGGCATCTATACCACCGCGCAGATCGACGTGAACAAGACGTTCTCCGTCGAGTTCGGTTACCGACACGCCGGCGCCATCACCAGCACGGAATCCCTGTCCGGAACCGTCCCGGCGACCGGCACAGGCAGCACCGCGACCAGTAGCAGCCAAACTTCCGTGCCAACTTCAGCCAATGACGACCTGCGGGCCAAAATCACGATCAAGCCTCCCCAACTGAAGAAGCTCTCACTCTACAGCGAGTACGAAGCGGACATGTTTGATGAAAGCAAGCAGATGTTCGCGGTGGGTGGAAACTACCAGTTCTTGCCGAAGGGAAAGTTCTACGTCCGTCATGAACTGATTTCGTCGCTGGGCAATCTCAACGAACTCAACGGAGTTCAGCAGCAGAATTCCACCGTATTCGGCATTGACACAACCTACTTGAAGGATGAGCACATATTCAGCGAGTACCGCGGGATCGACGCTTTTACCGGCAGAGAGACCGAAGCCGCCATTGGCTTGCGCAACGTCTTCCCAATCCGTCCGGGGCTGAGGATGAGCGTGAGCGCCGAAAACGTCAAGCCGCTGAGCGGCACCTCGACCGACAGCGCCCTCGCCCTGACCGGCTCATTGGAATACACCGCTTCCCCAAGATGGAAATCCTCCGGCCGCTTTGAGTGGCGCGGCAGCACCTCGGATACCTCCATTCTCAGCAGCTTCGGCCTGGCCATCAAACTCAGTGACAGTTACACCCTGCTGAATCGCTCCGTCTACTCGGTTGTGATGCCCAAGACCGCGGGGGAGACTGACCGCCTGCAGATCCGGATTCAGAACGGCGTCGCCTTCCGCCCACCCAACTCAAACCGGTTCACGCTCCTCACCATGTTCGAGCTGAAGCAGGAGGAAGACGGCACCTCGACCATCGTGATTCCCGACCGCAAGGTCGCCATTCTCAGCGCCGCCATCAACTACCAGCGAAGCGCCAAGACCGTGGCTTCTTTCCGCTACGCCACCAAGTGGTCGGACGACGTCACGGACGTGGTGAATAGCACCCTCGATGGCCACATGACGACCGCGCGCGTCACCCATGACATCAATCCCCACTGGGATGTGGGTGTGGATAGCAGCGCGTTGTTCTCAGACCACTTCAACAACATTCAATACGCCAACGGAGCCGAAATTGGCTACATGTTGCGCACGAACCTCTGGCTTTCGGTTGGCTACAACTTTACCGGGTTCTACGACCGCGACCTCAGCGGTGAAGAAGCCACGCGACGCGGTCCTTTTGTCCGGTTGCGATTCAAGTTTGATGAATCCTTGTTCCCGTTCCTGAAGTCGGGGAAAGGGATTTGATTGGACATCCGTGAGGCGCTTGGAACGCTACAGCGGCAGCCGGTTTACTAAGCCGCGCACGGAAAGGAAGCAGCAAGAGTACCATGGCAACGCTGGCGGGACTGCTTTGAATCAACATTGCAGGCAACTCGTCCAGGTTGAATTGCACGGCGCGAGTTAGAATTTGTTTTCCCGGAGAAGGCGTAAGTGTGAGAAGGAGTTCAACCACTCGGCGGAAGCTGGCAACGGCGCTCCTGGCGATCCCTGGCCTGATGCTGCTCTGGGCGGCACTTGTGTTGCCTGCGGCCGCCCAGTCCATCGCCGGCCATGTCTTTGAGGACCAGGGCTATACGGGAGGCGCCGGCCGCAACTTTGCAACTGCCGGCGGAGGCGTAACCGGCGCGCGCGTCGAACTGTACACCTCCGGCGGAAACTACATCTGCGCCACCACCACCGCGGCCGGAGGAGCCTACAGCTTCGCCACCAACGCCCCCACCGGATGCACCGTGACCAGCAGTGCCGCCGGCAAGAGCTACACCGTCCGCGTCGTGAATAGTACCGTGGTCTCCAACTACACCGGCGGCAGCACCGCGGGACTGGTCCCGGTGCAGACCTACCGCACCAATTGCACCACGGCTTGCGGCGCGGCTCCCACGGCGGTCACCAACTACGTGGGCGGGCAGAATCCGGTCAACGTCGATCCTGGCAACGGCGCGGCGGGCGCGGGCGTTCCCACCAATTCACAGTCCATCACCACCGTCCAGCTCACCAATGCCTCCAACGCCGCCAGCCTCATCGACTTCGGCTTCAACTTCTTCACCGTGGTCAACACGAATGCCAGTGCTCAGGGCAGCCTGGCGCAGTTCATCACCAACGCCAACGCACTGACCGGAGCCAGCGCGCCATCCGCCATCTTTATGCTCTACAACGGCGCTGAAACCACCGGCATGAACACCACCTACACCAACCTGCTCAGCACCCTCAGCGGCGGCACCGGCAAGGGTTTCGTCATCAACATGGGCGGCGTCGCGCTGCCTGCCTTCACGGCGAGCAACGGCACCATCGACGCCAGCAACGAAGTCACCAACCTTGGCGGCACCAATCCCAACACCAACTCCGTTGGCTCCAACTCGCAGTGCGGCCCCAGCGTCACCTCCGGTACCACCAAGCTCGGCACCTCGGGAACCGCTCTGCCCGCCTGGACGGGAACCACCATTCCCGTGGTGGAGATCCAAAACTGCAGCGATGCGGAATGGCACCTGAACGGCAGCGGCGAAACTGCCAAGGCCATGGCCTTCCACCAGTGCACCATCTACGTCGGGGCAAGCAACGTAACCGTGCGCGACAACCTGGTAGGCGTCCATGCCGACGGTACCATGACGACCGCCGTTACCGGAAATTTCGGCATTTCCCTGAGCAATGGCGGTGGGCGCAGCATTTATCACAACTACGTCCGCATCAATAACTCCGACATCCGCAACGACGGGCAGGGTTCCACCGGAGACACTTACCAGTACAACGAGGTGACCCAGCCGTCAACCGGCCAGACCGACACCTTTGATGGCATCCTGCTGATCGGTCCCGCTTCCTACACGGGCGACCTCGTGCAGTACAACTACCTGCATGATCTTGAGGGCGGCGGCATGGAACTCGGCTTCGCCGGCTCCGGGACCATGACCGGCGAGCAGATCTTGAACAACACCATCTGCTCCAACGGCTGGAACCTCACCGGCAACGCTCCTTATAGCTACACCAGTCCCTCGGGAGAGCGCGCCAACATCGCCATCTGGCAGATCTCCCAAGGGTCCACCGTCACCGTCAAGAACAATCTCATCACCAACTCCAGCGGCGTCGGCATCCTGGTGGAAAGCGCCTACGGCTTCACCATCTCGCAGAACTCGATCTACCTCAACGGCCTCACCACCAACAACCTGGGACCTGGTATCGCCCTCTTTTCCAATTGCGGCACCTGCGATCCCAACAATTTCAGCACATCCAGCTATGCCGGCGTCACCCCCAACACTGGCACCGAGAGTTCCAGCTCTCCGAACTACCAGATGAACTACCCGGTCATTACGACCGCGACCTACACGGGCGGAAATCTGCACGTAAAGGGATACGTTGGCGGTTCGACCAATCTCACCATCGCCAATGCAACCGTCGAACTCTTCGTTGCCATCAACACGGACAACAACCAGAACGGCAACATCTTCCTCGGCGATGGTCTGTCCGTGCCGCACGGCGAGGGAAAGACTTTTATTGCCACCTTCAAGTCGGATTCGCAGGGACTGTTTGATCAGACGATTTCTTCGGCAAGCTTTCCCGCTGGCGTTACCATCACCGCCGGCACCACCCTTTTGACCTCGACCGCGACCGACTCTGTCACGGGTTCCACCTCGGAGTTCGGCCCCAATCTGCTGGTGCAAGCTTCCGCGCTCACCCTCCAGGGCTACGTCTATTACGATGTCAATCACAACGGCAGCCTTGACCTGGGAGAGAATTGGCAGAATGGCGCCGCCGTCTACGCCGTCCTCTGGGACACCACCAAGAACGCCCAGGCTGCGGTTGGCGGCACCACCATCGGCGCCCAGACCATCCCGTTCGGCTCCTCCAGCGACACCGGCTTCTTCTCCTTCAGCAACATTACTCCGGGTGACACTTACCAGCTTTACCTGACTACGGTCGCTCCGGGAGCTGGCGGCATCTACACTACGCAGCCAGCCGTGTCCATTCCCTCCGGCTGGATCATGGTGAACCCCAACACTGCCTCCGTCAGCATCACCACCAGCACCACCTCGCCACCTCAGGTCCTTTTGCAAAACTTCGGCCTGTTTCAAGGCGTCAAGGTCAGCGGCAAGTTGTTCAAGGACAACGGCGCAGGCACCGGCGGCGTCGCCAATGATGGCCACTTGAACGGCTCCGAGCCTGGTATCTCCGGCCCCGTTCTGACGGCCAAGGATAGCGGCAGCACGCTGCTCGGCCAGACTGCGGTCGACGGCGGCGGTAACTATACCCTCTGGCTGCCTTCCACGGCGGTCAACCCGGTGAACTTCACCATCTCCCAGATCGGCGGCTACACGGCCACAGGCTTTGACACCGGAACCCCGGCCACTGGCGGAACCTACAACACCACGACCTTCGTCTACACGTTTACCGTCACCTGGACCAACACCGCCTATACGGGCGTGAACTTCGGATTCATCCAGTCCGGAAACATCTTCAGTCCCAACGGCCAGCTGACGACCGTGCCCGGCTCCTTCGCCTTTTACCAGCACCAGTACACCAGCATCACCGGCGGCACCGTTACCTTCACGGAAACCCTGGCCCAAAGCCAGCCGAACTATTTCACCGAGATTCTCTACAACGACACCGCCTGCAGCGGCAATCTCGCCACCGCAACTTACCTTGCCTGGGGCACGGCGGTCACCATCCCCGCCGGGGGCGGCAAGCTCTGCCTCATCATGAAGGAGAATGTCTCCCTGGCCGCTGGCTATGGCATGCAGAACACCGTCACCATTACCTCGACGTTCGCCTACGGCAGTTCCAGCGGTCTCGCCAACACCACCCTGACCATCAGCGACATTACGAGCGTGGACACTCGAACCTCCGGCGACCTGCAATTGGTTAAATCGACATATATCGATGCCACTTGCGCCAATCCGGCCAGTCCAACCTATTCGACGGCCACGCAGGCAGCACAATCCGGTTATTGCATCAAGTACCAGATACAGGCGACAAATAACGGTGCTTCCGCGCTGAGCGGTCTCATCCTTTACGACAATGCACCACCTTATACAACGCTGCAAACCGGAACTCCGGCTGCCTCAGTAGGCACTTCGTGTACCGGTCTCACTGCCGGGACCATTACCGTTACCGGCGCCGCCGCACAAGCCACCTATACGGGTACGATGCCGGCGGGGTGCGTGGCGACATTTGTGTACGAGGTAAAGCTGAATTAAGGCGGACAGTTCCGGGGTTCAGGTGTGGGTGCCGAACGTCATACATGGTGGGCGTGAGGCACTTTGCGAAGATCGAATCATCAAAGGGGTCCATGGCCTGCGCACGTCAAGCGGGCGCGCTTGAGCCACTCGCAGGTGCCGAGAGCAGCCACGGACTCGGCAAAGGGTGCGTGCGAGAGTATCCGCAAGGTTCCGGAGTGATGCATCGCACTCACCGTTGTGATCACCGCCCCTTGGAGAACCCGGAGGATTCGTTGTACGTTCTTGATAAGCGGGCGCGGCAGACTTCCAGTTTGATCTCCCTATTCCGTTGCATCCGTGTCGGACAAAGCATGGAGAGGTGTTGACGTGGGACACGGGAAGCTGGCAAAGCTTCGACGCTTGTCGCAGATCGTTTTCTTCCTGCTTTTCCTGTGCCTGCTGCTGCGCACCGAATATCGTGGACCGGTGCATGGCAGTGGCGGGGAGATCCGTTTGCCGTTTCCTGTCCGCCTGTTCTTTGAGCTGGACCCTCTGGTTGGCTTATCGAACGCGCTCGCCAGCCATGCCCTCTACCGCGGGCTGCTCTGGTCGCTGCTCACCATCGTCTGCACTCTTTTTCTGGGCCGGATTTTTTGTGGGTGGGTCTGCCCGATGGGCTCCATCCATCATTTCTTCGGCAGCCTGAAATCAGAAAGCAAGCTGGGCAAACGCCTCGTCGAGTCCAACCGGTACAAGCGCTGGCAGGCGACGAAATACTACGTGCTTTTCGCGGTGCTGGCAGCCACGGCGCTGGGCTCGGGACTGGTTGGTTGGGTTGATCCGTTTTCGTTCCTGGTGCGGTCCCTGGGGATGTCGATCCTGCCCGGACTGAACTATGCGTTGAACGCCGGATTCCAGTGCCTGGAGCACAGCCGGTTTGCGCCGGTCCAGATGGCCGGGGGCGCGCTGCATTTTGTCTTTGGCGCATTGCTGTTGAACTTCAGGCAGCCATACTTCCGGCAAGGCATCTTTCTTGGCATTCTTTTCATTTTTGTTTTGTCGCTGAATCTGCGCGTGACGCGGTTCTGGTGCCGGGCGATCTGCCCGCTGGGTGCGCTTCTCGGCATCGTCTCGCGCGGGGCGGTGCTCGGTCTGCAGAAGGACGCGAAAACCTGCAATGACTGCAATCGCTGCGTGCTCGCTTGCCAGGGCGGCGATGATCCCATCGGCAGCGCACCGTGGCGCAAAGCAGAGTGCCTGATGTGCATGAACTGCCTCGCGGCGTGCCCGGAACACAGCCTGGCATTCAAGTTCTTCCCGCAGGGACCGGCGCCGGTCATTGGACCGGACTTGCAGCGGCGCAAGGCTTTTACCGGGATTGCCGCGGGGGTTGTGGCAATCCCGCTGCTGCGCACCACGGCAGGGCTTTCCGCCGGACGCGATGAGCGCCTGCTGCGGCCGCCGGGTTCGTTGCGGGAAAGTGATTTTCTGCAAAGGTGCATTCGCTGCGGAGAATGCATGAAGGCCTGTCCAAATAACGCGCTCCATCCCGCCATCACCGAAGGCGGCCTGGAGGGACTATGGACGCCGGTGGTGGTTCCGCGCATCGGCTATTGCGAGCCGAGTTGCGTGCTCTGTTCCCAGGTGTGCCCCACGGGGGCGATCTGGGAGATTACAGCCAAAGAAAAAGGCTGGGTGGTCGATGTGGGCGGCAGCGACCGGAAGCCGATCCGCATTGGGACCGCGTTCTATGATCGCGGGCGATGCCTGCCCTGGGCGATGGCGACCGATTGCATCGTTTGCGAAGAATGGTGCCCAACTTCTCCGAAGGCGATCTATCTTCAGCCCGCCGAGGTGATCGACGCCAACGGCCAGACGAAGGTTCTAAAGCAGCCCCGGGTGAATCCGGATCGATGCGTGGGATGCGGGGCGTGCGTGCGCGCCTGCGTTCTGCAGGACCTGCCGGCGATTGCCGTCACCAGCGTGGGCGAGAGCCGCTCCCGCGACAACCAGATTCTGCTCAACCGAATCAAGGAAAAAGCAAAGACATGAGGGAACCACGTACCGGGGGGAATTGCCACATGAGGATGCGCACAAGGCTAGGCGCGACGGCCGCGGCCGCGGTCGTGGTTGCGATCTTGATCGCCGGCGGATGCAGGAAGCAGGAAGCAACGCCGCCGCCCTTGCCGTCTTCCAACCAGGTTGCAGGCTGGGAGAAGACCGGCGAAACCCGAACCTATACGGCAGCCACGTTGTCCGATTACATCGACGGCGGCGCCGACCAGTACCTGAAGGCCGGGTTCAACAGCGTTTCCACCTCGGACTACAAGTTCCAGGGCAGGATCGAAGCCACGGCGGATGTCTATATCATGTCCAGCGCCGCGGCGGCGAAGACGATCTTTGAGGCCGATCCCGCTGGGAATGCCAGGACCATCCCGCTGGGCGACGCAGCGCGCGCGTTCAGCCAGAGCCTGGTTTTCCGCGAAGGGCCGCACCTGGTCCGCATCGTCGCCTACCAGGAGACCCCAGATACCGGGCCGGCCCTGACCCAGCTCGCGCAAGGCATCGAGAGGAGACTTTCCAAGTAGCAACCGGCATTCGTCAGACACGCCTGAAGGAGGCGCTCATGAGCGGAAAGCAAAGTCCAAACCGCCGCGAATTCTTGAAAACTTGTGTGGCCGGAACCTTGGCGCTGGGCGCTGGCGACGCCTTGGCCTTCGCCGAGAAGTTCAAACCCGCGATGCCTGGCGGGTCCAAGGTGGTGATTGCCAGGGACGCAATGTTGCGGGGATCGGGCTCTGACGTTGACCCCCATCGCATGGCCGCCTTGCTGGATCGCGCCATGCAGACCTGGTTTGGCAGCAACAACCCGTTGGACCCTTGGAAGCAACTGGTTCGTCCGGGCCAAGTGGTGGGATTGAAGGTGAACACAATCGCCGGGCGCGGACTCTCCACCAACACGATCTTGGTGGAAGCGATTGCGCAAAGACTTCAGCAGGCCGGCATTCGGCCCTATGATGTCGTTATCTGGGACAGAACCAGCCATGAACTGGAGCGTGCCGGATTTCACCTCTCGTCTGCCGCCGGAGTGGTTCGCTGCACCGGCAGCGATGCGGTGGGCTACGAAGACACGCCGGAAGCATACGGGAGCGTCCGTTGTTGCCTCTCCAGAATTCTGACCCGAACCTGCGATGTGATCCTCAACGTTCCTCTGCTGAAGGATCATGGTGGGGCCGGGGTAACGCTGAGCATGAAGAATATGTACGGCGTCATCCACAATCCGCACGATTGTCACGGCGATGGCTGCAATCCAGGGGTGGCCGATGTGAACATGTTGCCCACGATCCGAAAGAAGGTTCGTTTCACAATCAGCGATGCCACCAGCGCCTGCTATCATGGCGGTCCGCTCTGCAAACCGGAATACCTGTGGCGGCCAGACAGCCTCATGGTTGGCAGCGATCCCGTCGCGCTGGACTACACGGCGTGGCAGATTATTGACCGCAAGCGCGCGGAACATGGGCTCAAGACACTGGAAGCAGAAGGCAGAGCGCCGCGCTACATCGCCACGGCGGCAGACGCCGGGCATCGCCTGGGAAGCAACGATCCGAAGCGAATTTCTCTGCTGGAGGTGTAGATGAACTCCATGAGCCCCAAGGACGACAAACCCTCCGGGAATCACACGGTCACTCGCCGTGAAGCGCTGGTCACGCTGTTGCGCCTCGGCGCCGTGGGGGCCGGAATTACGGCGCTCGGTACTTGGTTACGCGTCCGCAGCCACCGCCCGGTGGAGGCCGCGGTCATCAACGCCAAACGCAGCCGCTCCGTGGCCGGGGATCTTGAGTTTCCGGATGTGGTGATTGTGCAAGGGGGTGAGCCGGCGCCACTGGTGCAGGCTGCGCTGCGGGAACTGGGAGGCATGGGCCGGTTCGTTTCCCGCGGTGACGTGGTTCTGGTAAAACCGAACATCGGGTGGGATCGAACTCCGGAACAGGCCGCCAACACAAATCCGGAGGTGGTCGCCGAGATCGTCCGCTGCTGCCTGAACGCCGGTGCGAAGCGGGTCATGGTGACCGATGTGAGTTGTAACGATGCCCGCCGGTGTTTTCAGCGGTCCGGAATTGCCGAGGCCGCGCGCGCGGCGGGCGCGGAGGTTCTGCTGCCGGACCCGGACCGGTTCAGGGAGGTGGACCTGGAGGGCGAAGTGCTGCGGACCTGGCCGGTATTCGAGCCATTTCTGTCGGCGGACAAAATCATCAATTTGCCCATCGCGAAACATCACAGCCTCAGCGGCGCAACCCTCGGTATGAAAAACTGGTTCGGCATTCTGGGCGGACAACGCAACCAGTTGCATCAGCAGATTCACGAAAGTCTGGCGGACCTGGCTGATTTTGTCCGCCCGACGCTGACCGTGGTCGATTGCTATCGCGTGTTGCTGCGCAATGGTCCGACCGGTGGCAGCCTGGAAGATGTGGCGCTGATGAAAACCCTGGTGGCCGGAACCGATCCGGTGGCGATCGACGCCTATGTTGCGAAAACCTACTGGAACCTGGACGTGGGCTCAATGCCGTATCTGAAGCTGGCCAGCCGGCGCGGACTCGGCAGCTATGAGTTCGAAAAGGTACGTTCAAAATTTGTGAAGCTGGGCTAGCCGATGCGCGCCCCGGGAGTCGCGCCTGTCAAACGATGGCGCTGCCCCCCAAGGTCTTCGCGGGCGAATGAGCGTCCCGGTTGATTGACCCCGTTCCCGGCCCAGGTGCGGATTGCAGGCGATCAGGCACGCCCCGCGAACTCGCGCGTTTCCGTGGATACCTTGACTGATTCGCCTTCCTTGATGAAGGGCGGAACACGGATCTCGATGCCGGTTTCCAGCTTGGCGGGCTTGGTCTGGTTGCCGCTTGCCGTGTCGCCGCGGGTACTGGGGGCGGTGTCGGTGACTTTCAACTCCACATGGGTTGGCAGCACCAGCCCAATGGGATTGCCATTGAACTTATGCAATTCAAGGATGGCGCCCTCCACCAGGAAATCCAGGGCGTCCCCGATCATCTCGCCGGAGAGCGTGAGGGTTTCATAGCTCTCCTGGTCCAAAAAGTGCGAGCCATCTCCGTCGCTATAGAGATACGATGCCTGGACCTTCTGCAGGTCCGGCTCCTTAAACTTGTCACTGGCCTTGAATGTCCGGTCAAAGACGGCGCGGGTGAGCAGGTTGCGCATCTTCAGGCGCACCAGGGTCTGGCCGCCGCGGGCGGTGGGAGTATTGACCTCCGCCTCCAGACACACATAGGGAGTGTTTTCAACCTCGAAGAACATTTTGCGCTTTACGTCGATTGCGTCGATCAATGCGGCCATGATTTCCTCCAAGACAGGGTCGGAAGCGGTCGATCTCGCTGGGGGTCTGATCCGGCTCCCCCTTAGGGAATTGATGAAACGCTCTTAGGATAACAGGTGGGCATGGCCGCTTCCGGTGCGCTCGCCTTCCTCCACCACAGGAAAAGCCCCCGCATCCTGCGATGCGGGGGCTCGTCTGCTCGCCTGACCCTGTTTAGCTGCAACCGCTGGTGGAGCCGCAGGACTGGCAGCGGTAGCAGGAACCGTTGCGCGTCATGATGGCGCCGCACACATGGCAGCTTGGCGCGTCGCCCAGATTTACCACTTCGCTCAGCGCGTCGGAAGGATGTCCGGTGCCGTGGCTGGCCGCGACGCCTGTCTCGTACAGCGATCCCTGTGGGTTCTCCGCGGGCACTCCCGGCACGGCCGCCGGATGGGCGTGCGCACGTGGACGCAAGTCGTCGAACAGGCTCTGCTGCTCTCCTGTCAGGAAGCGCAGGTCCAGCCAGCGGAAGATGTAATCCATGATCGAGTTGGCATAGCCGATCTCCGGATTCTGCGTCCAGCCGCTCGGCTCAAAGCGGGTGTGGGCAAATTTGTTCACCAGCAGGCGCAGTGGAACCCCGTGCTGCAGCGCGATGGAAACCGCGCAGGCAAAGCTATCCATCAGCCCGCTCACGGTCGAGCCTTCCTTGGCCATGGTGATGAACAACTCGCCCGGACTTCCGTCCTTGAAGAGTCCTACCGTCAGATAGCCTTCGTGCGATCCCACCTTGAACTTGTGCGTAACCGAGAAGCGCTCGTCGGGCAGTTTGTGACGGTGCGCACGCGGCGGCCCTTCCGGGTCGTCTTCCTCTTCCACCACCACGGCGGCTTGCTTCTTGGCCACGTCCTGCTTGGTGGTGAGAACCTGGTTCTGCTTGGAGCCGTCGCGATAGATGGCTACCGCTTTGATTCCCAGCTTCCAGGCTTCCACGTAGGCGCTGGCAATCTCGTCGATGGTGGCTTCCGTCGGCATGTTGATCGTCTTGCTGATGGCGCCGGAGATGAACGGCTGCACCGCCGCCATCATCTTCAGGTGCCCCATGGGAGCGATGCTGCGCGTGCCCTTGGATGGTTTGAACGCGCAGTCGAATACCGCCAAGTGCCCGGCGTCCAACAGCGGCGCGCCCTCAATGGTGCCGTTCTTGTCGATGTAGCTGACGATCGCATCCGCCTGCTGCGCCGTATATTCCAGCCTGAACAGCGCCTCCGGAACCGTGTTGTTGACGATCTTCATCATGCCGCCGCCGACCAGCTTCTTGAACTTTACCAGCGCCAGGTCCGGCTCCACGCCGGTGGTGTCGCAATCCATCATGAAGCCGATGGTGCCCGTCGGGGCCAGCACGGTTACCTGCGAATTGCGGTATCCGAACTGTTCGCCATGCGCCAGGGCTTCGTCCCAGGCTTGCTGCGACGCTTGCAGCAGCGCTGCCGGCACATTCGTCCGGTTGATCCTTCCCACCGCGGCGCGATGCATGCGGATCACGTCCAGAAACGGTTCGCGATTGACGAAAAATCCCGGGCAGGCCCCATCGGTGTGCTCCACCCGTGCCGTCAGCTCCGTCGCCGAGTGCAGCGCCGGGCACTGTTCGGCAATCCGCGAGGATTGCAGATACGCCTGGGCGCACATGATCGCCGTCAGGCAGGCTGCGTAATCGCGTCCCGCTTCCGAGTCATAGGGCACACCGGTCGCCATCAGCAGGGCGCCAAGGTTGGCGTAGCCCAAGCCCAGCGGCCGGTAGTCGTGCGAGTTGCGGCCGATGGCTTCCGTCGGATACCCGGAGTGATCCACCAGGATCTCCTGCGCCGTAATCATGATCTCCACCGCGCGCTTGTAGGACTCCACGTCGAAGGTACCCGTCGCGGCAAACTTCGCCAGGTTCAGCGAAGACAGGTTGCACGCCGAATCGTCCAGGAACATGTACTCCGAGCACGGATTCGAGGCATTGATCCGCGCCGTGTTCTTCGACGTGTGCCAGCGGTTGATGGTGGTGTCGTACTGCATTCCCGGATCGCCGCATTCCCATGTCGCCTTGGCGATCTTGCGCAGCAGCTCGCGCGCCTTGAAGGTCGCCACCGGCTTGCGGTCGCGCACGCTGCGCGTGCTGAATTCCTTGTCGTCCATCACCGCCTGCATGAACTCATCGGTCACCCGGATCGAGTTGTTGGCGTTCTGGAAGAAGATCGAGCTGTAAGCCTCCGAATCCGGTCCACTGGCGTCGTATCCCACCGCGGCCAGCGCGAATGCCTTGGCCTCTTCCTTCTGCTTGCACTCGATGAACTGCACGATGTCGGGATGGTCGATGTTCAAGATCACCATCTTGGCCGCGCGCCGGGTCTTGCCGCCCGACTTGATCACGCCGGCGAAGGCGTCAAAGCCCTTCATGAAGCTCAGCGGCCCACTGGCCTGCCCGCCACCGGAAAGCACCTCCATCGATCCGCGCAGCGGAGACAGGTTGGTTCCCGTGCCCGAGCCCCACTTGAACAGCATGCCCTCGGTCTTGGCCAAGGTCAGAATCGATTCCAGCGAATCCTGCACGCTGTTGATGAAGCATGCCGAGCACTGCGGATAACGATAGCCGGTGACGCCAAACTCAATGCGCCTGGACTCCGGGCTCCAGTGCCAGTTCCTGGCATCGGAGTCAGGCTCAAGGCGGTCGCAGCCGACGTTGAACCACACCGGCGAATTGAACGCCGCGTACTGGTTCAGCAGCAGGTGCACCAGTTCATCGTGGAAGATGGCTGCATCCTCCCGGCTGCGGAAGTAGCCGTCCGCCCAGCCCCAGTCGCGAATGGTTTCCGCAACCCGTGAGACCAGTTGGCGCACCCCGGATTCGCGCTGCGGCGTGCCCAGCGGTCCGTGCAGATACTTGCTGGCTACAATGTTGGTCGCCGTCATCGACCAGTCCTGGGGAACCTCGACGTCTTTCTGCTCAAAGATCACGTTCCCCTTGCTGTCGATAATCGCCGCCGTGCGGCGCTCCCACGTCAGCCGGTCGTAGGGCGATTCCCCGGGCTTGCTGAAGTGGCGCGCAAAAGCCAGACCCGGAGCCGGGCGATTTTCCTCTGGCGCAGAGGCCGCGCGCACGCCTGCCGGGTTGGCGGAAGGCGCGGGGGCCGTGCTGGCGGCGATGATGTTTTCGGTTACTTCGGCCATCGAATTCACTCCTTCAAAACAGTTGCGCTGCCAGCCGCGCTGAGAGACACTCGCGCACGGCTCTGTGCCCGCGCCGGCAAAATAGGGACAACAACGCTCCCGGCAAGCCGTAAAACGATGGCGGCTTACCCGGATCCGCGTTAGCGGTCTTGAACTCCGTAAGCAAACTGGCCACCGTGTGGACGGCCGCTTCGGAACAAGCTAAGAGAGATAGTAATTCCGGCACACCGTCATTCATGATGGCGGAGACCTGGGTGCTTGGGCTTTCACCAGCCGGCGCGAAGCACGGGCGCCTACGGCTGAAACTGAACTTTGGCTGACCTCAGGAACCAGAAACCCCGGACATCAGCGAAATCAAAACAGACACGTAGGAAGCGAAAGATAGCTCTTTATGTTGTGCCAGTCAAGCGGCTACCGCAATATATTGTATTTTAACTCAAATCCGGTGCCCGCACGATACCCCTGCCGTGGATGCTTCCAGATGGAGGACCGGGTCGCCCATCGGAGTTTCCAGCTAAGCCACGGCTTCTAAAGCGTTTCCTTCTTTCTCAATCCAAATCGGGGGAGTAGTCCGGCGAAAACCTCTCCCACACCCTGCCTTTCCTGCCCAGAGTGTCGGCTGGTAGAAGCGAGACTAGAACGCTTCCTCGCTGCGGTCAATTCCCTAAGAACGGTGCAATGTGGAAAAGGCGCCTGCGATGGTCAAAGCAAACAGGATGAGCCGAAACTCGCAGTCTTCGGCACATGCTCCCGCCGAGCCTCATCGCGCACCCGTGCGGGCTGCGCCGCGCAAACGGTACAATGATCGCGATGACTAGAAACCACATGCTCAAGCCGATGGTCTGGATCGCATGCCTTGTGCCCCTGGCGCGGCTTGTCTATGGGGCCTTCGCCGGAACTCTCGGCGCCAACCCCATCGAGCGCATCACGCATCGCACCGGCCTGGCCACCCTCATACTGCTCCTCACCACCCTGGCCGTCACTCCCCTGCGCCGGTGGACGGGGATGCTCTGGCTCATTCAGTACCGGCGGCTGCTCGGACTGTTCGCGTTTTTTTACGGCTGCTTGCACCTGCTCACCTATCTTTGGCTGGACCAGAACTTCGGCGTTGCGGCCATCGCCCACGATGTTGTCAAGCGTCCCTTCCTCACCATGGGAACTCTCTGCTGGGTTCTCATGCTTCCCCTGGCTCTCACCTCCACGCAGAAAGCCATCCGGTCCCTGGGAAAAAACTGGCTCCGCCTCCACCGCCTCGTCTACGCTGCCGCCGCTGCCGGAGCCATCCACTTCTACTGGCTGGTCAAGCGCGACAAGCGCGAGCCACTGTTCTATCTGGCGATCCTTGCTGTCCTGCTGGGCTGGCGCCTGGCCGTCTGGATCGCCGCACATCAAAAAGAGCGCGAGACGGCGCGGGCTCTGTAGCCGCCCCTCGGGAACAAGTCTGCCGCCCGTCCTGCCATGGGTTCGTGATCGTGGCCGGTTGGTCCGTCAACGCCGGCTATTTGCCCGCCGGGCATTTGTCAACGCTGCGCTGCGAGGACACCTGGATCTCCATGAACTGTTCCACCCCTGGCGTTCTCACGTAGATCCTATGTTTGGTTACGCTGACTTCCAGCGGATCGCCCGGCAAGTATGCCCCCGCAACGTCGGACGCCTCGGAAGAGTAGGCCCCGACGTATTCCGTGCACCCTACGCGCACGGTCATTTGATACACATAGGCTGTCTTGCTGACTCCCCTGGGACTAGGGTAAGCAATATTCCGCAGGAAAATTTCGACAAGTCTTCCCTCTTCCACCGGACGTTCCTTGGCAAAGGCCGTGCCCAGCAGGACGAGCGCCACAAGAAAACAGCTGATAGGCTTCATCCAGTGATCCTAGCTTCCCGCATGAGACTCTGTAAATACGATGCCTTCACGCGATCTGCGCTTCACGATCCTCGCCGTCCTGGGGGCGCCGCAGAACCCGGGCCCGATCCGCCGCCGGCAGGCGCTCGCAGGCCGTGCGCAGCACCAGGCGCGGAGCCTTGGCGCGAATCGACATCAGCAGCGGAATGGTTCGCGGGCCATCGAAACGCGCCGTCTCGCGCAGCAGCCACGCCAGTCCCTTCTGCACCATGTCGTCTTTGTCCTCCAGCAACGCATGGGTAATCTGCTGCACCTCTTCCCAGAACAATCCCTGGTTGGTCCCGCGCAGCAAGGCCACGGCCGAGGCGCGCCGCCGCCAGCGCCGCGGTGAACGCGACCACAGCAGCACCCGCCGCAGCCGGCGCGGATCGGCCACCACCATGTATCCCAGGATGTATTGCACCAGGGCATCGTGGTCGGCCCAGGTGCTCACCCGGTCCAGCCATCCTTCAAAGAGCTTGAAATGCGCCGCGGTGCAATCGCTCACGCACGGTTCCAGCAGCAGAACGGCCAGGACTTTTTCTTCCAAAATGCTTCCATGAAACAGATTGTCTGCGACCTCCACCAGGTAGTCGAGGCCCTCATTGCCGCGAATGACGCGGGTAAACCGCCGCGCCAGTTTGCGCAGTTCATGGGTGTACCATCCCCGCGACTGGATCTCATCCTTGAAAAAATGCTGTACTTCCGCCGTATGGGGAGCGCTCGCCCCGTTGACCAGGACGCGCCGAAGGTGATCTGCAATGTAGCCGGCAGGCTTGGACATGCGGAATATTGAAGCACAGCCGGGCCGCCGTGGAAAGTGCCGCCGCACCCGAAGCTGCGGTTACCTGGCGGGAGTTTTCGCCTTCTCCGCCGCCAGCGCCGGCCCCACCTGGGTCAGTATCTGCGCCAGCATCCGGCTTTCCTCGCGCAGCGCCAGCCGCGTCTGCCCGGTCGCGGAAAGATCGATTCCCCTCTGGTAGTGCTTTCCGCTTTCGGCCATCTCCACGGACGCCACCACCTGCTGCGTCTTGCCGTCCCGCACCCAGACGGTCACGCTGGCCGCGCCCACGTCGGCCGCCCCGATCACACCGGCCGACTCCGAGGCCAGGTTCAACTTGCGCAGGGTGGCCTTGGCATCGGTGATGTTCGCATCCACTCTGAGTTTCCCTGCAGCGCCCGGCGCGGGAGCCAGTTTTACCTGCTTGAGGTCTTTGTCCAGCCGCATCTGCAGCAGGTCGGTCAACTCGGCGATCTGGCGCGGCGTGAGTTTGATCTCTGAGCCTGTGTAGCGAACCTCGCCGGCCGCAATCTCCCGGTACTGGCTCCAGTCGCTGCCTGGCGCAAGGCGGACAGCGGCGTGCTTGCCCCGAATGACCAACGGCCAGTCCGAGGTATCCGGCAGCGGACCCTGATCGGCGTTATACATGGGAGTCCAGACTGGGGGAACGGTTCGCCCCGGCGCAGAGGTCTGCGCTGCCATCCAGGCGGCCAAAGCCATCGGCAAAACTGCGGCAAAAACAAATCGCAAACGTAGCGAATGAAAATTCCGTAACATCCCAATCTCCCCTATTCGTAAAACATTGCGATCTGTTCCCGGCTGGGGCGCGGAGTCAGCAGGCTGACCACGATCAGTGCGACCACACTCACAATCAGTGCCGGGAAGATCGCATCCCGCTCCCCGATCACCTTCGGCAGGTATGTCTTGAACGTATCCCACGCAACCGTAATGACCGTGCCTGACAGCAGGCAGGCCACCGCACCCTCGCGTGTCGCCCTCCGCCAGAAGAAGGCGGCCATCACCACCGGCGTAATGGCCGCCGAGTAAATCGTATAGGCGTACATGGCCTTGGCCAGCACCGAAGTCAGTTTGATTCCCTGCACGAGCGCCCAGATGCCCAATGCCGCCACCAGGAAGCGCGAAACCAGGAGCACGTTCTTCTGGCTCGCGTCCGGCCGGATGAAGCGCGTGTATACGTCGTTGATCAGGTTCGTCGCCGGCGAGAACAGGTAGTTATTGGCCGTGGAAATCACCTTGGCGAACACCGATCCCATCAGCAATGCCCCCATCACTGGGTTCAGAAAGTGCCGCGCCGTGAAGGGAATAATTTCACGCGGCGCAAAGTCCGGCGCCGCCACCAGCGAGAGGTGGAACAGCCCCGAACCCACGACCGCCATGGCAACAATCATCGTCTCCAGCGCCACCGTGCCAAAGACCCAGCCCACCACCGCCAAACTCGCATCCTTCTCGCTCTTTGCCGAAAAGAACTTCTGGTACATCGACTGGTTGCCAATCATCAGCAGGAAGGTCGGGAAAAAATATTCCAGGGCGCGAATCAACGCCTCCTGGTGATTGCGAACCCCATCGCGCGCCAGTCCCCATTCTCCAAACAGGGTGAAGTGTGAGGCGGGCAGCGCCTGATGCAGCCCCGCCCAGCCGCCAATCTGGCCAAACAGAACCGGTAGCGCACTGAAGCCGATCACCGTGATCAGCACCCCGATCACGACGTCCATATACGCTACCGAGGCCATCCCGGCCAGCGCCGTGAACACGATCACGAAGGCGGCGATGATGATGGTTCCCTGTGACTTGGCAACCGCCGGAAAGATCAGGTGCAGGATGTCTCCGCCGGCGCGGAACTGGTAGCTGGTAATGGCCGTGTAGGCAAACAGAATCGCAATCGTCCCCAGGATTCGCGCCGCCGTGTTGTAGCGCGCCTCCAGCAGATCGGGAATGGTGAACTGCGCGAACTTGCGCGCCCGCGGCGCCACAAAGTAAATGATCAGCAGTCCTGCCCAACCTCCCGCCGGCCCCCACAAGGCCGCAAAGCCATTGTGGAAGGCGTTCTCGGCTCCCGCAAACAACGATCCGGCGCCAATCCAGGAAGAAAGCAGCGTAAACACCAGCACGTAGGCCGGCAGCGAACGCCCGGCCACCAGGTAATCGGCCTTGGTGTGCACCTTGCGTATCTGCGCCATGCTGACCGTCAGCAGCGCGGCTACAATCAGCGTGAGCACCACGGCATAAAGATTCACCATCTGCACTCCGGGACCTCTGGATTGAACGAAGAATCATCTTACAGGTTACAGGGATTCGGCGGCCGTGGCTCGGGACGGGCTCAGAGCCCCAGCGCCTGCCGCACGTGCTCCGCCCGCATCCCGCGCACCGCAATCCGTTTGTTTCTTCCCGTCGCGCCCGAGACGATGACAATGTTTGACTTTGGTACCTGAAACCAGCCGGCCAGGTAGTCGATCACCGCTGCGTTCGCTTTTCCATCCACGGGTGGCGCGGTGATGGCCAGCTTGATGGCGTCGCCCACCACGCCGGCAAAGCGATTGCCTCTGGCGCGCGGCTGCACTCGAAGAGCAAACTGCGCCCCCTGCGCGGTGTCGCAAACGGTAAACGCCATGGCTTATCCAGCCTCGGCGAAGCCCGCCGCCGCCCGCGCCCAGGCGATGAGATTTTGCAAACATTTCATCGCGCGGGTTCCTCATGCGGCGCTGGAACCGCCCGCTCTCCGAAGATGGCCGTACCCACGCGCACGCAGGTCGAACCCTCCTCGATGGCAACTTCGAAGTCGTGCGACATTCCCATGGAAAGCTCGTCCAGTTGCAATCCACTCCGAGCCCGCAACCGGTCCCGCAGCTCGCGCAACTGGCGGAAGCAGCTTCGCGCTCCCTCCGGGTCCGGCGTAAACGGTGGCACCGTCATGCAGCCGCGAATCACCAGGTTCGGCAGCCGGGCCTGCGCGTCCAGCAGTGCCGCCAATTCTGACGACGCGGGATCGAGCCCGGATTTCGCCGACTCGCCGCCCACGTTGATTTCGATCAACACGTCCAGCCGCTGGTTCCCCCGCTCCGCGGCTTCGTTCAGCCGCTCGGCCAGCCGCAGTGAATCCACGCTGTCGATCGCATCGAACAGCTCTGCCGCGCGCGCCGCCTTGTTCGATTGCAGATGTCCAATCAGGTGGAAGCGCCCGCCGCCGCAGCCCGCCAGCACCGCGTCGCGCTTGGCGGCAAATTCCTGCACCCGGTTCTCGCCGAACAGTGTCTGCCCGGCGGCCATCGCCTCCAGAATTGCCGCCGCCGGATGCGTCTTGGAAACCGCCATCAGCGCGACCTCGTTCGGTTCGCGCCCTGCCCGCCGCGCCGCCTGCGCAACTCGCGCTCGAATTTCCGCCAGGTTGGTAGCTATCGTCATCGCTACTGAAGATTGTAATCCCGCTCTCGCCCGCCCACGCACCAACGTTCCCTGGGCAGAACCGCCGGCCACAGGTCTCCGCGGTTTTCATCCGCTCCGCTTATATCCGGAACCAACTCGGTTTGCGGAAACTCAAAGTTCTAAATCTTGCTAGTTTGCCTTGACGTTTCCATTCGTTGCGGTTCTCCGTGACAGAATGGAAGCTTGCGGGCGGCGTTCGGCAATTCTCCACCGCCGCGCACAGGCCCCGCAGCGGGACGCAGCGAACAAAACCGATCGAATCCGCTGCGGCGGGAGTGGCTCGGAACCATGACGCGAACTTCCATGACTCGAACCTTGATGGCGCGAACTTTAACCCTGGGTGCGCTCGGCGCATTCGTGCTCTGCCTGTTGTCTTTGTTTTCGCCGCTTCTGCCCGGAGTGGTTCAGCCTGCCTTCGCCCAGGAGGGGGAAGGTGTGCTCAACGACGTCCCGCCCAAAGGCATCACCGTCGATGAGCTGATCCAGCGCTTCGCCACCAAGGAAAAAGAGTTCAAACTGGCGCGTGAGCAGTACACCTGGACCCAAAGCGTAAAGGTGCAAACTCTCGAGGGCAGCACTGTCGATGGCGAATACCAGCAGGTCTTCGACGTAGTTTTCGACGACCGCGGCAGGCGCATCCAGCAGATCAAGTTCGCTCCCCAGGACACCCTCACCCGCATCCAGATGACCCAGGAGGATCTCGACGACATCGAGAAGCGCATGCCCTTCACCATGACCATCGACGATCTTCCTTCCTACAACGTCAAGTATCTGGGCCAGCAGCAGGAGGACGAGTTGAATTGTTATGTCTTCGACCTGAGCCCCAAAAAGATCGACAAGGGCCAGCGCTATTTTGAAGGCCGGATCTGGGTTGACGACCATGACTTCCAGATCGTCAAGACCTTCGGAAAAAACGTTCCCGATCTCGTCAAGGTGAAGAAGGGCCAGGAAAATCTGTTCCCGCGTTTCACCACCTGGCGCGAGCAGATCGACGGAAAATACTGGTTTCCCACCTATACCAAGGTGGACGACAACCTGCACTTCACCATGGGCGATGTCCACGTCCGCCAGGTTGTGAGGTATGAAAACTACCGTCGTTTCGGCTCAAAAACCAGAATCCTTTACGAAGGTCAGGAGGTGAAAGGAGCGGACGAGGAACAGAAGAACGGGAAGAAGTAGGAAGGGAAACAACCGGGCCAGCCGGCGTTCGCGCCGTGCATCAAGGCGCCAGGGAAAATCAATAGAACAGGTACTTGCGCCACTTGGCGTCGCTTCGTCCCATCATCCGCATCAGGTGCCGGCTGGTATGCAGTGAGAATGGACGCGGCTCTTTCAGCAGCCGCATGCCGCAGTCATGCGCCAGCGCGTTTCCCTTCCTGCGATTGCATTCATGGCAGCAGGCCACCAGGTTTTCCCACGTCGAGAGTCCGCCGCGCGAGCGTGGCAGCACATGGTCCAGGGTCAACTCTGCCGCCGGCAGCACCACCCCGCAGTACTGGCAGGTGTTGCGGTCGCGCAGCAGGATGTTCTTGCGCGACAGCGCCCGCGTCTGGTGCGGGATGCGGCGGTACTCCAACAGCCGGATCACCGACGGAACCCGGATGGCAACCCGCGCCGAGTGCAGAAAATGTCCGTTGATTTCCTCGGTCGCAGCCACTCCCTTCAGCACCAGGACAATGGCCCGCCGCGCCGCGCAGATATTAATCGGTTCGTAGGAGGCGTTGAGAACAAGCACGGGGGCGTGCATTGCCGAGTAGCCGCGCTCGGAGTCATCGTTGTGCACATGGATTACTCTATGACTCTCCATTGGCGTAGTCCTCAAGGCAGGCAGCACGGAACCACTGCCAGCCAACTCGTTGCTCTCCGTGGGACCATCCGATACCGCGGCGCCGGAGGAGGGCTTCCAGCGCCGTGCCTGTCGATGATTGAAGAGATAAGGACGGACTGAACAAATGTCGTAGTTCTGCGGCCGGTTCAACTTCGGGCTCGTTTCTGCCCAGATCTTCAATCTCCGCGTCGCGTCCCAAGGCGCGCGCCGGAGTCGCCACCCACACCCGCGCGGCTCCCGCCTGGCGCAGTTCGCGGGCGCATTCCGAGGCCGTTGCCCCGGTCGTAAGCACATCGTCCACCAGCAGAATCTCGCGCCCCTTCACGTTCTCACCGGCAATGACCTTGAACGCTCCCCGAATCTGCTGCCGCCGCTCCTGTGCGTTCAGCGCCACCTGCGACTCGGCAAAGCGCACTCTCAGCAACGCGGTCACGTCCAGTTTTACCCGCCGCCCGATCGATTCTTCAATGCCACGCTGCGCGGCACGGGCGATCAACTCCGCCTGGTTGAAGCCACGCGAGCGCATCCGCAACTTGTGCGTCGGCACCGGAATCATCAGCAGTTCCGGAACGTCCACGTCGCCTTCCAGTTGCAGGCAGGCTTCGGCCGTCAGCCGTCCCAACGGCTGCGCAGCCACCCGCACCCGCTGGTACTTGAGCAGATGGATCAGTTGGCGGAGAACGCCCCGGTAGGCTCCATAGTTGACCGCCCGCTCGAATGCCGGGCCGTCAAGCGAACATTCACCGCAGCGCGCATCGCCATACGCCGCGTCGGCCGGGGCAAGCAGGTCGCCGCAAACGTTGCAGCGGGCCAGCCGGATCGGTTCCAGGGATTGCATGCAGGAGGGACAAACAGGAAGGCGCGAAACCGAGAACAAGGAGGAGTGGCAGAGCCGGCAATCGGAGGGAAATAAGGCCGCAAGCAGGCTCTTTACCGCATCTCCAACGATTCGGGGAGCCTGCGGTTTTCCTTTCGGTATGCTGTCCCCGCTACTGCTGAAGACTGGCCTCCTTTGGAAATACCCGAGCCCTGCAGACAGTTCTGGAGTGGAATCAATTTCCACCCTGGTCTGCAGCTTGAACGCACCCAGTATATACCAACTTGAATTCCCCGATCGAATCCTCTGCGAGTCCTCCGATTCCCATTTCGGGGTCCAGGAAAACCCGGCTTAGTCCGTTCGGAATAAGTCTGAGGTAAACTCCGGATCACCGCTTGCGTCCAATGGTATGAGCGGTGATGGAAGAAACCTTGACAGTGCCGGGAATCAGCGCCAGTGGATGGACCGCCGCGGAGTTCGACGACATCGTGCGCCAGCACCAGGCCAGGATCTACCGCGTCCTGTGGTGTGAGCTGCGCGACGACGAAGCCGCCGCCACCCTGACGCAGGATTGTTTTCTCAAGGCCTACCGCGCCCGTTCTGAGTTTCGCGGCGAGTCCAGCGTCAGCACCTGGCTGGTGCGCATTGCCGTCAACCTGGCGCGCGATTACCAGCGCAACCGCCGCCAGGGTTTCTGGAGACGGCTGCTGGGAAGCAACACCCGCGAAGCCGAGCTGGCAACCGACGTCGCCGAGGACACTGCCCCCCGCGCCGATCGCGCTCTGCTGGCCCGCGAGCAGTTGCAGCGGACCATGGAAGCGGTCAAAAGTCTTTCGCCGCAGCAGCAAACGGCGTTCCACTTGCGCTTCCTTGAGGAACTCTCCATCGAGGAAGTCGCGGACGCCATGGGCATCGGGATTGGAACCGTGAAGTCGCATCTATCGCGCGCAGTCAACGCACTCAGGCAGCAGAGGAACAAACCATGAACCATCTGACCGACGAACAATTGGCGCAATGGCTGGAAGGAGGAGGCAATCCGCAGACGCAGTCCCACCTTGCCGGCTGCGCCCAATGCCGCAGCGAGGCGGAGGAGCTTCGCGACGGTATCTCGCGCTACGCCATCGCCATGCGGCGGCAGGCAGATCGCGCGCAGAGCCTGTCTCTGGGTGGATATTTCGCTCCGCAAAAGGCTTGGGCGCGGCACCGCCTGCGCTGGGCCGCAGCCACCGCGTTGGCGCTCTTGCTCGCTGCTCCGACCCTCTGGATGATGAACAAGCCGCACCCGCAGGGCCCTCTCGTCGTCAGCGCCCCGGTGCCAGCGCAACCCGCCGCCGCGCTGAGCGACGACGAGCTGCTCGAAGCCGTCAACAACGATCTCAGCCGCGAGGTTCCACAGGCTCTCGCCCCGGTCAGCGCAATTACCACGGGGCGCAACCGGATCGCCGCTGCATCCACCGTGGCGGCCATCCCCAGCAATCTTTCCGCTAGATAATGAGGAGAAAACAGATGATTCGAAAACTTTTTGTCGCAACCCTGCTCTTGTGCGCAGTCGCCCTGGCGCAACCGCCCCAAGGCGCTCCCGGAATCCAGGGAGGCCCGGGATTCGGCGAACACCATCGCAACTTTGGGCAGCCGCCAGACGGCGGGAGACTTGGGCCCTGGGGGCGCTGGTGGAAAAACGCCGAAATTGCCAAGACCATCGGACTCAGCGACACCCAGCTCCAGAAGATCGAGCAGATCTTCCTCGATAGCCGTATGAAGCTCATCGATATCCACGCCACCTTGCAGAAGGAAGAGATCAAACTTGAACCCATGATCGAGGCTGACAACCCGGATGAAGGCGCCGTGCTGGCTTCGATCGACCGCATCGCCGCCGACCGCGCCAACCTTGAAAAAGCCAATGCCCAGATGGCGTTTGCCATCCGCCGCGTCCTCACTCCCGAGCAGTGGAAACAGCTCCGCGCTCTCCGTCCTCGCCTGGACCACTTCCCTGAGCCCATGGACCGGCCGCACTCGGCGCACTCAAAGATGCACCACAACCACCAGCATCCCGCTTCTGCGGCGGGCGCGCCTGTGCCTCCGCCCCCGGACAACCCCGTCCCACCGGCGGAGAACTAGTAGCTTTTCAGACTGAACTCCCTGCCCTGGCGCGCCCGCAACCGGTGCCCAGGGTGCGGCGGCAACCATTCCTGACTTCCCGGCGGAGAGGTCGGGAATTTTCTTGTGCCTTGAATCTCCCCGGCATTTTTCCCGCTCGGCTTCTGCGCCCATCCCCTTGCCTCATCCATGCCGCGGTGCATATACTACCGGGTTTGCGTTCGGCACGGGGAGGCGGGAGGGTTGTGCCTCCTGGCCGAGGCCGCAGCCGCCTGAAGACCGGAGATGGATGATATGTCAACCGCAATGGACCCGCACATGGAGACCAACCCCTGGGAGGCGCAGGCAGCGCGCTTTGAACTTGCCGCGCGCAAGCTCAACCTCGACCCGGGCCTGTGGAAGATTCTCAGCCAGCCGGCGCGCGAAATCACGGTTCACATCCCGGTGCAAATGGATGATGGCCGGATTGAACTCTTCACCGGCTATCGCGTGCAGCACTCCATGGCGCGCGGTCCCGCCAAAGGCGGCATCCGCTATGCCCCGGAGGTCAATCTGGACGAGGTTCGCGCCCTCGCCGCCTGGATGACCTGGAAATGCGCCGTTGTCGACATTCCTTTTGGCGGCGCCAAGGGTGGAATCGTTTGCGATCCCAAGACCATGTCGCGCGGCGAACTGGAGCGCATGACCCGCCGCTTCACCGCCGAGTTGATCGAGGTCATCGGCCCGGAGAAAGATGTCCCGGCGCCGGACGTCAACACCAATGAGCAGACCATGGCTTGGATGATGGACACCTACTCCATGCACATGCGCCAGACCGTTACCGCCGTCGTCACCGGCAAACCCATCGAGATCGGCGGCTCCCGCGGACGCCGTGAAGCCACCGGCCGCGGCGTCATGCTGGTCGTCAGCCAGGCCGTCAAAAAGCTTGGCATGGTGCCATGGAACACTCGCGTTGTGGTGCAGGGGTTCGGCAATGTCGGCTCTTACGCCGCCCTCCTCCTGCACGAACAGGGATTCAAGATCACCGGCATCGCCGAGTGGGATTGCGGACTGCACAATGTCCACGGCATCGATATCAAGCGGCTGTTCGAGTTCAAGTCCACAACTGGCGCCATTCAGGGATTCCCCGGCGCCGAGCCCGCCGATCCGGACGAACTGATGATCTCCGCCTGCGACGTGCTCGTTCCGGCCGCCACGGAAAACGTGATCACCACCCACAACGCCGCCAGCATCCAGGCCAAAATCATCGCCGAAGGCGCCAACGGCCCCACCACGGCCGCCGCCGATGACATTCTCCAGGACAAGGGTGTCTTCATCGTGCCAGACATCCTGGCCAACGCTGGCGGCGTCACCACCTCTTATTTCGAGTGGGTGCAGGACCGCCAGGGATATTTCTGGAAGGAAGCTCGTGTCAACGACGAGTTGGGGCACATCATGACCGATTCTTTCGCCGCCGTCCTCCGCTACGCCGAATCGCACGCGGTCAACAATCGCATCGCCGCCTACATGCTGGCCATCGACCGCGTCGCCTCCACGATTAGGACCCGCGGCATATACGCCTAGGCAGTGCGAATCAACAGCACGACCCGCCTTGTCCTGCGCTCTTGATTGGTCTCTGGCTTAGCGGCCCCGGCTCGGCGGAAAGGCTGCCGGGGTCCAGTCTGTGGGGGATTGACCCGATCCACTTGCGTACCAGAATGGCGTTGTCGCTTTTGCGCGTGCCCGATACAATCTCGGCATAATGTCATATCTCTGGAGATGCGTCGCTCTCATCGTCCTTGCGTCGAGCATCGCATGGGCGCAGTCGGCAAGCCCTGCGACAATACAGCAGAATGATGCTCAGACGACCAGCCCACCCGGCAGCGTCTCCACAAGCGACACAACGGCGACACCGCAAGCAGTAGCCGCAGACTCCAAGATTCTCGAAATCATTCATGCACAGAAGGCAATTTATCCAAATGACGCAGAGCGTGCCGGGGTTCAGGGCGAGGTAATAGTCAGAGTACGAGTATCAGAGACTGGCGACGTGGAAAAAACGGAAGTGCTCAGCGGCGACCCTCTTCTGGTGGATGCGGCAGTAAACGCGGCCAGGAAGTTCAAGTTCAAGCCGTTCATCAGGAACGGAAAGCCCGTCAAGGTCGCAACAAAGCTGCCGTTCGACTTCCACTTCTCCGACAAAGTTATGAGTAATAGCCTCCCGTATGAGAACGACAAAGGAGCGGGTAATAGCCTCCCATATGGGAACGGCAAAGCTGACAGCGGGAAAAGTGTGCCGGGCGCTAGTGCCGCGAAGCGAGTCAATGTCAGCTCAGGCATAACCGAGGGAATGATAATAAGGAAAATAGCGCCCGTATATCCGCCCGAGGCAAAGCGTAACGGTATTCAGGGCACCGTCGTGCTGCGTGCCACCATTGGGAAAGACGGGCACATTTTAAATCTCACGCCGATTTCTGGCCCGCAGGAACTTGTCAGAGCGTCAATCGGCGCGGTGCAACAATGGGTGTATCGGCCATACCTGAAATTGGGAGAACCCGTCGAGGTTGACACCCAGATCACGGTGAACTTCGTCTTGCATAGTTTCTAGCTGGGGCCGCGACGAGATTTCGGACCTATCGAAACCTCGTGCGAAAGAAATATCACCCGGCAATTTGCCAAGTATCCAACGATCCCGAAGCGGGAGATAAACGGGCCACTCGGAAACTGCCCCATCACCCTGCCTACCGTATCCCCACCACCGCCAGCATCCGTCCCGTCACCCGCTCCTTGCGATACGAGAAAAATAAATCCGTATGGCACGCCGTACACAGGTCTATCGACTCGATGTTTTCCGCCGCAACCCCGGCGTCCAGCAACTGGCACCAGTTGGCTTTCACCAGGTCCAGGTGGCGTGACATCGCCGGCTCGCCGTGTCCCGGCGCGCGCTGGTTCAAAAACAGCATCGGATACTTGGTCTTCAAACTCCAGCTATCGAACACGTCCTCGAACAGCTCCTTCGAGTAGGCAAACTGGGAGTCGAATTCGTTCTCGACTTCCTCGCCAATCTCATAGCAGCATGCGCCAATGCCCGGCCCGATTGCCGCCACCAGGTTCTCCGGATCGCAGCCCAGTTGCCGCCGCATTTCGCCGACGCCTTTTTCCACGATGCGCTGCACCGTGCCGCGCCAGCCGGCGTGGAAAACACCCACCGCCTTGCGTTTGCGGTCCGCCACAATCACCGGGAAGCAGTCGGCCACCTTCATTCCCAGCAGCACGCCCGCCGTGCTGGTGATCAGCCCGTCGCCCGCGGTTTTCAGAACCTTGTTCTTGCCCAGTCGCGCCCACTCCGGTCCCCGCGGGCCGTATACCCGGTGGATCGCCGCCGAGTGTACCTGGTTCAGCAGCACCAGCGGCCACGCCTTTCCGGACTCATCCACGGCCTTCAGCTTGCGCAGCAGCCGTTCCCGGTTCCGCGCCACGTTTTCCGCCGTGTCTTCGGCCGTAAACCCAAGATTTAATTGCTGTCCGCCGTACTCCTGGCTCACCCCGCCTTGCCGCGTGCTGAAGCCGTGCCGCAGCCAGGCGATTCCCGAGAGCTTTCCGGAGGTAAGAATTTTCACCGTGGAAGCCCGCAACGGACGCGGGCTCGAGCGCTCGCGATCCCGCTTGGCTCGTTGTGTCTTCAGGGCCGAAACCACCGGGCCCTCGGGAAAGGATTTTTCTACCATGGCCGTGGATTTGATTGTAGCCGACTCCGGCTCGCCTCCATCCGCCCGATTCCGTCCGCCCAGCGCGGATTTACGATGCCAATTTCCCGATTTTAGGGTAGGCTACCGTCATTGCAATCGCAGAAAAACGGTGGCATACCGTCGCAAGCTTCGCCCAACAGAATAAAATTTTATCGATATCGCAGCATACCGTTGCCAGGTTTCACTCAACAGAATAAAATTTTATCGATATGTATGAAGACTTCAGCACCGTCGAGCGTTGGACCGGAACCTCGGCCCGGTGCGTCTATCAGTGCATCGTGGTGGCGATTGCAACCCGCCACGCCGATGCCGTGGACGTCAAATTTCTCGTCAACGGGCGTCCCGTCTGGATCGCCCTGGCTCTTCCCGCGTGGGCCGAGCATCAGCAACAAACCGGAAACTCCATCACCGATCCGCTGGCGGTGGAGATCGCGGGCCATTATTTGCGCAGCATTCTGGAAAACGGCGAAGAAAGCGGGCGCGACCTCTATACGCTTTCCGTGGCCGAAACCCTCCAGCATCTGGATGCGGTTTTCAAAGAGGCGGGCGTCCTCGCCGGTTAGTTCCCGCAGGGTGGCGCAATTCTGTCTTCCGTTAGCGGCTATTTGGCGGTGCATTCATCCCTTATCCGGGTGTCCATCACCATAATGTGCTCGGCATTTTATTTATTTTGATTATTCAACATGAATCGGCGGCAGCCTATGCCGCGCGACGCGCTAGGCAAGGAGTCTATGAACAAGCAGCTCATAAGCGATACCCAGCATGCTGCACCCCTAAGCGAGAACAAGAACCTGCTGAAGTGGGTTGAGAAAATTGCAGCCTTGACGAAACCAGCCGCCATCCATTGGGTTGACGGGTCGCAAGAGGAAAACGACCAACTCTGCGCCGAGCTCGTGGCAAATGGGACATTTACTAAATTGAACGAGGAGCTCTGGCCTGGATGTTATTACGCCAGGTCCGACGCCGGCGACGTGGCCCGCGTCGAGGACCGCACTTATGTCTGTTCTCATTCCAAGGAAAACGCCGGCCCCACCAACAATTGGGAAGATCCGTTTTCCATGCGCAAGAAGCTGAAAGGGCTGTTCGCCGGTTGTATGCAGGGGCGCACCATGTACGTGCTGCCGTTCTGCCTGGGGCCAATCGGATCCCCCATGTCGCAGCTCGGTGTGCAATTGACGGACTCCCCATACGTCGTGGTCAGTATGCGGATCATGACGCGCATGGGTTTGCGCGCCTACAAGGAAATCGACAAGGACGAGCGCCGCGTGGTGCCTTGCGTACACAGCGTGGGCCGGCCCCTGGCTCCCGGGGATGAAGATGTCCCCTGGCCCTGTAACAAGGAAAAGTACATCGTCCATTTCCCCGAAACCCGCGAAATCTGGTCCTTCGGTTCCGGCTACGGCGGCAATGCCCTGCTGGGCAAGAAGTGCTTCGCCCTGCGCATCGCCTCCACCATGGCGTACGACGAAGGCTGGATGGCCGAACACATGCTCATCCTCTGCGCCGAGAGTCCCTCCGGCGAAAAGACCTACGTGGCCGCCGCTTTCCCCAGCGCCTGTGGCAAGACCAACTTTGCCATGTTGATCCCTCCCGAGGGATTGGAAGGCTGGAAGATCAGTACGGTCGGCGACGACATTGCCTGGATTAAGCCGGACGCCACCGGCCTGCTTCGCGCCATCAATCCGGAAGCCGGCTTCTTTGGTGTCGCCCCTGGAACATCCATGAAGACCAATCCCAACGCGATGGCAACCCTAGCCCGCAACACCATCTTTACCAACGTTGCCCTCACCGCCGAGGGTGGTGTTTGGTGGGAAGGCATGACCGACGAGCCTCCCGCGGAATGTAGGGATTGGCGGGGCAACCGCTGGACCCCGCAGATTGCCGAAGAAACCGGCGCCAAGGCGGCGCACCCCAACGCTCGCTTCACGGCGCCGGCCTCGCAATGCCCCACCATCGATCCCGATTGGGAAAATCCTGACGGGGTGCCGATCAGCGCCTTCGTCTTCGGTGGACGCCGGGCCAAGACCATGCCTTTGGTCTACCAGGCATTCAACTGGAGCGCCGGCGTCTACACGGGCGCAACCATGGGTTCGGAGATGACGGCCGCCGCTGCCGGAACCATCGGTAAGGTTCGCCGCGATCCCATGGCAATGCTGCCCTTCTGCGGCTACCACATGGGCGACTACATCCGTCACTGGATCCAGATGGGCCGGAATCTCAGCGTTACGCCGCGCATCTTCCACGTGAACTGGTTCCGCAAAGGCGAAGACGGCAGTTTCCTGTGGCCCGGCTACGGCGAAAACATGCGGGTTCTCAAGTGGATCATCGACCGCGTCCACGGCCGCTCGCTCGGCAAGGAAACCGCCATCGGCTGGGTGCCCCGGTATGAGGACATCGATTGGCACGGCCTCGAATTCCCACGCGAAACCTTCGACCAGTTGCAGGTGGTCGACTCTGATGCCTGGAAGCAGGAGGTAATCGGTCACGAGGAATTGTTCATCAAGCTGCACGATCATCTGCCTCCCGAAATGGTCTTCGAGCGCGAACTGCTGATCTGGCGCTTATAACGTCTCCATCCATCCACGCCACGCCGCTGCCTCGCGCAGCGGCGTTTCTGTTTGTCCCGCCCCTTTGAAGTTCCTTCCACCGCAACTTACTTCGTGATCCACGTGCGCGCTGTATTTATGATGGTGGATGAATCTTCCTTGCGCTTGTATGGAACGTTCGGCGCGTGTTACCTTGCGCCATCCTGTAACCTGTGGAATGACTCGCAATTGAGGTCTCGAATGAGCTCACAACCTTTCCGTCCGTATGTTCCCGCTGACCGCCAGATGCGCGAATTCACACTGCGCGCCGTAATCCTGGGACTGATCATGACGGTGATTCTTGGCGCGGCCAACATGTACCTGGGCCTGCGCGCCGGCATGACCATCGCCGCCACGTACCCGGCCGCCGTCATCGGCATGGCTTTGCTCAAGCTCGTCAAAGGCAGCCTGCTGGAAGAAAACATGGCGCGAACCATCGGTTCCATCGGCGAATCCGTCGCCGCCGGCGCCACCTTCACCATTCCGGCGTTCGTCATCAGCGGCATGTGGCCGGCCCTGGGCGCAGACAATTACTGGCAGGGCGTGGCCCTCATGATGGTCGGCGGAACCCTCGGCATTCTCTTTGTCACCCTGCTGCGCCGCGTCATGGTCGAGGATCCCGAGCTGCCCTTCCCTGAATCCGTCGCCGCCTCGCAAATTCACAAGGCCGGACAGCAGGGCTCGCGCGCCGCCAAAATCCTGTTCGCCAACATGGGCATCGGCGCTGCCATCTTCCTCGCCGGAGCCATCAATATCTTCAACGCCAGCAAGGAAGTCCTCGTCAACATTCCCGCGCTCTCCTTCGGACTCAAGCTGGGGCGTGCCAAGACCGCGCCCATCGTCGCCACGGGCGGCGCCACCACTTTCAGCGCTCCCGCCGTCAGCCCTGCCTACCTCGGCGTCGGCTACATCATCGGACCCCGCCTGGCCGCCCTCAACTTCGCCGGAGGCTTGCTCGCCTGGGGACTCATGGTTCCACTCCTCACCTACTTCCTCGGCCCGCAGATCGCCGCCAACGCCGCAGCTGCCGGAACCACCGTGGACTGGGCCTCGGTTTCCAACGGCGTCTGGTTTTCCATTGTCCGTCCCATCGCCGTCGGCGGCATGCTGGTCGGCGCCTCCTACACCCTGTTTAAAATGCGCAAGTCGCTCGGCATCGGAATCCAGCGCGCCATCAGCGATCTCAAGAAGACCGGCCAGCAAAAGCAATCTTCACTGCGTTATGAGAAAGACCTGAGCAGCAAGGTCGTTTTTCTCGGACTCGCCATCGTCTTCTGCGCCATGATCGCCCTCTACTTCTTCTTTACCAAGGTCATCCTCGGAGCCGTCGTCGCCGCCCTCGTCATGATCGTTCTCGGCTTCTTCTTCGCCGCCGTCAGCGGAAACCTCGTCGGCATGATCGGCTCCTCCAACAATCCGGTCAGCGGCCTCACCCTCTGCACCCTGGTCATCGCTGCCCTGCTCATGATCGCCATCGGCGTCAAGGGCACCGCCGGAGTCATTGCCGTCCTCGGAGTCGCCGCCGTCATCTGCGTCTCCTCGGCCGTCGCCGGTGAGATGCTGCAGGATCTCAAGGTAGGACACATCCTCGGCGGCACGCCCGCCAAAATGCAGATTGGCGATCTCATGGGCATCGTCGTCAGCTCGCTCGCCCTGTTTCCCGTGCTCATGATCCTCGACCGCGCCTACCACTTCGGCAGCAAGGAACTGCCCGCCCCGCAGGCCGGACTCATGGCCTCACTCGCCCAGGGCATCGTCGGCGGGAACATGGCCTGGCCGCTGGTCATCGTCGGCATCCTCATGGGTTTCGCCCTCATCATGGTCGAGGTCAAAAGCCCCATGCTGTTCTCCGTCGGCATGTACCTTCCCCTGGAAACCACCTTCGCCATCTTCATCGGAGGCGTCATCCGCTGGGTGACCGACATCATGCGCGACAAGGGCGTCTTCAACGACGCGCAGAAGGCGCGCATCGACAACGCCGGCGTCCTCACCGCCAGCGGCCTCATCGCCGGAGAAGCTCTCTGCGGACTCGGCGTCGCCGCCGTCAAGGGACTCAAGGCCAGCGGCAAAATCAGTTGGGACCTGCCCACCGTCTTCGAGCATCCGCACATCCTCAGCGGCCTCGCCGCTCTCGTATTCCTCTTCATCCTGATGGTCCAGGTCCCCTTGCGCAACGCCGGCCATCCCGACGAACCCGCACCGCCGACGGCCATCATGTAAGCGGTGAAATACGCGGGGCTTTCCACCTTCGCCGCGCCGCTTTTGCGCAGCGAAGGTGGGAAACCACGGACTCCACTTCCGGCAGAGAGATTGCTTTCGTCCTGGCCGTCGTTCCTGCAATTGCCTCCCGCTCCAACCGCGCGCGGTACAATACTCCCTTATGGACTTGACTGCCATTCAGCAAGCTCTCCGCGAGCAGGAGTTCGACGCCTGGCTGTTCTACGACCATCATCATCGCGACGAAATCGCCTACTCCATCCTCGGACTTCCCGAGCTGCATGTAACCCGGCGCTGGTTCTATCTCATTCCCGCCTCGGGCGACCCGGTCAAGCTGAATCATCGCGTCGAGCCGCGTCACCTCACCTCGCTCCCCGGTACCCAGCTCCACTACGGTGCCTGGCGCGAGCTGCATCAGAAACTCGCCGCCATCCTCAAGCCCTACCGGCGCATCGCCATGCAGTACTCGCCCAACAATGACATCATGTACGTCTCGCTCGTCGATGGCGGCATGCTGGAGCTGATTCGCAGCTTCGGCGTCGAGGTCGGCTCCTCCGCCGACCTGGTCTCCCGCTTCGAGGCCAGCCTCAGCGACGAGCAGATCGCCACCCACTTCGCCGCCCGCGACGCCATGGACCCGATCATGGCCGCCGCCTTCCAGGAGATCGGCCACCGCGTCCGCAACGGTGGCTGGGACGAGTGGGGCGTGCGCCAGTGGATTGGCGAAGCCTTCGCGCGTGACCACCTCGTCACCGACGACCTGCCCATCGTCGGCGCCAATGAAAACGCCGGGAATCCGCACTACGAGCCCACCGCCGAGGTCCACAAGCCCATCCATGAAGGCGACCTGGTGCTGCTCGACATGTGGGCCAAAAAGGACACACCCGGCGCCGTTTACTATGACATCACCTGGACCGGCGTCCTCGGCCAGCCCTCGGCCAAACACCAGGAGATTTTCCGCATCGTGCGCGATGCCCGCAAAGCCGGCTCGCAAAAGGTCATCGACGCCTTCGCCCGCGGCCAGCGCATCGAAGGCTGGGAGGTCGATGAGGCTACCCGCGCCGTCATTGACCGCGCCGGCTATGGCGAGTGGTTTGTGCACCGCACCGGACACTCCATCGGCACCAATGTCCACGGCAACGGCGCAAATATGGATAACCTGGAAACCAGGGATACCCGACAGATTCTGACGAATACGCTATTCTCAGTAGAGCCGGGAATTTACCTGCCCGAGTTTGGCGTGCGCAGCGAGGTCGATGTCCTCGTCCACAACGGCCGCGCGCAGGTGACCGGACCCCAGCAGGAAGAGCTAGTGATTTTCTAAATGGCCAACGAGAAAGCAATCGCAAACGCGGCCCGGCCGCAAACAGGGATGATGACCGTGGCGGCGCCGCTGGCGGGCTGGCTCGTCCCCGGCCTCGGACACATCATCCAGAAGCGCTATGTGCGCGGCGCGCTCATCTTCGTCAGCGTCACCCTGATGTTCTTCTGCGGGCTCGGCATGCGGGGCAAGGTCTACGGCTTCAACCTCGGAGACCTGCTCGACATGCTCGGCTTCGTCGGTGACCTGGGCAACGGGCTGCTCTATTTCCTCGCCGCCGGCCAGGACTGGGGCCAGACCGCCATCTTCCGCGCCACCGCCGATTACGGCACCAGGTTCCTGGTTTGCGGCGGCCTGCTCAACATCATCGCTGCCATTGACGCGCACCACATCGCCATCGGGAAGAAACAATGACCCTCAATTTTTCTCATTTCACCGCCGCGCTCATCTTCTCGCTCTGCGCCTCGGTCGTCTTCGGAATCACCCAGCGCGACAATACCCGCCAGATGATCCGCTATGGCCTCTACTGTTTCGCCTGGTTCATCGGCGGCGTGCTGGTAGCGGGCTGGGTCATGTGGTTTATTAAGCGCTAGGCTGCGATCCAACCAACCCGCCTGGAGTCCCATTTCCGCCCGTCCTTTGGGGGAAGTGGGTTCGTGGCCTTTGCTCTTGGCGTTCAACCTTGAATCCTCTGAACCCGCGCCACCCGCCTCAAGCAATCTCCGGCTCCGCCATTTCCGGGCCGGCAAGAATTCACCCGCATCCGGGAATCCCCCCGTCTGGCGGCGCATCCAACCGAATTGCGTGGGCCACGGCGGCGCCTTGGAGTTCAACCTGCCGCTGGCCAGCCCATGATCGCCGCCTTGGAGGCATTCCGCATGACCCATTCCCGTCGTGACTTCCTGCGGACCTCGAGCGCGCTCGCAGCGTCCGTAATTGCCGGCTCCGCCGCCAGTTTGCTGGCCCGCACCTCGCCCCTGCTGGCTCCGTCTTCTGGCCCGGCCTCAGCAGATTTTGAAACCCTCACCCTGCCAGACTCATCTATGAAAACGGAGGACTTACGAAAGATGGCATTCGAACTGCCGCCCCTCACGTATGGCTACGACGCCCTTGAACCCTATATCGACACGCAGACCATGCACCTGCATCACGACAAACACCACCAGGCCTATACGGATAACACCAACGCTGCCGTAGACAAGGCCCCGGAGCTGAAGGGAAAATCCGCGGAAGAGTTGCTCTCGAACCTCGCCGCCGTTCCCGAAGCGGTGCGCGGCGCCATCCGCAACAACGCTGGCGGATACCTCAATCACAACATCTTCTGGACTATCATGGCTCCCAACGCCGGCGGCCCGCCCACCGGCCCCATCGCCAGTGCCATCACCAAAACCTTCGGCGACTTCGCCCAATTCCAAGCCAAAATCAACGACGCCGGCCTCAAGCAGTTCGGCAGCGGCTGGACCTGGCTTGCTCTCGGTCCCAGCGGACTTCAGGTGCTCTCCACCGCCAATCAGGACAGCCCCATCTCGCAGGGCCTGCATCCCATCCTGCTCAATGACGTCTGGGAACACGCCTATTACCTCAAGTACCAGAATCGCCGCGCCGATTACCTGAAAGCCTGGTGGAACGTCGTCAACTGGGCCGAGGTCAACAAGCGCTACGAAGCCGCCCTCAAGAAGTAGCGGCACCCCCCCTGCCAACGGGCGCAGTTCGCATGCGTCCGTTTTCGCTTTCCCACCCCGTGTAATTTCTTTGTCAGGATCGCCCGCCCGGCGGAACCCGGCCTCAAGCGGGCGTTAGCATTGAAGTAGAGATGACAGCACCGGACCAGAGCATCGGCGAAGAGATCGCCAACAGCGTCTCCCACGGCGTGGGCGCGCTGCTGGCGATTGCGGGATTGATCCTGCTGACGCTTCGCGCCGCCGAAGCCGGAGGCGTGCGCCACATCGTCTGTACCGCGGTCTTTGGCGCTTCGGCGATTCTGCTCTATCTCGCCTCCACTCTGTACCACTCGCTCAGCCGCACCCGCGCCTACCGCCTCATGATGTCGCTGGACCATTCCTGCATCTACCTGCTCATCGCCGGAACCTACACGCCCTTCACCCTGCTCGGGTTGCGCGGTCCGCTGGGCTGGACGCTGTTCGCCATTGTCTGGAGCTGCGCCGTCGTGGGCGTGATCGTCAAGGCATTCTTCGCCGGCCGTTGGAACGCCATCTCCACCGCAATGTACCTGGCCATGGGCTGGGCCTGCGTCTTCGCCATCAAGTCGATGTACCTGCTGCTGGCGCATCCGGTCTTCGCCCTGCTGTTTGCCGGCGGCGTCTGCTACTCGGCGGGAATTCCCTTCTTTGCCTCCAAGCGCAAGTACATGCACTTCATCTGGCACCTCTGGGTGCTGGGAGGAACCGCCTGCCACTTCGCCGCCATCTGGATGATGATCCAGTAAGCTCCGCCGCCCGGGTGCTCCACCTTCGCGCCGCGCTTTTTGCGGCGATACGGTGGGCAGCAATCATTCCCACCTTCGCAATTTCCCGCGAACCTTCCCCTACTGAATCTCCGGATAGATATCGAAGAACGCCTCGATGCTCTCTTTCAGTTGCGCCTCGATCTCCTCCTTGCTGCCTTCCAGCAGATGCAGCGTGACGTGCTCTTCGTGCCCGTTCCGCAGCTTGATCTTGCCCATGCCCACCGCTTCCAGTTCATCGGCGGGCAGCAGCCTCAACCCGTACACCAGCGCCAGATTTGCCATGCCAGATTGTACCGCCGCCGCGCCCGGCTGGAGCGCAAACCTCACCGTCCGGCCACCAGCCGTTCTCCCTCAAACGCCGCCCGCTCATAGCCCGCGGCCGCCACCAGCGCCGTCACCCCGCTGGCCGCGTAGATCATGGCGATCACTATGAACTGGTAGATGGCGGTGTACACCGGGTCGCTCCCGGTCAGCAGCATTCCCGCGGCAAAGCCGGGAATCCACACAATCCCCAGCGAGCGCAGCGAGTTCAAGCTCGGCATCAGGGCCGCGTTGGTCGCGTTCCGGGCATAGGGCAGCGCCGCCAGCGACGAACTTGCGCCCAGGGCCAGCGCGGCTTCCACCCGTCCGGCGTTCAGTCTCAGGTCGCTGGCGTAGCGCTCCAGCACCTGCGCGCAGGTGTTCATCGAGCTGGCGATGATCATCGATCCCAGTGGCACCAGGGCCATCGACCGGAAGGCGATCACCCGCGTCAGGGCCATGGTCGCAATCACCACTGCCGAGCCCGTTGCGATCGCCCGCAGGCAAAGCCAATATCCGCGCGGCGCCGGCGTTGCTCCGGTGTTCGTTCGCCGCTGCGCCATCCGTGCGGCCATGGCGCACATGGCCGCCAGCGCGGGAACGCTCCACCAGGCCGCGCCGCGCAGCAGCCACACCAGCACCAGGCCGACGGCCAGCATCTGCAGTAGCCCGCGCACCAGGGCCAGGGCCGTTTCGCGTCCCAGCGCCAGCTTGCGCAGGTGCCCCAGCCAGGCCACGGCCAGCGCCAGCGCGCTGACCACCAGCGCCTGCCCCAGTCCCAGGGCGACCTGGGTATGCAACCAGTGCTCAAGCATGCGGCTCTCCTTGCCCATCCGTCTCCGCTTCGTCGCGCAGTACGCCCTCCTGCATCAGCAGCGTGCGCTGCGCCAGCCGCGCCGCCTGGGCCGCGTCGTGAGTCACGATCAGGCACGCCCCGGCCACCTGCGCCATCGCCGCGCGCAAAGCTTCCTCCACCACCAATTTTGACGCATCGTCCAGCGCCGAAGTCGGCTCATCCAGCAGCAACACCTGCGGGCGGTTGGCCAGGGTGCGCGCCAGCGACACCCGCTGCGCCTCGCCGCCGGAGAGCGCATCCACGCCGCGCTCCGCGTAGCCCGCAAGCCCGACGGTGCGCAGCAACTCATCAACCTCGCCCACGGTCAGCAGCGTCCCATGCACTTTCGGCCCATAACGCACGTTCTCGGCCACCGTGCCCATAAACAGATTGGCCTGTTGCATCACCATTCCCACCCTCCGCCGCAACTGGCGCACATCGAGCACCGCCGTGTCCTCGCCTGCCAGCAGCACGCGCCCGGCGCTGGGCGCGTCCAGGCGGTTCAGCAGGCGCAGCAAGCTTGACTTGCCCGCCCCGCTCGGCCCGGTGATCGCCACCACCTCTCCGGCCCGTAGAGCGAAGCTGGCGGACCGAACAATCGTTTTGCCGCCGGCCTCGCGCCGCAGCCCTTCAGCCCGCAGCAGTACCCGGTTCACGGTTGCGATGTCGTTCGCCAATTTCGATTCCCTTTCGTTTTTCGCGCAAGCCGTCCGCGCCAATCGTCCCAGCTAGCCGCCTCGTCCCTGCTTCGTCCTACTTTATCCTTCCCCGGGCTTTTGCTTCTGCGCAGCTTTTTCACCCATCCGCTCATCTAACCAGATCGCGGGTGCTGTCGAGGCGCCCGCATCGGAGTCGCCTGGAAACCATGGACAAGATTATCAAGTCGGATGAAGAATGGCGCCGTTCGCTCACTCCCGAGCAATACCGGATTCTGCGCGAGAAAGGCACCGAGCGTCCCTTCACCGGGCAGTACGCGGAGATCGACACTCCCGGCGTCTATCTCTGCGCCGCCTGCGGCCTCGAGCTGTTTCCCTCCGAGACCAAGTTTGACTCCGGTTGCGGCTGGCCCAGCTTCTACGATCCCCTCGACAAGCAGCACGTCGAGGAGCACGAAGACCGCAGCCACGGCATGAGCCGGGTCGAGGTCACCTGCTCGCGCTGCGGAGGCCATCTCGGCCACGTCTTTCCCGATGGCCCTCAGCCCACCGGCCTGCGCTACTGCATCAATTCCGCCTCCCTTCGCCTGGACAAGAAATAGGATGCGCGCGCTCCTCTGCCGTGGCGTTCTGCTCCCGGGACTGGAACCTGCGTGGATTCGCTTTTCTTTCGCCGAATCCCATTAGTTCGCCGCCACCGCACTCCTTGGTTGACGAAAACGCCGCTCCGACCTAGCCTTAAAGAGTCCCTACTTTCTCACTTATTCTCATTTTCCAGAAGGTTCTTATGGCTACGACGGCTTCTACATCGCAACACCGGGTTCTCAACTCAGAGTTACGTAAGCGCATCATGTCGGCCGACGAGGCCGCTGCCCTCATCCGCAATGGCGATCACATCGGCATGAGCGGTTTCACCGGCTCCGGCTATCCCAAGGAATTTCCGGTCGCGCTTGCCAGCCGCATGACGAAGCTCCACGCCGCGGGAAATCCCTTGCGCGTCGGCGTCTTCACCGGCGCCTCCACCGGCCCTGAGCTCGACGGAGCCCTGGCGGCCGCCAACGGCATGCAGATCCGCCTCCCTTACCAGTCCGATCCAATCGTGCGCAAGCGCATCAATGACGGCGATATGGAGTACATCGACATCCATCTCAGCGAGGTCGCCCAGTACATGGAGTACGGCTTCCTCGGCAAGCTCGACAAGGCCGTTATCGAGGTCACGGCAGTGTATGAGGACGGCCGCGCCATCCCCTCCACCTCGCTGGGCAACAACAAGACATGGCTGGAGTGCGCCGACCAGGTCATCCTTGAGGTCAACTCCTGGATGCCCATTGAATTGGAAGGCATGCATGACGTGTACTATGGCCTGGAAGCTCCTCCCCACCGTGAGCCCATTCCCCTCATCCGCGTCGGCCAGCGCATCGGCAGCCCCTACCTCCACATTCCCCTCGAGAAGGTCGTCGCTGTCATCGAGACGCATGCGCCAGACCGCAATAACTCCTTCAAGGAGCCGGACAAGGCTTCGCAGCAGATCGCCGGCCACATCCTCGACTTCCTCGAATGGGAGGTAAAGAAGGGCCGCATGCCCGCCGATCTTCTACCTCTCCAGTCCGGCGTCGGCAACATCGCCAATGCCGTCCTCTTCGGCCTGGAGCAGGGAAAGTTCAACAACCTTACCTCCTACACCGAGGTGATTCAGGATGGCATGATCAAACTCATCCAGTCCGGCAAGATGACTTCGGCCTCGGCCACTGCCTTCTCGCTTGGCCCGGATATGCTCACGGAGTTCTGCAATAACGTGCGCGATTACCGCAAGAGCATTGTTTTGCGCACCCAGGACATCTCCAATAATCCCGGAATCATCCGCCGTTTCGGAGTGATTGCCATGAACGGCATGATCGAGGCGGACATCTACGGAAACGTCAACTCCACGCACATCATGGGCTCCAAAATGATGAACGGCATCGGCGGCTCGGGCGACTTTGCCCGCAACGCCTACCTCTCGATCTTCATGGCTCCCTCGCTGGCTGCCAAGGGAACCATCTCCACCATCGTTCCGATGGTCAGCCACGTGGACCACACCGAGCATGACACCCAGGTGCTGATCAGCGAAAAGGGTCTGGCCGATCTGCGCGGGCTCTCGCCCAAGCAACGCGCCCGCCGGATCATCGACAACTGCGCCGCCGACGAATTCAAGCCGCTGCTCAACGACTACTTCGACCGCGCCTGCAAAAGCCCCAACGGCCAGCACACGCCGCACCTTCTTGGCGAGGCTCACAGCTTCCACGAGCGCTACATGAAAACCGGGAATATGATGCCGTAACCGTTTCTCCAACCGCATACGCCATAGCAATCCCCGCTGCCGCAGCGGGGATTTTTCTTGCCCGCCGCCGCCCTCGGGTTGCGTCCCAATCCATCCCCGGCCCTGGCTCCCAGATCTCCGCCTGATGCGCCTGTCTGCGTCCGTTTTCTCTTCTCATCCCCGCCGCCCCGGCTTATACTGGCCGCCTGTTTCATACACATCCCATGCGCACCCTGAGAAGTTCCTATTCATCCGCGAATCTTTCTGCGCGGCAAACGGCCCGGTTTCAAATCCCCGGTAGCGCGCGCTGCCTCCAGGTCGTGCTTTTCTCGCTTCTGTTCCTGGCCGCACCGCTGGCGGCTCAAACCGCCGCTCCCGATGCGCCCCGGCAAACCCAGCGCAAGCGCCTGGAAAAACTCGACCTGCTGCGCAAGGATCAGCAGATTGCCGCACTCCGCGCCCAGAGTCAGCTCATGGCGGCGGAAAAACTGCGCCAGCAACTGGTCCAGGAAAAGCGCAACCAGCAGTTCCAGATTGACGCCATGGCCCGCCGCGGTCGGCTGCAGAACGCGCTCTCCGCGCTCCTGCTCATCTGCCTCCTGCTCACCGTCGCTCTCGCCTGGTCGCTATGGAGAATCAACGTCGTCCGCAACAACGAGGCGCTGGAAGACCCGCTCACCGGACTCAAGAATCGCCGCTTCCTCATTCCTTTCATGGAGCACGAAACCGGACGCCTGCGCCGCTCTGCTGTCTCCGCTCTCATCCTGATCGCCGATATCGACCATTTCAAGAGCGTCAATGATCGCTGGGGACACAACGTGGGAGATGAGGCGCTGGTGCAGGTTGCCAGAACCCTCCGCACCTGCGTGCGCAACTCCGACGTGGTGGCGCGATGGGGAGGCGAAGAGTTCGCCCTCGTCTGCCCGCAGTCCAGCGCGGAACACGCCGAGGTGATCTGCGGCCGCATCCGCCATCAACTTCAGCGGACCCCAATCCGCGTGCCCGGCGAAACCGGTTTCCACCTCACCGTCTCCATTGGCGCGGCTGTGTTTTCGCCCGCTACCAGGGATGAAAACTGGATGGCCACGCTGGCCCGGGCCGATCATGCCCTCTACTGCGTCAAGCAGGGTGGCCGCGATGGCTGGTTGCTGGACACTTCCGTCTCCAGCCAGGCTGGTGAGCCCGCCCCAGCCAACACCTGACGCCGCGCGCCCGGTTCTGGAACCCCATGCCAGCCTGCCCAGTCCCAATCGCACCGGCTTATCCTTTCCTGCCGAACCCGTTCCCCGTCCGCCACGGCGGACGCAAAAGGCTCTACAATGAACGCTCTGGAGGAAATCATGCCCTGGTTTCACCGCGCCATGCTTCGCCGTGCCACGCATCCCGGTGCCGTGCTCCCCGATGCAACGCTTCGCCGTTTCGTCCGCCTGCTGCCTCCGATCGCACTTTTCCTGCTATCCGCGTCTTGCAATGGCTTTTTTGTCTCTGAGAACTCCATCCAATCCGTCGCGGTCAGCCCCACCGCCGTCATCCTCGCGGTTGGCACCGCGACTACCGCTGGGGACACCTATACCCTGTCGTCCCAATCCACCACCGTCGGCGGCACAACCGCGGATGACACAGCCACCGCCAAATGGAGCAGCAGCGCACCCAAGACAGCCTCGGTCGCCAGCGGCGGCGTCGTCACCATTCCCATCGGCAGCACCACGGCGGGCGTCACCGCCACCATCACCGCAACCGATGGCGGACAAAGCGGCAGCAGCACGGTCTACACCTACAGCGGCACTGCGCCCTCCACCCTGACCCTGACGTACTCTTCCGGCGTCAATCCCAACCTGGTCAGTCCCGGCTCGACATTTTCCGTTTTCGCCGCCGCCGATATCAACGGCAAGAGCAACCAGAACATCTCCAAGTACGTCACCTGGAGCAGCAGTGACACCTCCAATGCCACGGTGGACGTCAACGGAAACGTGACCGTGCTCAGCACGGCAACCGCCAGTACTACCTTCATTATTACGGCCACGGCCACCTTTGCCAGCACCACCGTGCAAGGCACCCAGACGTTCACCATTGACTAGCCGAGGTGTTTTCCCGGAATGCGGCGCGTTCCGCCCGCACCCATTCCGGTCCTAATTCCAGTGATTGCGTCCCCGCCTGCGCGCCATGCGAGCATTTTCCCTGATATACAATCGCTGCAACGGCAAAAGAGCCGAATTCGCAATCATTTCAGAAAATAACTCATGGCTGAGATCAGAAAAATCGGCATCTGCACCGGCGGGGGAGACTGCCCTGGGCTCAACGCAGTCATCCGCGCCGCTGTAAAAACCGCCATCCTCAAGTACCGCTACGAGGTCATTGGCATTCGCGACGGCTTTGACGGCCTCATCTGGCCGGAAAAAAGCCGCCCCCTGGTGCTGACTGATGTCAGCGGCATTCTGCCTCGCGGCGGAACCATCCTCGGCACCACCAATCGCGGCAATCCTTTCTCCTACGAAATCAGCAATGACGGGCAAGAAGCCGTGCGCGACTTCTCCGACGAGGTCATCAAGAACGCGAAGATCATGGGCCTGGATGCTCTCATCGTCATCGGCGGCGATGGCACCCAGAAGATCGGCCTCGACCTGGCCGCCAAAGGTCTGGCCGTCGTCGGCGTTCCCAAGACCATCGACAACGATCTGTCGGCCACCGACGTCACCTTCGGCTTCGACTCCGCGCTCCATGTGGCAACCGAAGCCTTCGACCGCATCCACACCACCGCCGAGTCCCACCACCGCGTCATGATCGTGGAGGTGATGGGCCGCGACGCAGGCTGGATCGCGCTTTACGCCGGACTGGCCGGCGGCGCCCACATTATCCTGATTCCCGAAATTCCCTTCACCATTGAGAGCGTTTGCGCCTGCATCGGCCAGCGCCATATCTTCGGCAAGAAGTTCACGATCATCTCCCTGGCCGAAGGCGTGCAGGTGCCTGAGGAGATCCGCAGGGACGTTTTGCGGCGCTACGGCTCCATCCCCAAGGCCATCAGCGTCGGCAACTTGATCGGTTCGGCCATCGCGAGTTCCTCGAAAAAGGAAGTCCGCGTCACGGTACTGGGTCACACCCAGCGCGGCGGTTCGCCCTCGCCTTCCGACCGCATCCTGAGCACCCGCTTCGGGGTTGCCGCCGTCGACTTGATCGCCCAACGCGGCTTCCTCAAAATGGTGGCGCTGCGCGGAGGCAAGATCGAGTACGTCGATATCGCCGAGGCCATCGGGAAAATGAAGTCCGTCGATCCCAGGGGCGAACTCGTCAATACCGCCCGCTCCGTCGGAATCCACTTCGGCGAGGAGTAAACTGTCTCACCCGGCGGGGACGACATCGCCGGGCCGGGTGAGATATTGCCTTTCTAGATAATCCATTGGGCGGCGTTTGTAACTCTTGTGCCAATGGTTTACGAGGTTGCGGAACCATTTACTACTTTGCAACATTGCCCTGTCCAAACCATACGCTAGATGGTCAATCGTTTCTCCGCTCCGGCGCCCTGGGTTATAGTGAAGCTTTACCCGGAAGAAGAGCCATTGTATTCTTCGAACTCCTGTCTCCGTCCTCGCTTGCTCCGCCGGTTCCCGCAATGCGCGCTACTGATGGTGCTGCTTTGCTGCGCGTCCTGCACGCACACGGAGCTTCCCGGCAGCGGCGAGGTTATGTATGTTTCCGCTCCCCAGGCCAATCTCCGCGATCACGTGTCCACGGTTTACAACCGCGTGGGTTCGGTAAAGAACGGAGATCGCGTCGTGGTTTTGGAGCGCCAGAGGCACTTTGTTCGCGTGCGCACCGGGCAGAACCTGCAAGGCTGGATCGAGTTGCGCGCGCTGGTGCCGCGTGAAACCTTTGATCAGTTCCAGCGCTTGAGCAGCGATAATCGCGCCACCCCCGTAGAGGGACACGGCGTCACCCGCGTCGAGTTGAACATGCACGTCAGCCCCGGACGTGAGACCGACACGCTGTACCTGCTCGCCGAAAGTTCCAAGGTGGAGTTGCTCAAGCGCGCCACCACCCAGCGCGCCACGCCCGAGGAAATCGCCGCAGTCAAGGCGGCTGAAGTCGCCAAGGCCGCCGGCGAGCAAACCAAACCGGCTGTCAGGAAGCGTCCGGCCCCGGCGCCGAAAGCCGCGCCCGCACCGGCGCCGGAAGCGGCTCCCAAGGCAGCGCAGAAACCAAGCAAGAATGCGGCGAAAAATGCCAACCAGGGCGCTACTTTATCCGCAGCCCCATCCGCGGCTTCTCCTGCGGCCCCGCCCGACGAGCCCAAGCCGAAAATGATGGACGATTGGTGGCTGGTGCGGGATCAACAGGGCCACGCCGGTTGGGTGCTGGCGCGTATGGTCGATCTCGATATCCCTCTCGACGTGGTGCAGTACGCCGAGGGCCAGCGCATCCAGGCGGCGTTTGTGCTCAACACGGTACAGGACGAAGTGAAGGGCGCGACCGCCCAGTACCTGGTGCTGCTGAACGAAAACCGCGACGGCATCCCCTATGATTTCAACCAGGTGCGCGTCTTCACCTGGAACCTGAAGAGACATCGCTACGAGACCGCGTATCGCGAGCACCCCATCGTTGGATATTTTCCGGCCACGGTCTCCATCCAGGACTTCGGCAAAGAAGGCTGGATGCCGGTCTTCACCATCCGCAAGCAGAACGACGATGGCTCGATCAGCGAGCGCAAGTACCGCGTGATTGGCAACGTGGTACGCCAGGTGTTCGCACCCGGCGAAGCACCGCCGCAAACGGCACACCCGCCCAGTGAGGCGAAGAAGAAATCCCTGGCCGCGAAGAACGCGGCGAAGAGCGGGGCGAAGAAACCCGCGCACGCAAAGGGCGCGGCCCCGCGCAAGAAGAAAAAGTAAACTTCCGGGCGCCGCTCGGCCAAGCGGATTCCGTGCCCGCGTGGCGGGGCAAACCCATTACTTCGAATAGAACTCCGCGATTGCGGTGACGACCTGTTGCTGCTCGGGGGCGGTGAGTTCGGGGAAGATGGGCAAGGCCAGCACCTCGCGGCAAGCGCGCTCGGCCTCCGGGAAATCCCCAGGCTTGTAGCCGAGATAGGCGAAGCAGGGCTGACGATGGAGCGGAACGGGATAATAAATCTGGCAGCCGATCCGGCGCGACTCGAGGAACTCGCGTAGCTGGTCACGGCGATGGGCGCGGACCACATACTGGTGGAAGATGTGTTTGGCCTGGGGCGCGGTTGCAGGCAGAGCCAGCGGCTCGGATGCATCGACATGTGTCGATGTTCCGCGCGGGCGCGTCAGGCCGGCTTGTTGCAGGAGAGAATCGTAGTTTGCGGCGATCTGGCGGCGGCCCTGGTTCCACTGTTCGAGGTGGCGCAACTTGATGCGCAGCACCGCTCCCTGGATGGCGTCCATGCGCGCATTCCAGCCGATCTCATCGTGATAGTAACGGCGGGTGGCACCATGATTACGCAGGCGCTTCATGTGCTCGCCGGCCTCCGGGTCGGTGGTGGTTGCCGCACCGGCGTCGCCAAACGCGCTGAGGTTCTTGGTGGGATAAAAGCTGAAGGCCGCGGTACGGCCCAGGGCTCCGGCGTGACGCCCGTTCCAGGTGGCGCCGAAGGCCTGGGCGGCGTCTTCCACGATCACCAGCCGGTAGGAGGCGGCCAGCGCATCGAAGGCGCCGGCGTCCACACACTGCCCGTAGAGATGCACCGGCAGGATGCCCTTGAGACCCGCCGGGCGCTGCCTGGCGATGGCCTGCTCGACCGCGCCCGGCGAGAGGTTGAAGGTGGCCGGGTCGATGTCCGCAAAGACCGGACTGGCTCCGCAACGGGTGATGGCGCTGGCCGAGGCAAAAAACGTAAAGGGCGTGGTGATGAAACTGTCGCCCGTGCCGACTCCCGCGGCGGCGAGCGCGAGCCACAATGCGTCCGTACCCGACGAGCAGCCAACGGTGGAGGCAACCCCCAGGTATGCGGAAATCTCCCGCTCCAGGGCAGCCACCTCCTCGCCCAGCACCAGCATCTGCGACTCGCAGACCTGATCGATGGCCTCGCGCACCTGTTGGCGAATGGTGGCATACTGGCGCTTGAGGTCGAGCATGGGAACCGGCGTGGATGCGGCGGCGGATAAAGTTGTCATGACCAAGTTTCCACTCCGGCCGAGCCGGGGACTGAGGCGATTCTAACATCGGCCCGGCGGCGGGGCGCGGCGACCCCGCTTGTGAGTGGAATCACACGCGCTTGTGATATATGCTCTCTGCGGAAGTGCGTGAACAATTCTAGGCTGGTGGATGGGGTGGTCCGCCGATTTTCTGGCACCCGGTGCGAAAAGAGGTAGCTTGGCGACTGCAGATCAGAGGGTGGTGGGCGCGGCGCGGGACGAAGGCTCGCGGGCGCGGCTGAAGCTGACGATTCGCGGCGCGGTCCAGGGCGTGGGCTTCCGGCCGTTCGTCTACCGGCTGGCGGCGGAGTTGGGACTGGAGGGCTGGGTCAACAACACCGCGCGCGGGGTTTTTGTGGAAGTGGAAGGCGCGCGCCCGAAGCTGGAGCAGTTTTTGCTGCGGGTGGAGCGTGAAAAGCCCGCGATCTCTTTCATCCAGAGCCTGGAGAGCAGTTTCGCCGACCCGGTTGGCTATGCCGGTTTTGAAATTCGCAAGAGCGAGGGCGGAGAGAAGACCGCGCTGGTCATGCCTGACATTGCGACCTGCCCGGAATGCCTTGGCGAAGTCTTCGATCCGCGCAACCGGCGCTTCGGCTATCCATTTACCAACTGCACCAACTGCGGGCCGCGCTATAGCATCATCGAGTCGTTGCCCTACGACCGGCCACGCACGACGATGCGCAAGTTCACCATGTGCGCCGAGTGCGCGCGCGAGTACGGCGACCCGGCCAATCGCAGGTTTCATGCCCAGCCCAACGCCTGCCCAGAGTGCGGGCCGCAGCTGGAACTATGGAGCATGGCGGGCACCGTGCTGGCGCGGCGGGCGGCGGCGCTGGCAGAGGCCGCCGAGGCGATCCGCGAAGGCAGGATTGTGGGCGTGAAGGGATTGGGCGGCTTCCACCTGATGGCCGACGCGCGCAATGAAGACGCGGTCGGCCGGTTGCGCGAACGCAAACATCGCGAGGAGAAACCATTCGCGTTGATGTTTCCGTCGGCCGAAGAGCTGGGGCGGGAGTGCACCCTGACGCCGCTGGAATTGCGCCTGCTGCACTCGCCGGAGTCTCCGATTGTGCTGGTGCGGCGGCGGCAGGCGGTGGATTCGGCCCTGGCGCGCTCGATTGCGCCCGGCAATCCGATGCTGGGCGCGATGCTTCCCTACACGCCGCTGCACCATCTGCTGATGCGGGCACTGGGGTTTGCGGTGATCGCCACCAGCGGCAATTTGAGCGATGAGCCCATCTGCACCGATGAGCACGACGCGTTGCAACGGCTGCACAACATCGCGGACCTGCTGCTGGTGCACGACCGTCCCATTTTGCGGCACGTGGACGACTCGATTGTGCGCATGATGGCCGGGCGTGAGATGGTGATGCGCCGGGCGCGAGGATTTGCGCCCCTGCCGGTGCAGCTTGCCGAAGCGATGCCGGTGCTGCTGGGCGTGGGCGCGCACCAGAAGAACACGGTCGCGCTCTCCGTGGGGCGGCAGGTATTCTTAAGCCAGCACATTGGCGACCTGGAAACCGCGCAGGCAAGCATGGCCTTTGAGCGCGTGGTGGAAAGCTTGGAAGCGCTCTACGGCGTGGAACCGCAGACGGTGGCCTGCGACCTGCACCCGAACTACATCTCCACCAAATACGCGGAGCGGGTTTGCGAACGGCCGACGCGGGTGCAGCATCATTACGCCCACGTGCTGGCCGCAATGGCGGAGAATGAAGTGAAGGCTCCGGCGCTGGGCGTAGCCTGGGACGGCAGCGGCTGGGGTCCGGATGGAACGGTGTGGGGCGGCGAGTTCTTAAAGATTGACGAATATGGATATACTCGCGTGGCCCGCCTGCGCCCATTCCGCCTGGCGGGCAGCGAACGCGCGGTGCGCCAGCCACGGCGCTGCGGATTGAGCCTGCTGTACGAGACGCTGGGCGAAGAGGTCTTCGAGCGCGAGGAGCTGAACCCGGTGCGGGCGTTCCCGGCGGCCGAGCGGAAAATTGTCGCGGCCATGTTGCGACAGGGATTGAACAGCCCATGGACTTCGAGCGTAGGCAGGCTGTTCGACGGGGTGGCGGCGCTGATTGGGGTGCGGCAGATGGCGCGCTACGAGGGCCAGGCGGCAATGGAGCTGGAGTGGCTGGCCAGCGAAAGCGATGACCCAGGCGTATACGAGTTTGCCGTCACCGCGGCTGCCGCCGATGCGGGGCCGGCAGAGCTGGACTGGGCTGCCATGGTACAGGCAATTGTGGCCGGAGTTCGACGCGGAACGAAGCCGGAAACGATGGCGCGCCGGTTTCACAATACACTGGTAGAGATGATTGTGTGGGTGGCCGGCCAACATGCGGGAGTGCCGGTGGCGCTGAGCGGCGGATGCTTCCAGAACCGCCTGCTGACCGAGCTGACGGTGGCACGGCTGCAAGGCGCGGGGGTCAAGGTCTATTGGCACCAGAGGGTTCCTCCGAACGACGGGGGCATTGCGCTGGGGCAGGTGGTGGCGGCGGCACGGCAATTGAGATTCGAAGCGGTGGAGATTTAATGGCGCGACGGCGGGTATGGGTCAACGGAACGGCCCTCCGGCCGCAGAGCTGGAAGAAAAAGCGAGGGAGCAGCGATGTGTTTAGCAGTGCCGGGAAAGATCATTAGCGTTGAGGGCGAGGATTTAGCGCGGCAGGCGCGGGTGGATTTTGGCGGAGTGCTGAAGGAGGTAAACCTGGCCTATGTTCCGGATGCGAAAATTGGCGACTACGTGCTGGTGCACGTGGGCTTCGCCATCAGCATTGTGGACGAGGAGGAAGCGGCCAAGGTTTTCGGCTACCTGCGGGAGATGGACGAGCTGGGCGGGTTGGCGAAGCTGACGCCGGATCCGGGAGTGAAGCAGTGAAGTTTTCATCGGAGTACCGCGACGCGGGCGCGGCCCAGGGCTATGCGCACGAGATTCGCAGAATTACCACGCGGCCCTGGACGATCATGGAAATCTGCGGCGGACAGACCCACGCCATCGTGAAATTTGGCCTGGATGAGTTGCTGCCGAAAGAGCTGGAACTGGTGCACGGGCCGGGCTGCCCGGTCTGCGTGACGCCGCTGGAGTTGATCGACAAGGCAGTGCAGATTGCGCAGCGGCCGGAGGTGATCTTCTGCTCCTTCGGCGACATGCTGCGGGTGCCCGGCAGCGAGTCTGATCTGTTCGCCATCAAGGCGCGCGGAGGCGACGTGCGGATTCTCTATTCGCCGCTGGATGCGCTGAAGATCGCGAAGGAAAACCCGGCCAAGCAGATCGTATTTTTTGCCGTGGGATTTGAGACCACGGCGCCGGCGCACGCCATGGCCGTGTACCAGGCGAAGCAGCAGGGGATCCAGAACTTCTCGGTCCTGGTGTCGCACGTGCTGGTGCCGCCGGCGATGGAGGCCATCCTGGGTTCGGAGACCAACCGGGTGCAGGGATTTCTGGCAGCGGGGCACGTGTGCGCCATCATGGGATACGAGGAGTACATCCCGATCGCGGCCAGGTACAAGGTTCCCATCGTGGTGACGGGGTTTGAACCGCTCGACATTCTGCAGGGCATTGCCATGTGCGTGGCGCAACTGGAGCAGGGCCGGCACGAGGTGGAGAATCAGTACACCAGGGCGGTTCCCGAGGGCGGCAATCGCGCGGCGCAACAGTTCATCAAGGAAGTGTTTCAGGTGGTGAATCGCAAATGGCGCGGCATTGGAGAGATTGGAGCCAGCGGGCTGGGCCTGCGTCCGGAGTTCGCCGGGTTCGATGCCGAGTTGCGCTTCGACGTGGGCGACTACAGGGCGGAGGAAAGCCCGCTGTGCATCAGCGGACTGATCATGCAGGGACAGAAAAAGCCGCACGAATGCTCTGCCTTCGGCAAGCAGTGTACGCAGGAGAAGCCGCTGGGCGCGCCCATGGTCTCCAACGAAGGCGCGTGCGCCGCATATTACCGCTACCGGCGGGCCGAGTTGGCGGCCGCAGGAAAGGCATCCCAACGATGAGCACCATCAAGGACTTTACTTTGACCTGTCCGCTGCCGGTCAGCGACTATCCCACGGTGACGCTGGCCCACGGCGGCGGCGGCAAACTGATGCACCAGTTGATCGAGAAAATGATTCTGCCGGCCTTCAACAGCCCGCTGCTGGAGACCCGGCACGATGGCGCGGTCTTTGAGCTGGGTGGCGCGCGGCTGGCATTTACAACCGACTCCTACGTAGTACATCCCCTGTTTTTTCCGGGCGGCGATATCGGCTCCCTGGCGATCAATGGCACGGTGAACGATCTGTCCATGTGCGGCGCGCGCCCGGTTTACTTGAGCTGCGGCTTGATCCTGGAAGAAGGGCTGGCGATGGAGACTCTGTGGGCGGTGGTGCAGAGCCTGAAGCGGTCGGCCGAGGCCGCGCGAGTGCAACTGGTGACCGGCGATACCAAGGTGGTGGATCGCGGCAAGGGCGACGGCGTGTTCATCAATACGGCGGGCATCGGCATTGTCGAACATGGGTTGACGATCGCGCCCGCCAGCGTGCGGGCGGGCGACGCGGTGCTGCTCAGCGGCGATCTTGGCCGTCACGGAATCGCCATCATGGCCATGCGCCAGGGGCTGGAGTTCGAGTCGCAGATTGAAAGCGACTGCGCTCCCCTGAACGGCGCGGTGCAGAAGCTGATCGCCGGCGGGGTCAGTCTGCACTGCCTGCGTGACCTGACCCGCGGCGGGCTGGGCACCACCCTGGTCGAGATTGCCGAAGCCACCGGGCTCGAGATCACCATCGACGAAATGAAGATTCCGGTGCGCGAAGATGTGAGCGGCGCCTGCGAGGTTCTGGGCTTTGATCCGCTTTACCTGGCAAATGAGGGCCGCATGATTGTCTTTGTGCCACAAGGTGAAGTAGCGCGGGCGCTGGAGTTGTTGCGCACCGACCCGCATGCGGCGGGCGCGGTGGAAATCGGCTGGGTTAGCCAGGAACACGGCGGCCTAGTGAAGATGAAGAGCCGCATCGGCACCACGCGCATCATTGACATGTTGAGCGGTGAGCAGTTGCCGCGCATCTGCTAGGCGTCCGCTGAATCTGGAGGTGCGCGATTCTCCCGCAGAGCCGGGCGACTCCCCGTGCTGCCTGGCCTGGGCCGTGCGTCACACCTTTCGCGGGTGCATTGCCGGCTCGCATACACCTGCAGCGGGAAGGGGACTGAGGTGCGGTTTAACGTGCTTTTGTGGAGCCTCGACACATTCGGGAGTGAGCAAAATCACATCGCATCTCATGCTCGACGCATAAACTCTTTTGCGTAATCGGAAAAACACCCCGTAACGATGCGCGAGAGAAACTGATTCCGCGCCGACGAAGAAGATGAACTTCACACTGGCAGATCCCGGCTGTGTAAGTGGTCCTTGTCCTCGCCGTGGCTGCCGTTTTTCGATTAACCCGCCGATTGTTTCCACTTCCATCTTGAATGATTCAGGCCGCCTCACCGGCGGAGGGGCAATTGCGTGGACAAAAAGGAAGGATTGAGGAGCCCGTAATGTTACTTACACCTAAAACAATTTCGCCGCCTTCCGACGATAAACGCTGGAAGATTGTTGACGGCATGATGCGGCGTCATGGGTACGAACCCTACGCGCTGATCGAGGTGCTGCACACGGTTCAGGAAACTTTTGGGTTCCTCACCGACGATGCCATGAAATACGTGGCACTCTCGCTGCGCGTACCCTTCAGCAAAGTGTTCGGTGTTGCCACCTTCTATCATTTTTTCACCATGAAACCGCCAGGACAGCATACCTGCGTGGTCTGCACCGGCACTGCTTGCTACATCAAAGGCGCGCCGGTACTGGTGAACGCGGTTGAGGAAGTTGCCGGGATCAAGCCGGGCGAAACCACCAGCGACGGCCAGCTCTCCTTTCTGACGGCGCGCTGCCTGGGTTCCTGCGGGCTGGCTCCGGCGGTGGTCTTTGACGGTCAAGTGGCCGGCAAGATCACCTCGGAAAAGATCAAGGAGCGCATTCTTGCCCACCTGGTAAGCGCACCCGAAACTCTGGCGGTGGAGGCACAGCAATGAACCAGGATGATTTAGCAAACATTTCGGCTCAAACCAAAAACAGCGAGAAAGGGTTCGAACACGTTGTGAAGGTTTGCGTTGCTGCCGGCTGTCTTTCAGCCAATGCGGACCAGGTGAAGACGCAACTGGAAGGCGAAATCAAGCATCGCGGACTGGAAACCTGCTGCAAAGTTAAGGGTGTGGGCTGCATGGGTCTGTGCGCCGCCGGTCCCCTGGTCTCGGCCGACGCCAACGGAAAGATGTTCCAGGCAGTGACGCCCGCCGACGCGGGGTCCATCATCGACAACGTGATGGAAAACAAGCCCGTTCCCGAGGCCATCGTGCTCGACAACAAGCTGGACTTCTTCACCGGGCAGAAGAAGATTGTCCTGGAGAACTGCGGCGAAATCGATCCCGAACGCATTGAGGACTATATTGCCTGCGAAGGCTATGAAGCTCTGTTCCGCGCCATCACCAGGATGAAGCCGCTGGAAGTGATCGAGCAGATCACCAAGAGCGGGCTGCGCGGACGGGGCGGGGCGGGATTCCCGACCGGGTTGAAGTGGACCACGGTTTACAAGGCCAGCAGCCCGCGCAAGTTCGTGATCTGCAACGCCGACGAGGGAGACCCTGGCGCGTTCATGGATCGCGCCGTGCTGGAGAGCGACCCCCACCGCGTGCTGGAGGGCATGGCAATTGCCGCCTATGCGGTTGGCGCCAACAAGGGATTCATCTACTGCCGCGCCGAGTATCCGCTGGCGGTGAAGCGGCTGCGGATTGCCATTCGCCAGGCGGAAAACAACGGCCTGCTCGGCATGAACATCGGCGACACTCACTTCGACTTCAAGGTTGAGGTACGGCTCGGCGCCGGCGCCTTTGTCTGCGGCGAGGAGACAGCGTTGATTGGCTCCGTCGAGGGTGGGCGTGGCACGCCACGTCCGCGGCCGCCGTTCCCGGCGATGGAAGGCCTGTGGCACGAACCCACGCTGATTAATAACGTGGAGACCTTCGCCAACATTGCTCCCATTATCCGGCAGGGCGGCGAGTGGTATGCCTCCATCGGCACGGAGAAGAGCAAGGGAACCAAGGTCTTCGCCCTGGCCGGGCGCGTCAACAACACCGGCCTCATTGAAGTTCCCATGGGCATGACGCTGCGCGACATCATTTTCAAGCTCGGCGGCGGCATTCCGGAAGGCCGGCGCTTCAAGGCCGTGCAGTCGGGCGGTCCCTCGGGCGGCTGCGTTCCCGAACAATACCTGGATATCCCGGTGGACTACGACTCGCTGGCCGCGGTTGGCTCCATCATGGGCTCGGGCGGCATGATCGTGATGGATGAAACCTCCTGCATGGTCGATGTCGCCAGGTTCTTCATGGATTTTTGCATGTCGGAGTCGTGCGGAAAATGCGTTCCCTGCCGCGTGGGCACCACCCAGATGCACAACATTCTGGAGCGCATCACGCAAGGCAAGGCGGGGTCGCAGGATCTGGAGTTACTCAAACGGTTGACCGGCATGGTCAAGGCCGCCAGCCTCTGCGGACTGGGGCAGACCGCGCCCAACCCCACGCTGACCACCCTGCGCTATTTCATGGATGAGTATCGCGCGCACATTGAAGAAGGGCGTTGCCCGGCTGGGATCTGTCATCCGGCCAAGGTCGAAGCGGAGGTGAGCGCATGAGCACAACCGGAGTTGATATTCACACTTTGATGATCGAGAATCACGAGTGCGGCGCACGCGCCGACCAGACGATTCTCGAAGTGGCCGAGGAAAACGGCATCTTCATTCCAACCCTCTGCCGGCTGCCAGGCCTGAGCAACATCGGCGCCTGCCGCATGTGCCTGGTGGAGGTGAAGGGAAGCAACAAGCTGTTGCCCGCCTGCGTCACCAAGGTACAGGAGGGCATGGAAGTCACGGTGAACTCCGAGCGGCTGGCCGAGTACCGCAAGCTTACCCTGGAGATGCTGTTCAGCGAGCGCAACCACATCTGTTCGGTTTGCGTGACCAACGGCCATTGCGACCTGCAGTCGCTGGCGCAGAAACTGGGCGTCAACCACATCACCATGCCGTACATTCACCCGCTCATGCCGGTGGATGCCTCCCACCCGCGCTTTATTGCCGACCATAACCGCTGCATCCTGTGCACGCGCTGCGTGCGTGTCTGCATGGAGGTGGAAGGCGCGCGCACCTGGGACGTCATGGGCCGCGGCACCAAGGCGCGCGTCATCACCGACCTGTGTTCGCCCTGGGGCGCAAGCGAAAGCTGCACCGGCTGTGGCAAGTGCGTGCAGGTATGCCCGACCGGGGCGCTGAGTGAAAAGGGACAGGCCGCGGGAGAAATGCAGAAGCGCCGCGCCTTCCTGCCCTACTTGAGCATGATGCGGGAGGTGGCGAGATGACAAACGCAAACGTGGCAAAGGCACGCGTGGCAACGGCCTGGCTGGATGGATGCTCGGGCTGCCACATGTCCTTACTCGACATGGACGAGCGGCTGATCCTGCTGGAGGAAAAAATCGAGCTGGTTTACAGCCCGCTGGTGGACGCCAAGCAGTTTCCGGAAGACGTGGATGTGGCACTGGTGGAAGGCTCGGTCAGCAGCGAGGACGACCTGCACAAGATTCGTCTGATTCGCGCCAACTCCAAGGTGCTGATCGCGCTGGGCGACTGCTCGGTGACCGGCAACGTACCCTCGATGCGTACCGTGTTTCCGCTGGCGAAGGTGCTGGAACGCGTCTACGACGAGAACACAACGATTAACAAACAGGTGCCAACGAAGATGGTTCCGAAGCTGCTGGAGCGCGTGATGCCACTGCACGAAGTGGTAAACGTGGACCTCTACCTTCCGGGCTGCCCGCCTTCGGCGCAAGACATTTTCTTCGCAATCAGCGAACTGCTGGAAGGGCGCATGCCGGACTTGAGTACGACCATGCGCTTTGGAGCATAGGAAACATATGCCTACGATCACGATCGATCCCGTAACCCGCATTGAGGGCCATGCCAGGATCACCGTGCAACTGGACGAGCAGGGAGAAGTGCAGGACGCACGCTTCCATGTGACCCAGGTGCGCGGCTTTGAAAAACTTTGCCAGGGCCGCCCGTTCACCGAAATGCCGGCGCTGATGGCGCGCATCTGCGGCATCTGCCCGACCAGCCATTTGCTGGCTTCCAGCAAGGCCTGCGATGACATCATGGCGGTGCGCATTCCGGAGACGGCGGAGAAACTGCGCCGCATCATGAACCTGGCGCAGATCATTCAATCCCACGCTCTCAGCTTTTTCTATCTTGCCTCGCCGGACTTTCTGCTCGGCATGGACTCCGATCCGGAAGAACGCAACATCATGGGCGTGGTGCGCAAGTATCCGCAAATGGCGCGCGACGGCATCAAACTGCGGCAGTTTGGCCAGAGGGTGCTGGAAACTCTGGGCGGAAAGCGGGTTCATCCCGGCTGGATCGTTCCCGGCGGCGTCAGCCATCCGCTCCTGGCCGAACAGCGCGACCAGATTCTTGGCGAGATTCCAGAGGCGATCCGGATCACGCGCAACGCCCTGCACTGGTTCAAAGGACAGATTGAATTCTTCCGCGCCGAAGTGCGTTCGTTTGCCAATTTCCCTTCGCTGTTCCTGGCCATGGCGAACGATACCCAGGAGTTCTCGGCCTACATCGGCTGGCTGCGCTTTGTTGACGCCAACCTGGACACTGTGGCCGACCACATTACCGGGCCCGATTACATGAATTACATTGGCGAATCCGCCAATGACGACTCCTATTTGAAATCCACCTACTTCAAGCCGTACGGGCTGGCCAACGGCATGTATCGGGTGGGGCCGCTGGCGCGTCTGAATATGTGCAAGTCGGCAGGCACGCTGCAGGCCGATGAGGAGTTGGCGGAGTTCCGCGAGTTGGAACGGCATTCGGTGCTGAGCTCGTTCTATTACCACTATGCCCGGCTCATCGAAATCCTGTTCTCCATCGAGCGCATGGACGCCTTGCTGCACGATTCCGAGATTCTGGGCAAGAACGTTCGCGCCCATGCCGCGCCCAACAGGTTCGAGGGCGTCGGCATCCTGGAAGCGCCGCGCGGCACTCTGATCCACCACTACCACATCGACCAGAACGGATTGATCGAGACGGCCAACCTGGTGATTGCAACCGGGCACAACAACCTGGCGATCAATCATGGAGTGCTGCAGGTGGCGCGGCAATTTGTAAAAGGAAACGCCCTGGAGCAGGGGATGCTGAATCGCGTGGAGGCCGTGGTGCGGGCTTTCGACCCATGCCTGAGCTGTTCTACGCACGCCATTGGCGCGATGCCGCTGGATATCCAGTTGCTCTCTGCTGACGGCGCGGTGCTGGACCGGCTGCGAAGGTAGCACCCGGTGGCCCGGGTTCTGCTCATCGGCTATGGGAATACATTGCGGGGCGACGACGCGCTGGGTCCGATGGCGCTGGAGCGGTTGCGTACGCGGCTTGGGAATGCGGAATTCCTAAGCTGCCATCAACTGACTCCGGAGCTGGCCGAGCGAGTCGCCGCCTGCGATTTGGCGCTGTTCGTGGACGCCACCAGCGATGGTGAGCCCGGCACGGTGGACGTGAAACTGTTATCTCCGGAGTTGCCTGATGAGGCCAGTTTGACTCATCATGTGCGACCTGCGGCACTGCTTGAGTTGGCCCAAACGCTCTATGGACGGGCGCCGCGGGCGATGCTGGTCACCGGCGCGGGCGCAAATTTCGAGAACATTGAAGGGCTGAGTAAGAAGGGCCAGGAGGCGCTGGATGAAATCTGCCGCCTTATTCCCACCCTGATTCAGGGTTGCTGGCGGCCGCCCAGCGGCAAGTAAACGAGAAAAATCGAGCTAGCGATGCGCGGCAGTGCAGCGGCCGCGCATTTTGTATGCCGGCGGGAAATCAGACGGCTGCTGCGATATCCTGATGGCGAGGAAAAGCCGATGACCAGAATACGGCGTTATCCCTACGTACTGCTGGACGTGTTCACGCACAAGGAGCTGGAAGGCAATCAACTCGCGGTCTTCACCGACGCGCGCGATTTGAGCGAGACGGAGATGCAGGACCTGGCGAGGGAAACAAACCTCTCCGAAACAACGTTCATCGTTCCTCGCGAAGCGGCGACGGAGCGCGAACAGGGCGTACGGGTGCGCATCTTCACGGTGCAGGAGGAGTTGCCTTTTGCCGGCCATCCAACCCTGGGAACTGCCTGGCACCTGCGCCAGCAACGGGGCGGAGACACGGTGGAACTGGCGTTGAACGTTGGCAAGATTCCAGTCAGCTTTGCCGCCGACGCCCTGGGCCGGCTGGTGGGCGAGATGCGCCAGCGCGATCCTGAGTTCGGGCAGATCCATCGCCCTGAAGACGTGGCGCGGGCAACCGGCGTGCCGCTGGAGTGGATGGACACCACGCTGCCGATCCAGACGGTATCTACCGGAATCCCGTTTACCATTGTGGCGCTGAACTCTCTGGCTGCCATGCGCGAGCTACAGGTCGATCAGAGAGGCGCCAGCGCATACAGCCGCGAGCACGGCGGACATTTCTTCTACTTTGTTTCGCGCCAAACCGAAACACCGGGAGCAACCCTGCACGCGCGCATGCAGTTTTATAACGGAGAGGATCCCGCCACCGGCTCGGCCGCGGGTTGTTGCGCCGCCTGGGCAGTGCGCCATGGCGTGCTCGCCAGCCAGAGCCAGGGATTGATCGAGCAGGGACTGGAGATCGGCAGGCCCAGTTTTATCCTGATTCGGGGGCGGAAATCCGGGTCCGATGTAATCGACATCCGCGTCGGGGGCGGCGTGGTCGAGATGGCGCGCGGTGAATTTGCATTGCAGTAAACAGCCGCGCGTTTGCTTTCAACGGCTTTTGCGGGCTGGCAGTTTCCAGGCGTCATGACCAGAATGCAATTGGCGAGCTGAGCACTTGTAAGATCGCATTCTTCTGCGTACGATTCACATCACTCATGCACCTGACAATGTTGCCGTCCTAATCGGTCCAGCGGGTTGGATCGCGGGAAACTTAGAGCCCTTGAAAATGACTGCAAAAAAAACGATCCTGTGCGTGGATAATGAGCAGAACCTTTCCATTCAGAAGCTCACCCTGGAAACTCGAGGCTATCGCGTGGTTCCCTGCCACACGGCGCTCGAAGCCATGCGAGCCTTCAGTGATGAAACCATAGACCTGATTTTGAGCAACGTCGACCTTCCCGATGCCTCCGCCGCCGAACTGGTGGAGCGCATCAAGATGATTTCTCCGCTGATTCCGATCATCCTGCTGAGTGGTACAAAGCGGGCATACCATACGGATGCGCCAGTGAATCTGCTGCTTCGGAAGGGCAGCTACGCTCCAGCCGAGCTGTTGGAAAGCATTCGGCTTCTGCTGGTGAAGCGCCGCGGACCGCACCGCAGCGGGCCCTCCTCCATCGCAAGCCGCGCTACCGCCTGTTAACCTACTGCCTGCGCAAGCCCTCGAAGCCCTGGAACCCACGCGCTGGGGAGCTACAGGCGGCGCGGCGCCGTCATCGCTGCGCTGACGGCGGCGGCGCGGAAAACCGCGCGCGGGCCTCTCGTGTAAGATGGAATTACATCCCCATGGCAGCCATTATTCAAGTTGAGAATGTCACCAAGACCTATCGCGTCGGTAAAGTGGACGTGCCCGCGGTGCGAGGCGTTTCCTTTGACGTCGAGCGGGGCGAATTCCTTAGCGTCGTGGGCCCTTCGGGCAGCGGCAAATCCACGCTCTTCTACATCCTTGGCGGATTGGCGCAGGCCGATTCCGGCCGGGTCTTGATCGATGGCACCGACTTTGCAAGCACTACGGACTCGGAACGAACCCACCTGCGGCGCAGGAAGATTGGGTTCGTGTTCCAGAAATTCAACCTGCTGCCGACCCTGACGGCGCGCAACAATATTCGAATTGCCCTCGACATTGCAGGCGATGCGGCGGATCGGGATCCGGATCACTTCCGCAATATCACGCAACTGCTTGGCATCGACAAGCGCCTGGATCACCGTCCCAGCGAGTTGAGCGGCGGCGAACAGCAGCGCGTTGCACTGGCCCGGGCACTGATCAACAAACCGGCGATCGTGCTGGCCGACGAGCCAACCGGAAATCTCGACACTCAGAATTCCACTGTAGTGTTGGAGATGCTACAACGCTCCAACCAGGAACTCGGACAGACCGTGCTGATGATCACTCACAACCCGGAGGCGGCACGCTTTGGCAATCGCATTCTGCATTTTCGCGACGGCCAGGTGGTGGGGCCGGAACTGGATCCGCAATGGTCGGGCGCCGTCCACTAAATGCGGCGCGGGCAGTAAATACGCGGGGAATCCGCAGCCGTGGGGCGCCATCGGTTTGACAGGGCAAGGTGCTTTGTCTAAGATGAAACAGTCGGGCGGGAGTAACTCAGTGGTAGAGTGCGACCTTGCCAAGGTCGAAGTCGCGGGTTCAAATCCCGTCTCCCGCTCCAGTGAATTCAAGGCCCTCGCCAGCGCGCGAGGGTTTGCCATGAAAGGAAGCTGTTCCCCCGGTGTTTCCGGGTCTTCGGCAACAGGGGCGCGGTAGCCAAGTGGTAAGGCAGAGGTCTGCAAAACCTTTATTCGCCAGTTCGATTCTGGCCCGCGCCTCCAATCTTTCCCTGTAAATCACTGAAATAACATAATTTACAAAATTCGATATCTTTGACCTCATTGTGGCTGAATTTGGAAAAGTTGACCAAAATCGGCCTCATTTTGGCTCCGTAGCGGACTAAAAGCGGACTGTAATTCTCGACATTGTTCCCCTTCAGCGATAGTGGGACTGCTGGAACCCGAAGGCTAAGCTACAGATTTGAGGTTGAGTCACCCCAAAACTGGGGGTAGACTGCCGCAGCGAGCGAAGCGAGCG
>Ga0326727_10000880_pt1 | contig 117683 bp, 110 predicted proteins | sample MB2enrmetagenome_FD_207643 | JGI IMG/M metagenome (GOLD analysis project Ga0326727, IMG submission 207643) | Lab enriched peat soil microbial communities from McLean, Ithaca, NY, United States - MB29MY | ecosystem: Environmental > Terrestrial > Soil > Wetlands > Peat | place: USA: New York... | reverse complement strand
GGTGGTGGTGGGGGGGGGGGGGGGGGTCGGGGTCGGGGTCGAGGTCGAGGTCGAGGTCGAGGTCGAGGTCGAGGTCGAGGTCGCTGCGGAGGGTCGCTTTCTCGGGAACCCCACCGTCCCCGCGTCCTGCTGCCATTCCAGGTATGCACGCAGCGACGCGGCCAGCCCCGCCAGCTCCGCCCTCGGATCGTCGCCGACGCCCATGGTCCCGCTGCGTAGTCCTGTCAGCGCGAGAAGTGAACCCTGGCCTTCCAGATTCCCGGGATGGGGTTTCCATCGTGATCCAGCGCGCTCTGGTAGTGCTTCATCATCGCGCAGCGGCGTGCCTCGCGACCGAAGCCGTTGCCCGGATCCGCCGTGATGCGCGCGGCGGTCGGCGACCCGTCCGGGCTCACGTCGACCTGGAGCGAGACGAACGCGTCGTCGATCTGCGCCGTGTCGGCCTCGGGAGGGAAGGGGCAGCTCCACTGCAGACCTCCGCCCAGGGACGGCGCTCGCGAGCGGTCCGGTCCCGGCGGTGGAGGAGGTGGTGCAGCCTGTGGCGTGCCCGTGCCACCCGGGACCCCCGTCGGGCTCGGCAGCGAGTGCACCGCGTTCGGGTTCGTCCCGTTGCCGGCCGTGAAGCCCCCCGCGAACTGATCCGCGTTGCCGGTGACGAACGTGTTGCCCGTGAGGTCCACCGGTTCGTCGGGCTTGGTCTCCTGGGTCAGCACCTTCGCCGCCTGCGCCGGTGCCGGGGGCGGCGGGGGAGCCTCGTGCGGGCTGCGCGCGGGCGGGGGAGTCACCTCGGCCTTCGCCGTCTCGACCGGTGCCGGTGGTGGTGGGGGAGGCGGCGTCTCGTCCCGGAGGATCTCGATCTCCGCGTTGGGCTCGTGCGGCACCACGATGTGCTGCGCGCGCCACCACGTCGCCAACAGCGACAGGGCCATCAGCCAGAGCAGCAGCATGGTGCCAGCCGACGTGAACCCGAACCAGGCCGCCACGCTCGACGTCTTCGCGTCGAGCCCCAGCACCCTGCTCATCGGGTCGTCGTAGGGCACGCTGCCCGCCGCCGCGAAGCCGCCCAGCGACGCCTGTGCGTGGCCGTTCATGTGCCGCTGGGCCTGCATCGTGGGGCGTCCTCAGTGACTCGGGGCGGGCGCCGTAGGGCTGACCCCGAAGGCAATCTTGGTGATGTGCGCCTGCTTGAGCAGGTCCAGCACGTGGATCACGCGACCGTGCGTGACCGCGGCGTCGGCCTTGATGACCGCACGGAGGTCCGGGTGCGCCTGGCCGGCGTCGCGCGCGAGCTGGAGAATGGCGTCGTCATTCACCACCGGCTTGTTGTCGACGATGGCGCGTCCATCCGCAGTCATCACGACGCTGAAGACCACCTGGACATCGCTCGTACCCGCAGCCGCCTTCGGCAGATCCAGCGGCACAGTCTGGTTGAGGACGATCTTGGTCGTCACCATGAAGATGATGAGGAGGACGAGCGTGATGTCGACCAGTGGGGTCACGTTGATCCCCGTGATCGCGTCATCGGCCTCGGTCGCGCCGCCCGCCATGCTCAGTTCCTCTCGGAGTCTTCGGAGGTGTCCTTGCGGGAGCCGCCGGTGCGCTCGGCACGCTCGCCGCGGCCCTCTCCGTCGGCGACCGCGCTCCCCTCCACCGGCACGGACTTGAGGTGCGCGAGCAGCAGGTGGCCGAGGGCGTCGGTGTTGGCCAGGGTGCCCCGGACGACCCGCTGGAACGCGTTGAAGGCAGCGACCGCCGGGATGGCGATGAGGATGCCGATGGCGGTCGCCACGAGCGCCTCGGCGATGCGACCCATGATGGCGGCCTGGGGCAGCAGCTGCGCCCCACCCGCCGTCGTCGGCGTGAGGGCGTTCTTGCTGAGCTCGTCGAACGCCGCGAGGACTCCGATGACGGTCCCGAGCAGCCCGATGAACGGGGCGTTGTTCCCCAGCGTGCCCAGGTAGGCGAGGCGCTTCTCCAGCTTCATCCGCTGCAGGGCGCTCGCGCCTTCCATCGCCTCCTGTGCTGCCTCGACGCCGTGCTCGGACTCGACCAGCCCGGCGACGACCACTGCGGCCTCGGCGCTGCGGGAGGCCTCCAGGCGCTTCCGGGCCCCGGCGAGGTCGCCTCCGCGCAGGAGGCGCCCGAAGTCACGCATGAGCCCCTCGATGTCGTCGCGCAACGACCAGTAGAGCCAGGTCCGCTCGAGCATGATGGCCAGCGAGATGATGCTGAGTACAAGCATCAGCACGAGGATCCACCCCGTGCCGAGGCCGACCATCGCGCTCTTGACTCGTTCGATCAGCGAGTTCACCTAGGAATCCTCCAAATCAGCTGCGTCCTCGCGCACTTCCCCGTCGTCGCGGACATGCGCGGCAAAGACGGCTCCGAGCACTGTCGTCGCGTACGCCCCTTTCGGTAGCACAAAGTAAACCCGGACGCAGGCTGCTCCATGCCCCGGAACTTCCACCGTGTGCTCCCAGCGGAGGTCCTGCACCCACATCCGCAGAGGTCGCCGGGTGCCATCCCCCAGCCGCCGGGTGCTGGCCAGATCGAAGCCTTCCCCCAGCGTTGCTGCGGCAATTCTCCGCTCGAGCTCCGCCGGAGCCCCCTCTGGCCAGCGCATCTTGGCCCCGATGAGTGGCCCCGTCGGGGAGACCTCGCCCTCCATGGCTCGCTGCCGGTCCGTCTGAACGTCCGAACAGAGAAACAGGCCTCCGGATGAACGAAGTTTTAACAGATCCCCCTGGAGGGGGGTGGTCCAGGTGCCATCCGCGACGCGGGCGTCCAGCACCGCGTTGAACACGGCCGACTGCAGGGACGACCAGAGGAGCCTCTGCATCCGCGGATCACGCGGCCCACGCTCCTGGCCTCGCAGCCAGGCGAGCGCCCGCGCTGCGTTGTCCCCGGCGCGCCCGAAGCGCTGGACGCCGAACGCATTCGGCACGCCGTCGGCGGCGACCCGCGCCAGCGCGCGGTCCACGTCGTCGAGGCGGTCGGCGGGCACGTCCCGCACGGTGATGGAGAAGCGGTTCCCGGCGAGGTGCCCCGCCTTCATCTTGTGTCCGTGAGGGGTCGCCTCGTGCACCACGATGCCAGCGAGGGCAAGCTCGCGGGCCCGCGCTGCGAGCTCGGACGGTACGACGCCACGGGGCGTCTCGAGGGAGATGGTCTGCGTGGTGACGGCTCGCTTGTCCTTCATCCCGGCGAAGCCCGCCGCGCGGGGATCGCACTGGAGCGCGCGGGCGATGGTGCGCCCTGCGTCCATGGTGTTCAGGTCCGTCTTGGTGAACCGCACGAAGACGTGGGTCCCTTCCCCGGTGGGCGCGTATGCCGGCAGCTCCTCGACGACGAAGTCCTCGGGTCGCTGCTTGATGGTGCCGGGCGGGAGCGGAGTCGGGGGCATGCGGGCCGGGCGGAGCGTAGGACAATTCGAGCCGTGTCGCCGGGATGCGCGCGCGGTCGGATTCGAGTAAAGGTGGGGCCGGAAAATGCGCCGCAACGTCTCCGGCTTCGTGGTCGTGCTCGGGGTCGCCTGTGCGGCCTGCGGCAACGGGGTCATGGCCCAGGCGGTCATGCCCAACGGGGGGCAAGACCCAACACCACTCGCCAAGTGCTCCGTCGCCGCCAGCCACGAGCAGCCGCTGGTGACCGAGTGGCCGGCGTCGTACAAGGCGCGCCTCGAGGCTCTGCTCCGCGAGGGGGCGGTCGCGGTGGAGTACTCGGGCTGCGATCTCCGCATCGTCGACACCTGCAAGGTCCCGGGTACCTATGCCTGGAAGCGGACCACTCTCTCGACCGACACCACGGACATCAAGGACGAGGACGATCTCTACGCCAAGCTCCCGCTGGGCGCCGCGTCGCTCTCGGGTCAGTTGAAGACCTCCGGCTCGCTCTCCGTGCAGACCACCGTCGCCGGGCAGATGCAGCTCGTCGGCAGCGCCGCGGCGGACGCGACGAGCGGCGCGGAGTGCGCCAGGGCGACTCACCTCGTGGTCGCGCTGAGCGTGGGCGCCTTCAAGCTCGTGGCGGGCGGGGAGGCATCGGCCGGCGCCGGGGCGGAGCTCGGGAACGCAGGAGTGCACGGCTCGACGAGCCAGACCAAGTCCATTCTGCGCGCTGCGGGTGATCCTGCGCGGTGCCAGCAATCGACCAAGGACGAGCCGAGCCCCGACTGCCGCTCGCCCATCCAGATCTTCCTCACGCCCATCCGGCGCTCCGTGCCGCTGCACGTCCTGTCGCCGTTGCCCGACGAGAAGGGCTAGTGAGGCGCTTTGGGTCGTGGGTCGCGGCGCTGGGCGCTGCGCTGGGGCTCTGCGGTTGCCGTCCCGCCTATCCCTCGCCCTTCACCGCCCAGGACATGGCGAAGTTCGGTACCGGCGACGCGCTGGTCCACTACCTGCGCCAGCCGGGAGCAACGGCGGCGGTCTGCGATCGCAAGAACGACGGGCCGCGCTTCCGCGGTTCGCGCGCGGAGGACCTGTCGGATCTGACCGACGGCCTCGTCGGGGGCGAGGTGCCTCCGGACCTCTGGCAGCGCTGCGCGATGATCATGCTGGAGAGCTCGGCGCCGGACGAGGCGTCCTCGCTGCTCGATGCCATGGCGCACGCTTACCGCAAGCTCCTCGGGCACGGGGCGCTCGAGACCGATCCGCAGGAGCACGCCAGGCTCGATGCGCTCCATCGCGCCTTCTTGCTCCGGCGCCGCGGCACCGCTCCCCACCCCGAGGCCGTGGCCGACGACATCGCGAGGCTGCGCGAGGCCCTCGCCAAGGGGCGCCTCGGTCCGGTGGCCTCCAAGTATGGCGCGGAGGTGCTGGACACGATCGATCTGGAGCGCGGGCTCTGGAAGGGGGCGCCGCTCACGGTGGCCACGCTGGACGCACTGGAGAAGGACAGGGACGAAGCGCTGCTCCGACGCATCGCCCTCCGCGCCCCCGACGAGACCATCGAGCGAGAGGCGCGCCGGCGCATCGTCCGCCTCCACATCGCCGCCGCCACCTCCCCCGACGTTCGCCAGCACGCGGCGGACATCGAGGCCGCGGTGATGGCCAGCGGGCGCAACCCCGTCGACACGACCCGGCACGCGCCCTCGGCGGCCTGGCTCGACGAGGGCCACGTGAAGGTCCGCGGGGTGCTGGTGCGGCAGGACCTGTGGAAGCAGACGGCGACGCTGCTGGCCTACGAGGGGGAGCAGCCAGGGGCCTCGGTCATTCCCTCGCTGAACCTCCGCGGTGCCCTCTACGCGCGCATCGACGGGCTGAAGGATCCCGTCACCCTCTGCGCGCCGCCCGACGCGCTCGACGTCACGCCGTGCCTGCTCCCGGCCGCGATCAAGCCCAAGGTGCCCATCGTCTACGTGGACGCTGAGGGGCTGCTTCACTTCGTGGAGCGCGTGACGAGCCGCGACGCCATGCGGCTCGTGTACGACACGCCCAACCTCCCGCTCCCCTTCGAGGTGGGAGGCCGCACGCTGCTCACCATCGAGTGGCCGATCGTCTTCGAGCAGCCGGAGCCGCTGGTCTTCTCGGGTCCGACGTCGGGCCGCGGGCCCGATCTGCGCGTGGTCATCGAGCGCCGGTACTCGCCGCGCCTGATCTTCGAGGTCTCGTCGCCGCAGGGCAAGCTGGCCGGTGTGGTCGAGGCGCGTGACGCCGAGTCGTTCCTCATCGCCAGCCGCGGCGGGGCGGGGACCCCTGGCGCACGCGGGATGGACGGCTCGAACGGGAGCAGTGGTTCGCCGGGCATGCCCGCGTCCTGCCCCGGCAGCCCCGGCGGACAGGGAGGCAACGGCAGCCCCGGCGGCAACGGCACCAGCGGAGGGCCGGGTGGGCGGGGTGGGCCGGGGGGCAACGTCGTGGTCAACGTCTCCTGTATGACCGGGGAGTGCGGCGCCGTGGTCGGTGTCGTGCAGAGGATGGTGCGGAGCGAGGGTGGACCGGGGGGACCGGGAGGCGAGGGGGGCCGCGGAGGGCAGGGCGGCATGGGAGGCCCGGGCGGCGCCGGTGCGTCGTGCACCGACTCGCAGGGCCACTACACGTCGGTCAGCGGTGGGGCGAGCGGCTCGCCGGGGCCCAATGGGTCGAACGGTTCGCGCGGGCCCGATGGTCCGCGGGGAGCGCCGGGCAAGGTGGAGATCCGCGGCGGGGCGTGAGGGCGCGGTCACTCTACGACGAGCGTGCCGAGCGGAACCTCGTACCGTTGGTGGAGGTCCGCCCCCGTTGGCACGTCCTGGACGCGAAGGGACATGCCGCGCTGCTCGATGGCGAGGACCACGCGGTGCGTACCGGCGAACTTCAAGTGCTTGATCTCCGTCGTGTCGACGAGGAGCTCGCCCGGCTTCCACCTCGACGTCGGGTAGGCCCCGTTCATCGGCGCGTGCGCCGCCTCGAACATCGCCTTCGGCGGCACGCTGAAGAGCTTGAGACCCATGTCCCAGTCCCCGTCGATGGTGCCGAGTACCTTCAGATACGTCCGGACGACGAAGGGCTCGTCGGCGTCGACGCGGTCGGGGAAGTCCGCCCCTAGGACCTGGACGAAGGCCTGGCCGTTCTGTGCCAGCAGGCTCGGGCCCGCCGGGTGCTGCGGCGCGGGGGCGCTCGCGAGCCGGAAGTCCGAGCCGCCTGCGTCACCGCTCGCGGCCGCGGAAGCGCCTGTGCCGGCGCCCTTGGCACAACCAAGCAAGACGAGGACGATGGCGAGCGCCGCGAGACCGTGCGAGTACGACACGACGTCGACGATATCAGGCGCCGGCTTGCTCGAGGGGGTGGGTGGTATCGCCGTCGACAGCAGACCAATCGGGCGCGCGGACCGCGTGCTCGGCTCGAACCAGGTCGCTTGCGCGCGATCAACCGGCGGCATGCCCGTCATCCCTAGATTCGCCACCACCGGAATGAGCGCACCTCTCCAGCTTTGCGATCCCAGGACCGCCCCCACCTACGGCGACGGGACGATCTCGCGGCTCTGCCGGCGCGTGCTCGTCGACCCCCGCGACGAGGTCTTCGTCCGCCTCACGCTGCGCATGGTCGTCGTGATGGGGGCGCTGATGACGGGCCTGTTCTTCGCGCTTCACACCCACGATCCGCGCGTGCCGGACGCGGCGAAGCTCGGCGCGATGGCGGCGTACCTCGTCGCGTGGGGCTTCCTGGTGCCGCCGGTGATCCTGATGCTCCACAACACGATGCACCGGCCCTTCATCCGGTGGCCGAAGCTGCTCGGTCGTGCACACCCGTACGCCATGTCGCTGCTCTTCGGCATCCCCACGGGTTACAGGGAGCATCACCTCGGCATGCATCACGCCGAGGACAACATGTCCGGGGACCTGTCCTCGACCATCTGCTACCGGCGGGACAGCTTCCTGCACTTCCTCGTCTACTTCTCCCGGTTCCTGTTTCTCGGCCTCTTCGAGGTCACCGCGTATCTCGTGCGCGCGCGCCGCTACAGGATGGCCTGGCGGCTCGTCGGTGGGGAGCTCGCGCACGTCCTCGTGATCGGGGCGGCGATGACGCTGGACCTTCGCTTCGGGCTCGTCGCGTTCCTCGTCCCGGCCCTGCTCTGTCGCTTCATGATGATGGTCGGCAACTGGGGGCAACACGCCTTCATCAACACCGCGATCCCCAACAGCGGGCTGTCGAACTCGATCACCTGCATCAACGCGAAGTACAACGCGCGGTGCTTCAACGACGGCTACCACATCGGCCACCACCTTCGCGCGAGCCGGCACTGGACGGAGCTGCCCGGTGATCTCGAGAACAGCCGCGACACCTACGTGCGCGAGGGCGCGATCGTCTTCTTCGGCGTGGACTTCTTCATGGTGTCCGTCCTGCTCTGGACGGGCCAGTGGCGCGTGCTCGCCCGGCGCTTCGTCCGCCTCGACGGCCGGGAGCGGAGCGACGAGAGCGTGATCGTCATGCTCAGGTCCCGGGTCGCGCCCGTTCGCGTCCCGGCGCCCGCGCGCCGTGGCAGGAATGGCGCCGGCAGTCCCGCTGTTCCGCAGGGGCAGTGATCCGGAAGACTCGATGGCGCGCGGTGATCCCGCTCCTCCTCCTCCTGCTCGGTTGCCATCGCGCCGAGCCGTCGTCGGCGACGTGCGCGCTGAACGACGACGGCCGCCCGCTCGACGTGTCGGGTCGCGTCGACGGCCTGTACGGGGTGGTCGACGACCACGCAGGCGCGACGCCCCTGGCGCGCTTCGAGCACGTGACGCGGACCGGCGGCGGCGTCGAGGCGCAGAGCGGCAAGCGATGGATCGGCCTGCACCTGGCGGGCGACGAAGCGCACGCGCTCCAGGAGTTCACCGCCAGCCCCGCGGGGCGCGGGATCGCCGTCGTCGTCGGCGGAGAGGTCGCCTGCCGGCACAAGGTCCGCCAGGCCATCACGTCGGCCGACCTGCAGGTCAGCTGCTGCGACGCGCGGGCGTGCGACCGCTGGGAGGCGCTGCTGGCCAGCCGTCACGCCCCGTAGGCTCTCCCGATCGCGGCGTCGAACCGCCTGGCCAGACCGAGGAAGGCCTCACCCCAGCCGCTGCTCGCGCTGACCTCCTGGATCGGACCGGTGGGCGCGAAGAGGACCTCGAGGTCGAGCCTTCGCGGGCGGTCGCCGCAGCGCAGCGCTGCGATCAGTGTGTCGAGCTCGTGCAGAGCGTCCCGCGCGCTCTTCCACCACGACGACGAGGCGAAGTGGTTGCCGTCGCTCGCAAGCCGGGCCCTCGCATCCGAAAGGATCTCCACCAGCTCTGCCAGCACGGCGTCGGCGACCGTCTCGTTCAAGACTACCCCCACCCCGCGAGATCGTCGCGCGTCATCCAGTCGTAGAGGGGCAGGGCGAGGGCAGCGCAGACGAACTGCGCGACCACGAGGTCCTGCACCGTGACGAGAAACCCGAGCGGGGCAGCGTCCAGGTGCCAGAACCTCCCCGTGGCCCGGTACAGGAGCGCGATGGCGAGCGCGGCGACGAGCAGGCGCAGGTCGCGCCGGTTCACGCAGGCCCACACGACGATGAGCGTGGCGAACACGGCCACCGCGTCGTTCACGAGCTGCGCCGGCCGCTCCGCCAGCCACGGAGCCCCGGTGATCCATCCGCGCCGGAGGGCGACGTGGACGAGGAGGACGCCCACCGCCGCGCCGGCGACCTGAGGCACGACCACGCCCGGGCCCAGCGGGACCCGGCGGCCCAGGAGCGCGAGCGTGAGGATCGACGCCAGCGTGACCAGCGCGTTGACGACCGCGCCGACGTGCAGGCTCCCCGCCGAGAGGCGCTCCTCGACCAGGCCACCGCTGATCACCGCCGCGAGCGCCGCGCCGGCGAGGAAGGCAGCACCGGACAGCCGCGGTGACGCCATCAGGACGGAACCTCCGGCTCGAGCGCCTCGCCTGCCGCCGACTGGTCCTCGATGCGATCGAGGCCGTTCTTGTGGAGCACGAGCATCGCCTTCACGAGCCGCGACTCGGCGCCGCACTTGACGTGCAGGCGAATGGGAACGCGGTAGCGGCGAGGGGCGTCGACGAAGCGCACGCGGTTCGTCACCGAGTCGAGGACCGGTACCTGCTTCACCGTGTCGTCGAGGCGCGCGAACAGCGGCGACAGATCGTACCGGAAGATGTGCTTCACGCGGCAGACCCCGCTCGCCAGCAGCGCAGGTTGCGGCGTCACGCGGCCCCGGTGCGTGTAGTGCACGACCGTCGAGGTCACCGCCGCGTTGGATGCGGGGTTGAGCGGGTCGGGGCGCGAGGTGACGGTCTGGTCGAACGACTCGCGCGCGCTCGCGACCACGTCGCCCCCCAGCCGCCGCGCGGGGGCTCGCCAGTGCGCCACGCGCTGGGCGTAGAAGCGGTGGACGTTGCCGCTGATCCAGTTGCGTCCGATCTCCTTGATGCGGTCCTTGCCCGCGTAGATGACGCCGGCGATGGTGGCGACCAGGATGATGCCCGAGCTGACCTTGGAGCCGGTCGTCGGTCGGTTCATCACCGTGATCTGCCAGACGAACGCCCAGGTCGACGCGACGATGGCCACGAAGGCGGCGACCCAGTGGTGGATGCGCTCGGCGACCTGGTACGTCCGCGCCTCCAGGAAGAACACCTCCTGGAAGTGCTTCTTGAGCTGGCTCGCGCGTTCCAGGTAGTGCTCCAGCGTGACTTGCGACCATGGCTCGGCGCACAGGTATCCGCGCCCCTGCCGGTACGCCGTCTCGGCGGCGAGTGCCTCGGCCAGCATGGCCTCGGCTGCGACGATGGTCCGCGCGTGGCGCTCGGCGTGTCGCGACGCCTTGAGCGTGGAGAGCGCGCGCTCGTCGCCGGCCAGGGTGTCGAGCAAGCGGATGCTGACGTACTCGTCCACGAGCTGTCGCTCGCGGCGAAGCTCGGCGGTGTCGCTCGGGGCCCCAGTCACCAGCCGGGCACGCGCCTCCTGCGTCGTCGCGGTGGCGACGGCGAGCCAGACGTCGAGCTTGTCGATCAGGTCCTCGAGGGGCGTGCTCGCGCTCAGCGCACCCGCGAGGAGGCAGTGGCGCGCGAACCCCTCGTGCGCGCGCCCCAGCTTGTGCGCGGCGACCATGGTCCCGCGGCGAAGAGCGTCGATGGTCACGCTGTCGCTCGCGTCGACCACGCCCGTCGGTCCGTCGAGGCGCGCCCACGACTGCAGCTGATCCCAGGCGGTGTGGCGGGCGAAGACGTTGGCGGGGATCTCGAGCTCCACGTCGATCGCGTATCTGAGCTCGCGCGTCCGGGGCAGCGGCACCGCGACGGTCCACTCGATGCGCGACGCATCGTGCACGGCGACCCGCAGGTCGATCTTCGCTTCGTCGACCTCGCGAAGCAGAGGCGAGGGGCTGTCCCTTTCCTCGAGCGTGAGCGCCGAGGCCCCCAGAGTGGACTGCTCACGCCGCAATGTCGTCGTCATCGATTCGTCACGAACTCGTAACACTCGGACTTTGACATCAACCGCCCAAAACACAAGCGGTTTTGTGGAGGTTGGCTGTCCTCTTGATCGACCTCCGGTCGACGCCTACCGTCGCTGGCGTGTCGTCGATTCTCCCACCCCCAGACGTCTCCTCCCGCCCGCTCCGCCTGACGGTCGAGCGCACGATGACCGCTTCACCTCCTGTGCTCTACCGGGCGTGGACCGAGCGCTTCGACGCATGGTTCGCCGCCCCGGGCACCGTGTCGATGCGACCCGAGATCGACGCGCCGTACTTCTTCGAGACCCGCTTCCAGGACGGCCGGCACCCCCACTACGGGCGCTTCCTGCGCCTCGAGCCGCCGAGTCTCGTCGAGATGACGTGGGTCACCGCCGCCACGAACGGCGTCGAGACCATCGTGACCGTGGAGCTCGACGCCGAGGGCACTGGCACGCGGCTCCTGCTGACGCACGCCGGCTTCCCGGACCGCGCGTCGCGGGACCGTCACGAGCAGGCGTGGCCGATGGTGCTGGCGCAGCTCGACGCGCGGGTGGGGGGCGGGGGCTAGCTACGGCGTCGTGTACACGTAGTTGTTGCCGGCGTTGGAGTAGTAGTCGGTTCCCGTGTGGCAGACGTCCGTGCCCTGCGCCCACCAGGTGACGGTGGTGCCGGAGCTTTGCGCGGGGAACGCTCCGGTCCACGCGTCGAGGCCGAGGTCGGTCACGTACGCGATGGTGAGAGGGACGCTGTAGATGTTTTGGTAGTCGCCGTTCAGCCAGTACATGACGGAGAGCGACGAGACGCCCGGCGCGGTCCACACCTGGAACGTCACGGGCGCGCCGTCGGGTGCGACCCCCGTGGCCGTCGGGGCCGGATCGCCATCGTCGCCGTCGTAGTTCATCACGGTGATGGTGCCGTCGGGCGCGGCCGCGCTGGCCTCGACGGCCCAGATGGGATCGGACTCCGCCGGTCCCCACGCGCCGTCGCTCCCGCACAGCTCGATCTCCGGGCCCACACAGCGGGTCTCACCCACGATGCAGCCCGCCGCGTCGACGCCGACGTCGCTCCCGGTGTCGGCGCTCGCGTCGGGCGCGGTGGCGTCGGGGTGGCCGGCGTCGACCTCGGCATCGGCGTCCACGTCGGCCCCGCCGTCACTCCCGGTCTCGGCGCTCGCGTCGGGCGCGGTGGCGTCGGAATGCCCGGCGTCGATCTCTGCATCGGCGCCACCCCCGGCGCTCCCATCGTGGCCGCTGTCCTCGCCGCTGCCCGCGTCGCCCGCCGGCCCGGATGCGCAGTACGCGGACAGCGCCTGCTGCGAGCCCTCGCAGCTCGAGCAGCCCGTACAGGTGAACGACTTGCCGCTGCTGACCTGGTAGACGATGGCGGCACACGCGCCCGAGGCGCTCACCTCGGTACACTCCTCGTAGGTCGCGCCGGAGGGACCGCACGCCACGGCCGCGCCGCAGGTCGTCGAGCCGCCGGCGTCCGGGGGAACGATGGCTCCCCCTTCGGCCGGGGAGAGCACGTCGACGCCGCCATCGGGAGGGTTGCCCAGTCGGTCGGACACGCCGCCGCACGCCGCAGCGGCGAAGGACAGGCCGAGGAGCACCCCGGTGGGGGAGAGAGGCTTCCGCTGCATCGAACCAATTTACGTGGCCGGTGCAAAAAGCTTCCTGGTCCGGTCCGCTACTGGCGTATCTCGTGGGCCATCTCGTCGCGGGGGCTGCGGAAGTACTGCTGCGGGGAGTAGGAGAGGAAGTTGCTCACGCGTGACGTGTAGAGGCACGCGTACTCCTCGACCTGCGAGCCGAAGCTCGACTGCTCGTTCTCCTCCTTGAGCAGCGAGCCCCAGAAGGGGTGGAAGCGCTGGTCGATGCGCCGCTCGATGGTCTGCAGCTCGGCGTCCACCAGGCGAAGCCTGGCCCGCACGCGGTCGATGGCCCGCTTGATCCGCGAGCGCTCCCCCTCGGCCTCGGCCACGTCGAAGGTCTTCGGACCGTTGCCGTTGGTGCCGGCGCCGGCGGGCGCGTGATCGATGCGCCGCGACAGGTCCTTGAACCTCGTCTGGTAGAAGCGCAGCTCGTCCTCCAGCCGGTCGCGCCCGTCCTCCAGGTACTCGGCGCGGGCGAAGTCCTCGTGGCAGGAGTCGTGGGCCAGCACCTCGCCCTCCAGCTCCTGGATGATCATCGCCGTGCGCCAGGCGCTCTCCTTCTTGCTGCGGAGGATGTCGCCGTAGATGTGATCGCCCACGTAGAGCACCTCGTCGCCCACGGCGCCGATCGCGCGCTCGAGATCCTGCAGGTTGCCCCCCTCGTAGACCTTCCCGCGCTCGAGGGGCGCGCCCGCCGGCAGGAGCTTCTCGCCGTCGCGCACCATCAGCGGGCGCCGCTCCTGAAAGAACGCCGGCTTGGTCGCGGCGACGACGACCACGTCGAAGTAGTTCCGCCAGTGGGGGTACTCGCTCATCTCCCCGTCCAGCAGGTAGGTCATCATCTTGTCGGTGTACGACCAGCGGGAGTTGGTGAGCACGAAGAGCTTCTTGCCGGCGCTGCGCAGCTTGTGGAGCGTCGGCGCCAGCTCGTGGTCCTTGTGGAGGAAGCGCGGGAAGTCGGCCGCCACGGTCTCCAGGATGGTGCCGTCGCGGTGCGCCTCGTCGATGCTCTCGCGGATGTCGGTGAAGGCCCTGGCGTAGTCGATGGCGAGCCCGCGCTTCTCCATGGCCTCGACCAGCGCGGCGTAGAGGGCGGCCTCCGAGAGCGCGTAGAGCGTGTCGATCCAGTGGTAGCGCGGGGTGGCGGGGCGGATCTTCTTCGAGTGGTAGAGGGCGCGCAGCTCGTCCTTCGGGAGCTCGCGCAGGCCGTGGTAGCCCTTGGTGACGAACTTGTACCGGTTCATCTTCAGGACGTTGCCGGACCGCTTGTCGATGAGCAGGCCGCGCACCGGGAACTCGGTGGAGTAGGGGATGGACCGCACGAACTCGGGGTACCCGCGCGCGACCAGCTTCTCCATGGTCGCGCGGATCGACAGCTCGTCCATTTCGCGCTGGTTGTAGATGGCCAGCGTGTAGTCCATGTCGAACCCGACCCACGCGATGTTGCTCATCCGGAGGTTCCGGTTGCAGAAGATGCGGCGCGCTCGGGGGATGCCAGGGGACGGGGCGCGGGCGAGGAACTCGTCGATGGCGAGCGTCAGCTGGGTAGGGTTCATCGAGGGGATGGGGCGCGAGGCCAGCTCGCACGCACGAACATGCACTCTCCCACGCACGACGCGGGGTGGCAATTCGCCCGGCCGGTCGTTATCCATCGATGGTCAGGGCACTGCCCGGGCACGACGCCATGCGCATGATCATCCTCGCCGCGGGAAGCACCGTGCCGGCCATCGCCGAGCGCCGGGGCGACTTCGAGCGCTGGATTCGCGAGAAGACCGGGGACGCGTGGCCCGGCAGCTGGGCCGTGCACGACGTGCGGACCACGGCGCCGCTGCCGGGGCCGCGCGCCGCCGACGCCTTCGTCATCACCGGGTCGAGCTCGAGCGTGACCGAGCGCGCGCCCTGGATGCTGCGGGCCGAGGCGCTGGTCCGCGACATCGTGAGCGCGCAGGTCCCGCTTCTCGGCATCTGCTTCGGGCACCAGATGATCGCGCAGGCGCTGGGCGGTCAGGTGGAGAAGAACCCGCGAGGCCGCGAGATCGGCACGGTGCGGGTGGAGCGCCGGGCGGACGACCCCCTGTTCGCGGGGCTCCCTCGCACCTTCGACGTGAACGCCACGCACGTCGACGCCGTCGTGAAGCTGCCGCCGCGCGCCGAGGTGCTGGCCACGACCTCGCTCGATCCGGTCGCGGCCTTCCGCGTGGGACCCCGCGTGAAGGCCGTGCAGTTTCACCCCGAGTTCGACGCCGACGTCATGCGCGGCTACCTGCGGGCGCGAGCGCACCTGGTCGAGAGCGAGGGCAAGGACCCGAAGGCCCTGCTCGCGGCGGTGCACGAGGGGACGCGCGGGAGGGACGTGCTGCGAGGCTTCGCGCGTTCCGTCGCGGCGCGACACGCCTAGGGAGCGACCGCCCACTTCTTGCAGTCCGCCGTCGCGCCCGTCCCCCACGACGCCCAGCCGTCCTCCCCGAGCTGCAGGTAGTAGCAATCGGCCGCGCTCGAGTACCAGTACTGCGTGTCGCCTTCGGTGCGGTGCGGCGCGCCGAGCTGGAGCACCGTGTACTTCCGCCGGTCCTCCGCCGTGACCGCCGTCGAGCGCATGTTCTTGTCGACGTAATCCGTGACGGCCTCGAAGTCCTGGCGGGAGACGTACTTCTTCTTCGGCCCACCGCACGCCAGGAGTGTGGGAGCCGAAAGTACGAGCGCCAGCAGCACCACCCACCGTCCCCTCATGAGTCTCTTCCCCGCCTCTTGCTTACCCCGCGCCGGCTGGCGCGCAGTCACCACGATAGACGACAGAGCTCACTCCCGGTGTCCCGTACGAGCGTACTTCGTCTTCGACGGTCCCGGTGGATCGATGGGCACCACCGGCTCGGGCGCGAAATCGTGGGGCTCGACCTGCGGGGCAGGTACGGCCTCCGACGACAGCGGCCACTTCTCGTCGGCCGGCACTCCCTCGGCGTCGCGGCAGCAGCGGAAGCCCACGAAGTAATAGGTGAACTCCGGCTCGTGGCTGAACGTCTCGGGCCGGCACTGGCTGCGGACGTGACCCCAGGCTCCCCCCTTGAGGCCCGCCCACTTCGACTTCTCGTGGGGCGGTCCGTCGTTCTGCACCCACTCGTCCACGTTGCCCGGCATGTCGTAGACCCCGAAGCCGCTCTGGCAGGTCTCCATCGAACCGCTCGGCACGCTCTGGTCGAGGCGCGACAGCTCCTTGAACGCGATCTCCGGGTCCTTGGAGTAGAAGAAGAACTGCGCCCTGGGCGCGGGCTTCCTGGGGTCGATGTAGAAGCTGTCCATGTTGCACTTGTCGTGGTCGCGCTCCCAGCCGTAGGGAAACGGCGTGTGCTCGGGCCCCTCGCACGCCGCGGTCCACTCGCTGGCCAGGCAGAGGCGCTTGCCCTTCGACTCGCAGGTCGCCTGCGACTGGGACCAGTCGAGCATCCACACCGGGTGTCCGCCCTTCTTGTTCGGGTACTCGTAGCGGTCGATGCACACGGCGAGCTTGCGCTCCTCGCCGCGGCAGCGCTGCTCGTGGGCGAAGGCGTGACAGATCTCGAGGTGGTTCTTCTCCTCGTGCTCCATGTCGAGGCAGCGGCGCTCGACGTCGGGGCAGAAGCTCGTCTCCACGAAGACCATGTCGTCGGGGCAATGTCCTCCGGCCCCCGCGTCCGGCGCCGCCGCGATCTCCGTGGGCGCAGAAGCGGAAGGCGCGGCGTCCGCGGTCGTCCCCGCGCTCGCAGGGGCGCTCCCCGCTTCCTGGACGGCGCCGGGCTCGGCCCGCTTTCCACAGCTCGCCGACGCGAGCAGGAGCGCCGCCAGCGCCCGGGTACGGAGCCTTCCTCGCGGGTGCATGTCGCCCTGTTCGCGGACCTTTCTACCACGGGCCGGCGCGGCTTATGCTCCCGCGCACCATGCCCTCCGGTCCCGCGCCCGCGGCGCTCTGGGTCCTCTTTCGCAGCAAGCCCGTGCTCGAGTCCGCTGCGCTCGCCGCTGCGCTCGGCCCCGGCGCGCTGGTTCAGGGGAACGAAGGCGCCGTCACCGTGCGTCTCGGCTCGCAGTCGCTGCGCGTCGTGGCCATCGACGCACCCCTGCCGCAGGCGGTCATCGACCAGTGCCTGCCGGTCGCGCACCTGCGCGCCGATCAGAAGGACGAGCTCGCGTCGCACGGCGCGCACGCGCTGATCGTGCACGAGGGCGGCCAGTCTCCCGGCGTGGACGGCCTCGTGGGCCTCTACCAGACCGCCTGGGCGCTGCGCGAGGGACAGGACGGCGGGATGCTGGGGGTGATGAACCCGGTGACCTGGATGTGCCTCACCACCGAGATGCTGGGCGAGACGGTGAAGCCCGAGTTCGTCGAGGCGGTGCGCGCCAGCCCGGCAGAGTCGCTCGCCCTGTGGCTGGGCTTCGTGAAGCTCTTCAAGCCCGACGGGAGCACCTGGCTGGTGACGCGCGGGGGCTCGCTGGTGGGCTTGCCCGACCTGGCCTGGCTGGCCAGGAACCTCGACGAGACCGACGCGGTCTTCTCGATGTTCGCCAGCGTGCTCGACTACGCGTTCACCAGCGGGACGCGGCTCGCGGTGGGCCACACGATCGATCTCTCCGACCGACCGCTGAAGCTCCGCGAGCCGTACGAGTACGTGGACTACATCGGCGACGCCACGCTGGTGCTCGAGGCGCGCTGAGCCGTCAGCGGTTCGCGTCTTCCTTGGCCTCGACGGCCATGAGGAGCAGCGCGCCGGCGAACGCCATGCGCCGGTCGAACGGGCCGCCCTGCCAGCCGCTGATGTCCATCGTCGCCTTGTAGCCGATGAAGGAAAACGACTGGTTGAACGTCCCCACCTGCTGGCCCGACAGGTTGAAGGCGAAGGTGTAGGGCAGGAACTTGAAGATGCGCCGCAGGAAGGCGTTGCCCGTCTCGAGGATGGTGCCGATCTGCTGGTCGTTCGCGTCGAGCAGGTGCCACTCGTCGCGCACCCACGAGCGCCAGCCCTTGCGGCGGAACGCGCCGAGCTTCGCGTTGGTCGTCGCGTCGAACACGTCGAACAGGCCCGCCCAGTCCATGATGTTGCGCTGCTTGATGCGCAGGAGCTCCACCTTCTTCGACGAGTCGGAGTAGATGCGGATGTCGTCCTTGATCTTGAAGAGCTTCTCCTGACAGAAGACGAGCGGGGTCCCCTGCAGGTCGAAGATCTCGAACGTGGGGGCGATGGACAGGATCTTCTTCCGGCAGCTGACGACGCTGTGCGCGTGCCACACGGAGGCCATTGCGGACGGGGCTGCCGGGACCATCGCCTGGTTCGAGGGGTTCATGGCAGGCGAGCCTACCAGCCCTCTGGTCCGCGGTGCACGACGCGAAGGCGCGTCCCGAGCCGGAAAAACCGTCATTCCTCGGTGCGAGAGCGGCGGCGTGGACGGACGCCTCCGACGCGACACGGGAAAAAGTGAAGTCTTCGGTCGTGATCGTCGCTTTTTCCCGGTGAAAAGTCTCTTTTTCTCCCGAGAACGTCGCTTCTTCAGTCGTCACCTTCGAGATGATCCCGTTCGCAGTCGAGATCACGACGGAGAAATTCGCTTTCACAGCGGAGAAAGTCACTCGATCGACGGAGATCGTCGCTTTCATGACGGAGATCGTCACTTTCACTGCAGAGATCGTCGCTTTCACGACGGAGATCGCCACTTTCACCGCAGAGATCGTCGCTTTCACGACGTGGATCTTCTCTTTCATCGCAGAGATCGTCGCTTTCACGACGGAGATCGTCACTTTCACTGCAGAGATCGTCGCTTTCACGACGGAGAAAGCAGCGATCACGACGAACAAAGCCGAAGGGAGAGGTGAAAAAGCGGAGATCCACCGTGCATCCGCTAGAGCCCCCCGACGCGAGCACCGACCCGGTGACGGCGGGCGATCGCTCCGCGCCGAGTCCTGCCGTCGGCGACCTGACGACCCACCCTAGTCGTCACGCTCCCGCCGCGGGTCCTTCGACAGATCCGCGGTGACCTCGTCGACCGCCGCCCCCGGTGCGTCGTCCTTCTTGCGCGGGGCGGGCGGCTTGCGCGAGTGAACGCCGGAGCTCTTGGTCGCGGCGGCCTTCGCCGCTCTGGCGTCCCTGGCGTCCTTCGCCTCCTTGCCGCGGTGGCTCTTCGGCGGGGGCGGGAGGGTCTCTGCCTCGGCGCGCGCCCGCTTGCTCTTCGGAGCTGGCGCGCTCGGACGCTGCATGTCCGGCTTGGTGTCGGTCTCGGGGGGAAACGGATGTTTGCGGGGCATCAGTGGCGCTCGGGGTGGCGCGTCGACAAGCGTCCGCGGGGCATGGGCAGGAAGAAAGGCGGACTACTCCAAGAGTACCTCTCTCTGCGGACCGTGGCGAGCAACCAGGGCGCGGCCAGCTACTCAGTCTGGCAGCAGAAGCGCACGCAGATGTGCGTCGAGCTGGTCCTCTTTCGGAGCGTTCGCCAGGAGGGGCTCCATCGGCGCGCTCGACAGCGTGTGCCAGTAGAGGACGTGCGCCGCCTGGCGCGCGCGCACCTGCCACAGCGCCCCCGCGAACGCCTTCGCCGTGTAGGTGGGGTCGAGCGCGAGGCCCGTGTGCTCGGCGGCCAGGCGTGTCGCTTCTGCGCCGGCGGAAGTAGCGTGCCCGTAACCCGCGCCCAGGAACCGCGCGTCCATGGTGAGGCGCATCTCCGTGGTCCGGAACGTGGTCTGTCCCCCCTCGCCGCGGCGCACGCATGCGCCCTCCAGCCACAGCGCGGCCCGGCGTGTGAGCCACGGAGGCGTGGACACGCAGACGCCGACGACCTGCGTCTTCATTCCTTCCAGCGCGAAGCCCGCCGACAGTCCACCCGCCGTCCCTCCCGACCCCAGCGCCACGACGCACACCTCGGGCTCGGGCAGCTCCCCCCGGCGGACCTGCGCCGCCAGCTCGCGCGCCGCCGTGACGTAGCCCATCGAGCCGACCACGCTGGACCCTCCCACCATGATGAGACGCGCGCCGCGTGCCACCCGCCGCGCGAGCGCCAGCGGCGCCGCCGCCCACGAGCCGACCGGGAAGGGCCGAAGCCCGAGCGCGAGCCCCGCGCGCAGCTGGTCGAGCACGTGGGGCGTCGCCGGCTGGGGAACCAGGACTGCCTCCACCTCGATCCCGAGCTGTCTCGCGAAGTAGCAGGTGGCGAGCACGAAGTGGCTGCCCACGGCCCCCACGGTGACGACCCGGCGGGCGCCTCGCTCGCGCAGGTCGCCGAGCACCCACTCCAGCTTGCGCACCTTGTTGCCGCCGTAGACCGCGTGCGTGAGGTCGTCGCGCTTGATCCAGAGCTCGCTCCCTGCCGTGGACACGCCCGGGACGCGCTGCACGGGGGTGGGGTAGTGACCGAAGGAGAGGTGCATGGGTGGGGGATCAGGAAACAAGCGCGAAACGTGTGGGTGCTACCTGACCGGTGTGATCACCCCGCTCCCGAGTGCGGTCGAGGCCGAGGAGGCTTGCGTGCGAGCGCCCGTCGGGCTTCCATCCCGACCACGCTCGGCGAAGCGTGTGTGACGCCGGGAACCCGACCCATGAAGAAGATCGAAGCCATCATCAAGCCGTTCAAGCTGGACGAGGTGAAGGACGCCCTCGCCGAGGTCGGCGTCCAGGGTATGACCGTCACCGAGGTGAAGGGCTTCGGGCGCACGGGCGGCAAGAAAGAGGTGTACCGGGGGTCGGCCTACGTCGTCGACTTCGTTCCCAAGGTGAAGATCGAGGTGGTGGTGGCCGACGAGCTCGTCCACGACGTGCTCGACGCCATCGAGAAGAGCGCGAAGACCGGCCGCATCGGCGACGGGAAGATCTTCGTCGTACCGGTCGAAGAGGCGGTGCGAATCAGGACGGGTGAGCGAGGGAAGGAAGCCATCTGAGGCGGGTCTTGGGGCTATCTGGGTCAGTCGGCTGGAGAGAGAGAAAATGACACCGAAAGACGTGTTGGATCTGGCGAAGAAGCACGAGGTCAAGTTCGTCGACCTCAAGTTCATCGATTTCCCGGGCGTGTGGCAGCACACGACCATCCCCGCGACGCGCCTGAACGAGGGCCTCTTCGAGGACGGCCTGGCTTTCGACGGCTCGTCCATCCGCGGCTGGCAGCCCATCAACGCGTCGGACATGGTGATGATCCCCGACCCGGAGACGGCGCGGATCGATCCCTTCTACTCGACGCCCACGCTCAGCGTCGTCTGCTCCATCTTCGATCCCATCACCAAGCAGCCATACTCGCGCGACCCCCGGCACATCGCCAAGAAGGCCGAGACCTACCTGCGGCAGACCGGCATCGCCGACACGTCCTTCATGGGACCGGAGGCCGAGTTCTTCCTCTTCGACGACGTGCGCTTCGACCAGTCGCAGCCGAACGCCGGCTACTACTACCTGGACAGCAACGAGGGCGCCTGGAACAGCGGCCGCGAGGAGTTCCCGAACCTCGGCTACAAGACGCGCCACAAGGAGGGGTACTTCCCCGTCCCGCCGACCGACACGCTGGCCGAGGTGCGCCAGGCCATCATGACGACGCTGATGGAGACCGGCATCGAGGTCGAGGTCGGTCACCACGAGGTCGCCTCCGGCGGCCAGTGCGAGATCGGGATGAAGTTCAACCGCCTCGGTCCCTGCGCCGACCAGCTCCTGTGGTTCAAGTACGTGGTGAAGAACGTCGCCCGGAAACACGGCAAGGCGGCGACCTTCATGCCCAAGCCGCTCTTCGGCGACAACGGCAGCGGGATGCACGTGCACCAGTCGCTGTGGAAGGAGGGCAAGCCCCTCTTCGGCGGTGACGGCTACGCGGGCCTCTCCGACACGGCGCTCCACTACATCGGCGGGATCATCAAGCACGCGAAGTCGATCGCTGCGCTGACCAACCCGACGACCAACTCGTACCGGCGCCTCGTGCCGGGCTTCGAGGCTCCGGTCAACCTGGCCTACTCGAGCCGCAACCGCTCGGCGAGCGTGCGCATCCCCATCACCGGGCCGAACCCCAAGACGCGCCGCATCGAGGTCCGCTTCCCCGACCCGAGCTGCAACCCCTACCTGGCGTTCAGCGCGATGCTCATGGCCGGGCTCGACGGCATCCAGAACAAGATCAACCCGGGCGATCCGATGGACAAGGACATCTACGCTCTGTCGCCCGAGGAGCTGAAGGACGTGCCGCAGATGCCTGGCAGCCTCGAGGAGGCGCTCGACACGCTGGAGCGCGACCACGAGTTCCTGCTTCGCGGGGACGTGTTCACCAAGGATGCCATCCACGAGTGGCTCGACTTCAAGCGGAACCGGGAGCTGAACCCCATCCGCATGCGGCCGACGCCGTACGAGTTCTACCTGTACTTCGACATCTGAGACATCCGAGACGAGCGGGACCGGTGGGTCGGCGGGGACTCCAACCCCGCTTCGGCGCCCGCCAGCGTGAAGATGCGCCGTCGGAGCGAGTACGCGTGCCCGAGGAGAGACGAGCCGACCCGTGTGCTCGATACGAGCGGGGTCGGCTTTCGTTTCGCTCAGACGGCGCCGTGACACGAGTGTGACGGCACGTGCGTTGCGTCCAGGGGGCGCGTGACGCAGGACAAGGGCATCGAGTAGGTCATCGACGCGCTGCCGCCGATCCTCGAGCGCCACTCCGACACGGTCTGCGTCGTGCTGGCTGCCATGGCATGACTGGACCACCACTCGCCTGCAGCATGAGTGTGCTTGCGACCCCGTGACCACGGCGCGTAGCGTGAGATGGATGGCGGGTGCGCGTGTCGGGGCGAACGCCGCGGACTCGGCGAACGGCGCCCAGATCCACGTCGCGCTCGACGAGGAGCTCCGCCGTCTCGATCGCGTGACGGTGCGCATCCTCGCGACCATGTCGGTGATCGGCGTGGGGCTCGGGGTGGTCGTGAGCCTGACGCTCGCGAGGTGGTTCGGCCTCGTCGAGGCTGCGTTCGGCGTGCTCACCGGGGTCTGGTTCTTCGTGTACGGCCGCGCCCTCGATCGCGGACCGGTCAGCCGCCCGCTGCGCGCCGTGCAGGCGCTCGTCGAGAGCCTGCTGCCGTGGGCGTCGATCCTCATCGTCACCTACAGCCAGGGCCCGGTGTACGCCCTCGGGTCGTGGGTGCCCCCGGTCATGTTCTATGCGCTGATGCTGGTCGCGGTCGCCCGCCTGCGGCCGCGGCTCTGCTTCGCCTACGGCCTGGTGGGGGCGACCATGTTCCCGGCGATCTACTTCGCCGTCCTCCGCCCGCACCTGCCGGCGGGCGCGCCGCTGTTCGCCCAGCCCACCATGCAGGGGACGCGCTCGCTCACCATGGTCACCAGCGGCATCCTCTGCGCCATCCTGGCGCGGGGCCTGCTGCGGGCGATCGGCCGCGCGGAGAGCAACGTGCGCGCGCAGAACCTCTTCGGCAAGTACCGGCTGGTGCGCGAGATCGCGCAGGGCGGCATGGGGTTCGTCTTCGAGGCGCTCTACTGTCCCGAGGGCGGCTTCGAGCGTCGCGTGGCCGTGAAGCGGATCCACCCGCACCTGGCCGCGACCGAGCGCTTCGTCCAGTCGTTCCGCGACGAGGCCAAGCTCTCCGCGCGCCTCGCCCATCCCGGGATCGTGCAGGTCCTCGACTTCGGTCGCATCGACGACTCGTACTTCCTGGTGATGGAGTACGTCGAGGGGCTCACCCTGGGCGCCCTCATGAGGCGGGCCAAGGCGGCCGGGAAGCCGTTCCCTCCCGATCTCGTCGGCCACATCCTCCGCGAGATCCTGGGCGCGCTGGTGTACGCGCACGAAGGCGCGCGGGGCGCCGACGGCCGCCCGCTCCGGGTCGTACACCGCGATCTCTGCCCGCCCAACGTGCTCGTCTCGACGAACGGCGAGGTCAAGCTCACCGACTTCGGCATCGCGCGGAGCCTCGCCGATGCCAGTGAGTCGATGACCAAGCACGTGTCCGGACACGCCGGGTACATGGCCCCCGAGCAGGCGCGGGCCGAGGCCTTCGACACCCGGGCCGATCTCTTCCCGCTCGGCGTCATCGCCTGGGAGCTCTTCGCGCAGCGGAGGCTCTTCTCGTCCAAGAGCCCCGCGGCGTCCCTCTTCGCGCTCCTGACCGACGAGGTGCTCCCCATCACCGTCGTCTGCCCGCAGCTCGACGAGCGCTGGGCGGCCTTCATCGCGCGGGCGGTGGCGCGTCAGCCCGAGGCGCGCTTCGCCTCGGCCAACGAGATGCTCGCCGCGCTCGACGCCATCCCCGAGTCGCGCGGTACGGGCGCGGAGCGGCTCGGGCGGCTCGTCACCGAGCTGCTCGCGCTGCCGGAGCCCAACGTGCCCGCCGACCTCGACGCGGCGACGGCGGTCGAGACGGGGACCCGCACGGCACCCATTTGACCCGTCACCGAGGCCGAGGCGGAGCGCGAGTCAGCGTCGCGAGAGCTCCGCTCCGTCCGCGACCACCGGCGGGGGCGCCTTCTTGCGCACCACCGTGTCCCCGGGCTCCAGCACGTTGGCTCCAGGCTCGACGAAGAACCTCTTCGTCAGCGAGGCGTCGCGACCGTCGAACACCGGTACCGTCGCGGCCTGCAGCTGCTCGGCCACGCAGTCGAGCGCCTCCTCGGGCGGGGGTGCAGGGCTCTCCACGACGGCGTGCGCGACGCGTCCATCGCGGTGGAAGGTCACCCGCATCTTCAGGTACCCGGACTGCAGGCCCTGCTCGCGGCACGGCGCGAGATCGACGCTGCCGAGCGCGCCGTGCCCTGCGCCGATGCGGAACGGGACGGGATCGGGGACGATGCGGTCACGCGGTGACGCCGGGGGGAGCGAGGGGAGCGGCCCAGCCTCGTCCGACTTCTCCCATTGCATCGTCACCTCGCGGCGCACCACGGCCTCTGCCGGGGCGACCTCCACCGACGGGTAGCCCGTCTCGAGGTCGGCGTCGGGCTCGTGGAGGCAGCCCGTCGCGAGGAGCGTCGCAAGGAGGAGGAAGGGAGAGAGGGTAGAGGTGCGCACGGCGCCTTTGTCGTAGCAAACGGGGAAGTAGCGGCCATCATGTTCCGCTGCGTTTTGGCGACCGTTCTGCGACGGCCGCGCGGTTCGTGCATCATACCCGGGTGAGCGCCTCACGGATGGTCATCGCGCTGCTGGTGCTGTCCGGACTGTCGTGGCTGGTTCATCGCTACGTCTGGGCCAGGCTGGTGCGGGACGCCGCCTGGCCCGGCCCCTGGGGGACCGTTCTCTCGGTCGGCATCGTCGTGTTCGCGGCGCTCGTTCCCCTGGCGTTCGTGGCCATGCGCTGGTTGCCGCGCGCGGTCGGGGCGCCCCTCTCCTGGCTCGCGTACAGCTGGATGGGGCTGCTGCTGTACCTCTTCCTGCTCGCGGTGCTCGGTGATGCGGGTCGGGGCGTGGCGGCGCTGCTCGGCGTCCTGCCCTCCGACCCCGACCGCCGGCTCTTCCTGTCGCGCATGCTCGCGGGCGCCGTGGCAGGCGCAGCGGGGCTCATCGGCGTCGGGGGTGCGGTGAACGTGTGGCGCGGCTTCGACGTGCGCCGGGTGCGCATACCGCTGGCGAAGCTCCCGGCGAGCGCGTCGGGCTACAGCATCGTCCAGATCACCGACGTCCACGTGGGTCCCACCATCGGCCGCGCGTTCGTCGAGGAGGTCGTACGGGCGACCAACGCCCTCGAGCCCGACATGATCGTCATCACCGGCGACCTGGTCGACGGCTCGGTGGAGCAGCTGGGCGACCAGGTCGCGCCGCTCCAGGGCCTCCGCGCGAAGGACGGCGTCTTCTTCGTGACCGGCAACCACGAGTACTACTCGGGCGCGGACGAGTGGATCGCGCACCTCGCGACGCTCGGCATCCGGGTGCTGCGAAACGAGCGGGTCGACGTGCGCGGCCTCTTCGACCTGGCCGGCGTCGACGACGCGAGCGCCGCGCGCATGCTCTCCCATCACAAGCAGGACGTTCCCGGCGCGATGGCGGGTCGCGACACCTCGAAGGCCGTCGTGCTCCTGGCGCACCAGCCGAAGGCCGCGCACGACGCCGCGCGCGCGGGGGTGGACCTGCAGATCTCGGGGCACGTGCACGCCGGTCAGATGATCCCGTTCAACTGGCTGGCCCGGCTCGACCAGCCGTTCATCTCGGGCCTGCACCGCCTCGAGGCGACCTGGGTGTACGTCAGCTCGGGCACCGGGTACTGGGGGCCGCCCATGCGCGTGGGCTCGGGCGCAGAGCTCACCCGCATCGAGCTCGTGTCGGGGGAGGGGTAGGCGCTACGAGTCGTCGTCGCCACCGCCGAAGAGTGACAGCTGGTTCTGCGCGACGCGCGGGCCCTTCTTCTTCGCGGCGGCGACCTGGGTCTTCGCCTTCGAGCGCGCCGGGGCGGGCGCGGCCTCCTCGCGGTGACCGGTCGCGACCTGGGCCTCGAACAGGGCCTCGACGGTGGCGAGCCGGTCCGCCTCGTCCGGCCGCTTGTCGTCGCGCACCCGCACGATGCGCGGGAAGCGCAGCGCGAACCCGCTCGTGTGCCGCGCAGACCGCTGCACGCCGTCGAAGGCCACCTCGAGCACCACGTCGGGTCGTACGACCCAGACCCCGCCGCGCCGCTCCAGAACGAGCCCCTCCAGGCGGCGCGTCAGGGTGTCGATCTCCTCGTCGCGGAGCCCGCTGTAGGCCTTGCCGATGACGAGCAGCTCGTCGTTCGACTCCGGCCCCCCCCAGACCGCGAACGTGTAGTCGCTCAGGATCCCCGCGCGCCTCCCGTGTCCCTCCTCGGCGGCGACCACCACGCAGTCGAGGGTCGCGTGGGCGCGCTTCACCTTGATCCAGGCCTGCCCGCGTCGACCTGCGTCGTACGAGGCGTCGCTCCGCTTCAGCACGAGCCCCTCGTGGCCACGGCCACGGGCCGCACGGAAAGCCTCGTCGATGGCGGCCTCGAGCGGCCGGTCGATTGGGAGAGGGCTGGTGGGGTTTACCCGCAGGGTGTCGCCGCCGAGCGCCGACGCGAGCGCCTCGAGCCGCGTGCGCCGCTCCGTCCAGGGAAGTGCCAGCAGCGGGCCCGACGCATCGGCCAGCAGATCGAAGGCGACCAGCGCCACGCGGGTCGCGTCGCGGTCGTCCGGTCGCTCCGGGGAGCCCTGGCGGGGCTTGCGCTGCAGCCGGGGCTGCAAAGCCTGGAAGGGGCGCGGATGTCCCTCGGCGTCGACGGCCACGATCTCCCCGTCGAGCACGAGCGCCTGGGGAGCGTCGCGGAGCGCGTCCACGATCTCCGGGAAGGCGTGCGTCGTGCGGTCGAGCCCGCGGGCGAAGATGGAGACGGCGCCGTCCGCCGAGCGGTGTACCTGCGCACGCACTCCGTCGATCTTGTCCTCGAACACGTACGCTCCGGCGTCGAGCGGCGTGGCGATGCTCTCCATCGGCGTCGCCAGCATGAAGGCGACCGGTCGACCGACCACGAGCCGCGCATCGTCCAGCGCGCCGTCGCGGGCGAGCACCGCCAGCTCCCCCACGTCCGTCACCACGACGGCCGCCAGGCGCACGCGCGCGACCTCGAGCCCGAAGGCGCGTGCGATGGCGCCCTCCACTACACCGTCCTGCGCGCCGATGCGCATCTCGCCGCCCAGGGTCTTGCACAGGTACTTGATCTCCAGCGGCGTCGCGCGGGCGAGGGCAGCCTCGAGCAGGGCTCGCTTGCCCGCCCGTCCGGGCTCTGCGGCGAGCGCGTCGGTCAGGTGTGCGATTTCCTGGAAGGACAGCCCAGGCCTGTCGCCCGCAGCCTCGGTGCGCTGCACGAGCAGCGCGAAGGCCTCCGCGAGCTCTCCGGTCTTGCGGGCGCACGCGACCACGGTCTCTGCGTCGTAGCGGGTGGCGGCGCACGCGACATCGACCAGGAGCGAGCCGCCCACGCCGAGCGCCCGCCCGTCCCCGACGGCCAGCATGCGCCCCGAGGCCAGCCGCGCGGCCGTGGCCAGCGCGAGGTCGTCGGAGTCCCGCGCGATGGCGGCCATGGCCGTCGCGAGCGCCGCCTCCTTGCCGTTGCGCGACCGGCTCCGGCGCGCGAGCTCGAGGGCGGCCGCGAGGCGCTTCACGACGTCGCCCGGTCGTCGATGGCCGGTAGATCCAGGGCGCGCGCATCGAGCCCCACGCCGCGCAGCAGGTGAGCGAAGGGCCGGGCATCCCCTCTCGTGGCAAACACGCGGCGTGCCCCTGTGGCGCGCACCATGGTCACGACACCGTCGAAGTCCGCCTGGTCCGGAAGGACGAACGCGGCGTCGGCCCGCTTCTGCTCCACCGCGGCGTCGAGCAGCGCCCACCCCGAGGCGTAAGCCACGGCCGACTTGCCTCGCACCCGCAGCTCCGCCGCGCGCGTCGAGGGCGCGGCGACGATCGCGCGCCGCTCCGCCGGCGGCCGGGCGTCCTTCCCGTGCGAGCCCACCGGTCCCAGCACCACACCGAGCTCCTCGTAGGCCGCGCACGCCCGGCAAACCGCCTCGTCGCCGCTGACCGGAAGCCCCCGGGCCGAGAGGGCACGGACCAGCTCCTGTGCCGGCCCGGGCGAGTGCGCCAGGACCAGCGGAGTCACCCCCTCCGAGAGCCGGGCCTGGCACCAGTCGACGAGCGCGGCCACCACCGTCGCCGCAGCCTCGAAGCGGAAGATGGGCAGCGCGAAGGTGGTCGTGACGACCAGCTCGTCGCAGGCGACCGCGACACCGGCGGGATGCGTCGCGCCGGCCTCTCCACTCCAGTCCCCCGCATAGACCAGCCGCCCCTTGGGGTGCTCGACGAGCAGCTGGGCGGCGCCCAGCACGTGACCCGCCGGGACGATCGACAGCCGCGCGGTACCGCCGCCGAACGCGGGCTCGATGGGCAGCTCGAGGACCCCGTCCCACGCCGTGGCCTTCCCCGGTGGCCTCTTCTGGAGAGCGCCTGCGACGGCGAGCGTCTCGGGCGACGCGATGACGCGACCGCTCTCCAGCGCCCCCGCCGTCACGTGTGCGTGCGACACGAACGCGGCGCTGACGGGGCGCGTCGGATCGAGCCAGAGCCCCAGAGCTCGCAGGCACACACCGGCCTCGTCGAGATCCAGCCCCAGCGTGTGGCCCACCGCCCCTCCGGTCAGCTCGACTTGGGTGCGAAGGACTTGCAGGAGCCAGCCGGGTTGATGGGGCCCCGGACGACCTTGCACGTTCCGCAGCCGCCGCCCGACGCAGCAGGGACGAACTGCTGGCAGCGGGAGCAGGCCTTGGTCGGGTCGGCCGAGGTGTCGAGGTAGGCCAGCGCGGTGCGCACCTGCACGTCCCCTGGCGACAGGGCGCTGGTGTCAGTGCAGCTCAGCGCGGCCGCCGGCTTGTTGCAGGCGCCGGCGCCGAGGGTCGCCAGTGCGCCCAAAGTCGCGCTGCGGTGGAGGAGGTCACGGCGGGTCAGCTTTGCGTCCATCGCGCGAGCTTATCCGTGGACTAGTTCGTTGGGGACTGAGAACCGGGAGGCAGCATGGCCGAGGCCAGCGTCGCCAGGCTTTCCAGCTGGTCGCTCGTCGCCGGGACGCGGACCTTCACCACCGGGCCCTCGACGGCGAAGGAGACCCCGCCGAGGAGGTCGCGTGTCAGCAGGCGCACCATCAGGTTGTTCGTCTCCTCCGCGCGGGCCTGCAGCCTCGCGGCCATCCGCGTCGCCGTGGCCTCGTCCTCGAACGTGAGGTCCGCGAAGCCCTCGGCGGCCCCGCCCGGACGCGAGTCCACCCGTATCACCACGCGCTGTGTCTCCTCGGGCACGTAGAGCAGCACCCCGTGCGGGTGCAGGAACTCTGCCCGGAGCAGCTGGTCCGGGTCGGGGTCGTCGGGCTCGAGCAGGCGCGCCGTGCGGAGCGCCTGCGCCACGGGGGCCGCGTCGGGTGGCAGCGCCGCGACCAGGTGCGGTTGCACCCGCTCGACCAGGCGGAGCGAGCCGTCGCTCCGGCCTTGCAGGCGCACGTCGATGGCCTCGTCCGGCGCGGCGGTGCGGGTCAGCAGGCGCTCGCGAGCAGGATCCTTTGGCCCGACGATCGCGATCCAGTCGAGGTCAGTCAGCGGCTCGTGGGTCAGGGAGGAGAGGGTCGCTCCCCATCCCGGCCAGGCCAGGACGAACGGCACCAGCCGCGCACCCAGCGGGTGCTGGCGCGCCACGGTGAGGCGGAGCACGACAGCACCCTCGTCCTGCGCCCGACCGAGTGCGTCGTCGACGCTGACCCTGGTGGGCGCGGGGGCCACGCTGGTTCTCGCCGCGGCACGACCGGAGGACCCGGCCATCGAGCCCGAGCAGGCGACGAGGATGGACGCCGCCGCGAGGGCCCAGACCCTCATCGGGCCAGCACCCACAGCACCAGCAGACCCAGCACGACCCGGTACCACCCGAAGGGCTCGAGACCACGCGCGCGCAGGTAGCGGAGGAAGCTGGCGATGACCGCCCACGCCACGACGAAGGAGACCCCCATGCCGACTGCGAGGCTGCTCAGGCCGATGCTCTCCGCGAGGACGTGCCGCGCCTTGAACCCCTCGTAGACCGTCGCCGCCCCGAGCGTCGGGAGCGCCAGGAGAAACGAGAACTCCGCCGCCGTCCCGGTCGACAGGCCCGCCAGCTGCCCCGCGACGATGGTGCACATCGAGCGCGATGCGCCCGGCCACATCGAGAGGCACTGGGCCAGGCCGACGGCGAGCGCGCGCCTCGGCGTCACGTGCTCGAGCCCCTCGAGCCCTGTGACCGCGCGACGGGTCCGGAGTCGCTCGATGACGATCATCGCCACGCCGCCGGCCAGCAGCGCGCAGGCCACGGGCAGGGGCCCGAAGAGGTGTGCCTTGATGGTCTTCCGCAGCAGCAGGCCCGTGACGGCCGTGGGGGCGAAGGCGAGGGCGAGGGCGATCAGCAGGCTGCGTGACGCAGGGTCGTGGGTGAAGAGGCCGCGCACGCGCTCGGACAGCAGGGCCCGGTAGTGGGCGACGACGGCGAGGATAGCGCCGAGCTGGACGACGATCTCGAAGGAGGACGTCGCGGGGTCCTCGTCGCTCAGGCCGAGCCAGTGCCCGGCCAGCACCAGGTGCCCGGTCGACGACACGGGGAGAAATTCCGTGAGGCCTTCGATGATGCCGAGCAAGACGGCGATGGGCAGCGGCATTCGGCTAAGCTCCGCTGCCTAGCACATGAATCCCTACGCCGCGCCGGGGACTGCCTCGACGAGAATGGAGGACGACATCGCGGAGGCGGTGCCGGCGCTCATGGCGCGCGTGGCGGGCGGGGTGCTGGCGCTGGCGGGCGGCGTCGTGGCGCTCACCGGGGTCCAGACGATGATGGCCGTGACCATCCGCGGTCCCGTCGCAGTCGTGCCCTACGTCCTCATCGGCCTCGGACTGCCGCACCTCGTCCTGGGCATCATGGTCTTCCGGGCGCGTGTCTGGGCCGCGGTGGCGGGGATCGCCGGGACTTCGCTGCTGACGCTGGCGAGCGCCTTCTGGCTCGTCTTCGGCATCGGCCACGGCTTCTTCTCCCTCTACGCGCTGGGCGCGCCCTTCGTCTCGATGGCGGCGTTCGTCCTCGTGCTGCTGGGGCTGGGGCCCTGCCAGCGCTCCTCCGCCGCGCGGTCCCGCCTGCGCGCGCAGGGTATGGACCTCGGCATCTGAATCAGCGAGCACACGAACCGTGATCGAGAAGCCCGACGCTCGTCCTGGGCGGCGAGTCCGACTACGCTGCGGGCCGTGCCGACCGATCCGGAGATCTCCTTTCTCACGCGTCTGTGGTTCGCGTGGCTCTGCTCGTTTCGCGTCCTCTTCGACGCACGCTTCGCCGCCCGCGTGTGGTCCGTGCGCGAGGCTCCTGCGCTGCCGCCTTCGCCTGCCCCAACGCCCCGCGCCGCCGACACGACCCCGGCGCTCCAGCTGCTCGCGCTGCTGCAGCGCGAGGGACGCCTGGTCGACTTCCTCCAGCAGGACATCGCAGACTTCCCCGATGCCGACGTGGGAGTCGCCGCGCGGGTGGTCCACGATGGCTGCCGCAAGGCCCTGCGCACGCACGCCGACATCGAGCCCGTGCGCAGCGAAGCGGAGGGGGCGCGTGTGACGCTGGAGGCGGGCTTCGACGCCGACCTCGTGAAGCTCGTCGGCGACGTCAAGGGCGAGCCGCCGTACGCCGGGGTGCTGCGCCACCGCGGCTGGCGCGCGAAGAGGCTCGAGCTCCCGGCCAGGGTGGGCGAGCACGACGCGCGTGTCCTCGCCCCGGCGGAGGTGGAGCTCGGATGACGCGCTTCGCGGTCGGCATCGACCTGGGCACCACGCACTGCGCGCTCGCCGTCGCCCCCCTGGGAGAGGAGGGGGCGCCGCCGGAGATCCTGGACGTGCTGCAGCTCGTGGCTCAGGGACAGGTGGAGGCGCGGCCACTGCTCCCGTCGTTCTTCTACTTCGCGCACGAGAGCGAGGGCCCGCAGGCGCTCCCGTGGGACCCCGAGCGGCGCTACGCTGTGGGGGAGCACGCGCGCGCGCGGGGGATCGACGCGCCGGCGCGCCTCATCGCCAGCGCCAAGAGCTGGCTGTCGCACCCGACAGTGGACCGTCGCGCGGGGATCCTGCCGCTCGGCGCCCCGGAGGACGTCGAGAAGATCTCGCCGGTCGAGGCGTCGTGGCGCTACCTCGAGCACCTGTCCGAGGCGTTCGACACCCGCTACGGCGGAGGCGAGGCCGCGCTCGCCAAGCAGGACGTGGTGGTGACCGTGCCGGCGTCGTTCGACGCGTCGGCGCGCGAGCTCACGGTGGAGGCCGCGCTCGCCGCGGGCATCGAGAAGCTGACGCTGCTCGAGGAGCCCCAGGCCGCGCTCTACGCGTGGGTGACGGGCACAGGCGACGCCTGGCGCAAGGAGGTCCGCCCGGGCGACGTCGTGCTGGTCGTCGACGTCGGCGGCGGGACCACGGACTTCTCCGCCATCCACGCGGTGGACGAGGGCGGCTCGCTGCAGCTCGTGCGCGTGGCCGTGGGGGACCACATCCTGCTCGGCGGCGACAACATGGACCTCGCCCTCGCCCACCTGGTCGGCCAGAAGCTGGCGGCCGCGGGCAAGACCGTCGACCGGTGGCAGCAGGCGAGCGTGGTGCACGCCTGCCGGGCGGCCAAGGAGCGGCTGCTGTCGGATGCGAAGCTGGCGTCCTCTCCCATCGCCGTCGCCTCGCGTGGCTCGGCGCTCCTCGGCGGCACGCTGCGGACCGAGCTGACGCGCGACGAGGTGACGAGCACACTGGTCGACGGGTTCTTTCCGACGGTCGCAGCGGACGCCCGTCCGACCACCCGCGCGCGCGGCGCTCTGACCCAGCTCGGCCTCCCCTACGCGTCCGACCCTGCCATCACGCGCCACCTCGCGTGGTTCCTTGCGCGCCAGGCGAGTGCGCTCGGTGCGCGACCCGGCGAGCGCGCGTCGAAGCTGCTCCACCCCACGGCGATCCTGTTCAACGGGGGCGTCATGAAGGCTGCGCCCCTCCGCGAGCGCCTCGTCGCAACCCTCGACGCGTGGCTGGAGGCGGACGGCGCGCCGCCTGTTCGGGTCCTGGGCGGGGCGGATCTCGATCTCGCCGTGGCTCGCGGGGCGTGCGCCTACGCTCTCGTGCGCCGGGGCAAGGGCCTGCGCATCCGGGGCGGCACCGCTCGCGCGCACTACGTCGGCATCGAGGGTGCCGTCCCCGCCGTGCCCGGCGTCGAGCCGCCGGTGAGCGCGATGTGCGTGGCCCCCTTCGGCATGGAGGAGGGGACCGAGGCGGCGCTGCCGTCCCACGAGCTCGGCGTCGTGGTGGGCGAGCCGGTGCGCTTCCGCTTCTTCGGCTCGAGCGTGCGGCGCGACGATCGTGCCGGTACCCTGCTCGAGCACTGGAAGGCCGACGAGCTGGAGGAGCTGCCGCCCATCGAGGTGACCCTGCCCGCCGAGGGACGCCGCGAGGGGGACGTGGTGCCCGTGCGCCTTCGCTCGCACGTGACCGAGGTGGGCACCCTCCTGCTCGAGGTGGAGCCTCTCGCCCCGCTGAAGGCCGATGAGCGCTGGCGCGTCGAGCTGAGCGTGCGCGGCGAGGGCTAGGGTCCACCATGACCGCGCGTTTCGCCGTCGGGATCGATCTCGGGACGACGAACACCGTGGTCGCTTCGGCGCTGCTCTCCGGTTCACCGAGCGTCGACGGCGGGCAGGCCGAGGTGTTCTGGCTGCCGCAGCTGGTCACGGCGGCGGAGGTCGAGACGCGCCCACTCCTGCCGTCGATGCTCTATGCCCCGCTGGAAGGCGAGAGCACGCCGGACCCGTTCGGCGATGCGCCCTGGGTGCTCGGCGAGCACGCCCGCCGGCGCGGCGCCGAGGTCGCGGGCCGCCTCGTGGCCTCGAGCAAGAGCTGGCTGGTACATGCCTCGGTCGATCGCGCCGCGGCGATTCTCCCGTGGGGGGCCGCAGACGACGCGCCGCACCTCTCCCCGGTCGAGGCCGCGTCGCGTCTTCTGACGCACGTGCGCCGCGCCTGGGACGTCGCGCACCCCGAGGCGCCTCTGGCCGACCAGGACGTCGTGCTCACCGTGCCGGCTTCCTTCGACGAGGTCGCGCGGGAGCTCACCGTCCGCGCCGCCGAGCACGCCGGCCTCGCGCCGAAGCTGCTCGAGGAGCCGCAGGCGGCGTTCTACGACTGGATGGCGCGGGCCGGCGATGCCGGGCTGTCACGCCTGCTCGCCTCGACGGCGGGGGAGGCGCTCGTCCTCGTCATCGACGTGGGGGGAGGCACGACGGATCTGTCGCTGGTCCGCGTGGCCGGCGTGGACCGGGTGGAGCGCGTGGCGGTGGGCCCCCACCTGCTGCTCGGCGGCGACAACATGGACCTGGCCCTTGCCCACCTGCTCGAGCCCCGGCTCGTCGCGGACGGCAAGCTCGACCCGGGCCGCTTCGCGCAGCTCGTCGCCGCCTGCCGCTCGGCCAAGGAGACACTGCTCGGCGACCCGGCGCCGGAGGACGCACCCGTGACGGTGGTCAACCCGGGTGCGCAGCTGGTCGGGGCGGCGCGGACGACCCGTCTCACGCGCGCGGAGACGGAGCAGGTGGTGCTCGATGGCTTCCTGCCGCTCGTCGCGCTCGACTCGCGGCCGCAGCGCGCCCGCGGCGCCCTGGTGGCCTTCGGGCTGCCTTACGAGCGCGACGTCGCCATCACGCGGCACATCGCCGCGTTCCTGACACGTCACCTTCCCGCCGGTGCGACGCCCGGCGCCGTCCTGCTCAACGGAGGTGTGTTCAGGGCGGCGCGTATCGCCGGGCGGGTGGTGGAGGCGCTCTCGGCGTGGCGCGGCGGGGAGGCGGTAAGCAGGTTGCCGGACGCCGATCCCGACCTGGCGGTGGCGCGCGGAGCGGTGGCCTGCGCGCTGGCCCGGCGGGGCAGGGGAGTGCGCATCGGGGGTGGTGCGGGCCGCGGGTACTACGTGAGCGTCGCGTCGGACGACGGGCGTCCCCGCGCGGTCTGCGTCGTCCCGCGCGGCGCCGAGGAGGGGGTGGCTCACGTCGCGCGCGGCCGGACCTTCGCGCTCGCCGTAGGGCGCCCGGTGCGCTTCGAGGTGCTCGCCAGCGACGAGGGAGGCGCGCGCGCCGGCGACGTAGTCGACGTCGACGAGGAGCGCTACACGCGGCTGCCTCCACTGGCGACCGTCATCGACGGCCCGCGCGGGGCGGAGGTGCGCGTCGCGCTTGAGGGCGAGCTCACGCCGGTGGGGACGCTCGACCTGGCGTGCGTCGAGACCGAGACCGGGGACCTCAGCCCGCGCCGGCATCGCCTCGCCTTCCAGCTCCGCTCCGGCGCGACCCCGTCGGTCGCCCCCAGCCGTGCTCCCAGCCCCTCGCAGGCGCCGTCTCGCCGGCTGGAGGTGGCGCGCGAGCTGCTCGACCGCGCGTTCGGCAAGCCCCGGGCGGACGCGGGGGGGCGCGAGGCGAAAGACCTGCTGCGCGAGCTGGAGCGGCTCCTCGGCGAGCGCGCGCAGTGGACGACCGAGGTGAACCGCGCCCTCTACGACGCGCTCCTGCCCGACGCCCGGGCCCGCCGGCGGTCCTCCGACCACGAGCGCGTCTTCTGGCTCCTGGCCGGCTGGTGCATCCGCCCGGGCTTCGGCGACCCGCTCGATCCGCAGCGCGTCGCCCTGCTGCCGCCGCTGTTCGACGAGCGCCTCGCCTTCCCCGGCGAAGCGCGCGGCTGGCAGCAGTTCTGGATCGCCTGGCGTCGCGCCGCGGGTGGGCTCGACGAGGCGACGCAGACACGCCTGCGCGACTTTGCCGATCCGTGGCTGGCGACCTCCGACGCCGGCCTCAAGAAGCCGAAGAAGCCCGCGCTCTCGCTGGACGACGCGCTCGACATGGCGTCGTCGCTCGAGCGGGTCGCGCCGTCTCGCCGCTCCCAGCTCGGCGGGTGGGTGCTCGAGAGAACCTGGACCGACCGCGATCCGCGGCTCTGGCAGGCCATCGGCCGGCTGGGGGCGCGCGTGCCCGCCTACGCCAGCGTGCACCACGTCGTGTCGCCGCTCGTGGTCGAGCGCTGGCTCGACCACCTGCTGCGTGAGAAGTGGGACACCGTGCCCGCCGCGGCGCAGGCGGCCGTGCAGCTGGCGCGGCGGACGGGCGATCGGGCGCGGGACGTGAACGAGCGCGTGCGCCGCGAGGTGGAGCAGCGCCTGGTGACGATCGGCGCGGACGAGGCGTGGGTGCGCGCCGTGCGCGACGTCGTCGCCGTCGAGGAAAGCGAGCGCGCCGCGTTCTTCGGCGACGCGCTGCCTCCCGGGCTGCGGCTAGTGGAGTGACCCCTCAGGCTGCCTGCGCCCGCTCCGTCCGGCTCGACCGGTGCTCCCGGAAGCGGCGCAGGTCGCCCGAGAGCAGGTAGACGATCTCGGCCACGACCAGCGCGTCGTCGAGGAACCCCACCACCGGGATGACGTCGGGAATCAGGTCGACCGACATGAGGAAGTACCCTAGGGCGAACACCACGGCCGCCGTCGTGCGCCAGGGCACCGTGAACGACCGGTCCGTGAGCATCTCGAACAGCGTCTGGACGTCGCGCACCAGGCTGCGGATAGAGCCCAGCCGTCCGCCCCGGAGCAGCGGCCTCAGCGCCGCGAGCTTCGACGGAACGTGCTCGCGCACCGCCTGGACGTCCTCGTCCCGCACGGCGGCGATTCCTGCCTCGAAGTCGGGGAGCTCGACCAGGGCCACGGGTTCTTCTCGTGTCCCACCGATATCGGCGGCGTGAGGCGACCGTCGTCCATGTGTGAAACACCTGCGTGACGATTCACGGGTCCACGAAGGCGAGCAGCGCCCGGGCAGCGCGGAGATCCCCCACCACCGCGTCCGCCAGCGCCCTCATCTCGTCGGTCGCGGGATGCTCCGGTACGGCGATGACGTGCGCCCCGGCAGCCCGTCCTGCGCGCACGCCCGCGAGCGAGTCCTCCAGTACGACGCAGGCTCCGGGAGCGATCCCCAGCCGCCGTGCCGCCTCCAGGAAGATGTCCGGCGCCGGCTTCGGGTGGGCGACGCAGCTCCCCGTCACCACCGCGTCGAACCGCTCGCGCACGCCAAAGCGCACGAGGACGGCCTCGACCAGGGGACGCGCCGAGGAGGACGCGAGCGCCCGCGGGATGCCACGTCCGCGTGCCTCCTCGAAGAGCTCCTCGAAGCCCGGCTTGAGCCGGAGCTCCGCCACGCGTGACATGAAGAGGGCGATGATCTCCGCCCCGTCGCGCTCCAGGTCCACCGCGAACCCGAACGCCTCGCTCATTACCCGCAGGGTGTTCGCGAGCCCCTTCCCGATGCACGCGTGCGCGAGCTCCTCGGTCCAGTCCCCGCCGCGACCCCGCGCGAAGTCGCGCTCCACCTCCAGCCAAAGCGGCTCGGAGTCGACCATCAGGCCGTCCATGTCGAAGAGCAGCGCGCGGCAGGGGATGACGTTCACGAGGCTCACCCGGAGCCAGCTGCCATAGCACGCACCTCGGCGGCGTCAGGCGTCAGCGGCGTCGCTCGAACACCAGCATCTCGCCCAGCGTCTCGTGGTCGCGCGTCCCGGCGGGGGTCATCCCCACCTTGCCGATGACCCGGAGCGAGGGAACGTGCCAGGCGAACGTCGCGGCCTGCACGGCCACGATGCCGGCCTCCTGGAGCGCCCATGCGAGGCAGGCCGCCACGGCCTCGGTCGCATAACCCTGCCCCTGCGACGCCTCCTCGACCCCGTAGGCGATCTCCGCGATGCCATCGTCCGGACGCCCGTGAAACACGACGCTCCCGATCACCCGCGGCTCACCCTCCGGGCCGCGGGCGATGAGCACCCGGTCCCCCCACAGGCGTACCTCGGGGTGGGCCCGGATGGCCTCGAGGGATGCCGTGAAGGCCCGCTCGACCAGCTCGCGGTTCGGCCAGCGCCTCGGCATCCGGGCCGCGATGAGGCGCTCGGCGTCCTCCTTCCGTTCGAGCATGACCGCCTCGACCATCGCCACGGTCATGGGTACGAGCTCGAGTCGAGCGGTCCGCAGCAGTGTCATGAGCCCTCCTGGATGCTCGCGCCCGTAGAGCGGCCGTCAAGAGGGGTGGCCCTGACCGTCGCCATGTCCAGGGGGGATGTAGGTGGCCGTGACCATGCTCGTTCCGTCATGGACGGGACCGAAAAACTCCGCGGTGGACGAAACTGGCCCATCTCCACCTCCGTTCCCCCTCCCGGGCTGTCTTGCCTCGTGTTAAGTCAACGCCCGCGGGACGGAGAATCAGGGAGCTTGTGCGTCATGCGCTTCGGTTTGGTGGCCGGCGTGATCGCGGTCTCGAGTCTCATCGGCTGCAGCGGATCCGGCGATCCGCTGGGTGGTCCCTACGGCGGCACCGGCAACGCGCCGCCCCCTTCCCTCGGCAACACGACGGAGAGCACCTCATCGAGCAGCTCTAGCTCGGGCGCGTCCAGCAGCAGCTCCGGCTCGGGGAGCAGCACCAGTAGCAGCAGCTCCGGCTCGGGGAGCAGCACCAGTAGCAGCAGCTCCGGCTCGAGCAGCAGCTCCGGGAGCGGCTCTGGCTCTGGCTCGAGCAGCGGCTCCGGCAGCGGGAGCTCCAGCGGGTCGAGCTCGGGCAGCAGCAGCGGGGCAAGCGCCGACGGCGGTACCCCCACGTGGACGGACATCTACAACACCTACCTCTCGGGCAGCGGCACGCTGGGCTGCGCGGGTTGCCACACCCACAGCTCGGACATGTCCACGGCGGCGAAGTCCTACTCGTACCTCTCGAACTACATCGACGGAACGAAGTCCACGATCGTCGTCAACGGGAAGTCCATCCTGACCTGGTACGGCGGCGACATGCCCCCCGGCGGCGCGAGCAGCGACGCGCAGGGCCAGTCCGATCTAGAGGCGTGGGTCGCGGCCGGCGCGCAGAACAACTGACCATGAACGCGCGCATCGCTCCCTTCGCCTGCGTCCTCTCCTTCCTCGCCCTCTCGAGCGTCGCGTGCACGCACGTCGCGCCGTACGAGCGCGGCAAGCTCGCACACCCGATGATGACCGCGGGGGACCTCGAGGGGCCCGCAGCGTCGCACGTGCTCGCGGTGCACGAAGGCGCGACGGGAGGCGGATCGCTTTCCGAGAGCGGCTGCGGATGCAACTGACGGCGAGCGCGCGTCGACCTTCCCACGCCCGCCTGCCCGCTCTCGTCGCCGTCGCGCTCCTCCTGGTCGCGACGGTCGAGGTGCAGCCAGCGCGGGGTGCGGACTCGTCCGACACCGACCAGACCTCCACCGACCGCGACGAGGGCGCCGCCAACCGCAAGAAGGCGGAGGACAAGGCGCCGGTCGAGGACACCGCCACCAAGCACACCAGCCTGGAGTTCGCCGGGTACAACGACTCCGATCACGTGAGCGTGGTCACCCCTTCCATCGCCGCGGGGATCGACAACGTCAGCGGCGGCTCGCTCAACGCGACCTACCTCGTCGACATCGTCTCGGCGGCCTCGGCGGACATCGTCTCCACGGCCTCGCGCCGCTGGGAGGAGGTCCGCCAGGCGGGGACCATGTCCGCGCAGTACAAGCCGCACGACTTCGGCGTCGGCGTCGGCGGCTCGGTCTCGCGGGAGCCGGATTACCTCTCCTACGGTTTCTACGCGACGATGGTGAAGGACTTCGACGAGAAGAACTGGACGCTCGACGGCGGCTTCGGCTTCAGCCACGACACGGCAGGGCGGTGCGGCGCCGAGGGCGGCCCGGGGCCCTCGTGCACTCCCTTCAGCGTCTTCTCGCGCGACCTGCAGCGCGGTGCGTTCAACGGCGGGATCGCCTGGGTCGTGGATCGCGCCACGCTCGCGTCGGTGACCGCGGACCTCATCCTCGAGAACGGGGACCAGTCCAAGGTCTACCGCTACATCCCCATGTTCTCTCCCAGCGTCGCCGCCGGCGTGCAGAACGGGGCCTCCATAGACTGGGTCAACGCCAACCGCCTGCCGGAGAAGCCGCTGGAGCAGCTCCCCCTCGAGCGCCACCGCTTCGCGGTCACGGGCCGCTACGCGCACCGGTACGACGGCTCGACGCTGCGCCTCGAGGAGCGGTTCTACGACGACGACTGGGGGCTCGTCGCTTCGACCACCGACGCCCGCTGGATCTTCGACCTGGGCAAGCGCATCGCCCTCTGGCCCCATGCCCGCTTTCACGTGCAGAACGGCGTCAGCTTCTGGCAGAAGGCGTATGTCTCCAACAACCCCAACGGCGACCCCAACACCTGGGACCTGCCTCTCTACCGCACCGGCGATCGCGAGCTCGGACCTCTCTGGACGGTGGACGGCGGCGTCGGCTTCAAGTGGTACCTGGGCGGCGAGGCCGATCCGCGCACGTGGCAGCTCGGGTTCAGCGGGGACGCGATGTACACCTCCTTCCTCGACGACCTGTACCTCACGAGCCGCACAGCGTTCCTGGGTGCCCTGACGCTGGAGGCGGAGTGGTGAGGCTCCACGAGGCCGCGCTCGCGTTCGGGATCGCGCTGGCCGGTGTCGCCGCCAGCGCCGGCTCGGTCTCGTGCGTGGACGAGACGCACGAGGAGGAGGTCGCGGCGCTCGGGCCCGAGCAGAACGGCGTCCCCCCGAGCCCCCTTCACCGGCCAGGGCAGCCCTGCCTCACCTGCCACGGCGGCTCGGGTCCGGCCAAGGAGCAGTTCAGCATCGGGGGCACGGTCTACCTGACGCAGAGTGATGGCCAGCCCGCGCAGGGAGCCGTGGTGCAGGTCGAGGACATCCTGGGGAACACCGTCAACGTCGCCGCCAACGCCGCCGGTAACTTCTTCGTCCCCCTCAGCGACTATGCGCCGCACTACCCGACGCAGATGCAGGTCACCTCGGCCGACGGCACCACGGTCCAGCAGATGACCACCCACGCCGGACGCGATGGCTCGTGCGCCGACTGCCACGGCGCCACGCCCGGGCCCAACTCGGCGGGGCCGATCTACGTGACCGCTGCCACCGGGGATGGAGGCTGAGGTGACCACTCGCGTTGCTGTCTTCCTCCTGCCCGGCGCGCTTGCCGCCACGTTCTCCGGCATCGGTGCCTGCAGCAGCGTGCAGAACTCGCAGATCGGCATCGCCGCGCCGCCCTACAGCGACGAGAGCTTCACCCCCGTGGGCGACTACCTGGAGAACCGCTGCGGGACGCTCGACTGCCACGGGCAGACCAGCCGGAACTTCCGGGTATGGGGCAGCGAGGGCATGCGGCTCGAGCCGGACGCCAGCCCCGTCATCGGAGCCACCCCCACCACCGAGGCCGAGTACCAGGCCACCTACCGGTCGCTGGTCGCGCTCGAACCCCAGGTCATGAGCACGGTCTACCCCGGGTGCTCCCTCTACGCGGACGACGGTGGCGACACGTATCCGCCCGGCGCCTCGTGTCACCCGGAGCTCCTCACCTTCATCCGCAAGGCCCGCGGCACGGAGGCGCACAAGGGCGGCCAGCTGATCTGCATCGAGCAGCCCTGTCCTCCGGGCCTCGGCCCTCTGGTGTCGTACGGCGACGGCGGCATCCTCGTCGACCCGCAGGACGTGTGCCTCGTGTCGTGGCTCGAAGGGGCGACGGACCATCACCAGTGCGGGCTGGCCCTCAACTACCCCACCTTCCCTCTACTCGACGCAGGGAGCGAATGATCCGCCGGCGCCCGACGATGGTCCTCGTGGCGACCCTCGCCCTCGCTGGCTCGGTCACCACTCCGGCGTTCGCGGTGGACAAGCGCGTCGAGACCGCGGCCACGCAGGCGCTGAAGAAGGCCGCCGACGACTACCTGGGCACCGACTACGCGACCGGCGCAGCGCGCCTCCAGAGGGCCCTGCGCGCCTGCGGTCCAACCAAGTGCACGCCGGCCACCCGGGCCATGCTCCTGCGCGACATCGGCACCATGCAGTTTCGCGCCGGCGACGTCGGCGCCGCCAGGAAGAGCTGGGCGCAGGCGATCAAGGTCGACCCCAGCCTCGCGCTCAACCCCGACTACGACGCGCCGGACCTGCACGCGGCCTGGGACGAGGCCAAGGGCGGAGGCGGCGAGGGCGGAGGCGAGCAGCCGACCGGAGACTTTGCGCACACCCCCGCGGCCGAGCAGAAGATCAACACGCCGCTGCCCGTCTATGTCGAGTACCAGGGCACGTCGACCGTGGCGCGTGCCATCGTCAAGTACAAGGGCGCCTCGGCGACGGACTGGGCGAGGGTGGACCTGAAGCGCATGGGGAGCGGCTGGGGCGGCGTCATCCCCTGCGGCAGCCTGACGCGCGGGACCATGCGCTACTGGATCCAGGGGTTCGACGACGGCGGCGATCCCATCGCCAGCTCCGGCGATCCCAAGCACCCCTACACGGTGCCCATCCGGGACGAGCTCTCCGGCGAGCCGCCCCACCTGCCCGGCAAGCCACCTCCAAGGGCGTGCGGGGAGGACACGGAGTGCCCTCCGGGGCTCCCGGGGTGCGCGGAGGAGAAGGGGACCGAGCGCGAGCCTGGTGCGGAGAAGCCTGCGCCCCCGCCAGGGACCTTCGTTCGCTTCTGGTTCGGCATCGCAGGGGAGCTGCCCGAGTTCGTCAACATGCCCAGCGGTGACGCGCTGTGCAAGCTGACGTCGGCCGCGGTCCCCGCCAACTCGGCCGGCATCTTCTGCACCAACCCCGACGGCTCGGACTTCCCCTCGCGACAGTCCTCGGCCCAGAACAGCGCGCTCACCGATCCCACCGCTGCGGGCCACTCCGACGGCGGCGTCAAGGTCGGCGACGTGCGCGTGATGGCGGCCTTCGACTACGCCCTATCGGCGAACTTCCTCGTCGGCGCCCGCGTGGGCACGCTCCTCAACTCCTACACGGGGCAGGCGGCGGTGACCGACGGCAAGGCCTTCGGCCCCAAGATCCACCTCGAGGCGCGCGCGACGTACCTCTTCGGGGATGCGCCGCTCGCACACACCGGGTTCGCGCCGATGGTCTTCGTCGGGACGGGGGTGTCCGAGTTCGACGGACACTCCACCAGCGTCGTCACCCTGAACAACGTGGCCGGCCAGCAGCCGGTGAACCTCTGGGTGACCGACGGCCCGTTCTTCCTCGCGGTGGGGGGCGGCGTCCGCTACCAGTTCTCGCTCCGCGCCGCCTTCACCGCCGCCGCCCGCGTGAACACGGTCATCGGGGGCAACGGCGTGATGCTGACCTACGGGCCCGAGGTGGGCGTGCTGTATGGTTTCTAGGCAGGCCATGCAGCTCCCCAGGTACAGGCTCCCGGCTGCGCCGTTCGTCGCGTTCGCCGTCGCGCTCTCCGGGGTCGGGTGCGCGCGGGCGCCCGCCGCCGCCATCGCTCCCCGCGTCGATCCGGCGACGGCGCCTGCGTCCGAGCCCATGTGCCGCAGCACCGGCGAGGCGCAGGAGATCGCGTCCAACGTGTGGGCCAACCACGTCATCGTGCAGACCCGGCCCGAGGGCAACTTCGAGGTCTCCATCGTCGACGTCGAGCCGTGCCTCACCGTGGCCGTGGCGCGCAGCGGCGCGCCTCTCGGTGGGCCCGTGCTGGGCCACTGCCCACCAGGCGACTCGTCCGACACCGCGACCGCCACGAACGGCACCGAAACGTACACCGCCCGCGCCGAGCAGTGGGACAAGGAGCCCCCCCACCTCGTCCTCGGCGTGTTCACGTGGGACTGGCCGCACGCCTACGCGGGCGTGCCGCACGAGGGCCAGCGTCGCGTGGTCGAGCGCGTCTTCGCGCCTCCCGCGGGCGGCTCCCACAACGGCGAGACCATGCCGGCCCTGGCCCCGTTCGGGCACGACCGCTTCCTCCTGGCCTGGGTGGAGGGGACCGAGGTCCGCGCGCTCCCGCTCGCGCAGTGGGCCCAGCCCATCGGTGAAGCCTTCTACGTGTCGCCTCCCGAGGCTCACCTGGTGGCGCACCCCAGCGTCTCGTTTGCGCGCGACGGCGTGGGCCTCGTCGCGTTCCTGGCCCGCACGAAGACCGGCAGCCACGTCCTCGCCACGCCCATCTACTGCACGCCGTGACGCCTCTGTCGCACCGGGTGCCCGCCAACGGGCTCACGCACCACGTGCTCGAGTGGCCCGCCGCGCAACCCGTGTCCACGGCGCTCCTGCTCCATGGCTTCATGGATGCCGCGGCCACGTGGGACCTGGTTGCCCCCGGGCTGGCCAGCGAGGGCCTGCGGGTGCTTGCGCCCGACCTGCGCGGCTTCGGCGAGGGCCCGCGCTCTCCCGCCGGCGCGTACTACCACTTCCCCGACTACATCCTCGACGTCGCCGAGCTGGTGGAGGTGCTCGTCCCGCCCGGCTCGCCGCTCGTCGTCGTCGGCCATTCCATGGGCGGCACCATCGGGACACTCTACACCGGGGCTTTCCCGGAACGGGTGACGCGCCTCGTCCTGGGCGAAGGGGCCGGTCCGCCCGACAACGAGCACGCCCACTCACCCGACCGGCTCCGCCAGTGGGTCACGGAGTCGCGCGCGGCGAGGGACCGCGGGGAGCGCCCGATGGCGTCGCCCGCCGAGGCGCTGCGCCGCCTCGTGCTCAACCACCCGCGCGTGCCGGTCGAGATCCTGCGCTCGCGGCTTCCGGCGCTCGCGCGCGAGCTCCCCGGCGGCGGCCTCGCGTGGCGCGCCGATCCGCTCCACCGCACGCGCTCACCGGTCCCCTTCTTCGCCGCGAGCTTCAAGGAGTTCGCCCGCCGGGCGACGTGCCCGGTCCTCTTCGTCTCGGGCGGGCCGCTGGGCTGGCACCCCCCCGACGAGGAGGAGCGGCTCGCGTGCTTCGCCGACCTCGAGCGGCTCGAGCTGGCCGACGCCGGACACATGATGCACTGGACCCGGCCGGCCGAGCTGACCCGCGCCATCGTCGACTTCACGCTTCGCTGAGCTACTTGCACTCCGTGGCGGAGTAGAGCGAGCACGTACCCGCGTCCCCGTTGCAGGTCGAGGGCGGCAGGCAGTTCAGCCCCGATGCCGGACTGCACGTCGCCCCGTCCGCCGCCGGGGATACGCACAGGCTCTGGAAGCACGTGGCGCTCCCGGCGCAGACGGTGGGCGTCGCGCCTCCGCACGTGTCCCCGGCCTGCGCCACCGTGTAGGCCGCGCAGGTGGTCCCGCTGCAGTAGGCTCCCAGGTTGTAGTCGCAGTCCGCGCCGTTGTTCTTCGAGGAGCACGTCGCGCCCACGCCGCCCGGCATGACGCATACGCCGCCGATGCACGCGAGGCCCTGGGCGCACGGGAGCGTCGAGTTGCAGGGGCTGGTCGCCGACGAGGGTGGCTGGCAGGTGCCGACCCCGGCGCACATCAGGTTCCCGTCGCAGTCCGACGACGTCGTGCACGGCGCGCCCGTCGCCCCGAGGGTCACGCAGTTGCCGCACAGCGCGCCGCCCGTCGTGCGGCAGTAGCCGGTGCCGCACTGAGAGCCGTAGCGGCAGGCCTCGCTCGTGGCGATCTGCCCGGTGACGATGCAGGCCTTCGGCTGCGGCTTGCCGTAGAGGAACGCCTCGCAGGCCAGCGCCGTCCGCGCCGTGATGCACGCCTCCAGCACGTCGCCCGTCCAGCCTGTCCCCGGGGCCGCCAGCGCGTCGAGGCATCCCGGCGCCTGGCGCGACTCGCACGTGAGCAGGTCGCCGTACTGCGTCTGGAGGAGGAACGGCGCGCACGTCTGCAGCTGCGTGCAGTACGAGGCCGCGTTGTCGGCGCAGGCCTTTGCGGCCGACGTGCCGGAGCCACCCTCCGCGCCGGCCTCGCCGCCCGCCTCGCCGGCGGGCGCATCACCCTTCGGCCTGGCGTCGGAGGCTTCGCTCCCCCCGTCGTCCCCCGCGCCCCCACCCGCGCCGCTGCCGCCGTTGGCGCAGGCAGACGCCAGCGCCGCGATGGCCGCGAGAGCGGTGAGAAAGCTGAAGGCGAGTACGCGCATGCGCACGTCGCCAGGAGAGTGCCACGAATCTCTTGCGCCGTCCTCCCGCCTTCGCGCCAAAACTGCGCCTCGTCACGCGTTTTGCTCGCGAACACATCTTGACCTGCGGCGTGTGGATCACTTCAATGCGCTCAGCCCGCGGGGAAATGAGCACCGATGAGGATCGCCGTTCGAAAAGAGAGAGGTCCCGGTGAACGCCGGGTCGCCATCGTTCCTGATTCCATCAAGCGGCTCAAGGCGAAGAAGATCGACGTATCGGTCGAGACCAGCGCCGGCGCCGCGGCCTTCGCCAGCGACGCGGAGTACGCTGCCGCGGGCGGCAGGGTGGACGCCTCGCACGAGGCCCTCCTGGCCGACGCCGACGTGGTCGTGCAGATCCGGCCGCCCACGCTGGCCGAAGTCCCGCAGCTCCGCGAGGGGACGGCGCTGATCTCGCTGCTCTACCCGCTGCTCGACGTCGAGCTCGTGAAGGCGCTGGCCGCGCGGAAGATCACCGCCATCGCGGTGGACATGATCCCGCGCACCACCGTCGCGCAGATGATGGACGTGCTCTCATCGCAGGCGACCGCCGCCGGCTACGAGGCCGTGCTCATGGCCGCCGCCGCCCTGCCCAAGTTCTTCCCCATGCTGATGACCGCAGCCGGCACCATCGCCCCGGCGCGCGTGCTCATCCTCGGGGCCGGCGTGGCCGGGCTGACGGCCATCGGTACGGCGCGCCGCCTGGGCGCGGTGGTCGAGGCCTTCGACGTGCGCAAGGTCGTCAAGGAGCAGGTGGAGAGCCTCGGCGCCAAGTTCGTCGAGGTCGAGACCGGCGACGCGCAGACGGCCGGCGGCTACGCCAAGGAGCTGGGCGAAGAGGCCAAGAAGAGGCAGGCCGAGGCCATCGCCCGCCACGTGGAGAAGGCCGACGTGGTGGTGTGCACGGCGCTCATCCCGGGCAAGCGCGCGCCGGTGCTGGTCACCGCCGACATGGTGAAGACCATGCACGCCGGCAGCGTCATCGTCGACCTCGCGGCCGAGCAGCAGGGCAACTGCGAGCTGACCAAGCCGGGCGAGACCGTCGTCGAGCACGGCGTCACCATCATCGGGCAGACCGACACCACCAGCCGCCTGTGCGCCCACGCCAGCCAGATGTACTCGCGCAACATGGAGAAGCTCCTGTTCCACGTGATCCGCGACGGCGCGTGGAAGCTCGACTTCGCCGACGAGATCGTCGCCGGCTGCGTCATCACGCACGACGGGGCGATCGTCCACCCGAAGGTGAAGGAGCTCGTGCGATGAGCGGTGAGTGGATCTTCAACCTGTACATCTTCGTGCTCGCGACCTTCGTCGGCTACCAGGTCATCTCGCGGGTGCCGCCGCTCCTGCACACCCCGCTGATGAGCGGCACCAACGCCATCAGCGGCATCTCGCTCGTCGCGTCGCTCATCGCCGCCGGGTCCGACCACCGCCTCAGCCAGATCCTCGGCTGCATCGCCGTCACCTGCGCCACCATCAACGTGGTCGGCGGCTTCCTCATCACCGACCGCATGCTGCGCATGTTCCGGCGCAAACCAGAGCCTGCCAAGGGCGAGAAGGCCCTCCAGGAGGGCAAGTCGTGACGCCCGCCGCCATCGTCCTCGGCCTGTCGTACCTCGTCGCCGCGGTCCTCTTCATCCTCTGCCTGCGCGGCCTCTCGGGGCCGCAGACCGCGCGCCGCGGCCTGTTCCTGGGCGAGGTGGGCATGCTGGTCGCGGTGATCGCGACGCTGCTCCACCGGGAGATCGTCACCTACGAGTGGATCATCGCGGGGCTGCTCATCGGCAGCACCATCGGCGTGGCCATCAGCGCCACCATCCCCATGACCAAGATGCCGGAGCGGATCGCGCTCTCGCACTCGTTCGGCGGCCTGGCCACCGGGCTGGTCGGCGTCGCAGAGTTCATGCGGGAGGGCGAGCACCTGCCCTCCTTCAAGCTGGCAGCCCTGGGGTTCGAGACCTTCCTCGGTCTGCTCACCTTCACCGGCAGCATCATGGCGTTCGGCAAGCTCCAGGGGGTCATCACGGGCGCGCCCGTGACCTGGAAGGGCCAGAACGTCATGAACATCACCCTCTTCTTCGGCTCGCTGGCGGCCATCGGCGTCGTCGTGATGCACCCGGAGATGAAGGCGGTGTTCTTCGGGATCGGGGCGGTGGGCCTCGCGCTGGGGGTGATGGCGGTGCTCCCCATCGGCGGCGCCGACATGCCGGTCGTCATCTCCCTGCTCAACTCGTACGCAGGCCTCGCCGCGTGCGCGACCGGCTTTGCCCTGGGCAGCCAGATCCTCATCATCTCGGGCGCCCTCGACGGCTCGTCAGGCCTCCTGCTCTCGCTGCTGATGAGCAAGGCCATGAACCGGAGCTTCGCCAACGTGCTCTTCGGTGCATTCGGGACGTCGCTCGAGCCCGGGGCGGCGACGCCGCAGCTGGCCAAGGCGTACAACGAGGCCACGGTGGAGGACGCCGGCGCCGTGCTGAAGGCATCGCAGTCGGTCATCTTCGTCCCCGGCTACGGGATGGCCGTGAGTCAGGCGCAGCACGCGGTGCGCGATCTGGCCGCTGCCCTCGAGCGGCGCGGGGTCGACGTGAAGCACGCCATCCACCCGGTCGCGGGGCGCATGCCGGGGCACATGAACGTGCTCCTGGCGGAGGCCAACGTCCCCTACGACAAGCTGTTCGATCTCGACGACATCAACGACGACTTCGCGCGCACCGACGCGGTGATCATCGTCGGCGCCAACGACGTCGTGAACCCCGCTGCCAAGACGGATCCCAAGAGCCCTATCTACGGGATGCCGGTCTTCAACGTGGAGCAGTCTCGCAGCGTCATCGTGCTCAAGCGCAGCATGAACCCGGGCTTCAGCGGGGTGGAGAACGAGCTGTTCTTCAGCCCCAACACCATGATGGTGCTGGGCGACGCGAAGAAGACCCTGCTGGCGATGATCGCGGAGCTCAAAGAAGGGCACTGATCCGACACGGTCGGGCCGCGCTCACGGGTCGGGGGCGAACTCGAGGCCGCATCCGATCCCCAGCCCGTCGTCGTCGTGGGCGATGCGGTGCGCTGCCTCCGGGCCGAGGTCCTGGGTCAGCTCGTTCTCGAAGGCCGAGCTCTCGCCCGTCAGCGCGAGCAGCCGCGAGGTGAGCGGATCGAGCTGCCCCGGCGGCGGCATCGGCTTGTTGCCGGCCCGGATGTCCGCCACCAGCTGCACGTCGGCGTCGGCCGTGGCCTTCGGGGTCGTCATCTGGATGATGAGCCCGCACATCTCCCCGCCCAGCCGCTTCGCCAGGTCGGCGTTGCCCAGCATCTTCGTGCACTCCGGCCCGATGGTCTGCCACATGCGGTCCTGCGTCCCCTGGACCGCACGTTCCAGCGTCGGCGCGTCGTCCGGCGACAGACCCAGGGCTGCCAGCTGCTGGGCGCTCGGGTGCCAGTCCCCCGGCGGCGGGCAGAAGAACTTCGTCCGCACCCGGCCCTGCTTGGCCAGCTCCTTCCAGTCCTCCTGCGTCAGGTCACGCGGGTCCACGTCCAGAACGTTGCGCGGTCCGCCCCCATCCCGCGCGGCCGCCGCCACCTTCGCCTTCAGCTGTCTCAGCTCCCTCTCGAGCGTCTTCTTCTGCGATTCGTTGTCGTCGAGCCGCCGCTGGTAGGCCCTCACCTGGTCCGCCAGGCTGGCGTTCGCCATGCGCCACGCCTCGTCGTCCGCGCCGGCCTCGAAGGCCCGCCCCGCGGCGCCCAGGTCCTCGGGCCCGTGCAGCCCGGACCCGTCCCCGGTCGCACCCTGCCCCGAGCCGAGCTCCATCGACGCGTGCGCGTTGGAGAACGTGACCCTCCCCTCGTACACGCCCACCAGGACCGCCGCGCCCGCCACAGCGCCCACGGCCCCCGAAACGATGTCCCTGCGCTTCATCTCGACTCCTCCGTCTCCTGCCGGACGCACCTTCACGTCGAAGCACGTCCCCCGGACCGTCACGTCGCCCGCAGGGGTGTGCACCCGCCGCGTGCCGCCCGCCTCGACCCGGTAGAACACCTCCCCCGCGTCCTGCGTCACCTCGTCTCCGCGCCAAGCTATGTGGGCGCCCGGCTCGAGCACCGCCACCACGTGCGGGCCCACGCGCACGTCCCTCCGCGCGTCGGCGCGCACGTCACCCGTCTCGGGCCCCCGGCTCACCACGAGCGCGAAGCCCGCGGCGACGGCCAGCGCCACCACCGAGACCGCCACGAGCACCCGGGTGCGCCGCCGGCGCCCCCGGCTCGAGGCGAGCACGTGGCCCATCACCTGCTCGGCGAAGCGCTCCGGCGGCCGCTGGGGCTTCAGCGACTCGCGCTCCTCCGGCGTCAGCAGAGGCTCAGGGCGATCCATGCGATCCTCGCTTTCTCAGTCGCTCGAGGCGCCCGCGCAGCTGCTCGCGTGCGCGAAAGAGCCTCGTCTTCACGGTGTTCTCGGGGATCTCGAGGGCCACGGCGATCTCCCCGAGCGTCAGGTCGTGCAGCTCGGCCAGGACGAAGACCGCGCGCTGATCGTCCGACAGCTGCGCGATCGCCCGCTCGATGGCGCGCCCGAGCTCGTGACGCGCGCTCTCGCTCTCCGGGGTCGCGGCCTCCACCGGTTCGGGCGCCTCTGCAGGCGCCGGGCGGAGCCGCTTCCTCTCGTTGAGGGCCAGGCGGGTGGCGATGGTGAGCAGCCATCGCGAAGGCTGCGCGCCGTCCAGCTCGAACCGCGGGAACGCCCGGTACGCGCGGAGGAAGGCGTCCTGCGCCAGGTCCTCCACGTGGGGCCCGTGCCCCAGCATCTGCGACAGGACGGCGAACACCAGGCGCTCGTAGCGCACGACGAAGACCTGGAAGGCGATGGGATCCTGCGCGCGGCAGCGGACGAGCGTGGCCCGGTCGAGCTCCGGCGCCCGCCGGTCGCTGCTCGGGGGATCCTCGGCCCTCATCGCGCGCTCCATGATGGCTACACAACCGGAGGGACCAAAGGTTCCCGTTTTTTCCGGGTCGCGCTCCGTGGACGCACCTCGACGCCGGAGAGCGCGCCCGCTCAGCCCGTCGACCGGCCCATCACCGCCCGCACGGCGCGCGCGATACGAGCCACGCTGGGCAGCGCCGCGTCCTCGAGGTGCCGGGAATAGGGGAGGGTCTCCTCGCAGCAGACGCGCGCGAAGCCAGGGGTGAGCCCGGCCTCGAGCGTGACGGCGGCGAGCTCTCCGGAGAGGCCGAAGTCGCGGTAGTCCTCGTCGACGACGACGAGCCGTCCGGTCTTGCGCACGGACGTGGTCACCGTTGCTGCGTCGAGCGGACGGAGCGAGCGCAGGTCGATGACCTCGCACGAGACGGCTTCGCCCGCGAGCGCTTCGGCGGCCTGCAACGCACGGTGCACGCCGACGGCCAGCGACGCGACGGTCACGTCCTGCCCCTCGCGCCGGAGCGCGGCCTGGCCGAAGGGGACGCGCTCCGGAGGCTCTGCCACCACGCCGCACGCGCCTGCGGCCGGCACGTCGAAGGTCATGGTGTCCCGGCCCTGCCGGCCCAGCAGCTCGAGCCACTGCGTGGAGAGCAGCTTCGGCTCGCACAGGACCACCGGTCCGTCGTGTGCGAGCGCGGTGGCCGTCAGCGCGTAGCCATCGGCGGGGGTGGAGGGCGCCACCACCACCAGCCCGGGGATCGACGCGAGCATGCCCCACAGCGACTGCCCGTGTTGCCCACCATCGCCGTAGCCACCTCCGCTCGGCGCCCGCAGCAGCAGGGGACACGTCCAGCGGCCGCCGGTGAAGCCCTCGAGCTTGGCCAGGTGGTTCAGGACCGCGTCGAAGGCGACGGCGACGAAGTCGACCATGTAAAGCTCCACGACCGGCCGCAGCCCCGCCATCGCCGCCCCCGCTGCGGCGCCGACGAACGCCGCCTCGGAGATGGGCGTCCCGAGGACCCGGTCGGGGCCGAAGCGCGCGTAGAGCGGGGCGCGCAGCAACGGGATGTCCTCCCCCATCAGTACGATCGAGCCGTCACGCGCCATCGCGTCTGCGATCGCCAGATCGATGGCCTCACTCAGTCCGAGCTCACGCATCGCCGCTCTCCCCACCGGGCGCGGTGCCCAGCGCCTGCTCGACAGCCGTACGGACCTCCCGCTCCACTTCCTGGTCGATGGCCGCGCGCTCGTCGTGACCCAGGCCATGCCCGGCGAGCACCACGGGATCGCCCGCCGACCCGCGCTGCGCCGCGAAGCTCGCGCGCCCGATGACCGAGCCGATCTTCGCGACGCTTCGTGCACGCGCCAACGCGCCGCCCCCGTCGGGGGCGCGCACCGCGCTCATCACGCTGCGCAGCGTCCCGAGGGTCTCGGCCCCGAACGGGTGGCGGGCCTGGCGCACGAGCGGATCCCCCAGGAAGTGGCCGTCCAAGCGGGGGCACCTGGCCAGGAGCAGGCTCGGCCCGAGGCCTCGACGCGCGCGCCGGATCGCCGCATCCGCGGCGTGGTAGGTCGCGACCACGTCGGTGCCATCGAGCGACACCGCCTCCCAGCCGAAGGCCCGCGCCCGTCCGGCGAGGTCGCCCCCGGTCACCGACTCGGAGCGCGTCGTGATCGCCCAGCCGTTGTCGACGCAGACGACGACCAGCGGCAGCGACCAGGCCGCGGCGAGGTTCAACGTCTCGAGCGCCTGACCCTGGTTCATGGCGCCTTCGCCGGTGAAGGCGACGCCGACGGCGCCCGGACGCAGACGCCGGGCCGCGAGCGCGAAGCCCGCCGCCATCGGCAAGGACGCCCCGACGATCCCCGACGCCGCGACCAGGTGTTCGCGCGACGCCAGGTGCATGTGGCCCCCCCGGCCACCGCAAAGGCCATCCTCCTTGCCCAGCATCTCGCGCAGCATGGCCACCAGCGAGACGCCTCGAGCCGCGAGGGCCGGTGAGCAGCGGTGGGTCAGCGCCAGCCCGTCGCCGTCACGCAGGTGGGTGACGACGCCGACCGCGACGGCTTCCTCCCCTGTGCCGAGGTGCATCTCGCCCGAGACGAGCCCCTGGGTCCACAGGTCGGCCACCGCGACCTCGAAGGTCCGCGAGCGCATCATCTGCCGGTAGAGTGCGGCGGCGAGCTGAGTCGCGTCCACGGGAGACGGATCAGCACGAGACGTGCCCGCGCAGTCCTTGGGAACCCGCGCTCGATCGGGAGCCATTCGAGCGCACCGGCTGCGGGCGGCTGCACGGCTTGCGTGAACGAGGCCGCTCACCTGGGCGTCACCTGCACCACCGACCCTTGCAACAGGAGGAGGGCCGTCCGACGAGCACGCCCGCGGCGTCGGTCCAGTACACGCTGGTGCCGTCGCTCGCGATGGTGCTGCTCCCGCCGCTCTCCGTCACCGGGGCGCCCCCGCCACGGAAGACGGCCATGATCTGGCTCGCGGGCCGAGGAACGCATGGGCCCGTGAGTGACCCGCCTCCCGCGACCCCCTCGCAGCGGCGCCGGCAGCGCATCTCGATCGGGCCGGGAACCGCCGTCGTCGTGGCCGCCAGCGTCGGCCTGTTCGTCTTCGACATGCTGTGGAAGCGCGTCCCCACGGCCCGCGTGATGACGAGCTTCCTCGCCGCCGTGCGCGGCGGACGCCTGCAACCCAGCGACCGGAGAGAGCCGCCGGCGCTTCCGCTTCCGGGCGCCACGGCGCAGCGGCTGGTACAGCGTCGTGAACGGGCAGCGATACGCCATCTACCTCGCGGGCGACCGGACGGTCCTCGCGGTCCCCGGGTGGCGTGTCGACCTCGACGCGGTCGCCCGGTGCGAGTGGGAGGCGCTGGACGACGACCGCGCGAGCTTCCGCGTCGTCGACCACGCGGGACGGGAGCACCGGGTCCACTATGCCTTGCCCATCGACGCGCTGGAGCGCGCCGACCGCGGCTTCGAGCCCCCGCGCGACGATCTCCTCTCCGCCATCTGGCGCTACTGGAAGAGCGAGCGCCCGCGCCGGACCCAGTGGCTCGCGCCGTGAGGGCTCGCTACCGTCCGTGTTTCCTGTCCTCGCGAAGAGCCTGTGCCTCGCGCTCAGTTGTCCAGCCCCGGCACGGGCCTCGGTGGCCGGTCGCCGTTGACGCCTCCGGGGTTGTGCATCGGTGGCCTCGTCGTCTGCGGATCGGGCGGAGGAGGGGGCTCGGGGAGAGGGGGCAGATCGAGCCGGGGCGGCGCGGGGTCGGACGCAGCCACCGTGTCTTCAGTCGTGGACCAGCCGTCCCGGGTCGTGGCGGCCCCGGGGGTGTTGCCCACGGGAGTGGCGCGCTGGCCGGTGACGAAGACCGGAGACGCGGGCGTTTGCGCCCATGGTTCTCCGGTCCGGGCGGCACGGCGGACCTCGGGCTTGCGATGATCGGCGATCAGCCAGACGGCGAGGGCGCCGACCGCGAGGACCCCGCCCACGCGGACGAGGAGTGGGACGCTCGAGCGCCGACGCGTGGGTGCTCGAGCGAGTGTAGGCGGCTTCTTCATGGTGGGTACGTGTCAGTATGCCGGTCTTACGGCCATCCCCATGGCCGATGTTCCGTTCGACGATTGCTGGGCGCTCGAGACCGACGCCTGGGCTCCGGTTACGAGGAACTCCGTGTAGGGCATGCTGCCCAGCATGCCGACCCCGTAGATGAACTCCGCCGGGCCGAGGTTCGTCACCACGGTGAGGGCGAAGTCGATGCTGGCGCCGACGTAACCGATCCCGCTTGCCATCTTGAAGGTGCCGAGGATGGCATCGAAGACGAACCGGCAGAGCCCATCGTGCGCCGAGGAGTAGCCGATGCTGTTGAGGAACCGCCCGACAGCACTGTGACCCAACCACCCATTCTCACCAAACGCGCTTCCATCACTCGTCGCCGTGTACTTGGCCGACTCCAAGCCGGTGAAGTTTGTGGTTTGCATGGGGTGATTAGGGTCCTGTCTGAACTGCCATTCGGCGTTGGAGAATGCCTTTGCCCCAACCGCGATCGCCGCCATGCCGGCTGACATGGCCGCCCCCTCCAGGCCCTGATGCAGCGCCTGCGAGAAGCTGTCGCCGTTGACCTCTCCGATCGTGAAGCTCGAGGCGAAGCCCACGGCCGCAGCTGCCCCGACGTAGGCGCAGGCCGCGCCGAGGCTCGTCGCCGCGGCGGCTATCACCTGGCTCGCGGTGGCTGTCGCCGCCAGGAGACTGGCCCCCGCAGGTAGCGCCATGTTCACCATCGCTATCTCGAGCTCCGGCGCGACGATGGCGCTCACGACCATCACGACGATCGTGAGGATGTCCTTTATGTTCCCATGGAGCGCCCCCTCGACGATGCCGACGATGCCCTTGAAGATCTGCCCGATCTCGTGAAAGAGGTGGGAGAACCAGCCCATCCCGTTGATGTCGGTGTGGTTGATGGGATCGTTGACTGCGTAGGCGTAGTGGTTGAGCCCCACCATGGCGTCGCTCGGCACGGTCGGATCGGGCGAGATGAAGCGGCCGAGGACCGGGTCGTAGTAACGCGCGTGGAGATAGAAGAGGCCAGTCGAGTCCTGCCGCTGTCCCGTGTAGCCGCGCGACTCGGGCAGCGCGGTCGTCTCCTGCAGCTGCGCGCCGTACGCCCAGTACTTCTGCCGCTGCACCTCGGCGCCGGCGCTGTTGGTCTCGGCCTGGATCGAGCCGTTGGAGTCGGTGCACAGCCAGTAGGTCGTCGTGCCCACGCGCCGCGCTACCACGATGTCTCCCAGCGAGAAGTACTTGGTCGCCACCCCGCTCGTGACCTCGTAGTCGTCCGAGAGGTACGTGGTGGTCACGCCGTTGTTGGTCTGCTCGACCCGGCTCCCATCGGCGTCGTACGCCAGAGTGACGCCGTTGATGTTCACGGGATGGTTGTCGCCGTCGTAGGTCACGGTCCGGTTGGGTCCCGTGACCATGTTGCCGTTCGCGTCGTACGTGTAGCTGTTGGAGCCCGCCGTGAGCACCGCGTGGGGGCGCGCCTGCCCCGCCGCGGCGTAGGCATACGTCCCTACCTGCGAGTTCGACAGGATGTTGCCGTAGAGGTCGTACGTCCACGCCTGGTTGTAGGCCGTGCTCGTCGCGTTCGTGGCCGACGCCAGCCGGTGCTGGTCGTAGGTGTACGTCCAGCCTTCGTAGGTGAACGGGCTGGTGATCTGGGTGATCTTCCCCTCGGCGTCGCGTGTGAGGGTCAGGTTCTGGACAGTCGTAGGACCCGCCGCCGTTACTGTGGAGACCCCCCGCGGTCGGCGCCGCGTTCCAGGTCGTCGCCCCCCTCCTGCGGCTTCGAGGCCGAGCCGTAGTTCTGCGCGTACCACGTCTCCACATAGGGGCACGCCGTGTCGCCGGTGTTGCACGGCAGCGTGTCCTTCACGTAGTGAAAGCCCATGAAGCGGCGGTAGATGGGATCGTACAGCGCACCGGAGTAGCCATACGTGTCGGTCGAGGAGTTGCCACGGCCATCACTCGTCGTCATCGACGCCACTGTGGAGACCACCATCCCTGGCGGCAGGTAGGTGCTCGGCCACGCCGAGGAGGACCCGTACGTGATGGTCGACGCCCCGCCGAGTCCGTTGTTGATCGTCGTGACCAGATCAGGCATCCCCCCGGACGAGAGGGCGACATAGAAGTTCACGTCGCCGTACAGGTAATCCGACTTCCCGTCGCCGTTGAAGTCGCCGATGAACATGTATCCGGCGTTGTAGTCCTGCCCGCTCGGACCACCGGCAGCGAGCCACAGTGTCGGCGTGTTGAACCCGGTTCCGTGCGACAGCGCGACGTACCAGCCGCAGTAGTAGTACATCCAGTCTGTCTTGCCGTCGCCGTTGAAGTCCGCGGCAAACTGGTAGCCAGCATTGTATGTGTCACCGCATGGACCGGTACTCGACAGCCAGAGTGTCGGCGTCGCAAAACCGCTGCCCGTCGACAGCGCGACGTACCAGCCATAATAGTTGTACATGTAGTCGGTCAGGCCATCGCCGTTGAAGTCGCCGAGGAACATGTATCCGGCGTTGTAGTCCTGCCCGCTCGGACCACCGGCAGCGAGCCACAGTGTCGGCGTGCTGAACCCGGTTCCGTGCGACAGCGCGACGTACCAGCCGCAGTAGTAGTACATCCAGTCCGTCTTGCCGTCGCCGTTGAAGTCTCCGGTGAACTGGTAACCGGCGTTGTACGTGTTGCCACAGGGACCGGTGCTCGAGAGCCACAGCGTCGGCGTCGCGAAGCCATTGACGCCATTCGACAGTGCCACGTACCAGCCGTTGTAGTTGTACATGTAGTCGGCCAGCCCGTCGCCGTTGAAGTCGGCGACGTACTGGTAGCCGGCGTTGTACGTGGTGCCGCCGCCAGGGCTCGCGTTGGAGAGCCAGAGCGTCGGGGTCGCGAAGCCCGTGCCGGTCGACAGGGCGACGTACCAGCCGCCGTAGTTGTACATGTAGTCGGCCTTGCCGTCGCCGTTGAAGTCCGCGACGTACTGGTAACCAGCGTTGTAGGTATTTCCGCTGGGGCCGGTGTTCGGGAGCCACAGCGTCGGCGCCGCGAAGCCGCTGCCGTTCGACAGGGCGACGTACCAGCCGCCGTAGTTGTACATGTAGTCGGTCTTGCCATCGCCGTTGAAGTCGCCAGAGAACTCGTAGGCCGCGCTCGAGTTGTACGTCGGGGCGCCGCCCGGGCCGCCGCTGCCGGAGATCCACTGCGTGGCGGCCGTGAACGTGTCGGGCTCCGTGGTCGTCGCGAAGGTGGCCGCGGGCAACGAGGTCCCGCCCGACACCTCGCCGGAGACGCTCGTCCCGTAGGGACTGGCGGTCGAGATGGTTGTGTCCCGCCCGAACTGCTCCGCGCTCGTCAGCACCGACCGCGAGGTGCTCGCGCTGGTCGTGTAAGTGAAGTTGTAGCTGCGAGCCTGGCTCCCGCCGACGGCGACGTCGATGGCGCCCAGCAGGAAGTTGGTCTCACCGAGGTAGACGCCGTTCCCGAAGGTGACCGGGTCCGAGCGCGTCGAGCGGTAGAAAGTGACGACGGTGCCATCGTAGGTGACCGTCGACGGGTAGCAGTCGTTGGGATAGCCGTTCGCGTTCTCGTCACACCAGTAGCCGTAGGTGACGGTGTTGCCCTTGGTATCGACGACGCTGGTCATGCCCCAGCGGTACGTGCCGAGCGAGACCGAGTACACGGGTGTGTAGGTCGCCTTGGTCCCATCCTTCTGCGTCACCGTCCAGGTGTTCGTCGTGCTGCTGAAGACGACGCGCACGTAGCTCTCGATCTGCACCGAGTGGGTACCGCCCGACGTGCAGCTCGGGCTGAGGCTGCCCGTCGCGCACGGCACCAGCTCTTGCCCGTCGAGCAGGAAGATGTCGGTGCTCGAGTAGGCCGGCGCGCCGTTGGGGAAGCTCGCGCGCTGGATGGTCGAGAAGCCCGAGACGCTCCAGCCGACGCCGGCGAAGCCATTGCCTCCCGACGAGCTGTAGTCGACCGACAGTTTCGGCTCGAGGCCATGGTAGGTGGGTACCTCGATGGCAACCGAGGTCCCCAGTGTGCCGTGGTACTGATCCGCGCTCGAGCCGACCTGGGACGCCTGCTGCGCCCATACCGTCCGTGTGCCCAGTGTGGCCAGCAGCAGGACCGCCGTGGAGAGCAGAACAAGGATGAGTCGTTTCCCTGCACCTCGCACGATGTCGTCGCCCATGCTCTCGTCCTCCCAGTGCCAGCTGGCGGCGCGCAGCTCTGCACGGAGCGGACCGGAAGAGACGCGACTGAAATTGCCGGCAAACCGGCTCCGGGTTCGGACTCTGAACGTTCAAAACCACAACTCGTTCGGAAACTGAACTGAGCTAAATACGAGAGCATCCACCCACGGCGCGCCGACGTCCGGCGCGCCAACGCGATCTTCCGCCGCCTGACCAGGGCGCATCGCCGCAGGCGTGCCGCGTGAGCGCCGCCCGGGGCGTCGTCCTCGACGCCGGGGCGTTCATCGCGCTCGAGCGCAGGGACCGGGTGATGGTCGAGCTGGCGCGCCGGCTCGCCGATCCTCGTCGTCGAGGCGATCTGAGCGGGCTCCCTGCGCCCCGCAACGACTAGCCCCCTCGCAGGCTCGTTGTCCCCAATCGCCGCGAACACCCACAGGGGAACTCACCTCACTTCGCCAGCTTCATCACGGTGCCGTCGCCCCGGTTGGTCCAGTAGACGTTGCTTGCGTCCACCGCGATCCCGATCGGGCCCGCCTGGTTCGTGGCCAGGGTGGTCACCGCGCCACCGCCGATCGGCGCCCGGACGATGGCGCCTTGCTCGGACGCGGCCCAGTAGACGTCCTGGTCATCGACGGCGAGGCCGAGGATGCCGTTGCCCTGTCCCGTGGCCAGGGTGACGAGCGGCCCGCCGCCCGCTGCCATCTGACCGACCAGCCCGTCGGTGGTCGAGAAGTACACTCGGGTCTCGTCCGCGGTCAGCCCTTCGACGCTGTTCCCGCCGTCCGGCGCGAAGAGCGCCGTGGTCGGACCCCCGCCGGTGGGCACGCTCATCAGGAGGGCCGACCCGCCCTGCGTGAACCCGGAGAAGAAGACGCGTCCGCCGGCGATCGCGACCGCCGTGGCAGACCCTTGCTCCACCAGCGCCGTGGAAGGCCCTCCTTCTGCGGGTGCCTTCAACACGGCGCCGGGCGGGCCCTGGTTCGTGAAGTACACGCTGTCGCCGTCCGTCGCGACGCCCCACACGTTCGCCTGTCCGGTGGCCACCGCCGAGTAACCCGCGCCGCAGCCCGACTTGAGGCAGGCGACGACCAGCCCCTGGGGCTCGTCACCGCCCCCCGGACTCACCGAGTAGACATGGGTCGCGTCGACGGCGACGGTGGTGGCGGCGACGGGGTTGAGCACGGTCGTACTCCCGTCGCCGAGCGAAACTGCGGTCACCGCGCCGGTCTCGTAGGGGGCCACGTAGAGGTTCGAACAGTCCACGGCGACGAGGGCCGGAGACGCGACGTGCGCCAGAACGACCGGCCTCCCGGCGGGACCCGGACTGCCGCCGGCTCCGCTGCAGGGGGTCGCCGCGGCCGGGTTGCTGCTGCTCGTCGAGCCCGGGTCGGCCTCCGCGCCCGCGTCCTGCTCCGCGCGATCGAGCGTGACCTTCCCGCCGCACGCGGCGAGGCCCAGCGGAAGGAACATCGCGAGAAGGAAGCGAGACCGCGTCATGAGGACCTCCAGGTGTCCTCCGAGCGTGCCCCGGCGTGGCCCCGCGCGCCGTCGCCTGGATGGGTGACGGGGCGGTCTTCCCCGCTCAGTTCTTCGTGATGCGGTTCGCCGCCGGCGGCGCGAGCGGCGGGCTCTCGTGCGCCGTCAGGTAGGCGGCGAGGGCGTCGATGTCGGTGCCCACCGGCACCGGGTTCGTGCAGCTCTCGAAGGCGGTGTATCCGTCGCCCCCCTGCTGCACGAAGGTGACCGTCACCACGTCGTAGGTCGCCGATGGTACGATGGGGGCGCCGTCGAGCATGATGCTCGCCACGTCGACGCCGCTCGAGGACCACGAGTAGCTGAAGCCGTTCGACACCTGGAAGACCTGCAAGCCTCCGCTGAAGATGTTCTGCTGCACGGCGGCGATGATGGTGCTGCCGGTGCACTGGAGCACCTCGACCGTGTCGCCGAAGGGTATGGCGTTGAACGCCTTCTCGTACGTCACGTCGCCCGCCGGCTCCGAGTAGAGCGGCGCGTAGTAGAGCGAGTCCCGGATGCCGCCGACGTTGAGGAAGGCGACGTCGCCCGGGTGCCCCTGGGCGGCGGCGTACGCGAGCATGCCGTCGGTGATGACGTCGCCCAGCGGGCTCTCGCCGTTGGAGCCCGTGCTGTCCAGGATGTCGGCCGCGATCTGCCCCACCTGGCGGTCGGCCACGGGGGCCGCAGCGGCCACATACCCGTTCACCAGCGCGTCGACCGTGGGATCCGGGGTCACGTCCCGGGTCACGACGACGTTCTTCGCGCTGGTGGAGAGCACCTTGTGCGCCGTCGTGTCGATCGACAGGTTGATCTGCGTGATGAGCCTGCCGAACGCGGCGGCGCTGGTGACCGGGCGTCCGCCGATGGTGCAGTTGTAGGCGGCGTGGGTGTGGGCTGTGTGGATCACCGCGACGGCGGGATCGATCGCCCCGGCGATCGCCGTGATCTCGGCGCTGGGCTTGACGCAGTCGTCGTACGTGCCCTCCTGGCTCCCGCCCTCGTGCAGCAGCACGACGATCGCGTCGGCCTGGGTCTTCAGCTTCGCGACCAGGGCGTTGGCCGTCGACGTTTCCGTTGCTGGCCGGCTCGGGGGTGCCCGCATCGTCGATGGCGGGGTCGCCGGCCTTCACGAGCACCGGGGAGTTGGTGGGGTCGGGCGGACGGAGATTGCCGTGGAAGTCGTTGAACGCGAGGATCTGCACGCTCACGACTCCGCCGTCCGGTGCCGAATCGGACGCTGCCTCCGACAGGCTCGCATCGGCGAGACCTCCGTCGGCCGACGCGGCGTTCCCGTTTCCGCTCGAGCACCCTGCCAGCCCGAACGTCGCAGCGCAGAGGGCGAGGCAGGTCGAGAGCTCGACGAGCGTCTTCATGGCGCCACGGTGCGCGGTGGATGTGAACGGCCCGTGACGGCGGCCAGACAAAGATCACGGGTTCCGTCCGCAGCGTGACATTGCGCCTCGTGGGGTGACGCGAGCAGAGCCGTTTCGGGACATCTCCCGGCGGCGTCGTGGACCACCTGGGCGGATTCTTCTTGCCTACGTTAGGCCACGGCTCTCCCGCGGATCGGCAAGCGTGTCGCCCGTTTGGGCAGGTGCCGACCCATCCCCGCGCGGTACGGTGTGCCTCGATGCGCGATCACTGGACGTTCCAGGGCGCTTTCGGTCGGATCGAGCTCGAGCTGCGCCCGGGCGCGGTGGATCTGGCCAGCGTGGCCGAGACGGAGCAGCACGTCCGGCAGCTGGCGCGCGACTTCGTGAACCGACGTCCGGAAGCCCGACGGATCGTGCGTGACCTGTGCATCCGGCTGAGTGTCATGCCCCGGGGTCTGGTGCTGAGCGACCCGTTCGACCTCGACATCGGCTCCCCGGGGGCCCAGGCCATCGCGGACGCATTGCTCCGGGGCGCACGGAGTGCGGGCCTGGTGGCGCGGGCCCAGCAGACGCGGTCGGTGGTCGTGCCTCTGGGGGGCACCCCAGAGGAGGTGCTCGGGCCGGACCCGAGCCAGGACGCAGCACCGGACACCACGAGCTGGATCGGCATGGTGCTGCTCGACCAGAACGGCACCCCCGTTCCGAACCGCGCCTATCGCGTCGTCCTGCCGGACGGCTCGGTGCTCGACGGGACGCTCGACACGAACGGCTCGGCCATCCTCAAGAACCTCACTCCGGGCTCCTGCCAGATCTCTTGTCCGTACGTCGAGCCGCATCCCGACCTGACCTACTCCGTGGAGCCGGGCGACCACCTCTCGGGGATCGCGGCGGCCAGCGGGTTCGACGACTACACCGTCGTGTGGAACCGACCCGAGAACGCCGACCTGAAGAGTCTGCGCCAGTACCCCCACGAGCTCGTGCCCGGCGACAAGGTGTACATCCCGGAGATCAAGGACACCCCCGTCTCCAAGCCGACGGGCGCGAAGCACACCTTCACGCTCCAGGTCTCCCCGCTCAAGCTCCAGGTGAAGGTGCTGAAGCTCAGCCTGAAGCCGCTGGCGAGCGGGCCGTGCACCCTCGACGGAGTGACGGAGACGACGGACGGGGGCGGCCTCGTCCAGGAGCCCATCGACAAGTCCGCCCGCGCCGCGTTCCTCAGCGTCCAGGGCGCCGACCTCGCCCTGCAGGTCGGGCGTCTGGCCCCGATCGACGACCCGTCGGACGCGGGCTGGAAGGCTCGTCTCTTCAACCTCGGCTTCCTCCTCGATCCCGAGGCGGAGGACGGCGACGAGGAGCTCCGCATCGCGCTGCAGGACTTCCAGGCCGAGTATCAGCTCCAGGTGACCGGCGCGTTCGACGATCCGACCAAGACGCAGCTGCAGCAGATCTACGGGTGCTGAGCATGAGCGACGACGATTTCACGACCAGCGGAGGCCTGACGGCGGACCACCCCATCCCGCGCGGATTGCCGCTGTACGTCGCACCGACGGACGCGAACGACGTGAACACGATCCGCGTGCCGCTCGCCCCCATCGCCTGCTGGCGCCTGAACGACGTCGTGTTCGCCTTCGACTCGTCCTTCATCGGCCCGGGCTTCGCCGGCGAGTTCACGAAGCTCGCGACCCTGGTCGCGGCCAACCAGGGCGCTCCGGCGTCCCTCTTCGCGCACGCCGATCCCGTCGGGAGCGACGACGTCAACAAGACCATCAGCGATCGCCGCGCCATCGCGGTCTATGCCGTGCTCACGCGCCAGCCGGATCAGTGGGAGTACCTCTACTCCCATCCCCAGGACGGCGACACCTGGGGGACGAGCGCCATCCAGGCGATGCTGGCCACCATCGTGGACGGGAGCGGCAATCCCTACTACGCCGGCGACACCGACGGCGTCTTCGGACCGCAGACGAAGGCGGCCGTGACCAGCTTCCAGACGGACGCCGGTCTCTCGCCCGACGGGGTCGCGGGTCCCGACACGCGCAAGGCCCTGTTCGGCGCCTACATGGACCTGCTCTGCGTGGACGGATCGGGGGCGCGCTTCCTGATGAAGGCGACCGACTTCCTGGGTGGCGGCGCCGATCCGGGCGGCAAGATGGCCATGCAGGGGTGCAGCGAGTTCAATCCGGTGTTCCTGCTCTCCAGCGACGAGATGGCCCAGTACCAGCAGTCGGGAGACAAGGCTTCGCGCAACAAGCGCAACGGTCCCGATCGCCGCGTCGTGCTGTACCTCTTCCGGCCCGGCACGCAGGTGGACCCGGCGGACTGGCCGTGTCCGCGCGTGAAGGAGAGCGCGGCGCCGTGCAAGGGCCAGTTCTGGCCGGACGGGGATCAGAGGAGGAAGCCGGGGGACGCCGAGCGCAAGTACCAGGACACGCACGACACCATGGCCTGCCGATTCTACGACCGCTTCGCGCGGAGGTCGCCGTGCGAGGGGGGCGCGCCGGCGTTCCTCGAGGTCGACCTCGGGCTCGACATGCCGCTGCTGATCGACACCCTCGCCGAGACGTTCCTCCTCGTGAGCGACGACGGCTCGTACTCGCAGGAGCGCATGCGCGCCGAGGCCGTGCAGGTGTCGCCGCGCCTCGGGCTCGTACGATTCACGCGCGTGAAGCCGGGCCTGACGTACTCGCTCTACGAGTGTTACGGGGGCGTGATCCAGCAGGCCATCTTCACCAGCGTCGCCATCAAGACGACGACCTTCACGCCGGCGCCGCCGGGCACGCCTCCCGCTCCGCAGAAGCCGCCGGAAGAGCCCGCGCCGCCCGACTTCGTCGCGAGCGTCGACGCGTCGCAGTATCCAGGCCCGGATCAGTGGATGGGAAACAGCTAGGCGACCATGGCAGACCCGACGATCGTCGCGCAGAAATCGGCTCCGTTCCTGCTGTGCGAGGCCACCAGCGCCAAGCGTCTGGCCGACGGAACGTGGCAGTTCGACGTCCCGCACCAGAAGGACGACCAGGGCGCCGACACGCTCTCGCTCGAGCCCATCAAGAACAGGTTCGTCTACGTCTTTCGATCCACGGCCACCAAGGCCGCGCAGTTCTGGCTCGAGCTGTCGGCGGACGGGAGCGGCAACCTGACCGTGCTCCAGGGGACGGCGGCGGGGGGCACCGACAACCGGCACCTGTCGCTCGTCTACCAGGTCGGCGACGAGCAGTTCTTCTACCAGTTCTTCGTCACCCGCTTCCGGCTCGACAGCCCCGGGGCCATCGACAAGTTCGACCCCGCGCTCGCGGCCCGGCAGGAGCTCCCTCGATTCTTCTTCGGCCAGTGGACGGCGACCCTGCCGCCCGACGTCCTGTCCGGGCCGGTGACCGAGGGGCCGAGCTCCTCGCTGCCCGACGCCATCATGCCGGTCGTCGACGCGCTCACCATCGCGGCCGCTCTGCACACGGCCTACCGGATCGCGTGCGACGGCCTCATGGCGTGGATCGACCCGCCGGCGGACCTGAAGATCGGCACGGAGGAGGGGCGGATCCGCCGGAAGAAGCTGCTGATCGCGAACCTCCTGCGGAACCTCGCGGACGCGAACGGGCCGGACAACAAGCTGAAGCTGAAGGGCATGTTCGGCGGGGACGGGACGGGGGCCAACGTCAAGTCGTTCATCCAGAACGTCAAGGAGAACGTCGAGCACGGGATCCGCTTCCGCGACTCCCGCGGGGCGACGCTCTGCTTCTGGATCGACGGCGCGCTGATGAAGGCGCTCAAGGACGCGGTCGACCTGACCTCCGACGCGAAGGCGGCGTCCTTCGTCGACACCTACGCAGAGTTCCTCAACCGCCGGGCCGACTATGAGTCCCGGCTCGCAGAATCGGCGCCGGGCCTCCTCTACCTGCAGAACCTCGTCCAGAACCCGGACACGGAATACAAGACGTTCGTCCTGCTCGAGACCACGGCCAAGGAGAAGTTCGAGGTCGCGGAGAAGGCGAAGAGCTTCGTCACGTCGTCCTGGATGCAGCTGATCCCGGCCATCATCGGCAGACAGCCGATCACCATCACCCCCACGAAGCTCGCCCAGATGCTGAGCAACGTGACCCACGTGAAGATCCCGGCGCCGATCACGCGCACCATCAAGATGCCGCCCACCACGCCGGGTGGCGCGGTGCGCTCGGTCACGATCGAAGGGGTGGCCCTGACCGCGGAGACGAAGCAGGAGCTCGGCAAGTGGTTCGCCGAGGAAGGGGACGTCGCCAAGGGGATGAAGATGGTCGCCGCGGCCTTCTCCATGGTCACCGTGGCCTTCGCGGTCAGCGAGCTCGGCGAGGCCAAGACCGACGCGGACAAGATCCAGGCCGGGGTGGCGCTGACGGGCAACCTCGCCGAGGGAGCCGCCGCCGGGATGGAGGCGTTCGAGGTGGCGGCGACGTCCGCCAAGTTCCTGGGGACGTTCGCGGCGGTCATCTCGCTGCTGGGTACCTCTGCGGCGACGGGCAAGGCGCTCGCGTTCAAGGACTACGGCTCGGCCGTGGGCGATGGAGTCCAGGTGTTCGGCTCGGGGCTCATCGCGCTCTCGGCCACGCTCGGAGCGTTCGGTGCCGAGTCCGGCGCCACCGTGGTCGGCCTCCCGCTGGGCATCGTCGCGGCGATCGGGGCGGCGCTGTGCCTGGTCGGGGGGGTCATCGTGGCGCTCTTCCACGACACCGATCTCCAGAAGATGGTGAAATTCAGCGCCTTCGGCTCGGACCCGAGCGGCACCAACGAGAAGCGGCCCTGGTCGCCCGTGCCCTTCAGCCAGTGGAACCAGGGCGAGAAGGGGCTCGAGAAGCAGATCGACGCGATCTTCGGGCTCCTCGGCGCCTTCTCGGTCAAGCCCCAGGAGTACACGTCGGTGCGCATCTACCCTGGGCTGACCGGACCGGCGTCGCGCTTCCTCCTGCATTTCCAGGGGACCTTCAACCCGATGCCCGGACTGAAGCGCGACACCACGGCGGTGTACGACTGCGCGGCCAAGACGCTCACCGTCACGGGGGGCGATCCGCTCACCCTCAAGGGCGCCACAGGTGAGGGGACCGACGGGGAGGGCCGCCCCTTCATCTCCATCGACTTCGAGCCGCAGTTCACCGGCGAGGGGGATGGGATGCAGGTGTTTCACACGTCGGTCGACGTGCAGCTCGCGCTGGACGAGGAGAAGAAGATCCCCGAGAGCAAACCCCTCCACTGCGACATCTACACGCTGAACTCCTTCCCTTCGGGGGAAGTGTTCAGCAAGGACATCGAGTGACGTGGGTCAAGGGCAGGGCGAAGGATGCGGGGGTGCGCCGCTCGCGGTCCTGACGCATGCGCGCACCTCTTGCTCGGTGCTCGAGGCGAAGCGGCAGCGGAGCTCCGTCTGCCGGCAGCACGCGGCGGCGTCGACGCAGCGGGCCTCGAGCCAGCTCCGGCCAGCGGAGGGCGAGAACACGAGGCGCTCCTGAACGCCCACTCTGCCGGCCGTGAAGGCTGCGTCCAGAGGGCCACCCGCCCGGACGCCCGGCAACCAGGTCACGACCGTACCGCCGGGACAGTCGACCGAGACGGGCGACGCGAGCTTCAGGGGAGCCATCGCCGCCTCGACGTCCGCTCTCGCGCCGCGCAGGACGTAGAGAAGACCCCCGACCTCCACGGGGACGGCGTCCCCGAACCGCTGCCACGGGTCGACGCTCGCGTCCCTGGCCGCCGCGGCGCAAACGGCGTCTCGACTGGCCCCCGGCGTGAGAGGTGGCGCGGTCGCTGGCGCGGCGGTGCCGGTGGGCTCGGGAGAAATGCCCCCCGTGGACCCCGACCGGCACCCGCTCCCGGTCCAGCAGACCAGGGCAGCCACCGCCAGGGTACTCGCGAGCTTCACGCGAACAACGTTACGCCGTCCCGGCGCATCCGCACACCCGTCCGCCACGGCGCGACCAGGGGCGCAAGGCATGCGTCCGCGCGATACCTCCGGCGCCGCTCTCACCGCGAACCTGCTGCGAAACGGCGCCGGAGCACCCGGGCACCGGCCTTGCTTCTCCCACCCGGTAGGAGTGCTCCCATGACGACCGCGCGAAGACTTGGCCGGACGGATCTGGAAGTGCCGCCCATCGGGCTCGGCACGTGGCAGTTCAGCGGAGGGCACGGCATGGCCGGCCGGTTCTGGGAGGCCATCGCGCAGAGCACGATCGACGAGGTCGTCGACGCCGCCCTCCGGGGCGGCATCCGCCTCTTCGACACGGCAGAGATGTACGGCAACGGCGAGTCGGAGCGGCGGCTGTCGTCCGCGCTGAGGACCGCGGGCAAGAAGCCCGGCGACGTGACGATCGCGACCAAGTGGAACCCGATCTTCCGGGTGGCGAGCTCGATCGCCGCGACCATCGACGTTCGCCTGCAGTGCCTGGCGCCGTTCCCCATCGATCTCTACCAGGTGCACCAGCCCCTCGGCCTGTCGACGGTCGAGGCAGAGATGAACGCCATGGCCGATCTGGTGGCGGCGCACAAGGTCCGCTTCGTGGGCGTGAGCAACTTCGGCCCGGACCGCATGCGGCGGGCTCATGTTGCGCTGGCGGCCCGGGGGCTCGTGCTCGCCTCGAACCAGGTGAAGTACAGCCTGCTCGACCGGGCGATCGAGCGCGACGGCACGCTGGCCCTGGCCCGGGAGCTGGGCGTGGCCATCATCGCCTACTCGCCCCTCGAGCAGGGGTTGCTCACCGGTCGCTTCCACGACGATCCGGACTCGATCCGCGCCCGCCCCGGGCCACGCAGGTTCATGCCGGCCTTCCACCACAGGCGCCTCGCTCAGACCCGGCCGGTGATTGACGCCCTGCGCCAGGTGGCGCGGGCCCACGGCGCCGAGCCATCCCAGGTCGCGCTGGCCTGGCTGACGCAGTTCCACGGGGATCTCGTCTTCGCCATCCCCGGAGCCAGCCGGCGCGCGCAGGCCGAGACCAACGCAGGCGCGCTGGAGCTGAAGCTGACCCCGGAGGAGCTGCGCGCCATCGACGAGGTGTCGTGGCGTCTCGGCTCGACGGCGCAGAGGCCGTCCGCCCCGAGCGGGCAGAGTCACGCGTCGGTCTGAAGAGGCCGAAAGTCGCGCGAGGAGCACCGCGACGCGCGAGAAAATCGAAGACCGTAGCTGTGATCGAGAGAAAAGTGACGCCTCGTCCGATCGCTTTTTGTCCCCGGCTACTGCTGCGCGCACTGCTGCTGGTAGAGGCAGCACGCGGTGGAGCCGTCGAGGCAGTTGCCGTTGGAGCACTCGGCGACATCCGCCCCCATCGACGTGCCGGGGCACTGGCAGCAGAAGGGCGCGCAGTCCGTCGCGTCCGAGCAGCCCGTTCCGACCGTCCCCGTCCCCGTCAGCAGCTTCGGCGTCGTCGGACACTGACCCGCGGCCGTCTGCTCGTAGGCCAGGTTCGCCGGCGAGATCCCGTTGCAGGCCGGCGCCACCTCGTCGCTGGCCGAGCCGCCGCACGCCACCACGAGCACGAGCACCGCCAGCAGCGGCGCGCCCACGCGCCGGGAGAGCCGCACGCGCTTCATCTAGGCGGCCCCCGCCCAGCCCTTCACCACGTCCGCCAGCCGCCCGTCCTCCCCGTCCTCCAGCAGGCCCACGGCCACGACGTTCAGCCGGTCGGGCCGCGCCAGCTCGCGCGCGGCCTCGCGCACCTGCTCCGCCCCGACCGCCACCAGCTCGGCGACGTGCTCCTCCGGGCTCGCCAGGCGATCGAACAGGAGCCCCGACGCGAAGAACGCCCCCGTCTCCTCCGCCGAGTCGGGCATCGACCGGGCGTCCCAGGCGATGCGCCGCCGCGCCTTCTCCAGCTCCTCGGCGGTGGGCCCCTCGCGCGCCAGCTCCTCGAACATGGCCAGGATCTCGCGGGTCACCTCGGCGGCGCGTACGTGCAGCACCCCCGCGGCCACGTCGATGACCCCGTCGTCCTCGTAGCCGTCGTACGCGGCGGACACGTCGTAGCAGAGGCCCCGCGCGTCGCAGAGGCGGTGGTAGAGGCGCGTCGACATGCCGTCGTCGATGACGCGCATGAGGACGTCGAGCGCGGGCCGCAGGGGGTGCACCTCGGAGAAGGCGCGCAGGCACACCCGGAGCTCGGTCTGGCTCGACACGTTCTCGACGATGTGCAGGCGCGGCTTCTTCTGCGCGTGCTGGGGCGGCTCGCCCAGGGCGCGACCGCCCGGCCGGAAGCCCCCGAAGTCCCGCTCCGCGAGGCGCATGGCCTCCTCCACGCTCACCGCCCCGGAGAAGACCAGCACGCTGTTGTGCGCGGTGTAGTGCGTTTCGTGCCAGCGCCGCAGGCGCGGCTCGTCGAAGGAGCGCACGTGCTTCTCCCCGCCGGTGATGGTGAAGCCCAGGGGGTGATCGCGGTAGATGAGCGCGCGCGACAGGTTGTCCGCGTCGACCTGCCGCCCCTCGTCGTCCACGTCCTCGAGGATCTCCTCGAGGACGATGCCGCGCTCGATGTCCATGTCGAGGAAGGCCGGCTGCGACAGGACCTCGCCGAAGAGCGCGGTCGACTCGTCGAGCGATTCGGGCGGGAGGGACAGCGAGAAGATCCCGTGGTCGACCTGGGTGGAGGCGTAGAGCGAGCCCCCCAGGCGCTCGAAGGCGAGGTTCACGGCGTGCGCGCTCGGCACCCGCCGGGTCCCCCGGTAGATCATGTGCTCGAGGAAGTGGCTGATGCCGTTGTCCTCGCGCGTCTCGAACCGCGAGCCCACGCGCGCCCAGAGCGCCACGTGAGCCCGGTTCAGCTTCTGCAGCGGCGCGACGACGACGCGCAGTCCGTTGGCGAGGGTGGAGACCTGAAACGAGGCGGACGAGGTCACAGAGAGCACTGCTTCTAGTATTCGTCCTCTTCCTCCGGGGCGCTCCCCCCGTCGGCCTTCGCCTCCTGGACGTAGGACTCGTCGATCTTCACCTCGTCCTTGGCCTGCTCGCGCAGGCGCTTGACGTAGGCGCTCAGGGCCTCGTCGCGCTTGGCCTGTACGAGCTCGAGCGTGAAGCTGTCGCGGTCCTTCGCGAAGTCCTCCCGGGTCGCCTGCGTGCGCTGCTTGATGATGACGACGTTGAAGCCCTGGGGCGTGCGCAGGGGCGTGTCGAAGACGTCGCCCTCCTTGCCGGAGAAGACGAAGCGCATGAGGGCGACCGAGCCCTCGGGGACAGCCCCGGGGAACGGATCCCCACCGCGGTTGAAGTTGTTGGAGGTCTGCGTCTGGGGCCGCTCGGTGTCCGTGCTCGCGTTGAACGTCGCGGCAGGCAGGGGCTGCTTCGCGGCGCTCGCGCCGCCGTCGGCTCCCCCGTCGGCCGCGGCGCCCGGGGGCGGCGGGAGGATCTTCAGCGTGTCGAGCCGCTGCGCGTGGACGTACGGCGCGACGGCGTCCTTGATGGCGTCCTCGGCGTTCTTCCCGCCGCGCACGGCCTCCTCGATCTTGCGGGCCACGAGCTGGGCCGCGTCCACGGCCTTGACCTTCGCCACGAGCTCCCGCTGGAGCGAGCGCCTGAGCTTGTCGTCGAGGTCCGCCGCCTTCGCCGGATCGTCGCGCTCGATGTAGTGGAACCCGAACTGGCTCTCGACCGCCCCGGCCGTCATCTCGCCGGGCTTGAGCGCGTCGGCCGCCGCCTTGAAGGGCGGGACGAAGCTGTCGGTCTTGTCCCCCACGTCGCCGCCCTTGGCTGCGCTGCCCTGATCGTCCGACGTCTGCCGTGCCACCTCGGCGAAGGGCTCCCCCGCCTTGACGCGCGCCACGGCCCACGAGAGCTTCGCCAGCGCCGCGGCACGCTCGTCGTCGGACGCGCCGTAGGGGAGCCTCACCAGGATGTGGCGGAGGTGCCCCGCCTGCGGGGCGTCCTCCTTCTTGCGCGACTCGAAGGCCTGGTCGAACGCCGCCTGGTGGTCCTTCAGGTAGGCGTCGATCTCGCCCTGGCTCACGTCGACCGCCCAGCGGAGCGCCCACGTCTCGAGGACCGGGATGTACGTGAGCATCGCCGTGCTCTTCTGGCGGTCGTACTCGTCCCAGGCCTCGCTGTCCGACACGCGGATGGGCGCGCGGATGGCGTCGCGCACCTTGGCGGCCAGGAGCTCGCGGCCCTGCTCCTCGCGGAACTCGGTCGTCGAGCGGTTGCTCAGGTTGCGCACCTTCCGCTCGTAGGTCTTCATGTCGAAGGCCTTCGTCTTCGAGTCGCGGAAGTCGACCGGGATGGCCCCGTCGCGATCCCCGAAGTGCGCCTGCGCGTCCTCGCCCGAGACGAAGCCGCCGCGCTGGTAGCTCTGGTACATCTCCGAGAGGGCCTGGAGCTCGACCTGGGGGTCGGCCGCCGGGACGCTCACGCGCACGTACCCGTCGTAGAGCTGGTCGGTCAGCTCCTTGTCGGTGATGCCCAGGCCCAGCCGCCTGGCGTCGTCGGCCATGAGCTCGCGCTCGATGAGGCCGTCCAGGGCGGTCTTCTTCAGGTTCAGCTTCCGCGAGGCGGCGACGCTGCGCGCGGGGCCCACCAGCATGCGGTAGGCGGAGTTGAAGTCCTTCGGGTCGATGCAGCGCCCGCGCACGCGGGCCGCGCACGCCTCGCTGAGGGAGGCCGTCTTGTTCTGTGCCTGCGGGCGGAAGGTCACGACGAACGCGAAGATGGTCGCCACGATGATGGCGCCGTAGATGACGTTCGACAGGCCGCGCTGTCGGAAGATATCGAGCATGGGAGCGGACGCCCGCTGTATCACGGGGTTCCCGGCTAGTCGATGTCCGCGGGGGTCGCCCGCTCAGGCCCGCTTTTCGACCCCCAGGGCCAGCCGCAGCTCCACCAGGGCGTCGTCGAGCTGGGGGGCGCGCTTGGAGTAGGTGATCTCGTAGTGGGTATCGAGCGTCTGCTCGGAGTCGCCCGGGTCGGGCACCCGGGTCACCGCCGTCGCCACCTCGGCGAAGCCGTCGGACAGCGTCGAGGTCGCCAGCCGCCGGACCCGGTCGAACAGGTTCTGCTCGTCCTCGGTGGGGAAATCGGCCTTCTGCGCGCGCAGGACGACGCGCACCTCCAGCGCCGTGTTCGTGGGATCGCCGAGCCGGAGCCGCACCCCCGAGTCCATGATCAGGTTCTCGCGCGGGCGCTCGGCGATGACGATCTCCTCGCCGCGGGCGCGGAAGACCTCGAAGCCGGCATCGAGCAGCGCCTTCTTGATGCGTGAAGCGTTGTGGGGAGGGGACTCCGGCATCGTGGGGCGGTCGTCGGCGGACGCTACGAGGAAGGTACGCCCGCGGAAACCCGAGGTCACGAGCTTCTTCGCGGCGAGGGTACACGTCAAGGGTCCCTTCGAGCTATGCTGCACGCAAGCCCGCTTGGTCGATGCCAAAAACCGCCGCAGTCTGACCCCCCCTACCGGGATGCCAGTGGGAGACGACGTTCACGCCACGCGGCGCGGCGGCGCCCGGCACGAGGTGAGCTCGCGGGTGACGCTCAAGGCGAAGTCGGGAAAGGTGCTCGAGGGGTGGGCCCTCAACATCAGCCGCGGCGGGGTCCGCGTCATCCTCGAGGAGAACGTGGAGCTCGGCAGCGAGTTCGACGTCATCCTGAGCACGGGGGAGGAGTCGTCGACCCCCCAGGTGGGCCGCGTGGTGTGGGTCCAGGAGGAGCCGGACGGGGTCGTGGCCGGCATCGAGTTCCGCTGAGCCAGCCACCATGCTAATCCGGGCGGGCGATGGCGACCCCGAAGAACCTCCTCCCCGAATGTGGCCTTTACCGCACGACCAAGCCCCTGCCCGACAACGAGGCGGCGGTTCCGGCGGGCCAGCTCGTCTACTTCCACAACCACTCGGACTCGGGACTGCCGGTCGTGATTGCCCCCGACCACAACATCCTGAACCGCTGGCACTTCCACGGCGCGGGCATCCCGTTCCGGGGGCTGTCGTGGGCCGACAGCCTGGTGAAGCTGCCGCCGGAGGGGTTCTACATGCTGCGCAAGGCGCTGACCTTCGACGGGGGCGAGTGGCCCAAGGCGGCGCTGGTGCAGCTCGGGTACACGCGGACGGCGGACCCCATCCTCTTCATCGGCCAGGTGCGCGCGCAGCTGGCCGAGAACGATCTGTGGTTCTCCGATCGCGGCGTCGGGGTGACGCGCGACCAGCTGGCGCTGCTCGAGCCCCTGCAGATCTACGCGGAGCCGGCCGCCCAGGGCGCCCACACCACCGGCGTCCACTGAGCAGACGATGACCGAGACGCGTACGCGGGTCCTGCACTGGTTCGTCTCCGGGGGCGTCGCGAAGACGCCCGAGGGGGGCCAGTTCACCATCGACGTCGACCCGCTCGTCATCGGACGGGATCCGGGCGCCAGCATCGTCCTGGCCGACCCCGAGGTGAGCGCCTTCCACTGCGAGCTGCGCGCCGTCAGCGAGGGCATCCTCGTGAAGGACCTGGGGAGCACCAACGGGACGTTCCTCGGTCCGGTGCGGGTCCGCGAGGCGGTGGTGGCGACGGCCAGCGAGCTGACGGTGGGGCGCTCGCGGGTGTTCATCCAGCCGGAGGCCAAGCGCCGGGTCGAGGTCGGCTACTCGGACCGGTTCGGGCCGCTGGTGGGCAACAGCCCGAAGATGCGCCGGGTCTTCGGGCTGCTCGAGAAGATCGCCAACACACCCCTCTCGGTGCTGATCCTGGGCGAGACCGGGACCGGCAAGGAGCTGGTCGCCAAGGCCATCCACGACGCCAGCGACCGGAAGGGCGGCGCGTTCGTGGTGGTGGACTGCGGGAGCATCCCGCCCACGCTGGCCGAGAGCATCCTGTTCGGGCACGAGAAGGGGGCGTTCACGGGCGCCACCGAGCGGCGCAAGGGTGCGCTGGCCGAGGCCGACGGCGGGACGCTGTTCCTCGACGAGCTGGGGGAGCTGCCCATCGAGCTGCAGCCCAAGCTGCTGCGGGCGCTGAGCGAGAAGCAGGTCAAGCGCGTGGGCGGCAACGCCTTCGAGCCCATCGACGTCCGCGTCGTGGCGGCGACCCGCAGGGATCTGGGCGCGGAGATGAACGCCGGCCGGTTCCGCAGCGATCTCTTCTTCCGCATCGCGCAGGTGCGCATCGAGCTCCCGGCGCTGCGCGAGCGCCTGTCGGATCTGCCGCTCCTGGTGGAGGACGTGTGCCAGCGCGTGGGCAAGCCGCAGCACGTGCAGGTGGTGCTGTCGTGGATCGAGCAGCGGATGGCGTCGCACGACTGGCCGGGCAACGTGCGCGAGCTGGTGAACGTCGCGAGCGTGGCGGCCACGCTGGCCGACGAGCCGGGCGCCATCGACGACGTGCTGACCCTGACGCGGGACGAGGCGCCCGCTCCCCCGCTGGTCTCCGGGGAGGGAGGGGAGTCCGGCTTCACCGACGCCAAGCGGGCGGCCATCTCGGCCTTCGAGCGCGACTACTTCACCAGCCTCGCGCGACGCAGCAAGGGCAACGTGAGCGAGATGGCGCGCCAGAGCGGCATGGAGCGGCACCACGTCCGCGCCTACCTGCGCAAGTACGGCATCGACAAGAGCGCCGTCTAGTCAGCGCCCGGGAGATCAGGCTACGAAGAGCCCTTGGCGAGGACCCGGCCGGCGCGCGCGTCGGTCTGCTTCGCGTCGCGCACGGTCCAGGCTCCGTTCACGAAGACGTGGGCCATTCCCTCGGGCGAGCGGCGCGGGTCGGCGTAGGTCGCGTGGTCCCTCACGCGCGCGGGGTCGAACAGCACCACGTCGCCCGCCGCCCCGGGCGCCAGCACACCGCGGTCCGACAGGCCCAGCTTGCGGGCCACCATCCCCGTCATCCGGTGCACGGCCTGCTCGAGCGAGAGCAGCTTCTCCTCGCGCACGTAGTGCTCCAGCACCCGCGGGTACGTCCCGTAGGTGCGCGGGTGGGGCTTGCCCGAGCGCATGGGCATGCCGTCGGTCCCCACCATCGTCCGGGGGTGCGCCAGCACGGCGCGCACGTCCTTCTCCGACATCACGTGGGCGATCGCCGTCACGCCCAGCTCCTCCTCCACCAGGACGTCGACCATCGCCTCGTGGAGCGAGCGGCCCCGCTCCTTCGCGATCGCCCCCAGCGTCATGCCCTCGTAGCGGACCTGGTGCTTGATGGAGCTGATGACGATGGTGCGACCGAGGACCCAGGACATCGCCGGCAGCAGCCAGCGCTTGGGCACGAACCCCAGCCACCGCGGCAGGTCGACGAAGGCCAGCTGCATGTCCTCGGCGTCGCGGACGATGCGCGCGCGGGTCGCGGGGTCCCGCAGCCGCTCCAGCGTGCGCTCCGCCGAGCCCTCGAAGGCCCACAGGGGCACGAACATCGCGGACAGCACCGTGGACCCGGCGGTGTACGGGTAGACGTCGCTGTGCACGTCGAGGCCGCGGGCCGCGGCGTCGTCCACCATGGCCAGCGTGGTCTTCACCTTGCCCCAGTTGAGCTGCCCCACCGCCTTGTGGTGGGAGATCTGCACCGGGACGCCCGCCCGCTCGCCGATGGAGATGGCCTCCGCCACCGACTCGACCAGCCGCGGACCCTCGTTTCGCATGTGCGTCGCGTAGAGCCCGCGACGGGGCGCGACCGCCGCGGCCAGCCGCACGAGCTCCTCGGTGTCGGCGAACGCGCCCGGCGGATAGACCAGCCCCGTCGACAGGCCGAAGGCGCCCTCCTCCATGCCCTGCGCGATGAGCTCGCGCATGGCCTCGATCTCCGTCGCGGTGGGCGCGCGCTCGGCCATGCCCATGACCGCGCAGCGGATGTTGCCGTGGGGGATGAGCGGGGCGGCGTTGACGGCGATGCCGGTGCCCGCGAGCCGGGCGCGGTAGTGCGCGAGCGTGGGCGAGCAGGTGGCGTCGCCGCCCGCCTCGCCGAACACCAGCGGCAGGATGCGCGCATACATGGCGTCGACCTTGTCGTTCGACGGCTGCAGGCCCAGGCCGCAGTTGCCGACGACCTCGGTCGTGACGCCCTGGAGCACCTTGGCCGCGGCCTCCGGCTCCACCGGGAGCGAGAAGTCCCCGTGCGAGTGGACGTCGATGAAGCCGGGGGCGGCGAAGAGCCCGCGCGCGTCGAGCACCTCGTCGGGGGCCAGCGTGGTGTGGCCTACCTCGGCGATGCGGTCGTCCTCCAGCAGCAGATCGCCCGCGCGCGCCGGCGCCCCGGTCCCGTCGAGCAGCTTCGCCCCGGTGATCAACACCCGTCTTGCCATCGCGCTCCTCTTCGGTGCCTGTTCAATGCGGGGCCATCTGCTTCAGCTGCTCCACCACGCCGCTCTGCAGGACGAACCGCACCACCAGCAGCATGACCGTGTTGAACGCGGCGTGGGCCACCGTGGGGCCGAGCAGGCGGCGCCGCAGCAGCAGCATGGCCGAGAAGTAGATCCCGAGGAACGCCGTCTGCACCACCGCGAGCGCGCCCTCGTAGAAGTGCCCCAGCCCGAACAGGACGCTCACGGCGAGGACCGCCCACACCCACGAGCCGAGCAGCACCCGCATGCGCGGTACGAGGAAGCCACGGAAGGCCAGCTCCTCGAACGCGGCGGCCACCAGGAGCGGGACGATGAACTCGCCGATGGAGGCCTGTCCGGCGATGGCGCCGAGGGCCTGGGTACGCTGGGTGGCCTCGTGCTGCATCACCCCCGACAGGATGCCGATGATCCCGATGGGGATGGCGACCACGATCTGCACCCCGAAGGTGCCCAGCGCCATCCAGCTGGCCGCGAGGAGCTCCCGCGCCGCCCCCGCGCGCACGATGCCCACGGCGGCCAGGGGCTGGCCGTCCGCGCGCAGGAGGAGCAGGAGCAGCGCGATGATCAGGGCGCCGCGGGCGGCGGCGGCGATCACCAGGTGCCGCGAGGAGAGATCGCGGAGCGCCCCGATCCGCTGTCCGACGCCGTGCCGCGGGTCGTGCACGCGCGGGATGTGGACGTGGAGATCCTGGACGGCGTGATCGCGCAGGACCGTGACGGTGGTGTCCTCGGGCAGCTCGTCGCCGTGGGTGCGGCGGGTGAGGTCGGCGGACGCGTCGCCGCGGTCGAGGGGGGTGCCGGCGAGGGCGACGATGCGGTCGTCCGGCCGGAGCACCCCGTCTGCGGGCGTGTGCGGCGCGACCGTCTGGACCTGCACGACGCCGCCCAGGCCTGGCGGATCTCCCGGCTCCAGCGCTCCGTTGGCGATGCCGATGCCCAGCCTGCGCGACGGTCCGGCGAACTCGGGGTGCTCGACCATGGCCGGAGCGACCACGGCGAGCACGACCAGCACCGTGGCCAGCGCGCGGCCGAGGATCCCGCCGTGGACGGAGGTCCAGGGCCGCACGAGCGCCAGCGCCAGGCCGAGCTCGGCCGCGAGGAGCAGCCCTGCCAGGATGGGGGACAGCATGAGCACGGTCTCCCCGAAGACCAGCGCCAGGAGCAGCGCCATCTCCAGCAGGATCCGCCCACGCCCGGGCATCGAGACCAGGAAGACCTCGTCGGCGCGCGCCCGCCACCCGGTTCCGGCCATGGAGCCTGTGTCTACCATCACGGGGACGCGTCCCCGGTCGACCAGACGGTGAGGGTGTGCACCCGCCACTCTCCATCCTTCCTGGCGAAGCGAAGGTCCACGGCCCGCGCCTCCTTGCTGGCGTCTCCCTCGCGGTCGACCGCCGTGACCCTCGCCGTCGTCTGGACGCGCGCCGTGGTGCGCGACTCGTCGAGCGCGAGGGTGACGTCGGCGAAGTCGACGTCGAAGCTGCGCAGCACGCGCGGGGCGCTGGTCACGGCCTCGGCCAGGTCGCGCCGGCCCGACCGGAGCGAGGGGAGCTCCGGGATGCTGACGCGCACGTCGGGCTCGAAGAGCGCGTCGAACGCCTCGTGGACCCGCGCGAGGCGCGCGACGGGGCTGGTCTGCGCGTCGGCCTCGGTGATCCGCACGGTCTTCGCGAGAAGGGTCAGCTGGGCGCGGATCCGCGATTCGTCCGTGGGGCGCAGGACCAGGGCGGTCACCACCGCGACGGCCAGGACGGCTCCCGCCACCCCCACGAGTCGTCGGCCCGGGAGCGGCACCTCAGGGCAGATCCGACTCGGGCGTCCATGACGCGTCCCTCTTCACCTGGCCAGGGTCGCGGATCTGCGCCTCTCTCCAGGTGATGCCGGGGGGCGACGCGTCGAGCCAGTGGTAGCTCGACTCGCGGACGTCGAGGTGGACGTACTGCGTGCGCGGGTGCGTGTAGATGCCCACTCCGGCGCGCGGCAGGCCTCGCAGGTAGGCGGCCAGCTCGCCCGCCTTCACGCCCTGCAGCTTGAAGTCGAGGGCCTCCCCCGTGGTGTGGCGCCCGGCGCGCTCGCGCCACCCCGACACGACCAGCACGTGCGCGTCGTGGAAGTGGTGCGCGGCCTTCACCACCAGCTGCTCCAGCCGGGCCGCCAGGATGTGCTGCTCACCGTCGCGCGCGACGAGGTGCTCGAGCTGCATGCGCGCCTCCTCGTCGACCTCGCCGTCGGGCGCGTAAAGGCGGATGCTCGCAGTGTTCCCGGTCGCGAGGCTGGTGACCTCGATGGGCGCGAGCGCCGCGGGCCAGGAGGGCGAGCGCACGTCCCGGGTCGCCGCCGGGAGCGGTGTGTCGGTGCCCGACCGTGCCTGCACGACCCCGCGGGCCGGAGCGTCGCGCGCGAAGAGCAGGACGACGACGGGCAAGAGCGCACGAACGAGGCGCACGCCGTCGCTCCGCTGCCGTCCGTCTCCGCTCCCGCGCATCAGAATCTCCCGGCGATCCCCGCGGGTGTCACGACGATCTCCCGCGACGAGGTCCCCAGGAAATACCACGCGGCGAGGCTGCTGGTGAGCGTGGCCATCCCGATGGCCCCGCCTACCGTGACGTATGCCCAGGTGCGAGCGGTGTAGAAGCTCTGGGCATCGCTGCTCGGGATGGGGTGCTCGGCGGCGGCGTGGTTGTAGAGCGTCTGCGCGTGGAGCTCGAGGGGCACCGCCGCGATGCCTGCGGCCAGCGTGAGGCCGCCGCCGATGACCACGAAGGCAGGGGAGAAGGGGTGCTCCGTCTCTTGGTGCATGGAGGGGGGCGGAGGGGGCGCGGCCGTGGAGGACGGGGGAGGGGACGGCACGGACGACGCGGACGTCGTCGGCACGGGCGGAGGAAGCGGCGGGGGAGGCGAGGGCGCCACGTCCACCGTCTCCCCGGCGTGGACCGTGATCGTCTTCGTCTCCTGGTCCGGCGTGCCCGGGGCGAAGGTCACCCTGTGCTCTCCGGGGGTCACCCAGGCCACGAAGCCCGCCAGGCGCGGCTCGCTCGCGTCGACCTGCGCCGCGCCGGGCGGCGTCCCCGCGTCGACGTGGATCCGCCCCTTGGTCGCGATGAGCTCCGCGACCCGCTCGCGGGCGCTGGCCTCCTCTTTCGTCACCAGGGTGCCCAGCGCGTCGCCACGCGCGCGCCGCGCGTCCACCTCGCTCAGGAAGGACTGGAGCCGCTCTGCGGCGTGCGTCGCGTCTCCCAGCTCGGAGTAGGCAACCCCCAGGTTGTAGGCGAGGCGGTACCCCTTCTGCTCTCCCAGCTCGCGGTAGATCGGCTCCCAGTATCCGATGGCCTCGGCCGGGGCGCCGGCCTTGTACCGGTCCATCCCCTGCTTGAACCGCTCGCGGTACTGCGCGATCGGGTCCTCCATCGACGTGGCCGGCGGCGGTGTCGCGCCCGCGTCCGCCGCGACCAGCGCGAGGCACGCGACGAGCATCGCGCGCGCGAGCTCAGAACGGCGCCGGATCCACATCGGGAAGCCTGGGTGGAGGAGAAGAGGTGGAGCGGGGAAGCGGGCGGGGAGGGGGTCTGGGGGAGGGGGTCGCGGTCGCCGTCGCCGTCGCCGTCGCGGTCGCCGTCGCGGTCGCGGTCGCCGTCGCCGTCGCGGTCGCCGTCGCGGTCGCGGTCGCGGTCGCGGTCGCCGCCCCGGTCGCCGCCGCGGCCCTCTTTGCTCCTCGCAGCTGCACGATGGCCCCCGCTCCCAGCGCGACCGCCATGGCCAGGCCCACGCCCGCCACCACGAATCGGCCCCGCCTGCTCCTCGGGCTGCTTCTCTCTCCCTCCAGTGACGGGGGTCTCTGGGACCCGCGGACGATCACCGCCTCTGTCAGCGTCGGTCGTTCGAAGGTCGAGGCGGGGTCCAGCGTCTTCCTCAGCGACTCCACCCGGGTCGGCGCCGCCTGCTGCAGGCTCTTCGTCAGCATCGCCTGACGCTGCTGCGCCGCGTCCTCGAAGAGCCCGTGCATCCAGGCGTGCACCGCCGCCGTGTCAGGGGCGGGCCACGAGGACGCGTAGGCCCGAAGCTCATCGGCCACCTCCTTCGCCGTGGCGGGTCGGTTCCCCGGCTCGCGCGCGACCAGGCGCGCGTGCAGCTTGACCAGCGCCGGCGGGGCGCCGGGCAGCGCCTGGTCGAGTCGAGGTGGCTCCTCCAGCGCCAGTCGCCGCATCACTTCCATGTCCGTCCCCGAGCCCCACATGCGCCTGCCGGCCAGGCACTCGAACAGCACGGCGCCCACGCTGAAGAGATCGCTGCGCCGGTCCAGCCTGTCGCCCAGGGCCTGCTCCGGGGACATGTACGCCATCTTCCCCTTCACCTCGCCGGTCCTCGTCTCGTGGCCGCCGGTCTCGAACTTGGCCACGCCGAAGTCCAGGATCTTCACGTGCCCGTCGTAGGCAACCATGACGTTCTGCGGGCTCACGTCCCGGTGCACGACGTTGAGCGGAAGGCCGCCCTGATCGCGCAGCTCGTGGGCGGCGTGCAGGCCGTCGCACACTTCGGCCAGCACGAACGCGACCAGCGCAGGATCGATGGTGCGTCCCAGGTCGCGGGCGCATGCGAGGACCCGCGACAGCGTCTCACCCTCCACGTACTCCATGGCGAGGAAGAGCTCCCCGTAGAGCTCGCCGAAGGCGAACGCGTGGACCACGTTCGGGTGTCTGAGCAGCGCCGCGAGGCGGGCCTCGCGCAGGAACATCTCCTTGTGACGCGGATCGCGCGCCTGTTCCGGCAGCAGTCGCTTGAGGGCGACGACACGCTCGAACCCCTCGGGCCCCCGCTCCAGGGCGACCTCGACCGTCCCCATCCCACCACGCCCGATGACGAACAGCGACCGGTAGCGGTCCTCGACGCCTCCCGGCCGCGTCGCGCGCCGGGAGGGGTCGTGAACCGGGACCGCCGTCGTGGACGTGGCCATCGCCGGCTCAGTCTAGCAGGGCAGGCGGGGGGGCCATGGACAGAGCCCTCGGTAAAGACGTGCAAAGGTCAGTTGCAGCTGGTCTCGATGCACTGTGCACCCTGGGTCACGCACGCAGTGCTCGCGCTCGAGCCGGCGCTCATGAAGCAGTCGACCACCGAGGTCAGCGCGGCGGCCGCGCCCGGGCAGCTGTCGACCATGCATCCGAAGAACGCGTCGTCGGTCTGGGCGTTCTCGAGGCAGGTCAGGCTGTCCGCGCACGTGGTCGTGCCCGACCCGATGTACGTGGCCGCGTTGCCGCTGTCGTTCCAGTTCCCGTCGGTGCTGCAGTTCTCGAACTTCGTGTCGCGCGGGTAATAGGCGCCCGCCACGACGCACATCTCGTTCGTCAGCGCCGAGAACCCCTGGATGACGTCCGTGTCTCCCGTGTTCTCGTAGTTGCACTCGTAGTCGATCTGCTGGCCCGCGGTGAGGGTCATGCCCGTGGGCGCCCACACCGTGACCGGAGGGTCGGTCCACACGCTGCTCGAGTAGAGCTGCTGCACGAGGTTGCCGCTGCCATCCTCCAGGTTCACCACGCCGCCCAGCCCCCACTTGTGCATGTGGGTCTGCATCGTCGTCAGCGTGACGTTGCTCGTCACGGGGCAGCTCATGCGGGCGTGGGACGACGAGTTGGGCGGGATGCGGATGAACGGGTTGTAGAAGAAGTAGCCCCCTGCCTCCTCGGTGACCTGGCTCTTGGGGATCGTGTCGAAGTTCATGGCCACGACCGGCGTGAGCGCCTGGGTCGAGGGGTTCAGCACGTGCAGGTCCAGCATCAGCACGGAGCCTGCGGGGATGTGCAGCGCGACGTTGGGCGGGAGGCCATTGAGCGCCGGGGGGGCGTCGGCGCCCTGGGCACCGCCGACGAACTGGTCGACGTTCCACTCCACGTTGGGGCCGCCGAGGCAGTCGAACACCTGCGTCGTGTCGACCGTCTTCCCGTCGTTGTTCACCGTGGGGATGGACGTGTACGGCGTCTGGTAGACGAGGAAGTGGTGGCTGCCCGGCGTGTAGCGAATGTCCTCGTGGTTGACCCACATGTCGTCCGCGATCTGGATGAACTTGCACTTCTCGTCCTCGGTGCCCGCGGCGATGGTCGTCGACATCGTGATCTGCATGCCCTGTCCCGCCGGGGGCGGGGCGAGCAGCGAGGTCGAGCCGTCGTCGGAGCCGGCGTCGTCCGCGGGTGAGGCGGCGTCTGGTCCGTCGCTTCCCTGGGCCGGTGACGAGCCGGACGAGGAGCAGGCCGCGACGAGCATGAAGCACGGAAGCGCGATGGACAGCAGCCGCGTCGCCATAAGTCCCCCTTGCGGTGGTGAGGAGGTTGACCGATAGCCCCCCCCGGGGCTCCGGGCAAGTCAGGGGTCGGCGCTCACCTCGAGGCGAACGGAGTGGCCGCAGGGCCATCCGGGGGCGAGGTGGCCATTCCGTGAGCTCCCTTCCCGTGCCCCAGCTTCACCGCCGCCACCAGCGCCACCAGCGCCAGGAGGAACGTCCCCACACCGAGGATGACGTACAGCGGCCACCACGGTGGCCGCGCAGGCATCCCCGCCCTGACCGGCGACAACATGATCCCCGAGTGCAGGAGCACCTCGGGGGGAACGGGGTACCCGCCCGACTGCTGCGCCTGCACCATGGCAGGGTACCCGCCGGACTGCATCGACGGCGGCACCACCAGCTGCTCCAGGTCTGCCGCGAGCGCGGCCATCGACGGGTAGCGCTCCGCGGGCGACTTGGCGAGGCATCGCAGCACGATGGCCTCCAGCGCCGGGGGCACCTGGGGCGCCACGGTCCGGAGGGGGACCGGGGTCTTCTGGACCTGCTGCAGGATGAGGGTCATCACGTCCCGGCCGTCGAACGGCACGTGCCCGCACGCCATCTCGTAGAGGATGATGCCCAGGGCGTAGATGTCCGAGCGCTGATCGATGGGCTTGCCGGTCGCCTGCTCGGGGCTCATGTAGTGCGGCGTCCCGAAGACGCTCCCCGCCCGGGTCATCTGGCTCGCGCCGATCTTGGCGATGCCGAAATCGAGGATCTTCACGAAGTCGCGCTCGGGACCACGCTCGACCAGCATGACGTTGTCGGGCTTGAGATCGCGGTGGATGACCCCGGCCGCATGGGCGGCCGCCAGGCCCCGCGCGAGTTGCCTGCCGACGTTGCACACACGGGCAGGCGGCATGGGCTGGCCGGCGAAGGCGATGGCGCTCGTGAGCGACTGACCCTCCAGGCGCTCCATCACGAAGTAGGTCGAGCCGTCGGGCATCTGCCCGAAATCGCTGATGTCCACGATGTGCTCGTTGCCGATGGCGCTCGCGGACTGCGCCTCGCGGAGGAAGCGCTGGAGCAGCTCCTGGTCGGTCGCCATCCCCCGGCGAAGGACCTTGATGGCGACCTTCTTGCCGATGACGCGGTGGCGGCCCGCGTACACGACTCCCATCCCCCCTTCACCGAGGTGCGCCTCGATGAAGTAGCGCCCGTCGATCGTCTGACCGAGCAGTGGATCCACGACGGGGGCGGACATCGGCTCCCCCAGCCCCGATGGACGGAGCAGGCGACCTGGGGCCTCGGGCTTGGCGGCGTTGTTCAAGGCGCGTTCTCCCATCCATCAACCTAGGAACTCGCCGGCTCACGCGAGGTGAGCATTCCCTGATCGGAGTCTGATGGTTCCAACCATCAAGATCGATGTCCCCGCACCTCAACGGACAGGGCGTCAGCGCTCTTTCTTGCAGGAAATCTCGAGGCACGCCGTGTGCTCAGGGTCGCCGCCATGCTCAAGACTCCGAGTCGATGGTCCTGCATCCTCCCTGTCCTCGTCCTGTCGGCCGCCTGCGGCGGACCGCTGACCTACGCCGTTCACGGGAGCCCGATGGCCCCCGAGGCCGACGTGAAGATCGTCGCCGACGTCCACAAGGACAGCGCGTTCACCACGCTGAAGGTCGACGTCGAGCACCTCGCGCCGCCCGACCGGCTCGGCGGCGGGACGACCTTCGTCGTGTGGACCAAGGGCGACGCCCCGAAGTGGCACCGCGTCGGCGCGCTCAGGTACGACGAGAGCGCCCGGAAGGGCAGCATCGAGGGCGCCAGCGTGCCGGTGACCTCGTTCGATCTGAAGGTGACCGCCGAGAAGGTCGAGGAGCCCGAGATCCCGTCGGACAACCTCGTGGTCACCCAGCACGTCAACTGAGACGCACCCCGCAGCTGCGCGGGGACCGGGAACGGCTATCCTGCTTCCGGGAACCTTGGTGACGGCTTGCGCTTGAAGGGGATCGGGCTGGGGCTTCTCGCGGCGACAGCGGCGGCCTCGCTCGTCGCCGCGTTCTCCTGCATCCCCGATCTCCCCTCGAACCTCGCGTCCCCCGACGAGGCCTCGATCGACGCACCGGTCGAGGAGGGGACCTTGTCGCCCCGGTGCGGGGACGGGATCATCCAGCTGGACGCTGGCGAGCAGTGCGACCCGGGCGCGGGGCTCGCACCCGACGCGGCGCCCGACGCCACCTACCGCGGGTGCACGGCGTCGTGCCAGTTCGTCTGCCCCGGCTTCCTCTGGCCGAAGAACAACCACTGCTACACGCTCGACTCCCGGCTGGCGGGCTCGCTCGACGAGCAGGCCTCCGTCTACTGCCAGGACCTCGGCGCCAACGCGCACGTGGTCACCTTCGCCAGCGACGCCGAGGTCAGCCAGGTCGTCTCCGCGCTCGCGCCAGGCGAGTTCTGGGTCGGCCTCGAGCCGGTGCTCGGGCGCAGCAGCGCGTACACGCCCCTCGTGCTCTTCGAGCCCGGCTGGACGCCCACCTGCCCCGGCTGCTTCGCGGAGGCCGCCGACGCGGCGGCGCCCCTCCCCGGCAATGGCCAGGCGTGCGTCGCCGCGCTGGGAGACGCGGGTGGGGCGTGGCAGCAATACCCCTGCAGCGACGCCGGGAAGATCCAGGTCGTGTGCGAGCGGGAGCCGACGGGGGTGCTCTCGCAGCGCTGCGAGGCGGGCGTGTGCATCGACCTGGTGTGGACCCACGGCCAGAAGAGCTACGTCTACGTGAGCACGGCCCAGACCGGCGACGTCGCCGAGCAGCAGTGCGAGAGCCTGGGAGGCACGCTGGTGGTCCTGCAGTCGCGCGACGAGCGCGAGCAGCTCTGGCACGAGCTCGGCCACCTCACCACCGCGCCAGGCTCGGTCTGGATCGGGCTCTCGCAGCAAGGGGGTGACTGGGTGTGGGCCGACGACGCGGCGGCCGACGCTTACCCCTCGCCGTGGGGCGACAAGCAGCCCGCGGGCAACGGCTCGCGCGCCTACCTGGTGCAGACCCTCGTGCCTCCGACGCCGGTGGACACCACGCTGGGGAAGAACGACGTGAGCGCGCAGAACACGCTCGCGTTCGTTTGCCAGGTGCCGCCGGCCAGCGTAGGACCGTGAGCTTCCTCGTGCCTCCCGCCAAGCGCTCGCCCCTCCTCCCCATCTTCCTGATCGTCCTGGTCGATGTCTTCGGGATGACGCTGGTCATCCCTCTGCTCGCGATCTACTCGGAGCACTTCGGGGCCACGCCCCTCGAGGCGACGATGCTGGTGTCGACCTACGCGCTGTGCCAGCTCGTGTCGGGGCCGGTCCTCGGCCGCATCTCCGACCGGGTCGGCCGCAAGCCCATGCTGCTGGTCAGCCAGGTGGGGACCTTCCTCGGCTTCCTGCTGCTGGCGCGCGCCAACGCGCTGTGGATGATCTACGTATCGCGCATCATCGACGGGTCGACTGCCGGCAACCTCGCGCTGGCGCAGGCGTACATCGCCGACAACACGAAGCGCGAGGACCGCGCCAAGTCCTTCGCCATCATCGGCATCTCCTTCGGCATCGGGTTCTTCGTCGGCCCGTCCATCACGGGCTTCCTCGTCGCCTATGGCCTCGCTGCGCCGGTCTATCTCGCCGCGGCGCTGTCGATGACGAGCATCCTGTGCACGACGTTCCTCCTGCCGGGCGGCCCGCCGGTCCCCCACGCCGACGGAGACGCCGGGCCCGCGGGTCGCAGGCCCTCGGCCTTCGCCGTCGCGACCTACACCACGTACTTCTCGCGCCCCGTGCTCGCGGCGCTCTTCGTCCAGTTCTTCTGCTTCGCGTTCGCCTTCTCTTCCTTCACCTCGGGCTTCGCGCTCTTCGCGGAGCGGCGCTTCACCTGGGCGGGACACCCCTTCGGGCCGCGCGAGATCGGCTACCTCTTCGCATACTCGGGCCTGCTCGGCATCGTCGTGCAGGGCGGGCTGCTGGGCAGGCTGGTCAAGCGCTTCGGCGAGCGGGCGCTGGTCGTGGCGGGCTTCGCCGGCATGGCCATCGGCTACGGGACCCTGGGGATGATCGACACCGTGCCCCTGCTGCTGGTGGCCTCGACCTTCGCCTCCCTCGGCAACGCCGTGCTCCGTCCGGCGCTCAGTAGCCTGGTGACCCACCAGGCCGGACCTCGCGAGCAGGGGGTCGTGCTCGGGCTTACGCAGTCGCTGGTGTCCGTGGCGCAGATCAGCGCGCCGCTCATCGGGGGGCTGCTCATCGGCAGGGGCCTGCTGTCGGCATGGGCCCTCGTCGCGGCCTCGGCGGCCGGCGTGGGGCTGCTGATGGTGGTGCGCGTCAAGCCCGTCGGCACGCCGGTCGACGCGAAGCCATGAACCCGGAGCCCGACCTCGCCCGCCTGGTCGACGCGGCGCAGTCCATCCTCTCGAGCCCGGCGGCCGAGCAGGCGCGTGTGCTCGAGCGCGCCCTCGCCGGGTCCGCCGCCGCGAGCGCGCGTGCGATGGCGAAGCTCGACCCCGCGTCCGGCGCGTCGGCGCTGGAGGTCGCCGGTGGGCTGGCGATCTTCGCCGGCCAGGGCAGCCCGCTGACGCAGGGCATGGCCATGGGCCTCGGCGGACCCGTCACCGCATCGGACCTCGACGCGATGGAGCGACACCTCCGGCCCGCCGGGCGGGGCACCCGGCAGCTCGAGGTGTGCCCGTACACAGACCCGAGCCTGCTCGCGCTGCTGGCAGGGCGCGCCTATCGCGTGCACGAGTGGCAGCTGGCGTGGACGTGTCCCGTGCCCGCCGAACCAATCGAGCCGCCGCGTCCGCCCGACGAAGCCCTCCTCGTGCGGCGCGTCCGCTCCGGCGAGCAGGACGTGTTCTTCCGGTGCATCCTGGCCGGGTTCCTCGAGACCGAGGACCTCCCCGACGCCGCCCTCGCGATGATGCGGCCCACGGCGTTCGCCGATGGCTACGAGCTCTTCCTGGCCCTGCTGGGCGACGAGCCCGTCGGCGGCGCCACCCTCGTGTGCGACGGTGGCGTCGCGCTGATCAGCGGCAGCGGTGTGCGCCCGGCGTACCGCAGGCGGGGCGCGCAGGGCGCGCTGCTGAGGGCCCGCCTGGATCGCGCGCGCGAGCTGGGCTGCACGGTGGGCTACAGCAACACACTCCCGGGGACGGCTTCCCGCCGCAACATGGAGCGGCACGGCTTCCACGTCGCGTACCCGAAGCTCGTCATGCTCTCGGAGGGCCCCTGAGGGCGGACGAACCTCGAGAAGTCAGTCCTTCTTCGCGAGCTTCTCCCTCAGCTTCGCGACGATGTTCGGGTATCCGAGGTTCGGGTCGTCCATCTTGGTGCGGAACTGGGTGTAGTAGTTCTTGGTCAGGCTCGAGCCCTCGGTGACGAAGTCCACCGCCACGAAGCCCTTGTCCGTCTGCTTGACGATGTAATCCACGCGGACGGGCGGATCGTGCGGCTTGGACTTGTCCTGCGCCTCGGTGATGACGCGGGTGTCCCCACCCTGGTCCTTCGTGCCCTTGTACGAGATGTCGTAGTCCAGCGTCTTCAGGAGGTTCTTGCGGTAGCTCTTGCGCACGAGCTGCTTCAGGAGGTCGCTCACCTCCTGGCGCTGGGCGTCGTTGAGCCGCGCCCAGAGGTCCTCGCAGTTCGGCAGCGAGGGATGGCAAGGCTCGCCGAACGTCCGCCGCGTCATCTCGCCGTAGTCGACGAAGCTGTCGAGACCCTGGTTCACCTCGGCGTCCCGCGCCGGAGAGTCGGGCTTGTGGAGGATGGTCTCGAGCTGGGCGTGCTCGCGCTGGATGAAGGACTGCGCATCCTCTGCGTGCGCAGGGAACGCCACGGCCAGCAGGCCCAGGGTGGAAGCGAGCGTGACGAGATCGCGGAAGCGCATGGTTTCGGGGGGGGTACGTGCCTCGTTATCGAGCTTCTTGCAAGTTTCGATGCAGGGACCCAGCCCTGGTGGCTGGATTTCCAAGAGGATCGACGGCGCGCGGGGCACCCCATTCAATCCCCGGCTCATTCCGCGTGCTTGCGACCTCGATCCCTGACCGTCAAGGGACCGATGGGGGACGCAGGCTGCGCCTCAGCCCCGCGACGTCACGGCTGAGTGTGACCTGGAAGCTCGCCCCACCGCCCTTCGATTCCTGCACGGTGAGCCGGGCCCCCATCGGCGCGTGGGCTTCCAGGATGCGGCGCACGACGGCGAGGCCGATGCCCGCGCCGTGGGTTCGCGTGGTGAAGAAGTCGTCGAAGATCCGCCCGTCGCGGGGCACACCCGGCCCCTCGTCGTCCACGGCGACGACCACGTCGCGGTCGTCGACCGAGACCCGGACCTCGACTGTCGCGCCCGCCGAGCTTGCCTGCATCGCGTTGCGGACCAGGTTCCAGACGACCTGCCTCATCTGGGCACCGTCGCAGCGCGCCATCGCCTCGGTCGAGGGCCCCGCGTACCGCACGACGACGTCCGACCCGCGCGCCGCGTTCGACGCGAGCGCTACGACCTCGCGCGCCAGCGCTGCGACGTCCGTGGCCTCGGCGCGGGGAGGCTTTGGTTTGGAGAGGTCCACCATGTCGCCGACCAGGTCGTTCAGTCGCCTCGCCTCGCGCTGCACGATATCGCAGAGGCGGCGGTCCTCCTCCGAGAGCGCCGGCGACTCGCGGAGCATCTCGATCGAGCCCGTGATCGAGCCCAGTGGGTTTCGGATCTCGTGCGCCAGTCCCGCGGCGATCCGGCCGAGCACCGCCAGCCGCTCGGCCTCGAGCACGCGCGCGTTGGCGGCTTGCAGCGCGCCCCCCGTCACCCGCAGGCGCTCGGCGAGGTACCCGGAGAGCACCCCCACGACGGACACACCCAGCGTGTTGAGCAGCAGCGGGTAGGTCAGCTGGCGAGCGTCGACGGCGAAGCTCGGCTGGTCGGGCGGCGAGTGCACCCACCCGAAGTGGAAGGCCGTGCACAGCAGCGCGTACACCCCGATCCCCAGCGCCGCCGCCCCGAGGGCACCCCGCAGCCCCACCAGCACGGCGCCGACCAGGCAGGTGAGCGCGTAGAACGAGGTGGCGCCGCTCGACACGCCGCCCGTGACGTAGACGATCGCCGTCCAGGTGAGCTGGTCGAGCACGATCTGCGTCCACGCCAGCTCGTAGAGGTGCTTGCCCGAGCGCAGGGCCACGGCGTAGAGGCCCGCCAGCGCGAAGCCCCCGGCGATGGTGAGGAAGACGATGCGAAGGCTGAAGGGGTAGCGCTCCAGCTCGCCGCGCAGGTACAGCGTCGCGGTGGCGCCCAGCAGGAGCAGCAGGAACGCGAGGCGAAGGCCGGTGATCCAGGCGAGCCGCCCGGCCAGGGTGTGATCGACCCGGTGCGCTCCCGTGGTGCGGGTGGCCAGGACGGGTGAGCGGATCCCGAGCTCCATGGCCGGGACCTAATCGGACTTGATCTTCCCCGCGATGCTGAAGATCGGCAGGTACATGGCGATGAGCACGACGCCGACGGTACCGCCGATGCCCACCATCAGCGCCGGCTCGATGAGGCTCGTGAGCGCAGAGACGGCCACGTCCACCTCTTCTTCGTAGAAATCCGCGATCTTGTTCAACATCGTGTCGAGCGCGCCGGTCTGCTCGCCCACGCCGACCATCTGCACGACCATGGGCGGGAAGACGTTCGTCTCCATGAGCGGCTGCGCCATGTTCTTGCCCTCGGAGATCCGCGCGCGGGCGTACATGATCGCCTCCTCGACGACCACGTTGCCGGCGGTCTTGGCGACGATCTCCAGCGCGTCGAGGATGGGCACGCCCGACGACAGCAGCGTCCCGAGCGTACGCGTGAAGCGCGCTACCGCGATCTTCCGCAGCACGTCGCCGACGACCGGCAGGCGGAGCATGGTCTTGTGGATGATCTTCTTGCCGCGCGCCGTCCGGTACGTGTAGGCGCCGCCCACGATGAGCCCCGTCACGCCGAGGAAGATCCAGAGCAGGTTCCCGACGAACGCGCGCGACACCACCATGACCGCGCGGGTCAGTGCGGGCAGCTCGTCCTTGGACCCGAAGTCCTTGAACATGTTCTCGAAGCCGGGAATCACGAAGAGCAGGAGGATCGACAGCACACCGAAGAACACGACGATGACGATGCTCGGGTACACCATCGCGCCGCGGACCTGCCGGCGCAGCTTCATGGCCTTCTCGATGTAGACCGCGAGGCGCTGGAGGATGGTGTCGAGGATGCCGCCCACCTCGCCCGCCTGGACGAGGTTCACGTAGAGGTGGTCGAAGACCTTCGGGTGGCGGCGCAGCGAGTCGCTGAAGGTCGCGCCCTGCTCGACGCTGGACTTGACGTCACGCAGGATGACCGAGAAGTTCTTGTTGTCGGTCTGCCCCTGGAGGATGTCGAGGCACTGCACGATGGGCAGGCCGGCGTCGATCATCGTGGCAAAAAGGCGGGTGAAGGTGACGATGTCCTTGTTGCCGACCCCCGTGCCGATCTGGATGTTGTAGGCCTTGCCCTTCTTCTTGACCTTCGTCGGCTGGAGCTGCTGCGCGCGGAGCCGGGTGTTGACCGCGTCCTCGGACTCGGCCTCCATGGAGCCCTTGCGCAGCTCACCGCCACGCGCGCGTGCTTCCCAGGCGAATTCGGCCATCGAAGATGCTCGACTCGAAAGTGTACAAGTCGCTACCGGCAAGGGTCAAAGAATGATGTCGCCGGAAGAGCTGGCAGCTGCGCTGTCCGCACCGCCTCCGCCCGCCACACCCGTCGCGCCGGTCGTCGCCGCAGGGTGGGCGCGGGAAGGGGCACGTGAGGTCGGAGGGGCAAAGGGCGTCTTCTTCGACCTCGCGAGCGTCACGAAGCCGATGACTGCGCTCGCGTTCGCGCGAGCGGGCATCGACCGGCGCGCTCCCCTCGGCGAGCTCCTGCCGGAGGTTCGAGGGACGGCGAGCGAGCACGTCCCGGTGGAGCTCTTCCTCGCCCATCGCGCGGGGCTCGACGCGCACCGGAAGCTGTACGCGCCTCTGCTCGCCGGTCAGCAGGTCGAGGTCGAGGCAGCGCTCCGCGAGGCCGCCGATGCCCGCCGGCCCGACGCACCAGGGCTCGCGCCTGCGCAGGGCTTCGCGCCTCTCTACAGCGATCTCGGCTACGTCCTCGCAGGAGCGGCCCTGGCGCGGTCGGTCGGCGCACGTGACGCGGGGGAGGCCATCGCCTGGCTCGTCCTCGAGCCGCTACACCTCGGGACGCAGGCGGGCACCATCCGCGAGCTGGCCGCCCACGGCGTCCAGGGCCCCTTCGCGCCCACCGAGACGGTGGACTGGCGCGGGGGGCCAGTCGTCGGCGCCGTCCACGACGAGAACGCGTGGGCGCTGACGGCCCTCGGCGGCTCGGGGCACGCCGGCGTCTTCGCCACCGTCGACGCCGTGCTCACCTTCGGTGCTGCCGTGCTCGAGTCCCTGGAGAGGGGCGGAGAGGCGCTGGCGTGGCTGGTCGAGGAGCGGCCGGGGGGGACGCTGCGCGCAGGATTCGACGGGAAGAGCCACCCCCCCGAGGTGTCGAGCGCGGGCGAGCGAATGGGGCCTCGTGCCTTCGGGCACCTCGGGTTCACGGGGACGAGCCTGTGGATCGATCCGGACGCTCGCGTCGTCGTGGCCCTGCTCACGAACCGCGTGTGCCCGTCGCGCGACCACGTCGCCATCCGGGCAGCTCGTCCCTGGGCGCACGACCGCCTGTTCGAGCGGGCCCTCGGCGCGTGAGCTGGCGCTCCTAGCGGCTGGCCGAGAGCCGGCCCTGGCTATCCGAGCCCGGGAGCGGCTTGGCGCGCGGGGCAGCGGCCAGCGCGACGACCCGCAGCCTGCGGACGGCAGAGGCGTTGGCCGCGATGGCGACGACCACGACGGCCAGGAGGATGGGTGCATGGTGGAGCCACGGCGCATCGACCCGCACGGCGACCTCACCGGCGAAGGGGACGAGCGCCACGCCCGCGCAGAGGATGGTCGCGCGCTCCGCCCGCCGCATCATCCCGTCGGGCACCGCGACCCGGAGCGCCTCGGCCTTGGCGCTGCCGTAGCTCACCATGAACGAGCCGGCGAGCGCGAGGAGGATCATGATGAGGATCGGCGTGCTCTCGCGGAACAGCACCGCGAGCCCGGCCAGCACGAAGAACTCCCCGTAGCGATCGACCGCCGCGTCGAGCAGCGCACCGCCCACCGAAGCGCTCCCGGTCCTGCGCGCGAGCATCCCGTCGACTGCATCCCCCAGGGAGGCGAAGGCGATGGCGAAGGTCGCCCACCCGAACTGATCCATGGCCAGCGCCGCGCCGGCCACCAGGCCGGCGAACAGGGACACGACCGTCACGTCGTTCGCGCAGACCCCGGCGCTGGCGAGCACCTCGACGAAGGGCGAAAGCAGCCGGTGAAGCAATGCCTGCCCGGCCTTCCTGTACCCTCCTGACCCGTTGAGCTCCATTCTCCGGTGCCTTCCCTCTCTGACCTTCCAGTGGGTGCGAGAGCGTGCGTCGGACGTGCCAGCCCACCGTAAAGGAACGTAAATCGCGCAAATGCCCGAAAGTACTGGATAGATGCTCCGGGGAAACGGACACGATCACCGGCCGGGAAGGTGTCCACCCCTGGACGTGAACCCGCGACTGCGACGCGCGAGCCACGGTGGACCGTCTGGCGTGCATGTAGAGATTCACGGCGCGTATCGCGATTCACACGCCCTCCCTTTCCCGGTTGCCCTGGACTCCCCTCAGTCGTAACAATCACCGCCATGGACAAGACCCTTCGCTGCACCGTCTGCACCTGGCGGGGCACCTGGTCCGAGGCCGCCTCCACCCGCGTGCAGCCGCAGCCGCTGGCTCCCCAGCTGGAGGAGCTCCAGCGCGCCTACGAGGAGAAGCAGATGGAGGAAGAGGCCCTCGGGGGTCACCGGCCGCCGCCTTGCCCGTCGTGCGGTCACCACCTCGTCGCCGCGAAGCTCCACCGGAGCCACGCCGCCATCTGATCAGGCCGAGAGGTCGACGAGCAGTCGCGTCCGTCCGACCAGCAGCTCGTCGCCGACGACGAGCTCCTGCTCGCCCTTGATCCGGACGAACACGCCCGTCCGCGAACCGAGGTCGGTGAGCAGGATGGTGCCGGCCTGCTCCTCGATGAGGCAGTGCTGCTCGCTGACCAGCGGATCGCTGGGGAAGACGAAGTCCCCCAGCGCGCTGCCGATCTGCAGCGTGGTTCCACGTGCCAGCACGCACGCCCCCAGCGCTCCCCCTTCGAAGATCTGCACGACGCGGAACGACGACACCCACCTCGGCGATGAGTAGAAATAGGTGGGGCCGGGGTCGGGGCCGTCCTTGGGCGTCGGGTTGCGCTCGATCCGCAGCAGCTGGTCGCCGACGATGAACTCGTCGCCGGGGCCGAGCTCCACCGCGGCCTTGATGCGCAGGAAGACGCCGTTGCCGGCCTCGAAGTCGTGGAGCCAGAGGCGCCCGTTGCGGAAGCGGATGGCGGCCTCGCGCGGGTGGCAGAACGGCTCGTTGGGCAGGACGATCCCGCCGGCGTTGCCGATGATGGCCTCCGTGCCCTTGGGCTCGTAGACGACGGGACCGCCGCCGAGGCTGCGCACGACGCTGAGCTTGAAGTAGACGCGCTGGCTCTCCATCGGCGTGTGGCTGGACCCCACGTCGGGCATGGACGGCCGCTCTTCGGTGGCGGGCACGCGCGTCTGCTGCTTCGTGGCCAGCTTCTGGAGGTCGACCCGGGGCGGGTGGTCGAGCAGCTCCATCCCGCCGATGGCGCGGCCCTCGATGATCTCGTCGAAGCGACCCTCGCGCAGGGAGAGGGCCATCTCCAGCTGCTGTCCCTTCATGAGCTGCCGGACGAACGCGGCGACATCGTCGCGCCTGGTGTGCTCGGCGTACGAGCGCTTGTGGCTCTTGATGACCCGGCCGCCGTCCGCGAAGAGGTGGGTGATGATGTGCGGCTTGTCGAGGCCGCTGTCCTCGGTCTGGATGTGGAACGTCTGGTTCTTGTACTTGACGTTGTTGTTGAAGCCGACCTGCGCCTTCAGGAAGGACGGGCGCACCATCTCCCGCTCGAGCTTGCGCAGCTCCTCCTCCGACCAGCGGGCGATGGCGGCATCGAGTGCCGACTGGTCGCCGTCCACGCCTTCCATGCGCTCGAACGCCAGCCTGGCGAGCAGCGCCGACGGGTCGATGCGGAGCGCCTCGGCCAGGAGCTCCTGTCCCTCGGCGTCGTTCGGCCCGTTGGCGGCCCACACGGCGAGCAGCGCGACCGCGTCGTCGGGACGCCCCTTGTCCATCAACCACTTGGCGACGCGTGCGGCGCTGGCGCGTGGCGGGGTGAGGCCGGATACCATTGTGCCGTCCCATCATCCCCGCCAGCCCCACGCGCGTGCAAGTACCCTCTCGAGATTCTGTCGGCCGCGCCCGTGGGCGCTCGACGACGCTCGTCCTGTGTGCCGTCGCGCTCACGGTGGTGCTGGCGGCGCGCGCGCTCGTCGCCGAGCGGCAGACGGTGGACGACGTGTTCATCTTCCTGCGCTACGCGCGCAACCTGGCGACGCGTGGGGAGTACGCGTTCGATCCGGGTGTGCACGTGGAGGGCACGTCGAGCGCAGCCTGGACGCTGGCGCTGGCGTTCGCCTGGCGGGTGGGCTGGCGCGGGCTGGGAGCCGCGAAGGCGATGTCGCTGCTGGTGGGACTCCTCGTCCCCGCCACCTGCGCGTGGACGGTGCGTCGCACGCTCCCGGGCCGGCCGCTGCTCGCGGCCTTGCCCCTTCTCGCGCTCGCCTTCGACGCCGACCTCGCGACGTGGGTGGTCTCGGGGATGGACACGGCGCTGTGGACGCTGGCGTGCGTGGCGTGCGTCGCGCTCAGTGTCTCCTCCCCGCGGGCCGCCGCCTTCTCGCTCGGCCTGCTGGCCTGGGTTCGCCCCGAGGGGCCCCTGTTCGCCGCGGCGGGAGTGCTCGCGCTGGCCAGCGACCGGCGCTCGCTCCTGCGTCTGACCTTGCTCGCGGTCGCACCCGTCGCGGCGCTGACCGTGCTCCGGGCTTTCTACTTCCACGAGCTGGTGCCCAACACGTTCTGGGCGAAGATGAACGCGGCCGACGGCAAGGACTACACGGGCGCACGCTACGTTGCCTCGGCCATCGCCCGTCGTCCCGCGCTGCTCGTACTCCTGCCCACCGTCGCTCTGCCGGCGTTGCGTCGCCCCGGGAGCTCCCCGTTCCGGCTCGCCTTCGCCCTGCTGGGGGCGTCCATGCTCTTCGCCGTGGCTGCGGGCGGCGACTGGATGCCCGATCGGCGGCTGCTGGTCGTCGCGCTGCCCCTCGCCGCCGTGGTGAGTGCGTACGCCCTCGCTCACGTGCGCGCTGTCGTCGTTGCCTTCGCCACGCTCACCCTCGTCGTCGAGGCGGCGCTGACCTTCGACCACGCCATCGACCAGGACTGGCGCGAGCACGAGTGGATCGACCAGCGCGTGGCCAGCTGGCGCCCCGTGGGCCGCCCCTTCGTCGAGCCCTACGCGCTCGACTGGATGCCGTCGCACCTGCTGCACGCGGTAGCCCCCTACGTCGCGCCGGGCGACGTGGTCGCGCATGTCGACGTGGGAGAGCTGCCGTACGTGATGGGGGACGTGGCCTTCCTGGACGGCTTCGGCCTGGTGGATCGGGAGGCGGGGCGGCTGGCGTTCTCGCCCCACGATGTGGCGCTGCGTGCGGCCGCCAGGGGTGCGTTCTTCGCGGCGCGCCCCGTGGCGGTCATCGTCGTCCTGGACGAGTCCACTGGCCGCCCTTTCTCCCCCGCCCAGGACGCGGTCATGGACGACCCCCACTTCGCCGCGGGCTGGCGGGAGCTGTCACGGGTCCCGACGTGGGGCGGTCACCCGTGCGTCGTCTACGTGGCGAAGGACGCGGCTCCCGCCCCCGAGGCCATCGCCCAGGCTCGCGTCCGGAGCTGGCTCTCCGCGGTACCGGACGTGCAGTAGCGGGGTCACGGGCCTTTCCGGCCGATGGTGACCCAGAGGCCGCCTTCGTGCGCGAGCGACTTCATCCACGCGAGCTGCGCCATCCAGTTCTCGAAGCCCCAGTCGTCCTCGGCCTGCTGGAAGAGCGCATCGTCCTCCAGCGGCTCGCTCGCGAAGAGCGAGTCGGGGTAGGTGCGCAGGTACTCGATGCCGCTCTCGCGAAACCACCCCTGCACCTCGCGCGTGGTGTGGCGGTGCTCCTCCGGGTGCATGTACTGGTCGCGCAGCCACGCCTCGCGGCGCGCGGGCTCCCCTGCACGGTCGCGCAGCACGGGGTCGAGCGGCACCCAGCGAAAGCCGGTGAGGCGCCCCACCGCCCGCCTCAGCCGGTGCGGGATGCGCGCCCACGTGTTGTAGAGACCGAGGACCACGATGCCCCCCGGTCGAGCCAGGCGCGCAAGCGCGGCGAACGAGGCGCGCGGATCGGGCGTGTGGTGCAGGACCCCGGAGGAGTAGACGACGTCGAACGCCCCCTCACGCAGTCCCGAGCGCCGCAGATCGGTCTCCAGGAAGAGCACCTTGTCCACGCCGAAGCGGCGCGAGGCCGCCTCGCCCAGCGAGAGGGACGCGCGGGTGAGGTCGGCCCCGATGACGACGCGGTCCGCGGTGGCGAGGTAGAGCGACATCTGCCCCGTGCCGCAGCCCACCTCCACGATCTTCGCGTCCCCCGGGATGGCGCGATCGAGCAGCCTGGCGAACTCGCTCCTCCCGGCCCGCGCGCGCAGGGACCCCAGGCTGTCGCGGGGTGGGTATCCCGGGAAGGGCGCGATCTCGTAGAACCCACGAACCGTCTCCGTGGTCTCGTCGCTGGGGACACGCAGGTCCGGGATCCCGCCCCGCACCTCGTAGCTCGCGCTGCAGCCCGTGCACGCGAGGCGCGCTCCACCCGCGTCTTCGCGGAGGCTGGCCCGGCACGCGGGACACACGAGGAGCTCGAGCGCGCGCACCGGCCGGGGCCTAGAAGATCGTGTAGATGAAGGGCGCCAGCACCTCGACCGTGCTCGCCAGGACGAGCACCACCCCCGTCACGCAGAGGAACACGACCAGCGGGACCAGCCACCGGTTGCGCTTCTCGTTCTTCCACATCCCGCCCACGAAGTCGGCGATGGACGGAAACGCGCTCCCCATCACCGTCAGGCCACGGCGGATCTTCCCTTTTCGCTTCAGCGTCACTCGGCGGCCTCCTCGGACTTGGTTCCATTCGACGCCGTCGCAGGGACCTCCTCCCCCGACGACGTGTAATCGCGCTCTCCCGCGCGCTCCTTGCTGACGATGTACCTGCCTGCCACGAGCAGATCGATCCCGCACCGGCGGAAGGTGGAGTACCCCTCGACGGCCCGGTTGACGATGGGCTCGCCGGCCAGGTTGAACGACGTATTGAGGATGACGGGCACGCCCGACACCGCGCCATAAGCCTCGAGCAGCGCGTGAAAGCGCGGGGCGACGTCGCGGTCCACCGTCTGGAGCCGCGCCGTCCCGTCGATGTGGGTGACAGCGGCCAGGTTGGCGCGGTGCTCCTGACGTACGGGGAACACACCGGACATGAACCGCGCCAGCCTGTGACCCCCCGGCGGCAGGTCGAAGTACGTGCTGGCGTGCTCGGTGGGGACGGCAGGCGCGAAGGGCCTGAACTCCTCGCGGAACTTGATGCTCTTGTTGAGGCGGTCGCGCTGCTCGGCGGTGTGGGGTGCCGAGAGGATGCTGCGGTTGCCGAGGGCGCGCGGGCCGAGCTCGGAGCGACCGTCCATCCAGCCCACGATCTTGCCCTCGTGAAGCTCGCGGGCGATGCGCTGGAAGAGCTCGGCGTCGCTCGCCACCTCGGCCACGGTGAGACCGTCCTCGCGCGCGACCCGGGCCAGCTCGGAGGCGTCGAGGTCGGGGCCCCAGTAGGGGTGATCCGGGAAGTCGCGGTCCGGGCGCCCGAAGTGCACGCGGTCGGCCAGGAGCGCGGCGCCGAGGGCACACCCGGCGTCCCCCGGCGCGGAGGGGACGAAGAGGCGCTCGAAGCCGCTCTCGCGCAGGATGCGCGCGTTGCACACGCCGTTCAGCGCCACGCCGCCGCCCAAACACAGATCCGGCAGCTTGGTCTCCTTTTGCAGGCGGGTGCACATGTCGACCAGGATCTCCTCGAGGACGCGCTGCACGCTGGCGGCGATGTCCGCGAAGCGACGCCCCTCGTCGCTCGTGGGATCGAGCGGCTCCCAGGGAGCGCGCGGCGCGCCGAAGAGCTCGACGAAGTCCTTGCTGTACGAGCGCTTCGCCGTCGTCTGATACTCGAAGAAGCGCATCACCAGCTGGAAGGCGCCGTCGTCGGTGCGCTGGATGACCTTGCGCACGTCGTCGGCGTAGCGGGGGGTCCCGTAAGAGGCCAGCCCCATCACCTTGTACTCACCCTCGTTCACCTGGAAGCCGAGGAAGGCGGTGAAGGTGGAGTAGAGCATCCCGAGCGAGTGCGGGAAGCGGATCTCGCGCAGCAGGTCGACCGAGGTCTTCTCGGGGGTGCGCTTGCCGCGCCCCACCGAGAGCGTGGCCCACTCGCCGACACCGTCGGCCGTGAGGATGGCGGCCTCCCTGGTGGGGGCGGTGAGGAAGGCGGCCGCCGCGTGCGAGCGGTGGTGCTCGGCGAACAGGATCTTGCTGGTGGGGACTCCGAGCCAGCTCTTGATGAGGCCCTTCACCCAGAGCTTCTCGCCCAGGGTGTTCTTCATCGCCTGCGGGAAGCTCGAGAAGGTGCGCGGCCACTCGCGCAGCGCCATCGTCAGGATGCGCTCGAACTTGAGCATCGGCTTCTCGTAGAAGACGACCGCGTCGAGCTGCTCGGCCTCGATGCCGGCCTGCTCGAGGCAATACTCGATGGCGCCGACCGGGAACGCCGCGTCGTTCTTGTGCCGCGAGAGGCGCTCCTCCTGCACGGCGGCGACGGGCAAGCCGTCGACCAGGAGCGCGGCGGCAGAGTCGTGATAGTGCGCCGAGATGCCGAGGATCCGCATCAGTACTGGGTCCCCAGCGCGTGTGTCTTCTCGCTGACCTGCGCCCAGCCTCGCGGCTCGCGCCGGGCGGCGCGCTTCGCGGCGAGCGCGAACACGGGCAGCACCAGGAAGTACTGCACCGCCAGGATGACCGCCCCCATCACGCTGGCGAACGCGGCCGCGAAGCGGAGGTACACCTTCCACACCCGGTGAAGCCGGGCCGTCCAGAGCCGGAGGCCGTGACGCCGCGGCGACACGCGCTCCAGCTGCTTTCGCGTGTAGTTCATGTGAAACGCCTCGTCGCGCAGGATGGTCTCGAACACCTCGCGCGTCTCTGGATCCCTGGACAGCACCTCGCGATAGACGGCGAAGCGCATGGCCGCGGCGCGCTCGCTGAGGTGCAAGAAGGCGAGGAGGGTGTCATCCCGCTCGCGGTCGACGGTCAGGTCGTCGAGCCCGCGCTCGCCAGGGGCGAACCAGTTGGCCTCGGCGCCGGCCGCCTGACGCGGCAGCGTGGCGAGCAGGCTGCGGCCCCTCTTGCGGAACATGTCGGCGTGTCGCAGCTCGTCCATCGCGTGGCGAAGGTAGAGCCGTCGCAGCAGGCCGTCCCCCGTGAGCTCGGCCGCGCGCGCGATGTCGCGTCCCCCGTCGGCCTCGGTCTCCGCGAAGCGCAGCAGCTTGTGGGCGCGGCGGTGCGCGTCCGACCAGACCCACCGGTGCAGGGGCCGGAGGAGCGTGTCCATCCCCGCCGGTCGCAGGTGGAACGGCGTGAGCGGGGCAGGCTGGGTTTCGACGTCCCCCATGGCGCGCTGAACCCTACGACAAAGAAGAACAGCTCACCACCCCCGGGGCGGGCGGAAAGCTCCACGGCCGGCGCTATCCTACGCGCCCCCGTGGAACCGCTGCGCCTCGACCCCTGCCCCCCGAAGACCCGCTCCGACCTGGAGTGGGACCGCGTGCTGTCCGCGCTCGCCGAGCGCTGCGCCGGCCCGCTCGGGCGGGAGCTCGCCACGAACCTGCCCTTCGCAGCCACGCGCGACGAGGCGCGCGCGATGCTGGCCCAGTCGGCGGAGGCAGCGAAGGCGCTCGAGGAAGGGCGGCCCCTGCCGACCGGTGAGGTGGACGACGTCCGCGAGGCCATCGAGCGGGCCCGGGTGGGGGGCGTGCTCGCCCCGGGAGAGCTGCGCTCCATCGGCCGCCTCCTCGGCGCCGCGCGCGCCCTGCGCCGGTTCCTCGCCGCGCGCCGGACGGCCTCTCCCGCCCTGTTCGACGCCTGCTCGACCGATCCCACGCTGGACGAGGTGGCCGACGAGATCTCCGGCAGCTTCGAGCCGGACGGCACGCTGGCCGATCGCGCCAGCCCGCGGCTGCGGGAGCTGCGCGGGGAGTGGCACGCCGCGCGTCAGCGGATGCTCGCGCGCATGGAGGACATGATGGGGCGCTACGAGGGCGTCCTCCAGGACCGCTTCGTGACCGAGCGGGAGGGCCGCTGGGTGCTCCCCGTGCGCAGCGACGCGCACGAGCGCTTCCCCGGCATCGTCCACGCCACGAGCGCGAGCGGGGCGACGCTCTTCGTCGAGCCGCGGGCCGTGGTGCCCATGGGCAACCGCCTCAAGGTCCTGGAGGCGGACGTGAAGCGGGAGGAGGAGGCGGTCTACGCGCGCCTCACCGCGCTGGTGGCGGACGCGCTGCCCAGCGTCGACGCGGCGGCGCGCGCCCTGGCCGTCGCCGACGTCCGCGCGGCGACCGCCAGGCTGGCGCACGAGCACGCCATGATCTTCCCTGCGATCGTCGACGAGCCGCGCATCGACCTGAAGCGCGGGCGGCACCTGCTGCTGGCGCTCGAGCTCCCCCACGTCGTCCCCAGCGATCTGGTGCTCGAGGCCGGCCGAGCCATCGTGGTCAGCGGTCCCAACGCCGGTGGCAAGACGGTCGCGCTCAAGACCATGGGGCTCGCCGCGCTGATGGTCCGGGCTGGCATGCCGGTGCCGTGCGACGCGGGGAGCTCGGTGGGGCTCTTCGACGTCGTTCTGACGGACGTGGGCGACGATCAGAGCCTGCAGAAGAACCTCTCCACCTTCAGCGCGCACATCTCCAACATCTCGACCATCCTGCTCGAGACCGGTCGCGGCGCGCTGGTCCTGCTCGACGAGCTCGCCGGCGGGACGGATCCACGCGAGGGCGAGGCGCTGGCCGCAGGAGTGCTCGACAGCCTGTGCGCTCGAGGCGGCGCGGTGGCCGCGACGACACACTACGAGGGGCTCAAGGCGCTCGCGCTGGCCGACGCGCGCTTCGTCAATGCCAGCGTGGGGTTCGACCTGGCCACCATGACGCCCACGTTCCAGCTGGCGATGGGCGTGCCCGGGAGCTCGAGCGCGCTGGCTGTCGCGCGTCGCTTCGGGATGCCCTCGACCGTGATCGAGCGCGCCGAGCGCTTCCTCACCCGGGAGGACCAGGCCTTCGAGGAGGTGGTGAAGAAGCTGCACGACGAGCGCGCGGCCCTGGAGCTCGCGCGCGCCGCCGCCGAGGAGCGGGAGCGCGAGGCCCGGGTGCTGCGCACGCGGCTCGAGTCCGAGCTCGAGCTGGCGAAGAGCCGGGAGAAGCGCGCCCTGAGCGAGGAGTCGCGCGAGCTGATGGAGCGTCTGCGGCGAGCGCGCGAGGATCTGCGCGGGGCGCAGGCGAGGCTGCGCGCGAAGAAGGTCGAGCCCGAAGCGCTGCGCGAGGCCGAGCGAGCCGTGGAGCGCGTCGCCGGGGAGGTGGCCATCGGCGGGGCGCTCGAGCCACGTGGAATGACCGGGGGCGAGCCGGAGCGGGAGCCCGTGCGCGCCTCCGACCTGCGGAGAGGCGCGCGCGTCTGGGTGCAGCGCCTTCGCGCAGAGGCCGACGTCGTCGAGGTGCTCGCCGGAGAACAGGTGCGGGTCGCGGCGGGCGCGCTGAAGCTCACCGTGCCGGCGAGCGAGCTTCGCACGGCGGTGCCACCGGAGGCGCCGTCGCGGCCTGCGCTGCGCACGGCGAGCCCGGCGCGAGGCGTACCCGTGGTCCAGCCGGCACGTCCTATCCAGACCCGCGACAACACGTGCGACCTCCGGGGCCTGCGCGTGGACGACGCGGTGGGGATGGCCACGAGCTTCCTCGACCGTGCGCTCAACGCCGGGCACAGCGCCGTGTTCCTGCTGCACGGGTACGGGACGGGCGCGCTGCGCGATGCCATTCGCCAGGAGCTCGGCCGGACCCGGTACGTCTCGAGCTTCCGCGCCGCCGACCCCGACCAGGGGGGCGACGGCGTGACCGTGGCCTGGCTATCCTGACCTCCCGTGACCACCTCCTTCACCCACGACAGCTCGCACCTCGCCGAGACGTACGACCGGCTCAGCGACTCGCAGTTCGAGGGGGGTAAGCGCCTCGTCGAGCGGCTCGGCCTCCACGGGGGCGAGCGCGTGCTGGACGTGGGCTGCGGCACCGGACGGCTGGCCCGGTACATCGCCGAGCGCGTCGGGCCGGTGGGGAGCGTCGTCGGGATCGATCCCCTCGCCGAACGGATCGCCGTGGCGCGCGCCAACGCGGGCAGCCTCTCCTTCGAAGTCGGTCAGGCCGAGGATCTGAGCGCCTTCGCCAGCGAGACCTTCGACGCGGTCTGTATGTCGGCCGTCTTTCACTGGGTGTCTGACAAGCCCAGGGCGCTCTCCGAGATCCGGCGGGTCCTCCGCCCGGGGGGGCGGCTGGGAGTGACCACGCTGGCCAAGGAGCTGGTGGGCGTGAGCACCGTCACGGCCGTCGTCGCGCCCGTGCTGGGGCAGTCGCCCTACGTCGAGCGGGTCGACCTCTCGGCCCTCGCCATCGCCAGCCGGGGCCATACCGTCACCGACCTGATCACCCTGGTGGTGGGCAGCGGGCTCGAGCTGGGTGAGCTCCACGTCGTACAGCGCTCACGGACGCACACGAGCGGTGCGGACGTGGTCGACTTCCTCGAGTCGAGCTCGTTCGGCAACTTCCTGCGCATGGTGCCCGAGGAGCAGCGCCCGTCCCTCCGCGTCGACCTCGCCGCCGCGTTCGAGGCGCGAAGAAGCGCGGAGGGCATCGTCATGCGCGACCACGGGGTCGTCCTCATCGCCCGGCGGGCGTGAGGGGGCGCGTCCTCACGCCAGCGCGACCGGCACCGGGGGCGCCGTCGATTTCACCCGCCCCGACGGCTTCTCCTCGAGCGCCGCGTCGAGGACCTGCTCCATCCTCCCGGCGAAGACGAACTCGAGCTCGCGCTTCACCTCCTCCGGCACCTCGTCCAGGTCGCCGCGGTTGCGCTCCGGGACGATGACCCGCTTGATCCCCGCACGGTGCGCGGCGAGCACCTTCTCCTTGAGCCCGCCGATGGGCAGCACCCGCCCGCGCAGGGTGATCTCTCCTGTCATGGCCACGTCATGGCGCACGCGGATGCCCGTCAGAAGGGAGACCAGCGCCGTGAAGAGCGTCACCCCTGCGCTCGGGCCGTCCTTGGGCATGGCCCCGGCAGGGATGTGGATGTGCAGGTCCGTCTCCTCGACGAAGTTCCTCGGCACGCCGAGGCGATCGGCGTTCGCGCGGACGTAGCTCAGCGCGGCCTGGGCGCTCTCCTTCATCACGTCGCCCAGCTGGCCCGTGAGGGTCAGCTTGCCCTTGCCAGGCATCTGGGTGGCCTCGATGAAGAGGATCGATCCGCCCACGGGGGTCCACGCCAGCCCGGTGGCGACGCCGGGATCCTCCGTCCGCTCCGCGACCTCGCTGGTGAACTTGGCCGGCCCCAGGTACGAGCGCACGTCGTCCTCGCTGCGGACGACGACCTTGCCCGTCGCCGTCCCCTCCGCGACCTTCACGACCACGCCCCGCGCGATGGCCGCGATCTGGCGCTCCAGCGAGCGCACGCCCGCTTCGCGCGTGTACTTGTCGATCACCACCTCGAGCGCCTCGTCGGTCACCTCGATCTGCTCTTCGGTCATCCCGTGTTCCGCGAGCTGCTTCGGCAGCAGGTGCCGCCGGGCGATGCTGAGCTTCTCGCGGCGCGTGTAGCCGGGGATCTCGATGATCTCCATGCGGTCGCGCAGCGGCGCGGGGATGGTGTCCCCCACGTTGGCCGTGGCCACGAAGACCACGCTCGAGAGGTCGTAGGGGATCTCCAGGTAGTGGTCGGCGAAGGTGTTGTTCTGCTCCGGATCGAGCACCTCGAGCAGCGCCGACGAGGGGTCACCCCGGAAGTCGCTGCCCAGCTTGTCGACCTCGTCGAGGACGAAGACGGGGCTCGCTGTGCCGGCCTTCTTCATCCCCTGGATGATCTGCCCGGGCAGTGCGCCGATGTACGTCCGGCGATGCCCGCGGATCTGCGCCTCGTCGTGCACGCCGCCCAGCGACATCCTCACGAACTCGCGCCCCATCGCCCGGGCGATGGACTTGCCCAGCGACGTCTTGCCGACCCCCGGAGGCCCGATGAGGCAGAGGATCGGCCCCTTGGTCGAGCCCCCCGTCGCCGCCGTGCTCTTCAGCTTGCGCACCGCCAGGTACTCGAGGATGCGTCGCTTCACCTTCTCCAGGCCGTAGTGGTCGGCGTCGAGGACCGCGCGCACCTTGGCGATGTCCGGCTCCTCGTGAGTCGTGGCCACCCACGGGAGGTCGAGGATCCAGTCGAGGTACGTCCGCACCATGCCGGACTCCGGCGACTGAGGCGCCATGTTCCGCAGCCGCTTGAGCTGCTTCTTCGCCACCTCGGCGGCCTCCGGCGAGAGCTTCGCCTCGGACAGGCGCTTCTCCAGTTCGTCGAGCTCGCTCGACGTGTCGTCATCGTCGCCGCCCAGCTCCTCCTGGATGGCCTTCATCTGCTGGCGCAGGACGTACTCGCGCTGCGTCTTCCCCAGCTCGTCCTTCACCTGGGAGTTGATCTTCTCCCGCATCCGCAGGACCTCGACCCGGCGGCTGACCAGCGTCAGCATCTTGCGGATGCGCGCCTTGGGCTCGGCCGTGGCCAGGAGGTCGGCCTTCTCCTCGATGGTGGCCTCCATGTACGTGGCGACGAAGTCCACCAGGTCGGTCGGCGACTCGATGCCCTGCACCCGGGCCACGATCTCGCGCGGGATCCCGGGCAGGGCCTCGAGGAGCTTGCTCATGCCATCGCGCAGGCTCATCCCCAGCGCCGCGAGCTCGTCGTCCTTCACGTCGGGCACGAGCACGGGCTCGACCATGGCCTCGAGGAACGGCGTGGTGACCTCGATCGACGCGAGGCGCACACGGGCCACGCCCTCGAGGGCGACGGCGTAGTTGCCCTTCTTCTGCCGCTCCACGCCCACCACGCGGGCGAGCGTGCCGGTCTCGTAGAGGTCGGCCGCCCCGGGATCGTCGGTGCTGGCCGTCCGCTGCGCGAAGACCACGACGAAGGGCAGGTTCTTGGCGATGACGTGCTCGGCGAGGGCGACGGTCTTCGGGCGGCCGATCTCGAAGGGAACGGTGGCGCCGGGGAAGAGGACGGCGCCGCGCAGCGGCAGGAGGGGGAACGTCGACGAATAGTTGGGGACGGGCTGACCGGACATGGGCGTGCAGACTCCTCGGCCACGCGCGATGCGCTGCGCGGCGGTGCTGGTTCATCCAGGCCGGAGGGTGTCTGGCGCTTGCTCTGCCGTACGCCAGGTGATCCGACCCTTTCGCCACCTTAACCACGCACCTGCGGTGCGGAAGTGTCGCCAATCCGACAATCCGAGCTGGGCCGCTCTTTTCTGTGTCGCGCTCAGACGCTGATGGCGCCCTTGCGGAAGTCGCTCCTGGCGATCTTCACGTTCACGCAGGCCGGGACGCCGCAGGCGAACGCCTCGTCCAGGGCAGGGCCCAGCTGGTCGACGTGCTCGACCCAGAAGCCACGCCCCCCGCACGCATCGACCACCCTGTCGTAGCGCGTGTAGTCGAGGGCGGTCGCGACGGCGCGCTGCTCGCCGTAGATCTCCACCTGACCGCGGCGGATCTGCGTCCAGCCGGCGTCGTTGCCGATCACGGCCACGACGGGGATCTTCTGCCTCGCCATGGCCTCGAACTCCATCCCGTGCAGCCCGAAGCTCCCGTCGCCGTAGACCAGCACGACCCGCGCGTCGGGACGCGCCAGCTGCGCGGCCATGGCGTAGCCCGGCCCCACCCCCAGCGTTCCGAGCGGCCCTGGATCCATCCACAGCTGCGGCCACTCCAGCTTCAGCACGTACGCCGCCGTCGCCACGAAATCACCGCCGTCGCCCACCACGATGTCGCTGGGCCTCAGGCGCTTGCCGAGCTCCGCGCAGACCCTCAGCGGGTTGGGCGGCGAGTCGTTCGACTCGATCTCGGCGAGCATCTTCGCGCGCCGCTTGTCCTCGTCGGCGCGCACGGCGGCGAGCCACGGGCCGCCCTTCTTGCTCCCCACGGCGGCGAGGAGCTGATCGAGGACGATGCCGCTGTCGCCGTCGATGGCGACGTCGACGCGGCGGTTGCGCCCCAGCTCGGCCGCGTCGAGGTCGACCTGGATGATCTTCGCGTCGGCGCTCCACGTCGGGGTGCGGCCGTAGTCCACGCGGAAGTCGAAGGGCGTCCCGAAGACGAGCACGCAGTCGGCCTGGGCGAGCGCGAACTTGCGTGACCGCGTGAAGAGACCACGGTGCTCGTAGGGCAGGGCTCCCCGCGCCATGCCGTTGAGGTAGAAGGGCGCCTCGAAGGCGTCGGCCGCGCGCCGGACCGCGTCTCGCTTCGGGGACCAGCGTAGCTGGGACCCCACCACGAACACGGGGCGCTGCGCGGCGCGGAGCAGCTCGGCGGCGCGCTCGATGGCATGCGGGTCGCCCCCCGGACGGGGCGGCTCCGGCAGGGGACGGGTCATCGTGGGATCGGCGTCGTCGGCGAAGTTCATCAGGAGATCGAGGGGCATCTCGAGGAACACCGGGCCCGGCACGTTGGCCTGCGCCACGCGGAACGCCGAGTCGATGTACTCGACCAGGCGGCGCGCTTCGGGCACCTGCACCGACCACTTGGTGATGGGGCGCATCAGCGAGACGTGATCCATGTCCTGCAGCGACCCCATGTCGGTCAGCGCCCTCGGGCCGGCGCCGCCGATGACCAGCATCGGCACCCCGGCCCGCTGCGCGTTGGCCACGGCGGTCACCACGTCGGTCACCCCGGGGCCAGCCGTCACCGCGCAAACCCCCGGCTTGCCCGTGACGCGAGCCCAGCCATCGGCCGCGTGGCCGGCTGTCTGCTCGTGGCGCACGTCGACCACGCGGATCCCCTCGTCGAGGCAGCCGTCGTAGATGGCCTGGATGTGACCGCCGCAGAGAGTGAAGAGGTGTGTCGTACCGTGCCGCTTGAGGGCCTGGGCGACGAGGCGCCCGCCGTGGACCATGCTCATGGGGGCCAGGCTACACCGGTCTCGTGTCGGTTGCCCCGGGCGCCGGAAGCCTGTAGCCCGTAGGCCCGAGTCTCGAACACAATGGCGCGCCCCCCGTGACCTCTGCCACCGACCGCATCGAGCCCGGCACCACCGTGGGCCAGTACGTCGTGGAGCGACGTCTCGCCCAGGGCGGGATGAGTGTGCTCTACGTCGCGCGCGACCCCTCGGGCGACCTGGTCGTCCTGAAGATGGTGCCGCCCGAGGTCGGGACCAACGCGACCCGCACGCGGCTGACGCGCGAGGCCCGCGCCCTGGCCGCCGTGGACCACCCCGGCATCGTGCGGGTGCTCGGCACGGGCGAGCACGAGGGCATCCCCTGGATCGCCATGGACTACGTGCGCGGTACGGACCTGAAGCGGGTGCTCGCCGAGCGCGGCCCCTTCTCCGTAGACGTCGCGCTGAAGTACGCCATCCAGGCGGCCGAGGCGCTCGTCGCCGCCCACGACGCGGGCGTCATCCACCGCGATCTGAAGCCTTCGAACGTGCTCCTCACACCGGACGGCCGCATCGTCCTGGTCGACTTCGGGATCGCCAAGCGACGCGACCCGCGCGACGCGCGCGACGGTGACGTGCTGACCAGCGCGCGCGAGGTCCTGGGGACCCCGGCCTACCTCTCCCCGGAGCAGCTCGAGCACGGCCTGGCCGACGAGCGCAGCGACGTCTGGGCGCTGGGCTGCCTGCTCTACGAGATGGCCGTGGGCGCGCCCCCCTTCGGCCACGGCGGCTCTGCGACGACGGCGGCTATCCTGCGCGACGAGCCGGTGTTCCCCGACCACGTGCGGGGGGCCATCGTGCACGTGGTGGGGGCGTGCCTGCGCAAGAGCTCCTTCGCGCGCGTCGCGTCGGCGCGCGAGTTGCTCGTCCTTCTACGCGACGCGCTGGACGATCCCCGCTCGTCGCTGGCTGCCGTTCCGGAGCGGACGTCGTCGCAGATGCCTCGCGCCTCGACGCGCCCTTCCGTGCGGCCCAGCGCACCCCCGCCGCCGTCCATGACTTCCTCCCGGAGCTCCTCGCGCCCGCCCTCCATGCCGTCCGCGCGCCCACCCTCCAGCGCGATGCGCGTGGCCATCGCACGTGGCCGCATCAAGGGGACCGCGATACGCGCCGGCATCGGATGGTTTGCGGAGACCTACGGCAAGCCCGCCGTCGACCGTCTCCTCGCTCTCGCATCGCCGGAGCTGCGCGCCATGCTGCGTCCCAACGACCCCGTGTTCGGCCTCATCGCATCGGGCTGGTACGACACACTGCTCATCGGCGAGCTGCTCGAGCTCACCGAGCAGGTGGCCGCCCCGCCGGACCTCGCCGTTCACGAGCAGCGCGTGGCCGAGGCCATCGCGCGCGACAACGTGGGCGGCGTCTACCGCGCCCTCTTCCGACTCGTCGCCTCCCCCCCGCTCCTCGAGGCGAACTCCCAGCGCGTCTGGCGCACGTACCTCGACGAGGGCACGATGAGCGTCACCCTGGGCGGCCCGGGCTCGTTCGAGGCACGGGTGCGCGGATGGTCGCGGCACCACCCCGCCGTGTGCCGGATGATCAGCGCCATGCTGGAGGCCCTCCTCCGCGCGGTCGGCTACACCGCGCTGGTGGTGGAGCGCACGCAGTGCGTGGGCCTGGGCGACCCGTGCTGCGCTTTCGAGGGAACCTGGCTGCCGTGAGCGACGCAGGCGATCGAGGTGCCTGCTAGCCTGGCTGCGGAGGTCTCTCATGGTGAAGCTTAGAAATCAGGTGACGCTGCTTCTTCTCGCGGGCTCCGCGGTGGGCGTCGGACTCGTCGCATGCTCGTCCACGTCGTCGTCGCCCAGCAATTCAGATGGCGGGCTCGGGTCGAGCAGCAGCGGTGGTTCGAGTGGTGGATCCAGCAGCGGTTCGAGCAGCGGTGGTTCGAGCGGCGGCTCGAGCAGTGGGTCCAGTAGCGGTTCGAGCAGCGGTTCGAGCAGCGGCTCCAGCAGCGGCTCCAGCAGCGGCGGCAACAGCAGCTGCACTCCCGCGGACGGCACCTACGTCACGACGGTCACGGCAGGAGCGGCCAACACTCAGTTCTGCCCTGCCGCGCCTGCCCCCCAGACCAACACCTACCCGTCGGACTCCGGCGCCGCAGGCGCCATCGACGGGGGAGCCGATTGTACGCAGAGCTGCAACAACGGCACTTTCACGGAGACCTGCACCGGGACCAGCCAGGGCTTCTCCGAGACCATCTCGGTGACGGTCAGCGAGACCTCCACCGGTGCGTCCGGAAACGAGACCTTCACCATCACCGCGTCCGATGGGGGAGTCTTCGCGAACTGCACGTACACGATCACCGTCACGAAGCAGTAGTTCGACACGCGCAGCGGTGACGAGCCGGGCGGCGGCGGTCCTCAGTCGCTCGGCACCGTCACGTGGCCCGACGCGATCTGCTGGCGCAGGCTCTCGACGCGGGCGACGACGTCCCGCGGCAGCAGCATCGCGTGCGGTCCCTCGTGGACGTAGTCGATGGCGCCGTCCTTCACGCCGAAGACGTGCATCCCCGGCTCGAAGGCCCCGTCGCGGACGGCGCGTATGGTGTCGTAGACCGAGACGTCGGCCCGCTTGACCATGCTCGTGACGACGGTATCGGGCATCTCCGCGTACTGGTCCGAGTCGACGCCGATCGCGAAGCGGCCGGCGTCGTGCGCCGCCTCGAAGACCCCGTGACCGCTCGCGCCGGCAGCGTGATAGAGGACGTCCGCGCCCGCGCCGATCTGGGAGATGGCGAGCGCCTTGGCCTTGGCCGGGTCCTTGAAGGCGTCGGGGCTGGTGCCGATGTACGCGGAGTGCACGACGCACGCCGGGCAGGTCGCCTTCACCCCCGCTGCATAACCAGCCTCGAACTTGCGGATGAGGGGGCCGCGCATGCCGCCGACGAAGCCCACGTGCCCGGTCTTGCTGAGTGACCCGGCGACGCCGCCGACGAGGTAGGACCCCTCCTCCTCGTGGAAGGCGAGGCCGGCCACGTTGGGCGGCGCGCCACCCGGCGGCGGCGCATAGTCGACGCAAGCGAAGCGCACTCGGGGAAAGTCCCGCGCGACGCGGTCGACGTCGCTCGAGAAGATGAAGCCTACGCCGACGACGAGGTCGAACCCGCGTGCGGCGAAGAGGCGCATGGCGGCCTCGCGGTCCTCGCTGCTCGTCGGCTCGAGGAACTCCACCGTGACGCCGAGCTCTCGCTGCGCGCGCAAGAGCCCCGCGTAGGCGGCGTCGTTGAAGCTCTTGTCGCCCCGTCCCCCCACGTCGAAGACCAGACCGACACGGACGCCCGCGCTCGCGGCAGGCGACTCCGCCGCGGGCGGGCGGAGACGCGGCAGAAGGAACGTGGCGGCCAGGGCAGCCACGACCAGGACCGCGGTCCAGCGCAACGGGCCGGCGAGCGTCACTCGAGCCCGACGACCCCGCGCATGTCGCCGCGGGAGTCGGCCTCGATGAATATCTTCCGCATCTGCGGCATGGCGCCGCGGATCACCTTCTCCATCTGGTTGGTCACGTCCTCCACCTCGCGCACGCTGAGCGTGGGCCGGAAGGCGATCTTCAGCGCGAGGATCACGACCTCCGGCCCGAGGTGCAAGGTGAGCATCTGGGTGACGCCATCCACGCCGTCCACCACGCGCACCAGCTCCAGCACCCTGGCCCGGTCCTCCGGCGTCGCGCTCTCGCCGATCAGCAGACCGTGGGTGATCCACGCGATCACCAGCGCGACCGCGCACAGCAGCACGCCGATCACCACGCTCCCCACGGGATCCCAGAAGTCGTCTCCCGTCAGTCCGCTGGCGGCGACCGCAATCAGCGCCAGCATCAGCCCGGCGATGGCCGTCGTGTCCTCCGCCAGCACCAGCGGGATGGTTGGATCACGTGCCTCGAGGAGTGCGCGACGCAGGGGCCGCCCTGCAGCGAGCTTGCGGAACTCGGCCAGCGCCACGCGGAAGCTCAGCCCTTCCATCACGAGGGAGACTCCGAGGACGGCGTAGCTCCAGATGCGGTCGTGAACCTCGACCCGGGGATGAAGGAGGTGGTCGAGCCCGTCGGAGACGGCGAAGGCCCCACCCAGGCTGAACAGCAGAAGGGCGACCACGAAGGGCCAGAAGTAGCGCTCCCCCGCCCGCCCGAACGGGAAGCGCTCGCTCGCTGGCTTCGAGGCCAGGCGCATCCCCACGAGGAGCAGGGCCTGGTTGCCGGTGTCGGCCATCGAGTGCACGGCCTCGGCGAGGGTCGCGGTGGAGTGCGACAGGTAGGCCGCGCCCAGCTTGCACGCCGCGATGGCGACGTTTCCTGCCAGCGCAGCGAGGACCACCTTGCGGCTGTCGGCACTCATGGATGAAGGGATGGGAGAAAGGGTCTAGTCGAAAACGAATCGGGAGCAGAGAACAATGGCGATGGACTCGTTCTCGTTCCGGGTAGGCGATGCCGCGACGACGGCACGTGTGTACAGAGGGGTACGTGGCGCTCGGCCTGCCACCCTGGTGCTGGCCCACGGCGCAGGTGCACCGCAGTCCCATCCCTGGATGGTCGCGATGGCGGAGGCCGTCGCTGCCCGCGGCGTCGAGACGGTGACCTTCAACTTCCTCTACTCGGAGCGCAAGCGCCGGCTGCCCGATCGAGGTCCGGTGCTCGAGGCGACCTGGTGCGCGGCGCTCGACGCAGCGCGGGCACGGCTGGAGGTGGAGCGCTTGTTCATCGGCGGCAAGTCCTTGGGCGGACGTATCGCCACCCAGATCGCGGCCCGACCGGACGTGGACGTCGCGGGCCTCGTGCTCCTCGGGTATCCGCTTCATCCACCGGGCAAGCCCCGGCAGCTTCGCACCGCCCACCTGCCGCAGGTCCGTGCCCCCATGCTCTTCGTGCAGGGCTCGCGCGATCCCTTCGGTGGGCCGGAGGAGCTCCGCCCCTTGCTCGAGGGCATGCCGGAGGGAACCCGGCTCGTCGCCATCGAAGGCGGAGATCACTCGCTCGCGCGGCGCGGGGCGGGACTGGCAGACCTGGTCGCCCCCGTCGCCGACGAGATAGCCCGCTTCATCGGGTCACGATGATGCGCACCCGCGACCTGGCCGACTGGAGGAAGGCGCTCTCCGCCACGCGGACCCGCTCGACCACGAACCAGCGCGCCAGCGCCTCCCGGGCCTGCTCGTAGCTTTGACCCCGGTAGGGGTGCGCCGAGGTCCGGTAGACCTCCCGCAGCTGCTCGTCGCTGGGGTGCAGGACGGGCGTCACCGCGCGATCGAGGTACCAGGTCGCGAGGGCCGCGCGGTGGAAGAGCGCGTCGATCTCCGCCGGATCGAGCTGCTCGGCCCGGGCAGCATCGTCCACCCGAGCGCGCCCCCCCAGTCGTTCCAGCAGGGCAGCCCCCAGCTGCTGCTCGACCCGCGGGACCTCGCCGAGTCCGGGCCGCTTCTCGGCGGGGGACTCCGCGATCAGCTTCTCGGCCAGGCTGGCCAGCATCTGCTCGGCGAGGTCGTGTTCCAGCGCGGCGCGTACGTCTCGCTCGCTGTAGCCTTCACCCGCACCGGTGTTCGCCGCCAGGGCCTCCAGGCGTGCCTCGAGCGCCAGGGTCCGCTCGAGGACGAAGCGGGGGTGGGCCGTCCCGCCCGTCTCGGGCGCGAAGAACCGCACGACGGCACGGTCCACCACCACCGGGTGCTGCGGCGGCTGGGCCGACGCCCCGCTCGCCGTCACGCAGCAGAGAGAGAAGGCCAGGAGACCCGGGAAGCCCCGCTGCGGCATCAGGTCGGGCCGTCCTCCTCTTCGTCGTCCTTCTTCGTGCCCACGACCGCGCGCTCCTGGAGCATGTGCTCGTGGTGGTGCGCGAAGCCCCGCGCGGCCCGGCGGGCCTTCAGGAACTCAGCGAACCCGGCCACCATGTCCAGATCGCGCGGACCGAGGGACTCGGCCAGGTCTTTCAGGTGCTGACGCAGCGCCTCGGCGTTGCGCGTGCGGCGCCCGCTCTGCGACTTCGGCGCGTCGTCGGAGCCCAGCGCGGAGTCGGGCGCTACCTCGCTCTCGGGACCTGGGGGCGCGTCGCTCCACGCCGGTCGGGCGATGGCCTTGATGGCATGAGCGCTGAGCCACGCCTCCATGAACGTGCGCAATCGCTCGCTGCGAAACGCGAACCACCGCTCGCGCTCCGGTCCGTAGGACATGAGGACGTCCTTGAACCGGCGGAAGGCGCCCTTGCCGTCGATGGCCTGCGTGAGCTTCCCCCGGAGCTCCGTGTTGTCGACCATGGGAATGAAGCGCTCCATCCAGCGGTACTGCTCGCGCGAGCTCACCGGATCGATGCGCAGGTAGTTGCCATCCGACGCGATGCGCACGTGCATCTGCGGATCGGCGACCCCGTCGACGACGCGCAGGACCTCGCCTGTCGTCAGGTGCAGGTAGCTGTGAACCTCGGGTGCGTTGTTCTCGAAGGCGTCCTCCAGCGCCTCCCAATCCACGGGTACATCACGGATCGGACCCGTCGCGGCGCCCACGCTCGACGCGCTCGGACGCTCCCCCGCGCTGCTGCTCGTCATGGTTTCCCTTCCTCTCCAAGCTCGCTGAAGAGCCGGTCAACCCGGGACCGGCTTCTGCGACAACGACACGTCACTCACCTCCGCGCGCCTGGGCTGGTCAGCGCGTGGGGGCTACTACCTCCAACCTAAGATGCACCCTCTAGGGTCGCACGCCCAGGCGCAGCTTGGAAAGGCCCGCGCTCAACGCGAACGGGCGCGGGAGAGCGCAGCCCTCCACCGACCCAGGTGTGCAGCTCGCTCGTCCGCCGACATGTGCGGCTCGAATCGCGCCCCCACCTCCGACATGCGCGCCACCTCGTCCAGGCGAGAGAACAGTCCTGCCCCCATGCCCGCGAGCATCGCCGCGCCACGTCCGGTCGACTCGACGTCGACGGGGCGCTCGACCGAGACGTCGGCCACATCTGCCTGGAACTGCATGAGCAGGTCGTTTGCCGCCGCGCCGCCGTCCACACGGAGGCGGCGCAAGGGGCGCTTCGCGTCCTGGGCCATCGCGTCCAGCAGATCGCGGACCTGAAAGGCGATCCCCTCCAGGGTGGCGCGGGCGAGGTGGGCGGCGGTCGTACCGCGGGTGAGCCCGGTGATGGTCCCGCGCGCGTCCTGGTCCCAGTGCGGGGCCCCCAGCCCGGCCAGCGCCGGGACGAACACCACGCCCTCGCTCGAAGGGACGCTGCGCGCGAGCGCCTCGATTTCCTTCGCGCTCTTCACCAGACCGAGCCCGTCGCGCAGCCACTGCACGGCGGCCCCTGCCACGAAGGCGCTGCCCTCCAGCGCGTACGTGGTCTTGTCGCCCAGACGCCACGCCGCGGTGGTCACGAGGCCGTGCTCGCTGAGCAGGGGACGCTCGCCGATGTTCATCAGGGCGAACGCGCCTGTGCCGTAGGTGCACTTCGCGTCCCCCTCGGCGAAGCAGGCCTGACCGAACAGCGCCGCCTGCTGGTCGCCCGCCATCCCGGCGATGGGCAGGCCGTCCGGCAGGAAGCCCACACGGGCCGTGCGGCCCACCACCTCGGCGCTGCTCACGATGGTCGGCAGCAGGCTCTCGGGCACCCGGAAGGTCGCGCAGAGCTCGGGATCCCACGCTCCGCGCGCCAGATTCATGAGCAGCGTGCGGGAGGCGTTGGTGACGTCCGTGGCGTGGACGGTGCCGTCCGTCAGCTGGCTGACCAGGAAGCTGTCGATGGTGCCGAAGGCGAGCTCGCCGCGCTCGGCACGCGCACGCGCCCCCGCCACGTGATCGAGGAGCCAGGCGATCTTGGTCGCGCTGAAGTAGGCGTCGATGACGAGCCCCGTCTTCTCCCGCACCCTCGCGACGGTGCGGGGGTCCTTCCTGAGCTCGTCGCATACCTCTGCCGTGCGCCGGCACTGCCACACGATGGCCAGATCGATGGGCTTGCGCGTGGTGCGGTCCCAGACGAGCGTGGTCTCCCGCTGGTTGGTGATGCCGATGGCCGCGACGTCCTCTCCGCGCAGGCCGGCCGCCTTCAGCGCACCCGTTACGCTCGCCTCGACGCTCGCCCAGATCTCCCCGGCGTCGTGCGACACCCACCCCGGCTTCGGGAAGTGCTGGGGGAACTCGGTGGTGGCGCGGCCGAGGGTAGCCCCTCGAAGCGAGAGGACGAGAGCGGTCGTCCCGGTGGTACCCTGATCGATGGCCAGGAGGTGGGTGGGCTTGGTCATGAGCGTGTCCCGATAGTAGGCCCCCGCCGACCCTCGTTTCACGCGACAATGGGGCTGACTGGATGGACCGAGACCCGTTCGATCTCGTCGGAGATACTCTCGACGGCCAGTTCCGCGTCGTGGCGTTCGCCGGTGAAGGTGATCTCAGCGTCGTCTACCGGGGCCATCACGTCGGCGTCGACGCTCCGGTCGCCATCAAGTGCCTGAACCTGCCGACCACGCTCGACGGCGCGCTGGTGCGCCCGCTGGTCGACAGCTTCCGCGCGGCGAGTCGCCTCCACTACACGCTGGCGCGCGGCAACCTGAACATCGCGCAGAGCATCGCCAGCGGGTCGACCCTGGCCCCGGCGACGGGGATGATCGTCCCCTACCTCGTGCGCGAGTGGTTCGAAGGGGAGTCGCTGAGGTCCGAGCTCGCCCGGCGCCGCGAGGAGGGCAGGAAGGGCAGGAGCGTCGAGGAGGCCGTGGCTCTGCTCGATCCGGCCGTCGACGCGGTCGCCTACGCGCACGGGCAGGGCGCGCTGCACCTGTCTCTCAACCCCAGCAACCTGTTCCTCGCCGTCCGCGGAGACCGTCGCTCGCTCAAGGTGCTCGACTTCGGCGTATCCCGCGCCATGAACGATCTGGTCTACGAGATCCCGCCCGAGTCGCGTCCGACCGGGGGGCTGCGGGTGCTCTTCCCCGCCTACGCCGCGCCCGAGCAGCTCGACACGACCATCGGCAAGCCGGGTGCGTGGACGGACGTCTACGCCCTCGCGCTCATCTTGATGGAGCTGCTCTCCGACCGCGTGGTCATGGCCGGCCAGGAGACCGGGGCGCTGGTCGAGCGTGCGCTCGACGAGCAGCGGCGCCCCACGCCTCGCGCCCACGGGCTGGAGCTGCCGAGGAACCTGGACCTCGTCCTCACGCGTGCGGTGGCCCGCGCGCCGGACCGGCGACAGAAGAACGCCAGGGACCTGTGGGACGACGTGAAGACGTCTCTCCGGGGAGCGACCTCGCGGGGGATGAGCGCGACCAAGGCGCCCGCAAGGCCGATGGTGCCGGCAGCCCCGACCCCGGCGGTGACCCCACCCGTGATGCCGATCGCGGCCGCGACCCTCCCCAAACCCGCG